>Ga0265332_10001880_pt1 | contig 11152 bp, 8 predicted proteins | sample 41926metaG_FD_202084 | JGI IMG/M metagenome (GOLD analysis project Ga0265332, IMG submission 202084) | Rhizosphere microbial communities from Carex aquatilis grown in University of Washington, Seatle, WA, United States - 4-19-26 metaG | ecosystem: Host-associated > Plants > Roots > Rhizosphere >...
CGACGCGCACCGTCTGCGTCGGCGCGCCCGACGGCACCGTTGCCGCGGTGGCCGCGCTCAGCACGATCATGCCGGCTTTCTGGCCGACGGTGTTGGCTTCGATGATCCCGGTATTGTTGATGACGGAATCGACCACCTGGCGCGCGGCGACCGCGGTCAATTCCACCCGCCCGCCGTCGGCTTTGATCACGCCGTCATTCCTCACCAGCGCGTCCAGGGTCTTGCCGGTGGCGACATCCTTGACCGATGCGGCGACCTGATCGCCGACCGCGAGGTTGATGAGCTGATCGCCGTAGAGATCGAGGGTGAAGCCGTTGCCGGACGCGAGCCCGACCTTGCCGAGCGTCGCGACGATGGTGCCGCTGTTGCGCACGCCCGGCGCCACCAGCGCGGCAAACCCGCCGCTGCGCGCCGTGATGGTGCCGAGATTGACGACGGAGGCGTCGAGCCGGCCCGGCAGGTTGAAGACATAGCGGCCGGCCATCAGGTTGTCGTTGGTGATGTCATTGGTACTGGCGAGGAACCCGGCAGCATCGATCTTGGCGGTCGATCCGAACAGGATCCCGTCGGGATTGACCAGGAAGACGCGGCCATTCGCAGTGATGGTGCCGTAGATCTGCGAGGGCCCGAGATCGCCGGTGACGCGGTTGAGGATGACCGAGGAAGCGCCGGGCTGAATGAACTGCGTCTTCTCGCCGGCGCCGATATTGAACGTATTCCAATTGATGATCGCGTTGGCGCTCGACTGGGTTACGGTCACCGTCGACGTACCCTGTCCTTGCACGGTTGCGCTGCCGCCGACGACCTGCGATCCCAGCGGATTGGCGGCGGCCGCGCCGAGCCCGAGCAGCAGCCCGACACTGGCGAGCGGTAGAACACGGATGCGCTTGGTCATCGCGTTGTCCTCTAGTACCGGGCGTTCACGGCGAAGAAAAATCGCCAATCATCGCGCGGCCCCTCGACCGCCTTGGCCACCTGCAAGTCCGTGTTCAGGTATGTGAGCCAGCCCAGCCGCACGCCGGTGCCGACCGAGGCGGCATTGACCGTCGTCGGCGTTCCGACCGAAGCATTGCGCGTGAACATGTTGCCGTAGTCGGAAAACCCGTAGAGCTGAATCAACGACATTTGCGGGATCGATTGCGGCACGTCGTAGCGCAGCTCGCCGGTGGTTTCGAGGCAGGAATCGCCCAGGATCTGCGATGGATCGAACGCGCGCCCGAAATAGCGGCCGCCGAAGCCGCATTGCTCCGGCACCAGCAACGGCATGAAGGCGTATTGCGCGTAGCCGCCGATGAACGCGGAAAAATTATAGCCGAGCGGCTGCACCCGGTTGGCGGTGATCTCCACCTTGCTGAAATCGACGCGACCGGGCGCGCGCGACGCCAGCGGATTGTTGTCGCTGGTGCTGCCGAGCCCATCGATGCCCTGGCTGAAGACGAAATTGATCTGGTTGATCCCGCCGAGGCGATCGGCGGAATCGGCGTCGACCTTGAAGCGCAGGCCGCGCAGCCGGTCGTTGTTGAACGGCGCGTTCAGCATGTCGCTGTGGCTGTCGCTGGCAAACACCAGCCCGGACAAGGTCAAGTTCTGCTCCCGCGCCCGAAACACCGGATAGGCAAGACCGGACTCGAACACCGTGCCCAACGTTCGGAACTGCAACGTCTCCAACGTAAATGTTCCCGGCCTCCCCCAGCTGTCGCTGAAATTGGCAAACAGGTTCAATCCTTCGCTGGTGAGAACCTGGCGATAATTGCCCGCGAGATAGGTGAGTTCCTGCAGCGGCACCGCGCCGGCCCAGGTGAATGTGACCGCCTCGTGGGCGCCGATCAGATTGTTGGCGGTGGCGGAGCCGAGAAATTGCGTCGGCCCCCGCGCCGAGGTGCCGCGATTGTCGACCCGCGCAATGGCATCGACCGGCTTTTCCACCACCTCGACGATCAGCGTCGAGGCCGCGACGTTGCGGGTCGACGCCTTGAGCGTGGTCTTGAATTTCAATCCGGGCAGATCGCTCGCGAGCAGCATGTAGCGCTCGATGGTGCGGACATTCGCCGGCCGATCGGCGATGATCTTGGCGGCGTAGTCGGAAAAGAAATCGCGATAGCGCTCGAGCGCGGCCGGCCATTCGACCTTGTCGACATAGCCTTCGACCACCTCAATGCGGATCGTGGAACCCTTGGGGTCGAGATTCTGCGGCGGAACGATCGCGCGCGACAGCACATAGCCGTCGCTGCCGTATTTCGACGTGATCCGCTGCGCGAGGTCATAGATCGCCTGCAGCGGGACCGCATGGCCGACGAGTTCCCGATCGAGCTCGGCCAATTGCTCACGGCTGTAGACGGTCGAGCCGACGATCTGAATGTCGCGCACGACGATGGTGATTTTCTCCGCGCCCACCGGCGCGGTCGCGCCCGGCAATGCAATCGACGGCGCACCCGGTTGCGACTGCGGCACCGGCGGCTGGCCAAACAGTTCGCGTTCCCGGCCCGGCAGATTGCTGGAGGGCAGAGTCTGTGCAACGGCTGCAAAGGGAATGCTCGCAACTGCCAAAGCCAAAGCAGCGCGTCGAAACTGGGGAAACATCGCCCCGCCCCTTTTTGACGCATTCAATAATGTCGCGACCGACAATCGCCGCGACGTATTCGTTAATAAGTCTTAACACATAGGCGAGGCTGTATAATCCGCGCAGGCAATGCGATCGCGGTTTGCCGAACTCTGATACTCGATCGCAACAGTGCGGATGGAAGGAAGATAATAATACCATCGTCGTAAAATCAGTATCCGCGCGCGCTCACATAATGGCTTTATTCGTAGAGGGATAAACAATGGTGTTATATTGCGGACGCAGGCGGTACGAATATAGTCCGCCGATCAGCAACCGGACATTGATGTGACCGAACCGGACCGACGTTTCGTCGGTCATCGAACGCAGCACTGAATGCATGATGTTACCGCGTCGGTGCCGACGGCAGTGCCGATTCGCGGTCCAGACGCACAACCAGTCCCTCGTGCGCACGCAGTGCAATACCGTCGGCGACAATCGCGCCGTCGCGGTCGGCGCATGTCGATGCTGCGATCACACCCCTCCACGCCATCGAGCCCGGAAGCGTCGACACCGGAGTGCCGCCGAGATTGAGCGCGATCACCATGCGCTCCGTGCCTGCGACGCGCGCGAAGACGAGGACCTGGTCGTGCGTCATCACCGGACAATAGGCGCCCTCCAGCAGTGCCGGAGACGACCGGCGCAGCGCGATCAGTCTTCGATAGAGGTTGTAGAGCGAGCCCGCGTCGCTGCGCTGTTGCGCGACGTTGAGACCATGGCCGTTGTCCGCGATCGGCAGCCAGGGCGCAACATCTGAAAATCCCGCGAAGCGGCTCGCATCCCATTGCATCGGCGTTCGCACGGCGTCGCGGCCATCGGGCAGTCCGGCAATGCTGTCCGCGATCGGATCCTGCAGACGCGCGCGCGGAATCTCCGCCTGCTGCATCCCGATCTCTTCGCCGTAATAGATCGTCGGCGTCCCCCGCAAGGTCAGCAGCAACATCGCGGCGACCCGCGCCTGTGCGGCACCGATGCGCGAGGCGAGCCGTGGCCGGTCGTGATTGCCGAGCACCCAGTTCGGCCAGCCGCCCGCCGGAAGCAGCGCCTCATAGTCCGCGATCAATCGCGCGATCGCGCCCGCCTCCCACGGCGTCTCCAGCAGCGCGAAGTTGAACGGCAGATGCGCGCCGCGCAGATCCTGGCCGTAATAGGCAACGAGCTGCGTCAGCGGGAGATAGACCTCGCCGATCATGACCCGGTCGGGGCATTCATCGATCACGCGCCGCAGCATCGCCACCACGGCGTGAACCTCCGGCAGATCGGTGGTGTAGCGCGGCGTCAGCCGGCGGTAGGGCTTGTCGCCATCCCTGAAATCCGGGTTCGCCGGATTGTCGCGGAACTGCTCATCCTTGATGAGATGCCACAACACGTCGACGCGAAAACCATCGACGCCGCGTCGCAGCCAGAACCGCATTACATCGGCGATCGCCGCCTGCACCTGCGGATTGCGCCAATTCAGATCGGGCTGTGTGCTCAGAAACGCATGATAATAATATTGGCCGGTAACGACATCGTATTGCCACGCGCTGCCGCCGAACTCCGAGAGCCAATTGTTCGGCGGTCCGCCGCCGGGCGCGGGATCGCGCCAGAGGTACCAGTCGCGCTTGTCGCTGTTGCGCGAGGACCGGCTGTCGCAAAACCAGGGATGCCGATCGGAGGTGTGGTTCGGCACCAGATCGAGCAGAACCCTGATCCCGCGTTGATGCGCGCCTTGCAGCAAAAGATCGACGTCGGCGAGCGTGCCGAACAGCGGATCGACGTCGACATAGTTTTCGATGTCGTAGCCGCCGTCGCGCATCGGCGAGGGGAAGATCGGCGACAGCCAGATGGCGTCGACGCCGAGTTCGACGAAATGATCCAGCCGCGCGGTCAGCCCGGCCAGATCACCGTTTCCGTCGCCATCCGCATCCTGAAACGAACGCGGATAGACCTGATAGATGACGCCGTGCTGCCACCAGAGGCCGGGCGTCGCCACGGCGTCGGGTCAGCAGCGAGCGATCAGCCGCCGGCCCGGTCGTCGGGATCAAGCAGCGGCGTGATGCGACGCACCGCGACGCGACGGTTCTGGCGCTCCGGCTCCGGGGTCGGAATTTTCAGGAACTGCGAGCCATAGCCCTGGGTCGAGAGGTTCTCGGCCGGGACATGGAACTGTTCCGTCAGCACCACAGCGACGGTCTCCGCCCGACGATCCGACAGCGACAGGTTGTCGACGTCGGAACCGACCGCGTCGGTATGGCCCTCGATCAGGAACACCTCGCGCGGATTGCGCGCGATCGCCCGATGCAGGGCGTTGGCCATGAAGGCGAGCTTTTCGATCTGGTCGGGGCCCATCTGCCACGAACCGGTCTCGAAGGTGATGGTGTCGAGGTCGACTCGCGGCATCCGATCGCGCAGCATCGGTGAGTAGCGCACTTCGTCGAGCGAATAGCGCCGGGCGATGCGTTCGATCGGCGGCGCGGTCAGCGCGGCGTAGATATCGGCCTCACCGGCCCGGTCCATATCGACGATATAGCGCTCGCGCGGAATGCCGATCACCGGAACCGGAAGCTCGACGACGAAGTCCATCGATCGCTCCGGCGTCACCCAGCTGTTGTCGATGATGACGATCTCGCGACCACCGGGATCGCGGCGCGAGCGCCGGATCAGCCGGCCGTCGACATCGAGAATGGACTCGATACGAGAACCGTCAGCCTGCTCGATAATGGAAACGGTCTGATTGCCGCGCTGCTCGTTATGCACATTGCGCGCGCCGACGGTAAAGCGGTCGACCTCGTTGTGACGGATGATGGTGCGGCCGCCTTCCTGAATGATGGTGCGATCCGGTTCCTGGATAAAGACGCGATTGCCCTCGCGCACCTCATGGCGCTCCTGCCGCAGCGACGCGATGCCGGGCGCGGCCTGCTGGCCTTGCGGGCGAATGAAATCCTGGCTTTGCCGGATCTGGCCGGTGGGCGGAGCCACTGCGCCCGGCCGCACGACTTGAGCGGTCGGAGACTGGGTCGAACCCTGCGCGGGCTGGGTTTGCGCCGCAGGCGGCAATTTCTGCGGATTGGGCTGCTGGCCGAGGACCGGCGCCATCTTCTGGTTAGGCTGCTGTGCCGTCGGAGCCTGACCGGCCGGTCCCTGATTGGGCGGCTGGTTCTGCGCGGCCGGCGGCTGATGCTTGAGTTCGTCCCGATGCTCCTGCGCGGACGCCGGCAGCTGCTTCTGACCGGGCTGCTGGGCGGTCGGCGTCTGCGGAGACTGGGTCTGCGCGGCCGGCGATTGCGGGTGCTTGATCTCCTCCTGCGCAGTCGGCGGGGGAGAATGCTTGGTCGTGTCCTGAGCCGCCGGGGATGGCTTATGCAACTCTTCCTGCGCAGTCGGGTGCTGAGGCTGCGGTGCCTGTCCTTGGGCTGCCGGCGGATGCATCGGCTGTTCCTGTGCATTCCGCGGCTGCGGGGCTGCGCCCGGCTTCGGCTGGACCGGAGCCGTCTGAGCGGCCGGCGTCTGCGGCTGGCCCGGCTTGTTCTGTCCGGCGGGGTGATGCTCCTCGAGCTTCTTCTTCGGGTCTTCGCCCGCCTTCGATGGTTCCTGCTGCTGGGCAAGAATCAATCCGCCGCTTGTTTGTGCAAACGCGGCGATCGGATAAAGCGTCGCCAGGCTCGTCAGTGCCCCGGCGAGCAGGATGGATCGTGTCGAAAACATGGCTTTGGCCCCTCTGTGGCTTGAGCAACCGCGATCACACCGGCATCCCTGGGATTGGATGGGGTCGCAGCGTTGCTTGCGCTTGCGATTGATGAGAGTCGCATCTGCAACGACAGTCACCGGAAAATCATGTCGTTCTCACGGCAGGAACAGACTTATTCGTTGAACGAAGCAGCCGGTGCTGCGGCCAAAGCGCACCGTCACCGGATCTCGGCACGGTTCCCTTCCCCAGAAATCAGCAACCGCTCGGTCGCATCCTTGAGTGCGACGCCCGAGATCTTCTGCGTACGTATCGCGCGCAACAGAAACAGCAGTTTAAACGCCGCATCGCCATAGCCGATCCCATCCGGCCGAATATTCGAAATGCAGTTGCGGTCGGCATCGCTGGTCTGCGGCCGCGGACGCCAGGTGACATAGGCCCCCATGCTGTCCGGCGCCGACAGGCCCGGACGCTCGCCGATCAAAACCACGACCACGTCGGCCTTGAGCGCTTGTGCAACGGCGTCGCCGATCGCCACCCGCCCCTGCCGAACCACCACCAATGGCGCGACGCGCCAGGCTTCGCGCGCGAGCGTCGGGAGCACCTCCGCCAGCAAGAGCGGGGCGTGCACCATCGCTCGCGCCGACAAGCCTTCGGTGATCACGAACGCCACATCGCATGGATCCCGCGCCTCCGCTGCGAGCGACGCCCGGTCGGCGGACGCCAGCTGGCGCCCGAGGTCGGGCCGCATCAGGTATTGCGCTCGATCCTGTGCCGCACTCGCCGCGGTGCGCACCGGCAAACCCAACGCGCCGAGCGTCGCGCATAATCGATCCTGATCGAAGACCGCATGCACGGCATCCCGCGCCCGCGCATGGGCAAGGCGCAAGTCCAACAGCGGCGCCGTCGCAAGCGACGCCCCGCTGCGCGCCAATCCGATCCGCGCTGCGGTGAGCCCGCGCAAGCCGGTCCATGGGTCCGAGCCTCGCGCATCGCGCGCCTCACCGGTCTTGCTTGGCGGTCGACCGGACTTGTCCTTACCCCCGCGCGTCATCACAACCTCAAGCCGTCAGCAGGGCGCGAAAATCGCCCGGCATGCTCCGCGGCCGGATGCGACCCTGGTCGAGCAGGCCGCGCTGTTGTAGCCACGCCTCGAATTCCGGCGCCGGTTTGCGGCCGAACAATTCCCGCATCGCGATCGCATCGTGGAACGACGTGCTCTGATAGCCGAGCATGATGTCGTCGGCGCCCGGCACGCCCATCACGTAATTGACGCCGGCCGCGACCAGCAGCGCGAGCAGCGCGTCCATATCGTCCTGATCGGCCTCGGCGTGGTTGGTGTAGCAGACGTCGCAGCCCATCGGCAGGCCCAGCAGCTTGCCGCAGCAATGATCCTCCAGCCCGGCGCGGATGATCTGCTTGCCGTCGTACAGATATTCCGGACCGATGAAGCCGACCACGGTGTTGACCAGCAACGGACTGAACCGGCGCGCCACCGCATAAGCGCGTGCCTCCAGCGTCTGCTGATCGACGCCGTGATGGGCATTGGCCGACAGCGCACTGCCCTGCCCGGTTTCGAAATACATCACGTTGGTGCCGAGCGTGCCGCGCTTGAGCGAGCGCGCCGCGTCCTGCGCCTCCGCCAGCAGCGCGAGATCGATACCGAAGCTGCGGTTAGCGGCTTGCGTCCCGGCGATCGATTGAAACACGATATCGACCGGCGAGCCGCGGTTGATCAAATCCAGCGTCGTGGTGACGTGGGCGAGCACGCAGCTCTGGGTCGGAATCGCGAGCTTGACGCGCACATCCTCCAGCAGGGACAGCAGCGCATGCGCGCGTTCCGGGCTGTCGGTGGCCGGATTGATTCCGATCAGGGCGTCGCCTGAGCCGAGCAACAAGCCGTCGAGAATGCTGGCGGCGATGCCGCGCACATCGTCGGTCGGATGATTGGGTTGCAGCCGCACCGACAGATGCCCCGGCAAGCCGAGCGTATTGCGGAACCGGGTCACCACCGCCCGCTTGGCGGCGATCAGCATCAGGTCCTGCAGCGAACACAGTTTGCTGACCGCGGCCGCCATTTCCGGCGTGATCCCCGGCGATGCCGCCGCGAGCGTCTCCGCCGTTGCGACGTCTGATAACAGCCAGTCGCGGAAGCCGCCGACCGTCAGATGCGCAATCGGCGCGAAGGCGGACTTGTCCTGGGTATCGATAATCAGCCGCGTCACCTCGTCGTCGTCATAAGCCACGACGGGGTGCTCGAGGAACGTGCGCAGCGGCAGATCCGCGAGCGCGTATTGCGCTGCCACCCGCTCCTCGCCGCTCTCGGCCGCGATGCCCGCGAGCACGTCGCCGCTGCGACGAGGCGACGCCTTCGCCAGCAGCGCGACCAGATCGGGAAACACGTATCGCCGGGCCCCGATCGTCGCGCTGTACATGCCGGACCCTTCACATCTCACGTCTTGTTGGGACGGCCTCGCAGAAACGCGGCGATGTCCGGATCCGCCTGCAGCGCCGCCAGGTCCTGCTCCGACGGCAATTGCGGCTTGTCGCGGCTGGCATTGACCATGCACAGGAAGCCGAACGGTTCGTCTTGCGTGGCGCGAAACTGGTGCCAGGTCCACGGCGGAATGGTGATGAGGTCACCGGTTGAGACCGGACGGACATCGCGGCCGACCAGACAATGTCCGCGCCCGCGAAAGATCATCACCCCATGCATGTGTTCGTGCCGCTCCAGCGTCGAGTAGCCGTTTGGCGCCATTTCAAAGTAACGCAATTCGCCGGCGAGCTCGGGCTCGGAGATCAGCACCTGCCGGGTGATGTCCTTGAACAGCGCCTTCTCGTCTTCCTTGTAGGGGAGCACGTCGACGCCCTGCCAGCGATGGCCGGCCTTCGCCGCGCGGTGCGTCTTGCGCTCTGGAATTGACGCCTTAGCCATAGGTATATCCGTGCACCGCGCTGACGAAGTCCGAGGTCGCCGCGACCAGCGTGTCGCGCGCCTCCAGCAATCCGCCGCCGATCAGGAGCATCACATCGGCGCCGTAGAAATCAAGCATCTCGGGCACCCGGTCGCGGGTCATGCCTCCGGCCGGCACCGGCACGCTCGGACGCAGACCGTCGCGCTCGTCCAATGCCGTCTGCGCCAGGCGCTTGCAGGTATCTAGGGAATAGCCGAAGCGGCCGCCAGTGTGGGGAAACACCACCGCATCCGCGCCCAGCAACCGAAACAGCTTGCCGAGCAATAAAGCCGGCGCGATCCGCGCCGCACCAGCCATACTCGGATGCGCCATGAAGGCAATGCCCGAATGCTCGCGCACGAGGGTGTGAAAGTTGGCGAGGCCCGCGATCATCGGCGCAATCAGGACGATGTCGATGCCCGCAGCCGCGGCCTGCGCCAATTGCCGGCGCATGGCGTCGAGATCCCCCGACAGGCTCGGCGCATAGCGCGTGGCGCGCGATCGATCGGCCTGTTGCAAGGCCGCGGCAATCGCCTCGACGCGGGCCGCGAACGGCGAATAGGCCTGATCGGCGAGCCCATGATCATCCTTGATGTAGTCGATGCCGCCATCGGCAAACCGGCGCGCGAGCTGCGCAAGCTGGTCCGGCGACAGGCCCTGCGGCTTCAGCGCCGAACAGGTCAAAGCCCGCCGGCCGGCGCCGACCCGGGCACGCAAGTCGGTCAATCCGTGCCGCGGTCCGCCAAAGCCCGCGACCATCGCCGGCGGGAGGTCGACATCATGCAGCACGACGTCGTCTTGCAGCGAGGTGTTGCCGAACAGCATGTTGATGAGCTGCCCGGCGTCCTGGCCGACGGTCGCGGCCGCGAGCGCAATGCGAACTGCGAACACCCCGCTCGCCTGCTCCGCGATCGACTCGACCCGGCCGACGATCTCGGACGAGACGAAATCATCCTCGATGGCCGAAAGCGGCATCTCCACGCTTTGCTCGACCGCGATCGCCTGGGCGCGCTGGGCAATTGCGCGCGCGTCGGAGCGAACAAGATAGGTGACGTGGAGAATGGGCGTCATCAATTCAGGATTCGAAACCGATGCAGGACCTGGCGTCGCGCGCCGCCGGCTGCCGAGCCGACCCGGCGATCAATATCGCTGTGCGGGCAAAGTCAATCCGTCCACGCATTTGAGAAATGTGACGACGCTCTTGGCACCGCTTGACCACTATGCCACCTAGCGGGGCGGCGGACAGCAAGCCGCGCGAGCAGCACAAGAACTGCGCCTTTTCGTGCCCCGGGACCCAAGGTGAATTGCCCCCATGAGCCAAGCCATACAAATCCGGATGGGCGGCTACGGCCCCGCGACCACCGGCTTCAGCCGGTCATTAAAGTTCGTCGGCGACCGCCTCACGGCCCAGTTCGGCGATCGGATCGATGTCAAATATGTCTGGAATATCATGGATTTCGGCTATCGCGCCGAGGATATTCTGTGGCTCGTCGAGCACGGTCTGCTGACACTCGGCTATCAGTCCAGCAGCTACCTGACCGATCGCGTGCCCGAACTCGGCTTTGTCGACCTGCCGTTCCTGTTTGCCACCAGGGACCAGGCCCGCGCCGCCATGGATGGCGCGCTCGGGGACTTTCTCGCGCGCAAGACCGAACAGCGGGTGAATTATCGCATCCTCGGCTATTTCGAAAATGGGTTCCGCCATATCTCCAATCGGCTGCGCGCAGTGCATACCCCGGCCGATCTCGCCGGCATGCGCATCCGGGTGCTGCCCAGCGAAGTCCAGGCCCGCACCTTCGAACTGCTGGGCGCCGTGCCGCTGCGCTGGGATCTGACCGAGGCGATTCAGGCGATCGTCGCCGGCACCATCGACGCCCAGGAAAACCCGTTCGCCAACACCGTGACCTACGGCGTTCACAAATTCCACCGCTT
>Ga0265332_10001888_pt1 | contig 11122 bp, 11 predicted proteins | sample 41926metaG_FD_202084 | JGI IMG/M metagenome (GOLD analysis project Ga0265332, IMG submission 202084) | Rhizosphere microbial communities from Carex aquatilis grown in University of Washington, Seatle, WA, United States - 4-19-26 metaG | ecosystem: Host-associated > Plants > Roots > Rhizosphere...
GTCACGGTGCTCCGGTCAAGAAGCCCGACAGGCTGCGGATGGTCGGGTGGTCGTAGAGCACGGTCGGCTCGAGCGGCACGCCGAGCTCCTGCTCGAGCTCCTCGGTCAGGCTGATCGCCGCCGCCGAGTCGATCCCGTAGCGATCGAAGCGGGCCTCGACGTCGATCGCGGCGGGATCGAGGTCGGCCGCGGAGGCGACGAGCTCGGCGAGCCAGCGCTCGAGCGCGTCGCGACTATCCAGCATCGAATTGCGTATCATGATTCCACTCCCCTCGTGGTCGCTTGACGTCGGTCGCGAGCCCGAGCAGCTCGAGCGCGCGGATCACCCAGGCGCTGAGGTCGAGCTGCCACCACGCGAAGCCGGTGAACGCCGACGACGGAAACGCGTGATGGTTGTTGTGCCAGCCCTCGCCGAGGGTCGGGATCGCCAGCAGCAGGTTGTTGCGGCTGTGGTCGCGGGTGTCGTACGGCCGCGACCCGAAGCGATGCGCGATCGAGTTGATCGCGGCGGTCGCGTGGTAGGTGAGGAACAGCCGGACCAGCCCGCCCCACAGCGCGCCGAGCAGGGCGCCGCGCAGGCTGCCGGTGACCAGGCCGGCGACGACACCGGGGACGGCGACGCCGGCGATCACCAGCGGGTAGTACGCGCGGCTGACCCGGGCGAGCACGCGGTCGCGCAGCAGGTCCTTGCCGAACGCGAGCGGGTTGGTCAGCTCGTGGTCGAAGCTCCAGCCGACGTGCGCGTGCCACAGCCCGCGCCACGCGCCGAGCCGGCGCGCTCCGTCGACGTAGGGCGAGTGGAGGTCGCCGTCGCGATCCGACAGCGCGTGGTGGCGGCGGTGGTTGACGATCCAGTACGACGGCGGGCCCTGGGCCGCCATCGCCCCGAGCCCGTAGAGCGCGGCGCGCACCGCGGGGCCCGCAGCGAACGCGCGGTGCGCCCCGAGGCGGTGCAGGCCGACCGCGATCCCGACGAAGGTGAGCCCGTACATCGCGCCGAGCGCGGCGAGGTCGATCGCGCCGAGGCCGCGGCGGACGGCGAGCGCGACCGCCACGACCGTGCCGGCGAGCGGGACCAGCGTGGTCAGCGCGGCGTGCGCCTGCTGGCGGCGGCGCAGGGCGGGCGTGGTGCGCACCGTGGCCCGCGCGCGGATCGCCGGCGCCGCCGGATCACGCATCGAGCTCCTGCTCCTGCAGCTTGCCGTCGAGGTAGAGCGCGCGGCACGCGGTGCGGCGCAGCTTGCCGCTCGAGGTCTTGGGGAGGGTGCCCGGCTTGACCAGGACCGAGGCATGCAGGCGCAGGCCGTGGTGCAGCGCCACCGCCTCGGTGAGCTCGGCGGCGATCTGGGCCCTGCGTGCGCCGGCGCTGCCGCGCGCGATCTCGTGCACCGCGACCACCCGCTCCTCGCCGGCGATCTCGACCCCGAACACCGCGCCGGAGCCGGCCCGCAGCGCCGGGTGGGCGCGCTCGATCGCGCGCTCGATCGTGCGCTCGATGTCCTCGGGGTAATGGTTGCAGCCGCGCACGATGATCAGGTCCTTGGCGCGGCCGACCACGAACAGCTCGCCGTCCGCGAAGAACCCGAGGTCGCCGGTGCGCAGGAAGCGGTCGGACGATCCCGGCAGCGCCGCGCCGAAGCTGTCCGCGGTGGCGGCGGCGTCGCCCCAGTAGCCGTCGCACACGCTCGGCCCGCTGACCCAGATCTCGCCGACCCGGCCGGGCTCCGCGGGCGCGCGGCGCTCGGGGTCGACGATGACCACGCGGTGGTCGTCCGCCGGCCGGCCGCAGCCGACCAGGCGCTGGACAGCGTCGGGCGCGGCGCGCTCGGCGCGGACCACCCAGCCGGCGCCCAGCGCGGCGCGCTCGACGCCGAGGACGTGCGGCGCGCGCAGCCGGTCGCTTCCGGTGACCATCAGCGTCGCCTCGGCGAGCCCGTAGCACGGGTAGAACGCCTCGCGCCGGAAGCCGGCGCACGCGAACCTGGCGGCGAACCGGTCGAGCACGTCGGCGCGCACCGGCTCGGCGCCGTTGAACGCGAGGTCCCAGCTCGACAGGTCGAGCGCCCGGATCGCGTCGTCGGCGATCCGGCGCACGCAGTGATCGTACGCGAAGCTCGGGCCGCCGCTGGTGGTCACCCGGTAGCGCGAGATCGCCTCGAGCCAGGCGACCGGCCGCTTGACGAAATCGAGCGCCGACAGCAAGTAGCACGGGACGCCGAGATAGGCACTCTGCAGCACATTCCCGATCAGCCCCATGTCATGATAGAGCGGCAGCCAGCCCGCGAACACCGTGCGCTCGGCGTCGTGGCCCGTGCGGTCCCGGATCATCCGCTCGTTGGCGAGCAGGTTGCCGTGGCGGACCATCACGCCGCGCGGCCGGCCGGTCGAGCCCGACGTGTACTGCAGGAACGCGAGCGAGGCGGCGTCGAGGCGAGGCGGTGTCCACGCGCGGCTGGCGAGATCATCGATCGCGAGCCGGGGCACGCCGTCCAGTGCGCGCACCGCGGCGAGCATGGGCTCGATGCGGGCGAGAAAGCTCCGGGTCGACAGCACGACGCGCGGCCTGGCGCTCGCGGCGATGCCGCCCAGCCGGGCGGTGTCGTCGACGGAGCGCGGTGGGTAGACCGGGACCGCGAGGGTGCCTGCGTACAGGCAGCCGAAGAATCCGGCGACGAAGTCGATCCCGGGCGGAAACATCAGCAGCGCGCGCTCGCCGGGCGGCGCGAGGCCGGTCAGCTCACCGGCGATCGCGCGGGCCCACGCGGCGAGCGCGGAGTAGCTCGTGCGGGCGCGGGGCTCGCCGCGCGCGTCCAGCTCGGCGAACGCGAGCCGCTCGCCGCGCGCGACACTCCAGCTCTCGACGACCTCGACGAAGTTCTCCATCGCCCCCGCGAGCGCGTTCTAGCGTGCGGGCGCGTGCTCGTCCAGCGTCGCGCGCGCGATCGCGACGACGTATCGAGATCAATGCATATTTCGAGAAAATAGATGGGAGTGTCTCCCGAACGTACCGGTACAGAGACATGCAGTGACATGGCGTGCGTCGGGCTCGCGGGACGCGGTCTCGTGCGGTCGGCCGCGAATCGCTCGGTGCGCCCGGCGCCGATCCGGGGGCTCCGCGATCGACGGTGAGGGGCGGCCGCCGTAGCATCCCGGGATGGCACTGCCACCGCGCGATCGGGACGGCACCGGCGTCGAACGGAACGCGACGCGCGAGCGGTGGGCGACCGAGCTCGCGGCGCGGGCGCGGGCGCACTGGACGCCGGAGCGCACCGCCGAGCTGGCGTGCGGCAAGGCGCTGCAGATCCTGCCGGCCGACGCCGCGCCGCTGTTGCGCGCGCTCGGCATCCTGGACCACGACGCGACCCTGCCGCCGGCGCGGGCGGCCAAGTACTTCCAGATCAATCACATGGTCGCGCTGCTCGGCCCCGGGCTGCGCGCGCTGCGCGAGCGCCACCCGGTGATCCGCCTGGTCGACGCCGGGTGCGGGCGGTCGTACCTGACGCTGCTCATCGCGTGGTGCGCGCGGGAGGTGTGGCGCCAGCCGCTGCGCGTGCTGGGCGTCGATCGCAACCCGGCGTTGATCGAAGCCAGCCGCCGGCGGTGCGCGCTGGCCGGGCTCGACGACGTGGTGCGGTTCGAGGCCGCGGCGCTGGACGCGGTCGATGTCCGCGCCGCGTGGCCGCGCGGGTTCCCCGGCGATGCCGGCGAGGTCCACGGTGTGGTCGCGCTGCACGCGTGCGACACCGCGAGCTGCGACGCGATCGCGCTCGGGGTCGAGCTCGGCGCCGAGCTGATCGCGGTCGCGCCGTGCTGCCAGGCCGAGCTGGCGCGCGCGTGGTCAGCGCTCGCAGACGGCGAGCCGACCGACGGGTTCGCGGCGATCCGGGGCGCGCCGCACCTGCGCCGCGAGACCGCCGCCCACGTCACCGACGCGATGCGGATGCTGCTGCTGCGCGCCGCGGGCTACGACGCGCGGGCGATCGAGTTCGTGCCCGCCGAGCACACCCGCAAGAACACGCTGATCCGCGCGCTGCGCCACACCGGGGCCGATCCGGACGCGGCGGCCGCGTACGCCGCCCTGTGCGCGGCGACCGGCGGCGCGGGGCTCGCGCTCGCAGCCCGGCTCGGGATCACGGGCGCAGGTCAGCGGACCCGGACGTAGGGCGCGTACACCGGCTCCCAGGTGCTGGCGTCGAGCGCGGCGTCGAGCTCCGCCGGGGCGAGGTCGGCGTGGCCCTCGGCGATCGCCTGGCGGCCGACCGCGAGGGCGATCGCGCGGCTGAGCGGCCGCGCGGTGGCGATCGGCGGCAGCAGGGGGCCGTCGGGGGCGGTCGCGGTCGGTGCGTGATGCGCGAGCTCGGTCGCCGCGGCCATGATCATGGCATCGCTGACCCGCCGGGCGCGGGTCGCGATGATGCCGAGCGCCAGGCCCGGGAAGATGTACGAGTTGTTGGTCTGATCGATCGCGACCCGGCGCGCGCCGACCGCGACCGGATCGAACGGGCTGCCGGTGCCGATCAGCGCGCGGCCGCCGGTCCAGTCCATCAGGTCCTGGGGGTGGGCCTCGGCGCGCGACGTCGGGTTCGACAGCGGGAAGATCACCGGGCGCTCGGTGTGGCGCGCCATCTCGCGCACCGCGGCCTCGCTGAACGCGCCGGCCTGGCCGGACACGCCGATCAGGACGGTCGGGCGGACCCGGCGCACCACGTCCTCGAGCGTCGAGCCGAGGTCCTCGTCGCGGCGCCGCGCGTACGCCACCTGCTCGGCGCGCAGCTCGGTCATGTCCTCGGTGACGAGGCCGAACCGATCGATCGGGTAGAACCGGCGGTGCGGGTCGGCCACGCCGCGCTCGCGCATCAGCTGCGCCAGGAGGTTGGTGATCCCGAGCCCGGCGCTGCCGAACCCGACCACGACGATCCGCTGCTGATCGAGCGGGATCCCGGTGACGTGGATCGCCGACAGCAGGGTCGCGACCGCGACCGCGGCGGTGCCCTGGATGTCGTCGTTGAACGTGCACAGCCGGTCGCGGAACCGGGCGAGCAGCCGGCTCGCGTTGGCGCCCGCGAAGTCCTCCCACTGCAGCAGCACGTGCGGCCAGCGGCGCTCGACCGCGGTCACGAACGCGTCGACGAACGCGTCGTAGTCGGCGCCGCGCACGCGCCGGTTGCGCCAGCCGATGTACAGCGGGTGGCCGAGCAGATCGGTGTTGTCGGTGCCGACGTCGAGCAGGATCGGCAGGCAGCGCTCGGGCGGGATGCCGCCGAGCGCGGTGTACAGCGCGAGCTTGCCGATCGGGATCCCCATCCCGCCCGCGCCCTGATCGCCGAGCCCCAGGATGCGCTCGCCGTCACTGACCACGATGCACTTGACGTCGTCGTAGCGCGGGTGGCCGAGGATCTGCGAGATCCGGTCCTTGTTCGGATAGCTGAGGAACAGGCCGCGCGGCTTGCGCCAGATCTCGCTGAACCGCTGGCAGCCCTCGCCGACGGTGGGCGTGTACACCAGCGGCAGCATCTGCTCGACGTTGCGCGCGAGCAGCGCGTAGAACAGCGTCTCGTTGGTGTCCTGGAGGTCGCGCAGGAACGTGTACTTGTGAAACGCGCTGGTCTGGGCGTCGAGCGCGCGCTCGCGGCGCTGGACCTGGAGCTCGAGGCTGCCGACGTGCGGTGGGACCAGGCCGTGGAGCTCGAACTCGTCGCGCTCGCGGTCGTCGAACGCCGTGCCCTTGTTGAGCCGCGGCGAGTTGATCAGGTCGGTTCCGGTCAGCGCGACGCGCAGCGGGGCGGTGGTACTTCGGTAGGTCATCCTGGGCTCGCGGCTCGCATCGTACACCGTCCGCGGCGGCCGTCGGGGCGGTCAACCGCGGGACGGCAGCGCGGGCGCGGTGCGCTGCCACGCGTCGAGCTCCTGGACGCGGCCGAGCCAGGCGCGAAGGTTCGCGTAGCCGGCGATCGGCAGCCGGGCGGGACCGGCGAGCGCGAACGACGCAGCCAGCGAGAAGTCCGCGAGCGTCAGGCGATCCTGCACGACCCACGTCCGGCCCGCCAGGTGGGCGTCCAGGACCGGCGCGCACTGGGCGACCAGCGCCTCGCCGCGCGCGATCTCGGCGGGATCCGAGGACTGGCCGGTCAGCGGCTTCACGAAGTTCTCGAACACGAGGACGGTGTTGGCCGGCGACATGTGCGCCGCGCACCAGAACAGCCAGCGGTGAACGTCGGCGCGGCCGCGCGGGTCGGTCGGAAGCAGGGTCTGGCCCGGGGTCGTCTCGGCCAGGTACAGCATGATCGCGCGCGACTCCCACAGCACGAACCCGTCGTCGTCGAGGACCGGGACGCGCCCGTTCGGGTTGCGATCCAGGTGCGGCGCACCGCGCTGCTCGCCGCGGGTCAGGTCGACCACCACGCGCTCGAGCGACACGCCGAGGTGGGTTGCCACGAGCAGCACGCGGCGCGAGTTTCCGGATAACGGATGGAAGTAGAGCTTCATGATGATTAGTAGCTAGCAGCGCGTGATGACAGTTGTATGTCAACAATGATTCGCGGCGCGGCGCCCGCCATCGCGGTGGCACCGCAACGGCTGCCGTGATGTGCTGCCCGGGTGACGTCCACGACGGATCTGGTACTGCTCGCCCTCCAGGTCGAGGGCGCGCTCGATCCGGCGGGCCGCCTCGCCGGTGCGTACGGGGTGACGATCGCCTGTGTCCCCGGCGCGCATGCGCTGTGGATCGGCGCCGAGGTGCCGGACGCCGAGGCGGACGAGCTCGCCGCCGCATTCGCCGCCACCGCCGCGGCCCGCGATCCCGCCGAGCCACCGCGCGTGCTGGATCCCTGTCTCCGGATCCTCGAGGCGCAGCGCGCGGTCGCGCTGCACGCGGGGCCGAGCTTCGTGTTCCCCGACGCCGTGCCGGCGATCCCGGGGGTGCGGGTCGAGCGCAGCGACCGCCCGGGCCGCGAGGCGCTGCGCGGGGCCAACCCCGGCAACTGGGAGCCGGTCGAGTGGGACGAGCTGCTCGACGGCCGGCTCGGACCGTGGACGATGGTGCTCGACGGCGATCGCGCGGTGTCGATCTGCCACACCCCGGGCCCGCTCCAGCCGCGCGCCGCCGAGTGCGGCGTGTGGACCCAGCCCGGCGCTCGCGGGCGCGGGTATGCAGCCGCCACCGCCGCGGTGTGGGCCGAGATCCTGCGCCCGACCGGCCGCGTGCTGTTCTACAGCACCGACGCCGACAACCGGTCCTCGCAGCGGGTCGCCGAGCGCCTGCGGCTGCGCCCGATCGGCTGGACCTGGCGACTGCGCGCGCGGGACCCGGGCGCCGGGTCGGTGCACCCGCTGAGCGCGCTGCGCCGCGGCAAACCTCGGGATTGATTTCGTTTTGCCCGGAGTGCCGGTCGGCGATACCCTGGGGGGATGGCGCCGCCGGTGAGCCGAGAAAAAAAACCCGGCGCGGATGTCGAGGACCGGCGGTCGGCTCCGATGTCCGTGTGAACGCGCCCCGGATCGGAGCGCACACCACGGAAAAGAAGGAGTCGGACCATGAAGTACATGTTGATGATGCACACGCCGAGCGGAGGCCCGTACCAGATCGCGCGCTGGCCGCAGCAGGACATCCAGGTCCACATCGCGTTCATGAAGGACCTTGCAAACGCCCTGGAGACCTCGGGGGAGCTGGTGTCGGCCGAGGGGCTGGCCGGGCCGGACCAGGCGCGGCGGGTGCGGGCCGGCAGCGATGGCAAGCCGATCACCGATGGGGTGTTTCCCGAGGCCAAGGAGTTCCTCGCGGGGTTCTGGATCGTCGACGTCGATGGGCCGGAGCGCGCGTACGAGATCGCGGCGCGGGCATCGGCGGCGCCGGGGCCCGGCGGCAAGCCGCTCCGCCTGGAGATCGAGGTCCGGGAGGTGATGAGCGCGCCGCGAGACCGGGCGGAATGAGCCCGCCGCGCCGGATCGACGGCCTGCTGCGTGAGCTGGCGCCGCAGGTGCTGGGCGCCGTGACCCGTCGCTGCGGGGACTTCGCGGCGGCGGAGGACGCGGTCCAGCAGGCGCTGATCGCAGCCGCGGCGCGCTGGCCGGACGATGGCGTGCCCGAGGATCCGCGCGCGTGGTTGATCCGGGTCGCCTCGCGGCGGTTGATCGACCACGTGCGGGCCGAGATCGCGCGGCGGCGGCGGGAGGAGCTGGTGGTCAGCCTGGTGCCGGCGGCGGATCAGCTGGCGCCGGCGGGCGACGACGACGGCGACGACACGCTGGTCCTGCTGCTGCTGTGCTGCCACCCGGCGCTGTCACCCGCGTCGGCGATCGCGCTGACGCTGCGCGCGGTGGGCGGCCTGACCACGGCGGAGATCGCGCGGGCGTTCCTGATGCCGGAGGCGACGATGGCCCAGCGGATCAGCCGCGCGAAGCAGACCATCAAGACGTCGGGGGTGCCGTTCGCGCTGCCGGCGGCGGAGCAGTGGGGCGAGCGGCTGGCCGCCGTGCTGCACGTGCTGTACCTGCTGTTCAACGAGGGCTACACGAGCTCGGGCGCCGAGCTGACGCGGGTCGACCTCTCGGAGGAGGCGCTGCGGCTGGTGCGCATGCTGCACCGGCTGGTGCCCGACGACGGCGAGGTGATGGGCCTGTTCGCCCTGATGCGGCTCACCGACGCGCGGCGGGCGGCGCGGACCGGGCCGGCCGGCGAGCTGATCCCGCTCGACGAGCAGGACCGCGGGCGATGGGACAAGGAGGCGATCGCCGAGGGGGTGGCGCTGGTGACGGCGGCGCTGTCGCGGGGCGCGGTCGGGGCGTACCAGCTCCAGGCGGCGATCGCGGCGGTGCACGACGAGGCGCCGAGCGCCGAGGCGACCGACTGGCCGCAGATCCTGGCGCTGTACAGCCTGCTGTTGCAGATGTCGGACAACCCGATGGTCGCGCTCAACCATGCGATCGCGCTCGCGATGGTGCGCGGGCCGGCCGCCGGGCTGTCCCGGCTCGACGCGCTGGCGCGCGACCCGCGGCTGGCCGACCACCACCGGCTCGACGCGGTCCGCGGCCACCTGCTCGAGCGCGCCGGCGACCGCGCCGCGGCCGAGCACTACCGGCGCGCGGCCGAGCGCACCACGAGCACCCCGGAGCGCGACTACCTGCGGATGAAGGCGGCGCGGCTGGACGGCGAGCCGCGCTGACCGGTGGTCGGTCCGTGCCGCCGGGGCATACTCCCCTCATGGCTGTCGTGCTGTCGGTCAACGTGGGTCGCGCGCAGCCCACGGACCATTCGACCGCCGGGCTGACTGCGATCGACAAGCGGCCGGTGGACGGGCCGGTCGACGTCCGGGCGCCCGGTTCGAAGCGAGACGGGCTGGGCAGCGGCCTGGTCGGCGATGCGGTCTGCGATCGCCGCCACCACGGCGGGGACGATCAGGCGGTGTATGCGTTCGCGCGCGAGGACCTCGACCGCTGGGCCGACGCGCTGGGCCGCCCGCTCGCCAGCGGCTGCTTCGGCGAGAACCTGACCACCGCCGGGCTCGACGTGACCGGCGCCCGGATCGGCGAGCGCTGGCGGATCGGCCGCGCGCTCGTGCTCGAGATCTCGTCGCCCCGCATCCCGTGCCGCACGTTCGCGGGCTGGCTGGGGGAGCGGGGCTGGATCCGTCGGTTCACTCGCGAGGCCCGGCCCGGCGCCTACCTGCGCGTGATCGAGCCCGGACCGGTCCGGCGCGACGATGCGATCGACGTCGTCGAGCGGCCGGCGCACGACGTCACGATCGGCGTCGTGTTCCGCGCGCTGACCCGCGAGCCGCTCCTGCTCGAGCGCGTGCTCGCTGCCGGCGCGCTACCCGCCGCCGACCAGCCGGACGCGCGGCGCAAGCTCGAGGCGGCACGGCGGGCTCCGGTCGGGCGGGCGCGGCGCGGCGGCTGATCGCCGCGTCCGATCGGCGGTTTGCCGTCTGCGGCCAATTCCGTGCTACTCCTGAGGGCGACCTTGTTCGCCTGGTCTCGCAGCTTCGCCTCGCGCTCCGGCGTCCGTCCGAACGGCCGCACCGGGATGGGGGCGGTTGTGTCGAGCCGGGTCACCGCCGCGGCCACGTTGCTGGTGTTCGTGCTGGCGAGCTGGATCGGCGCCAGGCACGACGCCACCACCCTGCACGTTCGCTGCGCGCAGCACGGCGAGCTGATCGATCGCGGTGCGCCGCTGGCCGGCGAAGCGCGCTCGGCCGCGTCGGATCGCGCGCGGGGCGTGCACCACGCGCCGGACGATGCGGTCGGCGGCCACGCGCATTGCACCCTGAGCAGCGTGATCCGGACCTCTCGCATCGTGCCGGACCCGCTGGTGCTCGTCGCCGCGCCGGTGGCCGTCGTCGCCCGCACGGTCGCCGCCGTCCATGTCGCGGTCATCCGCGATCGCGCGCGGTACCGCACGGCTCCCAAGACGTCCCCGCCGGCGTAGCCAGGGACGCCGCACCGCGCGGCGTTGCCTGGAGCTGCGGATGTGGCGGCGTGGCCGGATCGAGGCGTTCGTCAGCTGACCGATGGGATCGGTCGATCGCGGCGCTCCGCGGTCGCTCACGTCGCCCCGCTCGGCGGGGACTCTCGCCCCGAGAACCTTTCCGGCCGGCGCCACGGTGCCGGCAAGGCAGCATGGCATGACTCGCAGGTCGCTCCGTTCGTTCCCGATCATCGCGGCGGTGGTATGGCTCTCGTCACCGGCGCTCGCCGAGCCGCTGAGAACACTCGCGCTGGACCAGGCGATCCAGCTCGCGCTCGCGCGCAACACGGACAGCCGCAGCGCCGACGAGGACGTGACGTCGGCCGACGGTGCGCTGGTCCAGTCGCGGCTGTTCCCGAATCCCTCGCTGTTCGTGTCGTCCTTGGGCCGCGGCGTGAGCCCGTTCATGGGGCCGGTCCCGACCCAGTACGGCGCGACCTGGACGGTGCCGATCGGCGGCAAGCGCGCGGCCGGCATCGACGCGGCGCACGCCCTGGTCCTGGCGGCACGCGCGACCCGGATCGCGGCGCGCCGCCAGGTCGCGCTGTCGGTCGAGAAGGCGTTCGTCGCGGTGCTGCTCGATCAGGCGCAGCTCGAGTTCGGCCGCCAGGACGAGAAGGGGATCCATGACACGCTGGCGCTCAACGAGCTGCGCTACAA
>Ga0265332_10001890_pt1 | contig 11103 bp, 9 predicted proteins | sample 41926metaG_FD_202084 | JGI IMG/M metagenome (GOLD analysis project Ga0265332, IMG submission 202084) | Rhizosphere microbial communities from Carex aquatilis grown in University of Washington, Seatle, WA, United States - 4-19-26 metaG | ecosystem: Host-associated > Plants > Roots > Rhizosphere >...
TCTTCCATGAAGTTGAACAGGCGTGCCGCGATGGCCTTGGCGGCGGCCAGATCGCCGGGCAGGTTCCACTGGCTGATCGCCCGCGCGATGGCCGGGCCGAAGCGGACTTCGGCGGAGGCGATCGACAGCCAGCGCTGTACTTCGGCGCGGGTGCGCGGATCGCGCGGCAGCCACGGGCTGTCCGGCGCGTACTTCTCCGCCAGGTAGGTGAGGATCGCGGTGCTGTCGCAGAGCACCGCGTCGCCATCCACCAGCACCGGGATCTGCCCCAGCGGGTTCAGCGCCAGGAATTCCGGCGTCTTGCGCACGTCGGCCGTCGCCGTCTCATAGGTGTAAGGCAGGCCCAGCAGGGTCAGGAAAACCTCCACCCGGTGGGCATGGCCCGACGGCGGGGTTCCATAGAGGGTGATCGAAGCGGTGTGGCTCATCGCATGTCCTCGGCTTGATGGGGAAGGGGAAATGCTGAATGGTTTACCGGGTCTTGGCAACCGACCAAGCCGGTCTGTTCACCCGCCGTGGTAGAACAGGTAGCCCACGATGATCGCCCCGATCAGCCCCACAAAATCGGCGATCAGGCCGCAGGCGACGGCGTAGCGGGTGCGGGTGATGTTGACGCTGCCGAAATACACCGCCAGCACGTAGAAGGTGGTTTCGGTCGAGCCCTGGATGATGGCGGCGAGGCGGCCCTGGAAGGAGTCGACGCCGTAGGTCGTCATCACGTCCACCATCAGCCCGCGGGCGCCGCTGCCGCTGAGGGTCTTCATCAGGCCGACCGGCAGTGCCGGCACGAAGTCCGCGTTGATGCCTAGGGCCACCACCACGTGGCGGATGCCGTCGATCAGGTAGCCCATGCAGCCGCTGGTGCGGAAGATCGAGATCGCCACCAGCATGGCGATCAGGTAGGGAATGATCTGCACCGCGACGCCGAAGCCTTCCTTGGCGCCGTCCACGAAGGATTCGTACACATCCACGCCGCGCCACGCGGCGACGCCGACGAACAGCACGATCAGCGAGACGATGATGCCGCTGCCGAGCAGGCCGATCATCTGCGCCATGTCGGCTGGCGGCAGTGGCGCCAGCCACGCGTAGAGCGCGCCCATCAGCAGGCCGAAGCCGGCGAAGAAGGCCAGCAGCGGGGCGGACAGCAGGTTGATGCGCTGCCAGGCGGCCACCGCGACCAGGCCGGCGCAGAAGGAGATGAAGGTACTCAGCAGCGTCGGCAGAAAGATGTCCGCCGCGTTGAAATGGGTCAGCCCCTGCTGCACGGCCATGCTCTGGCGGATCGCGATCACCGACGTGGGGATCAGCGTGATGCCCGCCGTATTGAGCACCAGGAACATGATCATCGGGTTGCTGGCGGTGTCCTTGCGTGGGTTGATCTCCTGCAGTTCCTGCATCGCCTTGAGGCCCAGCGGCGTGGCGGCGTTGTCCAGCCCGAGCAGGTTGGCGCTGAAGTTCATGACGATGCTGCCGCTGGCCGGATGGCCCGGCGGAATGTCCGGGAAGACGCGGCGGAAGAAGGGCGCAACGAGCCGCCCGAAGAGCTGGATCAGGCCGCCCTTCTCGCCGATCCTCATCACGCCCAGCCACAGGCTCATGACGCCGGCGAGGCCGAGGGCGATCTCGAAGCCGCTCTTGGCGGTGTCGAACAGGCCGGTCAGCAGGCGCGAGAGGATGTCGAGATCGCCCTGGACGGTCTGCACCAGGGCCGCGACGAAACCGACGAGGACAAACGCGACCCAGATCCGGTTGAGCACGATGACGGGAGCGCCCCGATGCCTTGCGGGGCGCGGGCGGGAAAGGGTTGAAGTGCCGGCAGTCTATCGGCGGTGCCGGCGCCTGTCACCGCCGGGGCAGGCCCCAGGCGTGCTGGTGGCGGGCGAACTCCGCCTCCGGCAGCTGCACCAGCAGCGGTTGGCGGGCGCCGTCCAGCCAAGTGGCCACGGTCAGCATGTCGGCCAGGCTCATCGCGGTGCAGCCCGCCGTCGGTGTGTCTGGTGTTTCCCATACATGCAGGAAGATGCACGACCCGGCCCCCGGCAGCGGCGGCGTGGTGTTGTGGGCGACGACGGCGCCGGCCTCGTAGCGCCGGTCCTGGCGCAGCATGTCCTCACAGGAGGCCCAGTCGGCTGCAACCACGGATTGATCGACGAGGCAGGTGTAATGGGCCGACGCCGGATCGTCGACGCACTTGAGCCCTGGCCGTGCGGTGAAGTAGGGCAGGCGCAGGCCTGCCGTCCACCCGTCGTCCGCCGCCGCGTAGCCGAACAGCCCCGTTATCGCGAAGACCCCGGCCGGTGCCCGGCCATCGCCCTCGCATTTGCCGGTGCCGTCCATCGGCGGATGCACGCCGCGCCCCCACGCCATGCCGTTGCGGCCGAGCGTCACCGCGATCGGAGACCCCACCGGCTGCCAGTCTTCAGCTGCGTCTCGTTCGAAGCGCTGCAAGTGGCCAGCGGGGGCGTCCCAATCGGATGACAGGCACAGCAGCAGCTGGCTTGCGCCGGCGGGAATGACAGACGTCATTGTTCTGGATCCTTCATGGCCGCTACATTACGCCTGAGTAAAGAAGACAAGGTTGCGAATGAAATACTGCCCCCAATGTGCGCATGAATTGCATGACATGCTGATCGATGGCGTCGACCGCCGCGCCTGCCCGGCAGCCGGCTGCGGGTTTGTTCATTGGAACAACCCCATTCCGGTCGTGGCGGGCCTGGTGCGTCATGAAGGCCGCTACATCCTGGCCAGAAACGCCCAATGGCCGGCTGGCATGTTCTCGGTGATCACCGGCTTCCTGGAAAAGAATGAAACCCCGGAGGGCGCCATTCTGCGCGAAACCCGGGAGGAACTCGGCGTGCGCGGCCGGCGCGCCGAGTTCATCGGCCATTTTGCGTTGCCGGAATTCAACCAGCTCATCATCGCCTTCGCCGTGGAGGCCGACGGTAGCCTGGGGCTTGGCGATGAAATCGCGGAAATAAAGGCCTTGTCGCGGAGCGAGCTGGAAACGCACGATTTCGGGCATCTCGAGCTCACGCGAAATATCGTCTCCAGCTGCCTCGCGCACACGGGCAGCCCTGATTCCTAGTGCCCCGCCAGCGCCTGGCGCAGCACCAGCACGATCACCGTGATGGCCAGTAGCAGCGTGCTGCACTTCCAGAACAGCACCGGGTCGCGTTCGATCAGCGGTGTGCTCCGCTGGCTGCGGAACTGCTGGCCGGGGGCGTGCAGGTCGTGGACGAATTCGGAGACAACTTCCTGGCGTTTGCCGGGGCTGACGTGCAGGGCCTTGCCCAGTACCGCATCGACCCACGGCGGCAGATCGGGCCGGTGGTGGCGCAGCGGCACGTAGCGCAGCCGGCGCAGCTCCTGCGGGCTGCGCACGCGGGCCGCGTCGAGGCCGTAGGGCAGCTGGCCGCTGAGCATGCGGTAGGTGAGGGCGGCCAGCGCGTAGAGGTCGGTGCGCGGGCTGCCGGGGTGGCCGAGCAGGCATTCCGGCGCGATGTACTGCAGCGTGCCGGGGGCCGCGTCGGCGTGGTGTTCGGGCTGCTCCTCGGCCAGGCCGGCGACGTGGACGGTGGCCAGGTCGATGAGCTTGACCGTGCCGTGCTGGTCGATCATCACGTTCTCGGGGCGCAGGTCCTGGTGCACCATCTCGCGCCGGTGCAGGGCCTGCAGGCCCTGGGCCAGCTGCGCGACGATGGCGCGCACGCTGTCCAGCGCCGGCTGCGGGTGGTCCACCATCCACTGGGCGAGGGTCTGGCCGTCGATGTATTCCATCGCCACGTAGAGGTGGCTGCGCGGCCGCTCGCCGGCCCAGGCCTTGATGACATGGGGGCTGTCCACGCGGCGGGCGACCCATTCCTCCAGCACGAAGCTGTCCAGGTAGGCGGCGTCCTCGCGCCGGTCGACGGACGGCGCCTTGAGCACCACCGCCGCGCCGCTGGCGTCATCGACGGCGAGGAAGACGTGGCTGCGGGCGCTGACCTGCAGCTCCCGCACGATGGTGAAGCCCTCGAAGGCCATCCGCGGCGCCAGCGGTGGTGGCAGTGCCAGCCCGTCGCGGCGCAGGTCGGCACGCGGCGCGCCGGCGTCGGGCAGCGCGTCGATGCGCAGCAGCTGGAGCGTGGCGTCGTCGTCGCTGCCGCGCAGGCGGGCCTGCTCCACCAGCCACGCGGCGGCGGCGTCCAGGTCCTGCGGGTGGCGGTGCAGCGCGTCGTGCACCGTGGTTGCGTCGAGCTGGGCGTAGGCGCCGTCGGTGGCGAGCAGGTAGAGCTCGCCGGCCTCCGCCTCCCAGCTGCGGTAATCGATCTCGATGTTCGGACCGGTCCCCAGGGCGCGGCCCAGGTAGGACTCGACGGATGACAGCCGGACCCGGTGGTCTTCGGTGAGCTGTTCGAGGGCCTGGGCATGCACGCGGAAGATGCGCGAATCGCCCACGTGGAACAGGTGCAGGTCGCGCCCTTTGAGGATCAGTGCGCTGAAGGTGCACACATAGCCCCGGTCCTTCTCGAAGCGAGCGTCGCTGGCGATGGTCTGGGAATGCAGCCATGAATTGGCCGCGCTCAGCACCCGCTCGGCGGCCCGGCGGACCGACCAGGCCTCCGAGGTGGCGTAATAGTCTTCGAGGAAGGAACGGACGGCGGTCTGGCTGGCCAGCTGGCTGACCCGGCTGGAGCTGATGCCGTCGGCAATCGCCAGCGCGATGCCCTTGCCGGCGAGCTGGCTGCCCTTGGGCAGCACGGCGCCGTGGAAGTCCTGATTGGTGTCGTGGGCCCCGGCCAGGGAAGCCTGGCCGAGACTCACGCGCGGGGTTGCCGACATGGGACGGCAGCTCGTACGTCCGGGCCGGTCAGGCGGCGCGGCGCTTGGGGGCGGTCTTGTAGTGGGTGGAGTACAGCGTGGCGCCGACGAAGGTCAGGCCGCCGACCACGTTGCCGAGCACGGTCGGGATCTCGTTCCAGATCAGGTAGTCCATGAAGGTGAAGTTGCCACCCAGCATCAGGCCCGACGGGAACAGGTACATGTTCACGACGCTGTGCTCGAAGCCCATGTAGAAGAACACCAGGATCGGCATCCACATGCCGATGACCTTGCCGGACACGCTGGTGGACATCATCGCGGCGACCACGCCGGTGGACACCATCCAGTTGCACATCACTGCACGCACGAACAGCGTCAGCATGCCCGCCGCGCCGTGGGCGGCGTAGCCGACGGTGCGGCCTTCGCCGATGTGGCCGATTTTCTGGCCGATGGCGTTGGGCGCCTCGGAGAAGCCGTTGGTGAAGATGATGGCCATGAAGACCGCCACCGTCAGCGCGCCGGCGAAGTTGCCGGTGAACACCAGGCCCCAGTTGCGCAGCACGCCGCTCCAGGTGGCGCCGGCGCGCTTGTCGAGCACCGCCAGCGGGGCCAGCGTGAACACGCCGGTCAGCAGGTCGAAGCCCATCAGGTAGAGCATGCAGAAGCCGACCGGGAACAGCAGCGCGCCGATCAGCGGGTTGGCGGTGTTCACCGACACGCTCACCGCGAAAGCGGCGGCGAGGGCCAGGATCGCGCCGGCCATGTAGGCACGGATCAGGGTGTCGCGGGTGGACATCAGCAGTTTGGATTCGCCGGCGTCCACCATCTTGGTGACGAACTCGGCGGGAGCAAGATAAGCCATGTCAGTTCCTTTCTGAATGCGGGCCGGGGCTCAGCCCAGGGCGACCAGCACGCGCTGGTCGTCGATGCGTACCGAGTGGGCGCGCACCGAGTGCTCGGGCGCTTCCAGGCAGGCGCCGGTAGCCAGGTCGAAGTGGTTCTTGTAGAGCGGCGAGGCGACCACGACGTGTTCGCCGAGGTTGCCCAGCAGGCCGCGGGACAGCACGCTGGCGCCGGACTTCGGGTCCACGTTGTCGATGGCGTAGAAGTCGGACTGGCCGACACGGAAGACCGCCACGTGGCGGTCCTCCACCAGCGCGCAGACGCCGGTGTTGGGCAGGATTTCGTCCACTTTGCAGACGGTGGTCCAGACGAGGGGGGCGATGCTCATGGCGGGTCTCCTCAGGCGGGAATGGCGTTGTCGTCGAGTGCGCCGGTGGAGCGTTCGTCGGCGCGGGCGGGGCGGATCTGGCCACGCTCCTCCACGAAGACGATGTGCTCGTCGGCCTTGTCGCTATTGACGAAGGAACGGAAGCGCTGGCGCACCTCGGGGTTGGTGACGGCGGTCTTCCACTCGCACTGGTAGGTGTCCACCACGTGTTGCATCTGGCTCTCCAGCTCGGCGGCGAGGCCCAGGCTGTCGTTCACCACCACGTCCTTCAGGTAGTCGAGGCCACCGTCCAGGTTATCGCGCCAGGTGCTGGTGCGCTGCAGGCGGTCGGCGGTGCGGATGTAGAACATCAGGAAGCGGTCGATCAGCTGCACCAGCTGGGCCTTGGTCAGGTCCGCGGCGAGCAGCTCGGCGTGGCGCGGCTTCATGCCGCCGTTGCCGCACACGTAGAGGTTCCAGCCCTTTTCGGTGGCGATGATGCCCACGTCTTTGCCCTGGGCCTCGGCGCATTCCCGCGTGCAGCCGGACACCCCGAACTTGATCTTGTGCGGCGCGCGCAGGCCCTTGTAGCGGTTCTCCAGCTCCACGGCGAGGCCGACGCTGTCATCCACGCCGTAGCGGCACCAGGTGCTGCCGACGCAGCTCTTCACGGTGCGCAGGGACTTGCCGTAGGCGTGGCCGGATTCGAAGCCGGCGGCGATCAGCTCTTCCCAGATCAGCGGCAGTTGCTCGACGCGGGCGCCGAACAGGTCCACCCGCTGGCCGCCGGTAACCTTGGTGTAGAGGCCGTACTTCTTGGCCACCTGGCCGACGGCGATCAGGCCGTCCGGCGTTACTTCGCCGCCCGCCATGCGCGGCACCACCGAGTAGGTGCCGTCCTTCTGGATGTTGCCGAGGAAGTAGTCGTTGCTGTCCTGCAGGCCGGCCAGCTCCTTCTTCAGCACGAACTCGTTCCAGCACGACGCGAAGATGCTCGCCGCGGCGGGCTTGCAGATGTCGCAGCCGAGGCCCTGGCCGTGCTTCGCCAGCAGCTCGTCGAAGGTCTTGATCTGGCCGACCTTGATCAGGTGGAAGAGCTCCTGGCGGGAGTAGGAGAAGTGCTCGCAGAGGTGGTTGTTCACCGCCATGCCCAGGCGGCTCATCTCGGCCTTCATCACCTGCGTCACCAGCGGCACGCAGCCGCCGCAGGTGGCGCCGGCCTTGGTGCAGGTCTTCAGCTCGCCGATGGTGGTGGCGCCGTCGGCCACCGCCGCGCAGATCTGGCCCTTGCTCACGTTGTTGCAGGAGCAGATCTGGGCGCTGTCGGGCAGCGCATCCACGCCCAGGCCGGGCTTGGCCTTGCCGTCGCTGGACGGCAGGATCAGGAATTCCGGGTCGGCCGGCAGCGCGATGCCGTTGAGGGCCATCTGCAGCAGCGTGCCGTACTCGTCGGCGTTGCCGACCAGCACCGCGCCGATCAGCTGCTTGCCGTCGGCGCTGGTGACGATCTTCTTGTAGATCTGCTTCACCTCGTCCATATAGCGGAAGCTGCGGCAGCCGGGCGTGCGGCCCTGCGCGTCGCCGATGCTGGCCACATCCACACCCATCAGCTTGAGCTTGGTGCTCATGTCGGCGCCGGCGAAGGCCGCCTCAGTTCCGTTGATTCGCTGGCCGGTCATGTGGCGGGCCGCCACGCGGGCCATGTCGTAGCCGGGGGCGACGAGGCCGAACAGCTGGTCCTTCCACGCCGCGCATTCGCCGATGGCGTACACGTCGGGATCGGTCGTGCGGCAGTGGTCGTCCACCGCGATGCCGCCGCGGGCGCCGACGGCCAGTGCGTTCTGGCGGGCCAGCTCGTCACGCGGGCGGATGCCGGCGGAGAACACGATCATGTCGGTCTCGAGGTAGGTGCCGTCGTCGAACACCATGCGGTGGCGCGCACGGGCGCCGTCGGTGATCTCCGTCGTGTGGCGGCTGGTGTGCACGCGCACGCCCAGCTCCTCGATCTTGTTGCGCAGGATGCGGCCGCCGTCGTCGTCCACCTGCACCGCCATCAGGCGCGGCGCGAACTCCACCACGTGGGTTTCCAGGCCCAGGTCGCGCAGGGCCTTGGCGCATTCCAGGCCGAGCAGGCCGCCGCCAATCACCACGCCGCTCTTCGAGCGCTTGCCGGCCTCGGTCATCGCTTCCAGGTCTTCGATGGTGCGATAGACGAAGCAGTCGGCCCGGTCGGCGCCGCGCAGCGGCGGCACGAAGGGCACGGAGCCGGTGGCCAGCACCAGCTTGTCGTAGGACAGCACCTCGCCGTCGGCGGTGGTCACCGTCTTCTTGCGGCGGTCGATGGCGCTGGCGCGGGTCTTCAGGCGCAGCGCAAAGCCGCTCTCCTCGAAGAAGCCGGGCGCCACCAGGGACAGCTCGTCGGCGCTCTTGCCGGCGAAGAATTCGGACAGATGGACCCGGTCGTAAGCCGCGCGCGGCTCCTCGCAGAGGACGCTGACTTCAGTGGGGACGGATGCCAGTTGGTGAAGTTCTTCGAGGAACTTGTGACCCACCATGCCATGGCCGACAACGATGATTTTCATATTCGATCCTGCGAGTCCGGCTCCACCGGAAGCCTCACAGGATCACCGGCCATTCACGGACGTGAATGGCACGGCGCATCAAGGGCCCCCGCAGAACGCGGCTCAAACTCGGGTTGGAACTGGCGAGCGGCGCCCAAGGGCAGTCTGCTCACTCGAATCCCGCCGTCGTTGGCGGAGGCAAATTCCCCTTCGGCAGCGTTGCCAGCCGGGGTCTGGTCTCTTCTTAGCAAAAGGCGGGCCAGGAGCGGATCAGGCGGAAAACGGGGGGTGGTTGGGGGGTAGGAGGCGGAAAAGCAGCGGGGCATGCACTTGGGTGGTGCGTGGGGCACGGGTTTGGAGCAGGGCGGCTCGAGGGGCAGTGCGACACCAAAATTTGCCGGAGTGAGACAGCACGCAGCGCATAATTGTGCAAATGCCTTGTCATGTTTTTTGCTGCCGCCTGTGGCCCCTGCTTTTCACTGCCCTGCTGGGGGCTCCCGGTATGGGCTGGGCGTTGGAAAAGGTCTCCCTGCAGCTCAAGTGGAGCCATGCCTTCCAGTTTGCCGGCTATTACGCGGCGCTGGAGAAGGGTTATTACCGGGAGGCCGGTCTGGATGTCCAGTTGCGTGAAGCCACGCCCGGCATTGATCCCTTGCAGGCGGTCCTGACCGACCAGGCCCAGTACGGCGTAGGAACCAGCAGCCTGTTGCTGGCCCGCAGGTCGGGCAAGCCGGTGGTCGTGCTGGCGGTGATTTTCCAGCATTCCCCGCTGGTGCTGATCGCGCGCCAGAGCGGTGCGGACAGCGGCACTCAGGCCATCCATGACATCGTTGGCAAGCGCGTCATGATCGAGCCGCAGTCGGACGAGCTGGTCGCCTATCTCAAACAGGAAGGCATCACGCTGGATCGTCTGGTCCAGCTGCCCCACAGCTTCAAGCCGGAAGACCTGATCGAAGGCCGCGTCGATGCCATCTCCGCCTACGTCAGCAACGAGCCCTACTACCTGGACCGCGCCAAGTTCGATTACCAGGTCTATACGCCGCGGGCCGGCGGCATCGATTTCTACGGTGACAACCTGTTCACCACCGAGCGGGAACTGAAGGCCCATCCGGAGCGCGTACGCGCCTTCCGGGAGGCCAGCCTGCGCGGCTGGCAATATGCGATGCAGCATCCGGAGGAAATCGCCGATCTGATCCTGGCCAAGTACTCCACGCAACATCCGCGCGGCTTCTATCTTTTCGAGGCGCAACGCATGACGTCGCTGATGCGCACCGATCTGGTCGAGGTCGGCTACATGAACCGCGGGCGCTGGCGCCACATCGCCGACACCTATGCCGATCTCGGGCTGCTGCCCGGCAATTACTCCCTGAATGGCTTTCTTTACGAGCCCGATGCCCCGCGCGACCCGACGACGCTGTATATCGCGCTAGGGCTGCTGGCCGGTGTCAGTGCGCTGGCCATCTACATCTACCGCATCAACCACCGCCTGCGTCGTGCCCTCGGCGAAAGCCGGGAGGCGGAAGGGCGCATCCGTCATCTGGCGCAGCACGATCCGCTGACCGATCTGCCCAACCGCGCACTGTTTTCCGACCGCCTCGAGCAGGCGCTGGCCAACGCCAAACGCGATGGCCAGCTACTGGCGGTAATGTTCATGGATCTGGATGACTTCAAGCCGATCAACGACAACCTGGGGCACGGCATCGGCGACTGCCTGCTGCAGCAGGTCGCCCTCCGCCTGCGCCACAGCCTGCGCGAATCCGACACCGTGGCGCGGGTGGGCGGCGACGAGTTCATCCTGCTCCTGCGCAACATCACGGACGCGCCCGATGCCCTGGCCGTGGCGCAAAAACTTGGCGCGGCCCTCGCCACGCCCTTCGAGATCGCAGGCCACGCCATCCAGATCTCCGCCAGCATCGGCATCGCCCTCTATCCCGATCACGGCCTCGGCAGCATCGAATTGCTCAAGCATGCCGATGAAGCCATGTACGAAGCCAAGCGCGCCGGCCGGAACCGGGTCCAGGTCTTCGCACAGGCTTGAATCGAAGCCGGGCGGCAGCGCCCGGTTCAGCTTTCCGGAACGAGAAAATCCGGCTGCCGGTATTTGGGCAGGCGCAGTGCCACCAACTGGTGGGCCCGTGTCAGCGCGGCCTTCAATTCCGCCTCGCCAAGGGGATAGGGCAGGTCCATCGCGATCCAGCGGGCACGGGCCAGGTAGGGCGCCGGCCGGATTCCGGGGCGGTCGGTGTACCCCAGGAACAGATCGCCATCGACCTTGAAGGCCAGCGCTGCCACGCCCTTGGCCGGCGCGCTGAGGATGGCGAACATCTTCTCGTCCGCAATCGAAAAAACCCGGTTGTTGCCCCATTTCAGAGACTCACGGGTACCCGGCAGGGTCAGGCAGAACTCGGCAACCTGGTTCGGCGTCATCGACATGTGGAGCGCTTTCTTTCGGTGGGGCACCGGCGCTGTGGCGCTTCAAGTGCTTCAAGTGATAGGGATGGCAGGACGAAGAGTCGTCTGGGCCTGCCATCG
>Ga0265332_10001891_pt1 | contig 11102 bp, 7 predicted proteins | sample 41926metaG_FD_202084 | JGI IMG/M metagenome (GOLD analysis project Ga0265332, IMG submission 202084) | Rhizosphere microbial communities from Carex aquatilis grown in University of Washington, Seatle, WA, United States - 4-19-26 metaG | ecosystem: Host-associated > Plants > Roots > Rhizosphere >...
GTCTAAATGAGTATCAAAACAGCTGACGAAATTGCCATTATGCGCGAGGGCGGCCGCAAACTGGCCAAAATCAGGGACGCGCTGTCGGCCAGCGTAAAACCGGGCGTAAAACCCACGGATTTATCGGCTCAAGCCAAAGATTTAATCAAGAAAGCCGGCATGCAAGCGGTGGTGCTAGGCTACCAGGGCTTTCCGGATGTAATTTGTGTATCTGTTAACGAGGCGATTGTGCACGGCGTGCCGCAAAAGACACCTTTTAAAGATGGCGACGTAGTAAAAGTGGATGTAACTCTGGGCTACAAAGGCTTAGTGGTAGATAGCGCCGTAACCGTAGTGGCCGGCAGTAAAATCACGCCTGACATAAAGCGTTTAGTGGATGGCACTAAGGAATCGCTAATGGCTGGCATCGCCGCCATCAAAGGCGACGGTACCAGGGTAGGCGATATCAGCGCCGCTGTCCAAGACGTGCTTAACAAGCACAAGCTAGGCATTATCCGCGACCTGGTTGGCCACGGCGTCGGCTACGACATCCACGAAGAGCCCAACATCCCCAACTACGGCGTAGCCGGCACCGGCCCGATGCTGCACGCCGGCACGACCATCGCCATTGAGCCCATGGCCAGTTTAGGCGACTGGAAAGTCGGCTCGCTCAAAAACGAAACCGTGGTGATGCTGGACGGCTCGCTGGGCGCCCACTTCGAACACACTGTACTTATCACCGAGGACGCCGCCGAAATCCTCACTACCTTGTAGATAATCAATTCTTGCCAGTTGTTACCTCTAGCGGTATACTGCCGATAGGCTAAAAAGTATATAATAAAAAAACACCAAACATGTCTGAAGAAAAACTAAGCTACTTTATAGGACTAGACGTTGGCACCACCGCCGTGCGCTGCGTGGTTGGCGAGCTGTCGCCAGATACTTCCACCCCCAGCATTATTGGTTTTTCTAGTGCCGAAAACACCGGTATGCGTAAGGGCAACGTGGCCCACGCGGAGGAAGTAACCCAAGCAATTATTAAGGCCGTGCAAGAGGCCGAAAGAATGTCCGGCCGGGAAATCAAGGCCGCAACAGTTAATATTAACGGCGCCCACGTGCAGGGCATCAACAGCAAGGGCGTGATTGCCATAAGCTCCCAAGACCGGCAAATTAGCGCCGAAGACCGGGCGCGCGTAGAAGAGGCCGCCACGGTCATCCAGTTGCCGGCCAATAAAGACATCATCCAGGTTTTTGCCAAGAACTATCGCTTAGACGGGCAGGACAACATCAAGGATCCGCTGGGTATGCACGGCGTCCGCCTGGAAGTTGACACGCACATATTACTATCCGGCACACCGGCGCTCAAAAGCCTGGACCAAGTGCTGCAAAATGCCGAAATCCGCCCCAGCCATCACACGGTTAGCAGCCTGGCGGCCGCTGAGGCGGTGCTGGACCGCAAGCAAAAAGAATCCGGCGTGGCGGTGGTAGACATTGGCGCGGCCACCACCAACGTAATCGTGATTGAGGACGGCGAAGTAGAACACATCGCGGTAATTCCCATGGGCGGCACGCACATTACCAACGACTTGGCCATCGGCCTGAAGACCGATATTGACGTGGCCGAGGCCGTAAAACTTAAATACGCCTCGCTTGGCAAGGTCGCCAAAGGCGACTTGAGCTTCTTAAAAGACGGGGAAACGCTGCATTTTGACCGCGAAATGCTGAAGATTATCGTGGAAGCGCGGCTGGAAGAGCTGCTGGAATTCGTGGACAAAGAGCTTAAAAAGATTCATCGCTCGCGCCGGCTGCCGGGCGGTGTGGTGCTGGTTGGCGGCACGGCCAAGCTGCCGGGCATCGCCGAATTTGCCCGCGACGTGCTGGAACTACCGGCCCGTGTAGGCAAATGGGGGCACATTAATAAAGTAGTAGATGGCCTGGATGAGGAAATTTTTGCACCTTGTGTAGGCTTAATGTTGCTGGACATGCTGCTGGGTTCGCCGCAAACCGGCAGCTTTAGCGAGACTCAACCAGGCGTTCTGGAATCTGTTAACGAATCATTTAGCGGCATCCTGCGCCGCCTGCGCAAACGCAAATAAAAACCTAGTATCACTTTTTTACTCGGGACATTTTTAGCAAATTGGCCCTGAGTAGTAATTGCATTCAGCTAGGCTTTTTGCGTATACTTGAAAGAGTATAAAGTTTGGAGATGACTAACATGATCTATTTTGCAAAAAGCCAGCCAAAAGCTAAAAGCCTGAAGCTTAAAGCTAGCGCGATTCGGCCATCAGCTTTCGGCTTACAGCTTTCAGCTGAAGCGACCGAAGGGAGCGTCTAGATGCCCAAAGTTGAACCGGCCATTGAAACCTTTGCCCGAATTAAAGTAGTTGGTGTTGGCGGCGCCGGCGGTGCAGCCATCAACCGCATGGTAGATGCAGGAGTAACGGGCGTGGATTTTGTAGCTGTGAACGCTGACGCGCAGGCGCTGCATCACTCTAAGGCTGATACCAAAGTCCATATTGGCAAAGAAGCCACCAAGGGCCTGGGCGCTGGCGCCGATCCGCAGGTAGGCCAAACGGCCGCCGAAGAATCCAGAGAAGATATTGCCCAGGCCATTAAAGGCGCGGACATGGTCTTTGTGACCATTGGCGCCGGCGGTGGCACCGGCAGCGGTGCTGGCCACATCGTAGCCGAGGTGGCCAAAGAATCCGGCGCCCTAGTTGTCGGTTTTGCCACCAGGCCGTTTGCCTTTGAGGGCGAAAAACGCCGCCGCAACGCCGATACGGCTATTGAGAAAATGCGCAAAAATGTCGACACCATGATTACCATCCCCAACGACAAGCTGCTGACTACCATTGACCGCCGCACGCCGCTGATGGAAGCCTTTAAGGTGGCTGACGACGTGCTGCGACAAGGAGTGCAGGGCATCTCCGACCTGATAACCGTGCATGGCCTGATAAATCTGGATTTTGCCGATGTCAAAGCCGTGATGGCCGATGCTGGCTCGGCGCTAATGGGCATTGGCCGCGCCAGCGGCGAAAACCGCGCCATTGAGGCCGCCCAGCAGGCCATCAGCTCACCGCTGCTAGAAGTCTCCATAGACGGCGCCCGCGGTATTTTGTTCAACGTCATCGGCGGACTAGACATGAGCATGCACGAAATTAACACCGTGGCCGAGACAATTACCACCGCCGCCGATCCCGAGGCTAACATCATCTTTGGGGCTACTATCAACCCCGATTTGGCAGGCGAAATCATAGTAACCGTAGTGGCTACGGGCTTTGACGAGAGTTATTACGCCACCCGCGATGCCAAGGCCGCCGAGCTGCTGCGCCGCTCGCGCTCGCACGAACATCCCGGCGAGCGCTCCGCCCAAGTTGATGATGCCGCCATGAAAGATCTGGACATGGAGCTCAAAGAACCGGCCGAAACCGGCATGGAAGATTTTCATAACGATGATACGCCCAACATTTGGGCGCTGCCGGACGACATTAACGGTGTGGCTCAAGACGCCGGAGCCGAAGACGATAACGAGCTGGATAAACCATCATTCTTGCGCCGGCTGACCGGCCGGCACAAAACCCAAGCCGACGACACTCCCGCGAACGATAACGCGGACGATGGCGACGACCAAGCTGCCCCGGACGAGCCAGAGCCAAAGGACAAGCCAGCCAAAGAGCCAGCCGTGGAAGAAGCTAAAGACGGCGACAAACCAGCTGAAGACCAGCCCAAGGCCGAAAAACCTAAGAAGCCAAAAAACTAGAGATCAGGGGTAGGAGTTTTGTCATTAATACTACAAAAATGGGCTTGCACGCCGCTACGCATAGCGCTAGTATAGGTTGCACGAACACTACATATAGTGATAGTACATTGACTAACAGCTTACTAACAGAGGAAAAAACATGAAGTGTAGCCACTGCGGATCCTGTGACAATAAAGTGATTGAATCACGCGATGTGGCCGATGGTGAAGCCGTCCGCCGCCGCCGCCAATGCCTGAAGTGCGGCAGCCGCTTTACGACTTACGAAAGGCTGGAGCGACCAATGCTGGTGGTAGTTAAACGCGGCGGCACGCGCCAACTTTTTAGCCGCGAGAAATTGCTGGCCGGCCTGCAGCACGCTACCGAAAAAACTTCGGTAACGCACATGCAGCTGGAAGCTTTCGTGGCCGATTTGGAGCACGAACTTTACGGCCGCGGCGAACCGGAAGTCAATTCGGTGGACATCGGCGAGCTGGTCATGGAGCGCTTGCCGTCGCTGAACGAAGTTGCTTATGTGCGCTTTGCCAGCGTCTATCGCAAGTTCCGCGACATCAGTAGCTTTGAGCGCGAGTTGTCCAAGATCCGTAAGAGCCGTGAGGCCAAAGCCAAGAAATCCTCTGCCAAAAAGCCCACAAAATAAAAATCTTTGCAAAAGCCGCCGAGACTTGTTGCCTTGGGCGATGATTTGGTTTATTATCAAAAAGTCTAAGGGAGCAAGCGCTCTTTGACCTGGGTGTGAGAGCCCGGGCAGGGGCTGGCTCAAAGATAAAAAGTCCGTTAAAAAATAAACTAAAAATTTAAGAGAGGGTTAACAATATCATGGCGCAAGCAACCAAACTATCTGTCCGTCGGCTTTTTACCAAGCCGGGAAAGAAGGCTTATGACACGCTAAAGTGGGTCAAAATGGATTCGGCTATCACTAATCCGGGCACCGGCAAGGCGGTGTTTGAACAAAAAGACGTAGAGTTTCCAGAAGGCTGGAGCCTGAACGCCATCAACATCGTGGCTCAAAAATACTTTACCGGCACCCCCGGTACCAAGACCCGCGAAACCTCTTTAAAACATCTGGTTGACCGCGTAGCCGACACCATTACCCGCCATGGGTTGCAGGAAGGCTACTTTGATAATGAAGCCGAGAGCGAAGATTTCCGCGAAGAGCTCAAATATATTTTGGCCACCCAGCGGGCGGCTTTTAATTCGCCGGTATGGTTTAACATCGGCGCCGCGGGGCGCTCGCAGCAGGCCAGTGCTTGTTTTATCTTGGGCGTGGAAGACACCATGGAATCCATCCTCAATTGGTACACCGAAGAAGGCATGATTTTTAAGGGCGGCTCCGGCAGCGGCATTAACCTCAGCAGCCTGCGTAGCTCGCGCGAGAAACTGGGTGATAGCGCCGGCACCTCTTCCGGACCGGTGAGCTTTATGCGCGGCGCCGACTCGGTGGCCGGCACCATCAAAAGCGGCGGCAAAACCCGCCGGGCGGCCAAGATGGTCATCCTAAACGTTGATCACCCGGACGTTGAAGAATTTATCTGGTGCAAAGAGCGCGAGGAAGAAAAAGCCCACGATTTGCAGGCCGCCGGCTGGGACATGGACTTAGACGGCAGGGACAGCTTTAGCGTGCAGTACCAAAACGCCAACAACTCAGTGCGCGTAACCGATGAGTTTATGCACGCCGTAGAAAACGACGGCGACTGGGAACTTAAAGCCGTAACTACTGGCCGGATCGTAGAAACTAAAAAAGCCCGCGACCTGTGGCGGCAAATTGCCGAGGCCTCTTGGAAATGCGCCGACCCAGGGATGCAGTTTGATACCACCATCAACCGCTGGCACACTTCCCCCAACGCCGGCCGCATCAACGGCAGTAACCCCTGCAGCGAGTACATGCACCTGGATAACTCGGCCTGCAATTTGGCCAGCATCAATCTGTTAAAATTCCTCAACGACGATTTTAGCTTTGATGTCGAGAGCTTTAAGCACACCGTGGAAATTATGTTTACCAGCCAGGAAATTCTGGTCGGTTACAGCGAATATCCCACCAAGAGCATCGCCAAAAATGCCCGGGCTTACCGCGAACTGGGCCTGGGCTATGCCAACCTGGGGGCGCTGCTGATGGCCCAGGGCCTGCCCTATGATTCCGACGAAGGCCGCGCCCAGGCTGCTGCCATCACCGCCCTGATGAATGGCCACGCTTACGCCATCAGCGCCCGCATTGCCAAAAAAGTCGGGCCATTTGCCGGCTACCATAAAGACCGCGAAGCCATGAACAAGGTGCTTAAAATGCACCGCGCCGAAGTCAAAAAAATTGATGCCGCTATGGCTTCAGAAGAGTTATTATCGGCCGCCGCCAGTGCTTGGGACGACGCGGTAGAGCTCAGCGAGCTTTACGGCGTGCGCAACTCCCAGGCCACGGTTTTGGCGCCCACCGGCACCATCGGCCTGATGATGGACTGTGATACCACCGGCATTGAGCCGGACCTCGGCCTGACGAAAGTCAAGAAACTGGTCGGCGGCGGCACAATGTTCATCGTCAACCAAACCGTGCCGCGGGCCTTAAAAGCCCTAGGCTACAACCGTGCGCAGATAGAAGATATCGTCAACTACATTGACGTAGAAAAGAGCATAATCGGTGCGCCCCATCTTAAAGACGAGCACTTGGCGGTGTTTGCCTGCAGTATGGGCGACAACGCCATCCACTACTTGGGCCACGTCAAGATGATGGGTGCCGTCCAGCCGTTTCTATCCGGTGCCATCAGTAAAACCGTCAACATGCCCGAAGACGTGACCATTGAGGACGTCGAACAGCTGCACATGGACGCCTGGAAGTTGGGCCTAAAGGCCGTGGCTATTTACCGCGATAATTGCAAAGTCGGCCAACCGCTATCCATGGCCAAAAAGGCCGGCACGGGGGCTTCTATGCCCGTCGGAAGCGTCCAAGAGCCAGCCACACTGCAGGCCATGGTTGAGTCAGTAGCAGCCGCCGGCTCGGCGCCTAAAAATGCTGTGCGCCACCCGCTACAACATGTGCGTAATGCCAAGATATTCAAGTTTACGGTAGCCGGCACCCGCGGTTACTTTTCGGTGGGCGAGTACGATGACGGCACACCCGGCGAGCTGTTCGTCAACATCGCCAAGCAAGGTTCCACCCTGCGCGGCGTCATGGACGCCTTTGCTACCTCTGTTAGCTACGGTTTCCAGTACGGCGTACCGCTCAAAAAATTCATTCGCACCTTTAGCCACACCAGCTTTGCACCGGCCGGCATCACCGACGACCCGGACATCCGCACCGCTAGCTCGCTAATTGACTACATCTTCCGCCGCCTGGGCAAGACCTACCTGAGCTTTGACGACCAGCTAGAAGTCGGCCTGGCCAGCATGGACGATGTGCCGGTAGACCAAACCAGCTTGCTGGTTAGCGAAGTAGAGCAAGAGATAGAAAAAGCCGAGCAGGAGATTGCCAGCGAGCCGGTAATTGCCGAAGTAGCCTCGGCCAGCACGGCGCCTACACCGCAGATTTCGTTGCAAGTAGAAACACTGGCCGTTAAGCCCAAGCCCAAAGCCAAGCCCATGTACGACGAATCAGCGCCGCTGTGCGACAACTGCGGCAATCAGACGCAGAGGGCAGGGTCGTGTTATGTCTGCACTGCCTGCGGCAGTACAACTGGCTGCAGCTAAACCCTTGACCCCCACTCCTTGACCCTATACCCTAAAGGTATGAGAGTCGTAGTGCTTTATCACCCCTTTAGCGACCATAGCGGTATCGTCACCGATTATGCCGCCGAGTTTGAGCACTACAAAGGCAAGACCCTGGATTTGGTCAGCCTGGAATCTATTGAAGGCGCTGATATGGCCGAACTGTATGATATTACCCGTTACCCGGCGGTGTTGGCCATGACTGACACCGGTAGCCTGCAGCGCCTGTGGCAGGGGACCACTCTGCCGCTAATGGACGAGTTGTCGTTCTACGCCCAGCTGCCCCAACAGCCTATCAGCCGCCTGGCTCACCTCATCATCCCGTCGCACGCCCAAACCGCTGCATAATGTACAAATGGACGAATGTTCAATGTTCAATGAATGCAGCAATGATTCAATGCATTAATAGCATTGGCCATTCATTTGTCCATTCGTTCATTGTTCATTGATCATTTCACGGTGGCTACCGTGTCTTATCTGAGGTATAGTTTTAGTGATGAGCGAGGATAAAAAAACTCAAAAGTCGCAGTTCTCCCAGATAGAAGAGGAGTTGGTTGAGCTATGGCAGAAAGAAAAGACTTTTGAAAAAAGCGTAGAAGCCCGAAAGAGCGGTGAGCGTTATGAGTTTTACGATGGGCCGCCTTTCGCCAACGGCCTGCCGCACTATGGCCACGTAACTGCCAGCATCGTCAAAGACGCCATCCCACGCTACAAAACCATGCGCGGCATGTATGTGCCGCGGCGTTTTGGCTGGGACTGCCACGGCTTGCCAGCCGAGATGAAAGCCGAGCAAGACCTGGGCTTGGGCAGCAAGGCCGAAATCGAAAAGTACGGGGTAGAGAAGTTTGTAGAATACTGCCGCAGTTCGGTCCAGCAGTTTACCGAGGAATGGCAGCACTATGTCAATCGCCTGGGCCGCTGGGTGGACTTTAAGGATAATTACTACACAATGGACGCCGACTACATGGAAAGCGTCATGTGGGCCTTCAAGGAGCTTTATGACAAAGGTCTGGTAATCCGCGGCTTTAAGGTTGTGCCGTATTGCCATGTTTGCGAGACCAGCCTCAGCAATTTTGAGAGCCGTCAGGACGATTCTTACCGCGAGCGTACAGATCCAGCCGTAACCGTCCGTTTTCCACTCAAAACCGGCGAAAACCTGTTAGCTTGGACCACCACGCCGTGGACTCTGCCAGCCAACCTCGCCATTGCCGTTAACAAAGACTTGGATTATATAGTGATGGAGGGCAATGGCGAGCAGGTAATCCTCTCGGCGACAGCTGCCGAACGGTATGCCGAGGAACTGAATGGCTACAAAAAAGCCCGCAGCTTAAAGGGCAGCGAGCTGGTCGGCCAAACTTACGACCCGCCGTTCCATTACTTTGATGGCCACAAAAACGCCTTCCAGATTATGCACGCCGACTTCGTAACAGATGAGGATGGCACCGGCATCGCCCACGAAGCTCCCGGCTTCGGCGAGGAAGACCAAAAAGTCTGCGAAGCCCACGGCATTGAAGTTGTGGTGCCGGTTGACAAACGCGGTCGCTACACCGATGAACTTCACGACCTGGCCGGCCTAATGGTCTTTGACGCCAACGCCGAGATTGTTAACCGCCTGCAAAACGCCGGCAAACTCTTTAAAAAAGAGAACTACACGCACTCCTACCCGCACTGTTGGCGCACCGACAACCCGCTGATCTACCGCGCCGTAGACACCTGGATTATCAAAGTAACAGAGCTAAAACAGCAGCTGCTGGATAAAAACCAGCAGATCAACTGGATCCCCGATAACGTCAAAGATGGCGCCTTTGGCAACTGGTTAGAGGGCGTACGAGACTGGAATGTCAGCCGCGACCGCTACTGGGGTACGCCCATCCCGGTCTGGCAGACCGACGACGGGGAATTAACGGTTATCGGCAGCATGGATGAGCTTAAAGCTAAGGCCGTTGACCCCAGTTTAGTGACCGACTTGCACAAGCCATACATTGATAAGGTGGAGATTAAAACCGACAGTGGCAAAATCGCCAAACGCGTAACAGAGGTGTTTGACTGTTGGTTTGAATCAGGCAGTATGCCCTTTGCCCAGCACCATTATCCTTTCGGTGACAAGGATAAATTTATCCATCCGGCAGACTTCATTGTGGAGTACATCGGCCAGACCCGCGGTTGGTTTTACACTTTGCATGTGCTGGCAACCGCTTTGTTTGACGAGCCAGCCTTTAAGAACTGCATCTCGCACGGGGTTATCGTTGGCAACGACGGCCGCAAGCTCAGCAAAAGGTTAGGCAACTACCCTGATCTGCAAGAGGTGTTTGACACCTATGGCGCTGACGCCCTGCGCCTGTATCTGTTTGACAGCCCGGTTATCAATGGCGAGACCATCGCCATAGACGAAACGGCCATCAGGGACATGAGCCGCAATGTGCTGGGCACCCTTAGTAACTCCTTTAGCTTCTTTAACACTTACGCCAAGGTAGATGGCTGGCAGCCTTCCAAGGAGTTTAAGCGGCCGCAAAGCTCTAACCTGTTAGACCGGTGGCTGTTGGCTCGCCTGGACGAGACTGTAACAGAGGTGACCAACCGGGCCGACCAATACGATATATCCAGGGCGGTTAAGCCAATAAGGCCGTTTATAGACGACCTCAGCAACTGGTATATCCGCCGCTCCCGCAAGCGCTTCTGGAAGAGCGAAAACGACACGGATAAGGAAGCGGCCTATAACACCTTACATTACGTTTTGCTCACAACCTGCCAACTCTTAGCCCCGTGGGCGCCATTTATCAGCGATTATTTATGGCGCCAGCTGGCGCAGGGAACAGGCTTGCCGGAATCAGTCCACCTCAGCGACTGGCCATCTGTTAACAAGCCAGATGATACTAGCCGTAAACTGCTAGAAGAAATGAGAGTTGCCCGGTTGGTTGTACAGAATGGCTTGGCCTCACGAGCCAATCTTGGGATTAAAGTTCGCCAGCCCCTAGCAAGCCTAACCTATAGCTGTATTCTAAAATTGCGACCCGAGATTGAATCAATAGTTGCAGATGAGACAAATGTGAAAGAAGTAAAATATGACCCTGATTACACCACCTTCGAGATTTCCATAGGAGAACAGACGGTGGAAACTACAGGCATCAGAGCTGGTGTCGATAAGGAGATCACATCTGAGCTGAAGGCCGAAGGGATTGCCCGGGATTTGATTAGGTTTGTGCAAAATGCCCGTAAAAACGCCGGATTTAACGTCGAAGATAGAATAAAACTTAAAATCACTTCCGAAAACTCCGAAATAACAGAGGCCGCGGCCTCCCATAAAGACACCATTTTTGGCGAAACCCTGGCCACCGGCAATCTGGACGGGGCAGGCGACCACTCCGAAACCATCAAGTTAGATGGTGCCAAAATTGAGATTTCGGTTTCTAGAACAGATACAAAGTAGCACTTTTTACAAAGTGCATAAGTTCTTCACACCTTTAGCGTAAAGGTGTGGCCAAACGCCCGGGACATTCGGAAACAAGATTGAAATTGGACTAGCTTCGGCAGGCGCCGAAAGAGTGACAAGCATCCCCTCGCTCTGTATCTTAAAGAGGCTCGGGGTAGAGTTCCGGCTCTATTCCTGCCTCAGCTGCCCAATTTCATCTGTTCCCTCGAGTCCCGGAATAGAATTAGTATTGACAATATTAAG
>Ga0265332_10001897_pt1 | contig 11078 bp, 10 predicted proteins | sample 41926metaG_FD_202084 | JGI IMG/M metagenome (GOLD analysis project Ga0265332, IMG submission 202084) | Rhizosphere microbial communities from Carex aquatilis grown in University of Washington, Seatle, WA, United States - 4-19-26 metaG | ecosystem: Host-associated > Plants > Roots > Rhizosphere...
ACATTCCGACGAATCCGAAGTAACAAGCCTTGTCGGCACTAAGTGAAAGAGTTCGCCTTTTCAAGAACTTCACGCCTGCGGCTCAAAAAAGAGTTCGAGGCTGTTTTTGACGCAGGAAGAAAGACGGTCACCAGGGATCTGGTGGCCTGGCATCTCCCGGGCGCCGACAAAGACAAAAAACTGGGCCTAATGGTCTCCAAAAAGATCGGCGGCGCAGTACAACGCAACAGGTTAAAGAGGCTTCTAAGGGAAGCATTCAGGCTGACGGTCACAGAGTTAAAGGAAGGCACGCGCCTTATCATCTACCCCAAAGCGGGCTGCGCCGTGAAGAACATGGCCCAGGCCCGCGAAGCGCTGGATACGCTCCGGCGCAGGGCGCGCCTTAACGATGACGGTAAATAGAACCGGCAAAAAAAATCTTAAATCACTGGCGCTGCTCACGCTGCGCTCGGCATACAGGACTTTCAGGCCGGCCCTCGGGCCAGGCACCTGCAGGTTCCACCCGTCCTGTTCCGAGTACGCGTTCCAGGCGCTGGATAAACACGGGATTTTAAAAGGGACCAGGCTGGCCGCAAGCCGCCTCTCCCGCTGTCGTCCTTTAGCTCCGGGCGGTTTCGACCCGGTGCCCTGAATCAACCCTTGAAGCCTTCCGCAGTCGCGGGAGGTTAAATGCAGAAGAATCTGATACTCGCGGTCGTTCTCTCCTCGCTGGTCTACATAGGCTGGTACTCCGTCATGGAGAAGAGGATACAGCCGCCTAACACCCAGGCCGCCCAGCAGGCCCAGTCCGCCGCACAGCCGGTCGCGGGCCAGACGGGCCAGGGACCTGCCGCCCCCGCCGCGCTCCCGGACAACTGGAAACAGGAATCCTCCGTACTTAAAGCCGGCAAAGCAGAATACTATTTCAACCCGGGCGCCGCCGCTTTAGCCAGCGTGGTTTACGAAGGCCCCGTGGCCCCCGTGGAACTGGTCCCCGATCCCGCCCGCGGCTTCTTCGCCGCCACCCTGCCGGGAACTTTCAAACTGAAGACCCAGACCCCGGACTCGGTGGAATTCTCCGCCCAGGCCGGGGCCGTGCAGTTCACCAAGAAGTTCACCTTCTCGCCCGACAACGGCATGAACACGCTCCAGATCACCGCCGTCAATACCTCGGCTAAAGCCCAGACCCTCGGCGCGTGGGAACTCAGCATCGGCCCGGGCCTCAGCACGGTAAAGAGCGAAGAAAAGGATAACACCAAACTCTGCAAGGCCGACTACACCTTCAGCGAACCCGGCCGCAAGTTCCCCACGCTCAAAGAGCTCAAGGACGAGCCCGCCCAGTCGGACTGGGTCTGGACCGGCATGAACAACCGCTATTTCCTGGCCGCCCTCGTAGGCGGGAATTTCCAGAACACGCGCCCTCTGCGGCGTCTGGAGAAGGTCGGCGAGAACGCCAAGACCCCGGAACTGGTGGTGCCTATGCCCGCCGTGGAACTTAAACCCGGCGAAAAAAAGACCTGGGAAGCGCAGTTCTACATCGGCCCCAAGGACTACGCCCGCCTGAAGCTCCTGGGCAACGGCCTCGACCGCGCGGTAGACTTCGGCTTCTTCTCGCCGCTGGCGAAACTGGCCAATTCCTCGCTGGTCTATTTCCACAAGCTCACCGGCAACTATGGCGCGGCCATCATCATACTGAGTGTCCTGATACAGCTGATGCTCACGCCGCTCAGCTTCAAGAGCTACAAGGCCATGGCCGTGATGAAGAAGATCCAGCCGGAGATGAAGTCCATACAGGACCGCTACAAAGACGACCCGAAGCGCATGAACCAGGAGATAATGGAACTGTACAAGCGCCACGGGACCAACCCGCTGGGCGGCTGTCTGCCGATGATGCTGCAGATCCCCGTTTTCTTTTCGTTGTTCACCGCGCTGCGCAATTCCTGGAACCTGCACGGCGCGACGTTCGTTTTCTGGATAAAGGACCTCTCCGCGAAGGACCCGTTCTACGTGCTGCCCCTCGTAATGGGCGGCATCATGTTCCTTCAGCAGCATATGAACCCGCAGACCTCGGACCCCTCGCAGGCGGCCATGATGAAGTGGATGCCCGTCATCTTCACCTTCATGTTCCTGAACTTCCCGTCGGGCCTGGTGCTGTACTGGCTCATCAACAGCACGTGGGGCTTCGCCCAGAGCATGTACCTGCAGAAAAAAATGGCGTAACACTTTTACGCAAGCAGAAGGAGAAAAAAAATGAGAGAGACAAAGACAGAAGCGAAAACCATACAGGACGCCGTTGAAAAAGGCCTGGCTGAAATGGGCCTCCGGCGCGACCAGGTTGAGGTAGTGGTGGTAAGCGAAGGCAAAAGCGGGTTCCTCGGCATAGGCTCGAAGAAAGCCTGCGTTATTTTGAGGGAGAAGCACTGGCCCGGCGGACGCGGCGAAGAACCCCGCGGCGAATCCCGCGGCGGCGGACGCCGCGACGGACGCGGAGGCGGACGCGGCGGCAGCCGCGGAGGCCGCAGCGACAGCCGCGGAGGCCGCGGCGAAAGCCGTTCCTCTTCGGCCCCCAGGCGCCCCGGCCGGTACGGCTACGAAGACGCCAGGCTCCCGCCGCCCGAAGAGAACCGCGAAGGTTCCGAAGGACAGTACAGCGAAAGCCGCCCCCGGCGCGATGACCACCGCACCAGCAGGATGGAGCGGGTCTACAAAGAGGAACCCCTCGGCGCGGACTACCTCGCCATACAGGCCCCCCAGGACCCCGTCGAGCACGCCAAGACCGTGCTGGCCAAGCTGGTCACGCTGATGGGAATGGAAGCGACCGTCACCGAAGCCAGGCTGGATGCCGCGGAGAACCTGCTGTTCATACGGTTCGAGTGCGCCGATTCCGCCGTCTTCACCGCGGAGAACGGGCGCGGCCTGCAGTCCCTGCAGTTCGTGCTTAACTCCATAGTCAGCCGCAAGCGCGAGCCGCATCTGGCCCTGCGCCTGGACACCGGCGGCTACTGGGACAGCAAGGAGAAAGAGATCGCCGCCCGCGTGGAAGAGGCCGTCAACGACGTAAAGGCCACGGACAAGCCCCACCGCCTGGACCCGATGCCCGCCTCCATGCGCAAGATAGTGCACAACCTTATCAAGACCAAGTATCCCGACATGGAAACCGCGTCGGAAGGCGAAGGCCGCTGGCGCAAGGTCGTGATCCGCAAGGTGGAGACCGCGCAGCCGGCCCCCGAACAGCCCGTCGCGGCCCAGCCCGTAGCGGCGCAGCCCGCCGCCGAACCGGCACAGCAGCCCGCCGAAGCCGCCGCCCAGCCGGAAGCGCAGCCGACCGAGCAGAAGTAAGCCCAACGGTCAAACCGGCGTGACGGCGCTTGCGCTGTCACGCCGTTCTCTTTTTATGAAACTACCGGACACGACCGACACGATAGCCGCCCAGGCCACCCCGCCGGGGGCCGGCGCCATCGCCGTAATACGGCTGTCCGGCCCCGCGGCTTTCAGTATCGCCGCCGCTTTCCTGTCGCCGCCGCCGGCACGCCCGGCCCACCGCACCGCCTACCTGCTGGCGGCGAAGGACGGCGCAAGGCTAGTCGACAGGGTGATAGCCCTCTTCTTCCGCGGCCCGGCCAGCTACACCGGCCAGGACACCGTGGAGATCTCCTGCCACGGCTCTCCTTATATTATCCGCACCATACTGAACGTGGCAATAAAGCACGGCGCGCGCGTGGCCGGCCCGGGCGAATTCACGCTCCGCGCCTTCCTCAACGGGAAACTGGACCTGGCCCAGGCCGAGGCGGTGGGGGAACTCATAGCCTCTTCTTCGGCCGGCGCGCACCGCGCGGCCATCACGCAGACGGAAGGCGCCGTTTCCCGCGAAGTCCGGGACATCAGGTCGGAACTGGTGGCCCTGCTGGCGGAGATAGAAGCGCGCCTGGACGATTCTTACGAGGAGATCCCGGCGCTCGAGAAACGGGCCTTCGCCCGGCGGGCCGCAGGCTCCCGCAAAAAGACCGCCGCCCTTGCCTCAGGCTTCGAAGCCGGGCGGGGGATAAGGGACGGTATGAAGGTAGTGATAACGGGCGCGCCGAATTCCGGAAAATCCTCGCTTTTAAATTCCCTGCTGGGCTATGACCGGGCGCTGGTCTCGCGCGAAGCCGGCACCACCCGCGACACGCTGGAAGCCGAGCTGGACATAGACGGATTTTCGGTGCGGTTCATCGATACGGCAGGCCTCAACGCCCGTCCGGCCACGGAACTGGAAAGAGCCGGCATACGCCGGGCCGCGGCGGCGCTTGCCGGGGCCGACACCGTGCTGCTGGTGAAGGACGCCTCCATAAAGGAGACCGCCAGCGACCTGCGGGCGGAGAAAGAGACTTCGGCCTCGGCCGCCGGAGCCGAATTGATACGCGTCTTCAACAAGGCCGACCTTCCGGCCCGGAGACGCGCCGCCGCCGGAGCCGAAACGGTTTCCTGCAGGACGGGGAAAGGCCTGGCGCGCCTCAGAGCGCGGCTGGTGGCGCGGCAGAAAAGGGTATTCGCCGAAGGCGCCCAGGCGGTAGTGACCTCGGCCAGGCACTTCGAGGCGCTTTCGGAAGCGTCAGGTGAGCTTTCCTCTCTCGAAACCGTGATGCGCCGCAACGCCCCCGAACTGGAACTGGCCGCCGAGCATCTGCGCGGCGCGCTCGGCGCCCTGGCGGCCATCCTGGGCGAAACGGCCCCGGAGGAAGTGCTGGCCGGCATCTTCAGTAATTTCTGCGTCGGGAAATAGAGAATACGGACATGCTCAAAGATATTTTTCCCGTAAAACTGGTAGCCGCTCCTTCGGCGGCTTTCGCGGATATCGCCGGGGGGAGAACCGGCTGGGCCTGGCCGCTGGCGCTTTACGCGGCCTCCATATTCTCGTCCTCGCTGCTGCTGACCCTGGTACCGGCGGACTTTCTGGCCAGGGCCTCCACGGACCTGCCCGCCCCCGCCGGTCTCGGTCTCGGGGCCTGCGTGGCCGCGGGCCTCCCCGGCGGGTTCATCTTCAACGCTTTCTTCTGCGCCCTGATAGCCGCATTCTCGCCTTTCCTCAGGTCGGGGAGGCTCATGTTCAGGCTGCCGGTGCCCGCCGCCGGGGTCGGGGTTTACGCGCTGTTCTTCATCTTCCGCTTCAACTCCGCCGGCGGGGGGGCCGCCGGCTGGCTGGCCGCCGCCGCGGCGCTGGCCTTCGCCGGCTGGGCCGCCCTGCGCGCCCGCGGCGCGTACCCGGCCCTTCTTAAAATATTGCTGGGGCTCTGCGTGTTCGTACTGGCCTCCGACCTGGTCTGCGCGGCAGCCGTCCTGGCCGACGCCCCCCGCGTCTACAAGTACGCGGAATATCTCTTCGCCTTCCTTTCGATAGGGTGGCTGATAAAGGGCACGTCCGCCGTCTGCGGCCTCTCCGACGCTAAGGCCTTTACCGCGGTCCTGCCGGCGCTGCTGGGCGCGGCCGCTTTCGCTTTCTCGCTCTTGACGCTGGGCCTGCTCAGCCCGCAGGTGTTCCAGATGCTGCTCTTAATGTGATATGACGCCCTTCAACTACCCTGACTCTTTCGACGTGGCGGTCATCGGGGCCGGCCACGCCGGCTGCGAGGCCGCGCTTGCGGCCGCGCGCCTGGGCGCGAAGACGCTGCTGCTCACGCAGGACCTGGACACGATAGCGGCCATGTCCTGCAACCCGTCCATCGGCGGCGTGGGCAAGGGGCAGCTGGTGCGCGAGCTGGACGCACTCGGCGGAGAGATGGGCAAGATCGCCGACCTCTCCATGCTCTGCGGCCACATGCTGAACACCTCCAGAGGCGCGGCCGTGCGCTCCCCGCGGGCGCAGTGCGACAAAAAGATGTACCAGTTCGCCATGAAGCGGGTCCTCGAACACCAGCCGGGGCTGCTGGTAGTGCAGGACGAGGCGGCCTCCATCCTGACCAGGGCCGGCAAAGCGGCCGGCGTAATGACGGCCCGCCACACCCGCTACCGCGCCAAGACGGTGATCATAACCGCCGGGACTTTCCTGCGCGGGATGATCCACATAGGAATGGATTCGTTCCCCGGCGGCCGCTACAACCACCCGCCCAGCGCCGCCCTGTCAGCCAGCATGAAGGACCTGGGCTTCAAGCTGGGCAGACTGAAGACCGGCACGCCGATGCGCCTGAACGGGCGCACCATAGATTTCTCGAAGTGCCAGCGGCAGGACGCCGACTCCCCGCCGTCGCCGTTCTCGCATTTCACCGGCGCGATAAAGAACCCGCAGCTGCCGAGCTGGATCACGCGCACCACGGCCAAGACCGCGGCCGTGATAAAGGCCGGCCTGCACAACTCCCCGCTGTACAGCGGCAAGATCAAGTCGACAGGCCCGAGGTACTGCCCGTCGATAGAGGACAAGATCGTCAAGTTCCCGCACCACGGCGAACACCACCTCTTCCTGGAGCCGGAGGGCTTCACCACGGCGGAATATTACGTGAACGGCCTCTCCACCAGCCTGCCGGAAGAAACGCAAGTAGAGATAGTGCGCTCCGTCCCGGGGCTGGAGAACGCCGAGATCATGCGCGCCGCCTACGCGATAGAATACGATTATTCCGATCCCGGCCAGCTGGACTACACGCTGGAGACCCGGGCGGTGCCGGGACTTTTCACGGCGGGGCAGGTCAACGGCACCACGGGCTACGAGGAAGCCGCCGCGCAGGGGCTGATAGCCGGGATCAACGCCGCGCGCCGCGCGCTGGGCGGGGAGCCGCTGGTGCTGAAGCGCGACGAAGCCTACATAGGCGTGATGATAGACGACCTGGTTTCCAAAGGCGTGGACGAGCCGTACAGGATCTTCACCTCCCGGGCCGAGTACCGGCTGCTGCTCCGGGCCGACAACGCCGACCTGCGCCTGGCGCCTCACGGCTTCGGGCTGGGCCTGCTTGACCCCGCGCTGAAAAAAGAGTTCGAGGCCTACAGGCAGGCGGTAGAGGGATATACATCCGGGAGCCGCTCAGCCCGCGCTCCTGGCCGCGGCCCCTGGACGGCGGAGATGGCCCGCGCCGAGGCCGGCATCGAGAAAACATACGGCGTATACATCGAGCGCAACCGTAAAGAGGCGGAAAGGCTGAAAAAATTCGAAGGACTGAGCATCCCGGCGGATCTCAGCTACGCCGGGCTGAAATCCCTGTCGAACGAAGCCCGGCACAAACTGGAGAAACACCGGCCCCTGACGCTGGCGCAGGCGGGCAGGATCCCCGGGGTCACGCCGGCCGACATGCAGCTGCTCTGGGTACTGATAGAAAAACGCAGGGGGACAAAAGAATGAACACGGATGTCGGCGCCGCGCTGGCGGCCTGGGGCCTGGAACTGACCCCTGACGCCCTGCGCAGGCTGGAAATTTTTTCCGCCAGGCTTATAGAGAAGAACTCCGTGCAGAACCTCGTCTCCCGGAGCGACGAGCCGCAGCTCTGGGAGCGGCACATCCTGGACTCGCTGGCCGCGGCCATGCTGCTGCGCCGGCGGCTGCCTCCCGGGGCGCTTATTGCTGACGCCGGCTCCGGCGCCGGCTTCCCCGGCCTGGCGCTGGCGGCGGCGCTGGAGGAATTCAATTTCCAGCTGCTCGATTCGCGCGTGAGGCGCTGCGACTTCCTGAGCTGGGCCGCCGCGGAAATGGGCGCCCGCAACGTCTCGGTCTTCAACAGGCGGGTAGGTGAGGGCGGCCCCGGGAACGCCCAGCGCTACGCGGCCGTGACGGAACGCGCGATGGGACAGCTTGAAAACATACTGCCTCAATGCTTAAATATACTGGTTAAGGGCGGGATCTTCCTCGCCTGGCAGACCGCGGCCCAGCTGGCGCAGCCCCGGCCGGCGGTAGAGGCAGCCATGCGCAAGGGCGGAGGGGAACTAGCGGAAACATCCCCTTACCGCCTGCCGGGCGAAAGCGCGGACCGTTTCATAGTGGTTTTCAGAAAGTCCAGATAGGCAGGAGAACTATGCACATACTTAATTATTACTTCACGCCGTTCGCGGTCATTCTCATCCTTTTCGCCATCTTTTTCTCCCAGCCCGAGGCGAGCGTCACCTACACTTCCTTCGCGATACTGGCCGCGGCCTTCGTGGCCAATTATTGGCTGGGCAAGAACACCTACCGCTTCCTGCGCTGGAGCCGCCACATACGCGCGCTCACGGTCTGGATCAATATCGCCGTAAGCGCCGCGCTTTTCTACCTCCTGGCCGCTAACTGGTCCCCGATGTGGCTGCTTTTCCTCACGGCTCCGGCCGCCAGCGCGATGTACATGAAGAAGTGGCAGGTTTTCATCGTCGCGTTCACCTCGGCGCTGCTGATGCTGGGCATATATTTCTATAAAGGCGTCGCCTTCGCGCTGTCCTCGGCCGACCCCGGCACCCTGACCACGGCGCAGGCCGTGGCGCAGATCCTGACCGACACCCAGCATTGGGGCATGGCCGTCACGCAGGCCGTTTTTATAATCTTTTTCTCCATGTTCACGGCCGCCATGGCCGAGATGATAGTGAAAGTAAGGGATTCGCAGAGGTAAAGCGCCGCCGCGCAAAATGGACATTCTTCATAAGCTGCGTATACTCTTCTGGGGCCTGGTGATAGGGCTCTGGGGACTTTTCATGTACCAGTACGTAAGCGACGACATGTCCCTGCTTAAAAGGTTCAAGATAGTCCGCAGCCCTTTCGCCGCCAAAACCTACACGCCCCCCGCGGAAAGACATGTCACGCCGCCTGCGTTCCCGCCGGCCAACCCGCAGCCGCCGGACGTGATCACGCAGTTGCCTCCCGGACAGAACGGCCTGAACCTGGTGAAGACCGGGGATATGAAGGACGTCGCCGCCACCGGCATGATGCCCGAACACACGGTGGCGGACAAGACGGCCGCCGCTCCCGCCGGCGAGGAAGGCGTCTATCCGCAGGCTCCGGACGGCTTCGCGATGAAGGTCACGCAGCATTTCGTACTTTACGAGGAGGGCCCCGAAGTTTCGGACGAGTTCTCCGAGACCCTGGAATCCCTGCACGGCAACATCATGCTGGACCTGGTGGCCTTCTCGCCGTGGACGCGCGAAAAGAAGGTCTTTATCTATTACGCCAACACCGCGGAGACCTACCGCAAGCTCACCGGCCGGCCTTCCTGGTCCGGTGGGGCCGCGTCCCTGAGCGAGCGCAAGATCTACGTCTACAAGAGCGACGAGGCGTTCGGCATACTGGCGCACGAACTGACGCACATCTATTTCGACAGCTTTTTTCCGGCCGCGAACCCCAGCCCGCTGTGGCTGAGCGAAGGCCTCGCCACCTACATCCAGTCGGAGCGCGGCAACTCCACGCCCGTCTGGCTGGCGCAGAACCTGAAACTGCTGGAGGGCGGCAGCGGCTTCAAACTGGCGGACCTGGTGCGCATACAGGACCTGCAGGGCGCGGACGAGGACAATGTCCGGCTCTGGTACGCGCAGTCCTACAGCGTGGTGCGCTTCCTGATGAAGATGAAAGCCGGCGACGCTTTTTACGTTTTCTGCAAGAACCTGAGCGCGGGCAAGCCGCCCGCCCAGTCCCTGTACCAGGCTTACGGCATGCCCTACAACAAGATGTCCTCGCTGGAATACGCCTGGCGCTACGACCTGAAGACCGGCAAGATCTCGGGCGTGAACCGGTAGCAAAAACGCATTATATATATTCCTATATATAGGGGTTGATGAATATCAACCCTTTTTTTCATTATTTCCAGTTCTCCTATTCAGCAAAAATATAACGCAGGAATAAGCATTATTTGCTCCGACTATTGACAAGGAGGGGGGCATGCGGTATACTTTCATTCCAGTGGTGGAAAGTGGTGAACAATGTTTTTTTGTGGTTAATAATGTTGTAAACTGTATACACGCGAAGATAAGGGTTGACTAAAGTCATGAGCTCACTTTACGGAGAATACTCGTACGTGATGGACGCGAAAGGCCGCGTTTTCGTCCCGGCGCGTTTCCGAGACGAGCTCCACAAGGAAGACAAGAACTATTTCATGCTGAGCATCGGCCTGGACCGCTGCCTTTATATTTTTCTGCCGTCGAAATGGGAAGAGCTCATAGCCAACAACATGGAGATCTTCAAGTCCGAGAACAAGGAGGAGGAGCGGGCTTTCAAGCGCTTCTTCTTCGGCAACGCCGCGGACGCCAACCTGGACGAACAGGGCAGGATCTTAGTGCCGCAGAATCAGAAAGCGTACGCTTCTCTCAAGAAGGACATCCTGATACGCGGCGTGGGCAATAAGGCTGAAATATGGGATGCGCAGGCTTGGTCAAAATACAAAAAAGACGTAATGGAACCCTCGTTTGTGAAGTTCAGCAAGATCTTCGACCTATGACCGAATACACGCACGTGTCGGTGCTGGCCGACGAGGTCGTCAACCTGCTGATAACCGAGCATAAGGGGACATACGTGGACGCCACGCTGGGGATGGGCGGCCATACCGCGCGCCTGCTCAACGCCCTGCCTCCGGAAGCCAACGTCCTCGGCATAGACTGGGACCCCGAAATGGCCGGAGTGGCGGCCAACAACCTTAAAGATTTCGGCGGCCGCGTGAAGGTGGCCCAGGGCAACTTCGCCAACATCGACGAGATAGTGGCGCGCGAACAGATACGTTCGATCTCGGGAGTCCTGTTCGACCTCGGCATCTCCTCCCTGCATTTCGACAAGCCGTCGCGCGGCTTCAGCCTGAAGCACGACGGCCCGCTGGACATGCGGATCAACCCCGACAACCCGCTGACCGCCTACACGATCATCAACCAGTGGCCCTACGAACAGATCGAGCACCTGATCCGCGTCTGCGGCGAACGGCATTCAGGCCGCATCACCCGCGCGGTGCTGGAAGCCCGCCGGACCAAGCCCCTGGAGACCACCGCCGAACTGAGCGCGCTTATCGAGCGCGTGGCGCCCGCGCGGGGGGAGAAGATCCACCCCGCCACCAAGACCTTCCTGGCGCTAAGGGTGGCGGTCAACTACGAATTCGACAATCTCACGCGCGGCATCCAGAAAGTGATGCCGCTGCTCAAGCCCGGGGCGCGGATGGGGATAATAACCTTCCACTCCCTGGAGGACCGCATAGTGAAAGAGA
>Ga0265332_10001905_pt1 | contig 11058 bp, 6 predicted proteins | sample 41926metaG_FD_202084 | JGI IMG/M metagenome (GOLD analysis project Ga0265332, IMG submission 202084) | Rhizosphere microbial communities from Carex aquatilis grown in University of Washington, Seatle, WA, United States - 4-19-26 metaG | ecosystem: Host-associated > Plants > Roots > Rhizosphere >...
GGCCTCGGCCTGACGAGCGCGGTCAACGGGTCCGGCACGCTCGCGGCGCTCGGCACGCTCGCGGCGAACCGGCAGTCCCAGGTCGAGACCTTCGACGCCGCCACCGGCAAGCGCCTGGCGACGTTCAAGCTGCCGGCGAAGGGCGGCATGTGCATGTTCCTCGGGTTCGCCGGCGATACGCTGGACATCACGCAATCGGAGTGCGGCGCGGACGGCGGCACCGAATGGCTGGCCAGCAAGACCGGCAAGCAGATCGCGCCGCTCGGGGGCAGTCCGCGGATCCAGAGCAACTCGCCGCCGGTCCGCGTCGCTGGCAACACGTACGCGTTCGCGCCGGCCACGGGTGACGTCGTGGTGCTCCAGGACGTGGTGACCGGCAAGGTCGTGCAGCGGATCGCGATCGACAAGGCCGGCGGCGCCGACGCCGCGACCCTGGTCGGCGATGGCACCCACCTGGTCCTGGTCTACGCCGGCGCGCGCGCCGGCGACCTGGTCGTCATCGATGTCGCGACCGGCAAGGTCAGCCAGCTGCCCGCGAGGCGCTGCTGATGCGGTGGCACCTCGCGATGGCCATGGTCGGCCTGGCGCTGGCCGTTTCCGCCGCTCACGCCGGCCCCGCGCGCGACTGCTCGAAGGCCGCGGCGAAGAAGCTGCGCAAGGACGCCGACCAGGCGGCCGGCGCCAAGGACCCCGCCCGAGCGATCGCGCTGCTCGAGCCGTTCCTGCGCGACTGCGCGGCAGACGACCCGGATCCGGTCGACCGCGGCTGGCTGGCGAGCGATCTCGCGGTCGACTACGAGAAGAACGGTCAGCTGGTCGAGTGCCAGCGGCTGCTCGGCCCGCTGAGCGATCCGCACGCCGCGGTCCAGCGGTCCGGCAACGACAAGCTGGTCCACGCGATCGCGTACAACCTCGACCACTGCAGCAAGGCGTTCGACGCCCGCTACGCCGCGGTCAAGCCCGGCGGTTGCTCGCTGTCGCTCGGCCGCGCGATCGCCACCGCGGCGGCGCCGCCGGCGCTGGTTCCCCGGGGCGCGTCGGCGGCGTGCGTCGCGCTGATCCACGGCAAGCCGGCGGCCAGGCGGCCGGATGACGACCCCGAGGCCCGCGACGTGGTGTGCCCGCGGATCGTGCTGGCATGGAAGGGTGCCAAGCCCAGCCTCGAGCTCCAGGATCTGTCGGGCAGCGATCTGGGCGGCGCGCTCGGCGACGAGTCGGTGTGCTGCAACCTGTCGTCGATCGCGGCCGGTGCGGCCGCCGGCAAGACGCTGATCCGGGTCCGCGGCCACGGCAGCGACTGCAACGGCGGCACGGCGGACTCCGAGGCCGACATGTTCTACGAGTGGAGCGGCAAGGCGCTCACCCCGGGGATCAACGCCTCGGTCAGCTACCACTGAACCGACCGCGGCGCGGTCAGCTCGGGCCGAGCCGGACCTGCAGGCTCAGGCAGTCAGGCTCGCCGACGATGACCACGTCGCCGTCGCGCAGCGGCGAGCGGGTGATCCGGCCGCGCGTGACGTCGTTGATGTACGTCCCGTTGGTCGTGTTCTGGTCGACGGCGACCAGGATGCCGTTGTGCAGGCCGATCCATACGTGCTTGCCCGAGGCGCGGTGATCGTTGACCAGCACGTGGGCGACGCCGGGCTGGCGGCCAATGATGATCCCGGTCGCGGTCAGCGCGAACCGCTGGCCGGCGAGCTCGCCGCGGGTGCAAGTGACGCTGCCGACGCTGAGCGAGCCGAACGCAGTGGGCGCGATGCCACCGCCGACCGCGACGGTCTTGGCGACCTGCGGCGCCGCCGGGCTCGGCGTCGCGATCCGCCCGTACATCTGCTGCGCCGGCACCGGCGTCTGCGGCGTCCCGCCGGGCAGCCGGCCGTACATCGGCAGCGGCGGCCGCGGACCCGCCGGCGCCCCCGGGTACGGCGGCGGGGTCGCCGGCATCGCCGGGGGCCCGTACTCCGGCGCGGCCGCCGGCCGTGGCCGCGACCGCCGCGCGACCCACAGCGCCATGCCGATCGCCGCGAACCCCGCGAGCACCAGCCCGGCGGCGAGCCCGCCGCTGACCCCGGTCTGCTTCTCCCTGCCGTCCTTCTGGGCCTCGTGCGACAGCCGGATCAGATTCCGCGCCTCGGAGTGGGCGGGGAACGCGGTCTCGACCTCCTCGAACCGGGCGATCGCGGCGGTGTACTCGTCGTTCCAGTAGCGCTCGAGGCCGGCGCGCCACGCGACGCTGGTCGGGCTGGGCTGGACATCGAGGTGGGCGTCCTTGACCAGCTCGGTCAGCGTCGCCGACGCGACCAGGAAGTTGAAGCCCTGGACCTCGCCCTGGTTGCCGAACGTGGCCAGCCCGATCACGTTGCCGCGCTGGTCGATCGCCGGACCGCCCGAGTTGCCGTGGGTGATCGGGGCCGAGATCTGCAGGATCGGCTCGCCGCTGGCCGCGCGCTTGAGCGACGAGATCGCGCCGTCGGTGACCGTGGCCTCGAGCTGCGACTTCTCGTCGAGCAGGCCCTCGAAGTCGGCGACCCCGGGGTAGCCGAGCACGACGATCGGGTCCTCGACCTGCGACTTCGACGAGTCACCGATCGGCAAGCTGGGTGCGCTGATGGTCTTGACCTTGATCAGCGCGCAGTCGCGCCCGGTGCCCGGCGCGCCGAACTGCTTGACCTCGTAGTTGAGGTGATCGCCGTTGGGCAGGACGACGTAGGCCAGCTTCTTGAGCTCGACCAGCACGATGCCGCCGATGAACTCGCTGAGCTGGGCGCGCGGCAGCCGGTTGAGCTTGGTGCCGATCTTGTGGTCGAGGTCGTCGTACAGGACCCGCCGGAGCGCGTCCTTGGCCTTGGCGTCGCCGTCGTGGATCGCCGCCACCACGTGCGCGTTGGTCGCGATGTAGCCGTCGGGGGTGATGAAGAACCCGGTGCCGCTGCCGCCGATCGACTCCTGGACCTTCGCGCCGGGGGTCAGCGCGGTCTGCGGGATCTGGAACGTGGCGACGTAGGCGCCGAGCACCCGCATCACCGACGGCTTCGCGGTCATCGCGATCTGCTGCTGCGGGTTGGCCGGCGCGGCGGCCGCGGAGCGGATCGCCACGGCGACCCCGACCGCGCAGGCGACCTGCAGGGCGAACCTCATCGCCGCCTATCGTAGCGTATTCCCGGCAGGCCGGTGCGCTCGCGTTCGCGCCGCGCCGGTGAGCTCCGCGTCAGTCGATCGCCGGCGACTTGGTCGCCAGGAAGTCGGCGGTCACGCGGCGGATCACCGCCGCATCGCCGGCCACCGTGGTGAGATAGCCGGTGTCGAACACGATCGGGCCCTCGACGTTGGGGTGCGGCGGCGGCGACGGCCCGCCCGACGTCGCGCCCGAGCTGCCCGCCGAGGTGTCGGGCAGATTGAACGACCGCACGGCGAGCGTGTTGGCGAGCACGCTGTTGAAGTTCACCGCGTCGGTGGTGCCGGCGTTGAGCCGGAAGATCCGCCCGACCACCGCGTCGTTCCACACCACGAACGCCAGCCAGGTCTGCAGCCGGCCGCTGGCCTGCGTCGGCCCGGAGCGCACCAGCACGTACGTGCTGGTGATTCCCATCCCGGTCGGCCAGATGTTGTTGGCGTCGTTGTTCAGGCCGTAGCAGGGCTTGTCCACGACCCACTGGCACGTCGTGTTGGTCGCCGGCAGCCCGGTCGGAACGACGGCGGACTGGTCGGCCGTGGAGGTCTCGGGATCGACAGCGGTGGCACAGCCGGCGACAGCAAGGACAGCGAGCACGACGGCGAGCTTCATGGTTTCCTTTCGAGCAAACAGTTACAGGTTCATTCGAACACGATCACATCGCGGACCCAGTCGGCCCGGCGATCGGCGAGCCATTGCCGGCGCACGTCGCGCAGCGCGACCGCGACCGCGGCGCCAGCGCGGACCTTGTCGCGCACGGCATCGAAGAACGCCGGCGCATCGGCGTCGGGGATCGGCGCGGCCGACGCGATCACGGCGCGCGCCCCGGCGAACACGAACGCCGCCGGCAAGCTCCAGATCTCGTGCAGCACCGGCGCGGCGCTCGCCGAACGGCAAGCGGCGAGCACGATCAGCGGACTGGTCGCGAAGCGCGCCTTGCGCACGTCGGCAGTGGTCAGCGCGAACCGGCCGTCGGCATCGGCCGACAGCGCGAGGAACGACGCGTCGGGCAGCGCGACATCGACCAGACCGTGGGCGTGGATCGTCACCTCGCCCGCAGCTCCGATGGCTGCGAGCACGCGCGACGGCGTCGCGGCGGCCCCCGACAGCAGCTCGCCTGCGCTCGACCAGGTCGCCAGCCGCGGCAGTTCCAGCGCGGCCGGCGGCTCGACGTTGCCGATCACCAGCGACCGCGGGCTGGGCGGCGCCACCGGCCGGTCCCGGCGCGCGAGGTAGCGCCAGGCAACCGCGTCGCCGAGCAGCCGCGCCATGCCGTGAACCGGCGCGCGCGCGATCACGTCGACCACCGGGCAGGCGGCGAGCGCGGCGACGATCTCGGGTGGGACCAGGCCCGCCGGATCGATCGCCGGCGTCGTGCGGCCTTCGTCATAGTGCACCACGGTCTTGCCGGCGGCGTCGCGGGCGACCACCGCGCGCGCACGATCCTCGACTGCCAGCCCGAGCACGCAGCGGTCGGGCGCGGTCAGCTCCTGCTCCCGGGCGAGCAGGCGCAGCGCCGCGTCCCCCTCACCGCGGTGCACGGCCGAGATCACCAGCACCGAGTAGCTCCAGCCCGCGGCCTTGTGGGCGCGACCGACCGACGCAGGCAGCGCGCGGGCCTCGGAGATCGCACGCTCGAGCTGCGCCTGCCCGGCCGCCGGATCGCGGTCGATCAGCAGCCGGCCCTCCGCGTGATCGAGCAGGACCTGGTCGGCGGGCGACGCGTCGGGCAGCTTGCGGGCGTCCGCGATCTCGCGGCGCAGGCCGGCGACCTCGTCGTCGGTGTCGCCGAACCGGGCGACCTCGGAGCGCGCGAACAGGTGGTTGGCCTCGGGCGCCGCCTCGTGGCGCCACTCGCAGGCCGGCCGGACCAGCGCGCGGCGCGCCTCGGCATAGCGGAGCTGGATGCTCAGCATCTGCGCCAGCAGGTCCTTGCCCCAGGCCTCGGCGCGGCAGCGATACTCGCCCTCGGGAGAGCGCAGCACCAGCTCGTCGCTGTACGCGCGCACCAGCGGCAACCCGGACGCGCCCACCTCGTCGCCCAGGAAGTAGACTTGCGGCAACAGGATCAGCAGCGCGCTCTGCAGCAGCCACTCGCCGGTCTCGCGCGCGCGAGACCACGCGGCGGTCAGCGTGACGCGTGCCTCGGGCAGCCGCTGCCACTCGATGTAGATCTCGCCGAGCAGCTTGTGAATCGTGATGCAGCGGAACGCCGGCGCCGCGGGCGTGCAGCGCTGCTTGGCGCGGAGCAGGATCGCCTCGGCCCGCGTGTAGTCCTCCTGCTTGAGCGCGAGCTGCGCCTGCTGCTGGAGCCCGAGCAACTGCATCCACGGATCGGGCGACGCCGCGGTCAGCCGCGCGAACTCGTCGATCTCCTTGGGGTTGACCGTGAACCGATCGTCGTTGGTCTTCATCAGCACGCCGACCAGCAGGTCGTCGGCGTGGGCGGCGCGCAGGGCCGCGATCAGCCGGACGCGCTCGGCGCCGGCCGGCACGGCTCGCTCGTCGCCGACCTTGGGGATGATCTGCATCTCGACCGCGAGCGAGCGGATCATCTCGGCGTACCGCCGCGACAGCTCGGGGTGGAGGTTCGCCCCGGCCCGGGCGATCGCGTCCTTCATCGCGGTGTCCTGGTCGGCGCCATCGATCGCGTCGGCCAGGGGCGCGAGCGCCGCGAGCTGCGCCGGGCTGGCCGCGGAGCGGATCGCGTCGTACAGCACGCCGCGCGCGAACCCGGGCTGGCCCCTCGCGTCGTCGGGCGTGAGCTCGAGCTTGCCCTGCGCCAGCGCCGCGCTCGCGCGGTTGATCCGGTCGTAGCGCTGCTGCGCCGCCGTCACCTCGCGGTCGACCGTGCTCGCGCGCTGGCGGGCCTCCTCGGCCCATCCCGGCTCGCCCAGCCCGGCGACCTGTCGGAACGCCGCCGCGGACGACCGCGCCAGGCCGAGGTCGCGCAGCGCCAGCGCGCGGTTCCAGAGCGCGGCCGGGTGACCGGCGCGCCCGGCCAGCGCGTCGTCGGCCAGCGCCAGCGCACGCTCGGGCTGGTGGTCGACGAGCGCGAGCGCGGCGCGGTCTGCCAGCACGTCCGGCGAGCTCGCGGCGCGCTCCAGGTAGCTCGCGGCCTGGCGACGCTCGCCGTTGAGCAGCTCCAGCGCACCGACGCCGTGCAGATCGCCGCGCTTGTCGAGCTGGGCGATCGCCATCAGGTCGACCGCCTCGTGCGGCGCCTCGCCGGCGCGCGGCACGTCATAGCTGCGGTACGCCGCCGCGCCGGGCCACGCCAGGCGGGCCTCGGTCACGCGGTGCGGCGCGAGCGCCACCACCGCCTCGGCTCCGGCGGGGCCCCCCGGGTGCGGAGCCGGCAGCACGAGGTACACCGCCACCGCGGCCGCCGCTGCCACCGCGACCGCGGTGACCTGCAGCAGCCGCCGCCGGTACCATGCCAGCGAGATCACCGGCGCCTGGCCAGCGGCGGCCACGACCGCAGCGTCGAGCTGCAGCACGTCGGTGAGCTCGGCCTGGCAGATCGCGCAGGTCGCGAGGTGATCTCGCGCGGCATCGGCGGCCGGGCCGGTCAGCTCGCCGTCGGCAAGCGCGTGCGTGCGCTCGATCTCGGGGCAGTCGGGCGCGGTCACGGCTCACCTCCGAGGTCGCGCAGCAGCGCCTCCTTGAGCTTCTTGCGCGCCCGGACCAGGCGGGTTCCGACGGTCGGCTTGGCGATCCGCAGCTCGGCCGCGATCTGATCGTAGGACCGGCCGCGGACGTGCAGCTCGTAGACCTGCCGGAACTCGGGGCCGATCGTCGCCAGCGCGGCGTCGACCTGCTGCGCGGTCACCCCCGACCACACCGGCGCGATGGCCGGCTCGGGGGCGGCCAGCTCCAGGTCGTCGATCGCCTCGGTCCGGGGCGCGCGGCGGTGCTTGCGGCAGCGGTCGATGAACAGGTTATTGAGGATCGCCACCATCCAGCTGCGCAGGTTGCCGCGATCGGAGTAGCGGTTCCACGCGCGCAGCGCGCGCTCGTAGGTGTCGTGCACCAGGTCCGCGGCGTCGGCGTCGTTGCCGCACAGCCGGCGTGCGATCGCCGTGAGGAGCGCCTCGTGCTCGCGGACCGCCTCGCTGAATGAACGCTCCGCGACGGTCACAGCCCGACGACGGTCCCACGCGGGCTCGCCAGCGGTCAACAACACGGCTTGCTCCATCCACCCCTGAAAACGACCGGACCGGGCGATCTTCCCGACAATCGCAAGCCGGGAACAATCGAGATCTTTCACGTTCCCCGGGCATGTCGATGGCGTGTGCCCTGCTCCTGGCGGCGATCGCGGCGATCGCGCGGCCTCTGCATGTCGCGCCGCCGCTCCATGCACGCCCGACGCGCGCAGCGATCGCCACCGCCGGTGAGCCGCCGCGGCTGCCGTCGGGCTATCGCGCGGTCCGGATCCGCATGCGCTGGCAGGCGCCCGAGCGCGCCGACGGCGCTCGCTAGTCCATCTTCTGATCGAGCCGGTAGACCTTGTCGGGCTCGATCGTGACCCTGGAGTAGCGGGTCCGCCCGTTGTCCTCGCTGTAGAACTTCACGGTGTGCGGGCCCGGCTCGAGGTAGAACTTCGCCGGGGTCTCCTTGGTCTCGACGTCGACGGTGACCCACGACCACGGGCTCGACTGGACGGTCAGGATGCCCTTGTGCCGGCCGCCGTCCCGCGCGGACGACGATCGCCGGCCGAGGGACCGGACGTCCCCCGTCCTGGTCTCGCTGGACCTGCCGACCGGCTTGCCGTCGCCCGGCTTGCCGTCGCCCGGCTTGCCGTCGCCCAGCTTGCCGTCGCCCAGCTTGCCGTCGCTCGGCTTGCCGTCGACCGGCTTGCCGTCGCTCGGCTTGCCGTCGGGCCACTTGCCATCGATCAGCGTGCCGTCGGGGGTCTTGCCGTCGACCGCCCGGCCATCACCGCCCCGGTCGTCGCCCGGCCTGCCGTCGACCGGCTTGGCCTCGGCCTGCCTGCCGCCGGGAACGCTGCCGTCGGCCGTCTTGCCATCGCCGGCGGCCCGGCCGTCGGCCAGCGCGCCGTCGTCGGGCTTGCTTCCGGCCGTCGCCGGCGCTCCGGCGGGCGGCTCGACCGGCCTCGGAGCCGGGGTCGGATCACCGGCGGGCGCGGCCGGGTCCTCTGCGCCCGGGGCCGCAGGCGACGGGTCCTGGCTCGTCGGTGGCGCCGGCCGCGCGCGGTCGTCGCGGGGGCTGGGGCGGGCCGCCTCCGGCGCGCCGCGATCGTCGGCCGGACGGGTCGCAGCGGACCGCTCGGGAGCCGCCTCGACGCGCTCCGACGGCGTCAGCTGGATCACGACCGCTGCCACCACGCCGATCAGCGCCGCCATGCCGAGCACGACCATCGTCCAGCGATGGCGGGACTCGACCGCGATCCCGGCGCCGTGGCTCACCGTGTGGCCGCCGACCACGCTGGCTAGCTCGTCGCCGCGGACGTCAGCGTGCCCTGCGCGAAACGGCGGCATCGGCGTGCCATCGGCGCGCAGCGCGGCTGCATTGAAAGCGGCCATGGCGGGCGACGCGAGCATCGCGTGCGCTGCCTGCGCCGCCTGCACCAGCGCGGGCGACATCGCCAGGCCCGGCGGCATGGCCATGCCCGGCGGCATGGCCAGACCCGGTGACATCGCCATGCCCGGCGGCATCGCCGGGACCGGCGGCGCGAGCATCGCCTGCGCGGCTTGCGCGGCCCGGGCCAGGGCCACCTGGTCGACCATGCGCGCCATCGTCTGCGCTCCCGAGACCGGGGCGAGCTCGTCGGGCGACGGCCCGGCCGGCTCCGACGTGACGAGCGCCATCGTCGGCTGCACGGCAAACTCGTCGCTCGACGGGATCTCGGACGCCGCGGCCGGCGGCGGATGCGACGGCTGCGAGGACCGCGCCGGCGGCGACGACCGCGATGGCCGGCGCGCCGGGGTCACGTCGCGCAGCAGCGACCGCGTCATCAGCGTGACCGGCCGGTCGGTGTGCATCGTGCGCGGCGATCCGACGTCCGATTTGGGCGCGACCTCGCGGATCGCCTGGGCGAGATCCGCGGCGCCCTCGCGCAGCCCGGTGGAGAACCGCTCCTCGACCAGGGCGTCGATCAGCTGCTGCATCCGCGCGTAGCGGTCGCGCGGCGAGTGCGCCAGCGCGCGCATGCAGATCGCGTCGAGTCCGGTGGGGATGCTCGGCTTGACCACGCGCGGCGGGATGATCTGGATCTGCTGGTCGCGCTCGTCCGGCGTCACCGCCCGGCCGAACGGGTGCTGGCCGGTGAGCAGCTCGTAGATCACGACGCCGAGCGCGAACACGTCGGACCGCGGCGTCAGCGGCTCGCCGCGCGCCTGCTCCGGCGCCATGTACGCCCACTTGCCCTCGACCACGCCGTGGCCGAGTCCCTCGCGGCGCGCGATGCCGAAGTCGGCGACCCGGACCTCGCCCGACGTGGTCAGCAAGAGGTTGCTCGGGCTGATGTCGGCGTGGATGATCGCGCCGCCCGGCCGCGCATGGGCGAACTCCAGCCCCGCGGCAGCGGACTGCACGATGTACGTCGCCACGCCGAGCGACAGCCCGCGCGCCCCGCGCGCCTTGATCAGCTGGCGCAGGCTGGGGCCGTCGACGAACTCCATCACCAGGAACACGTCGTCGCCCTCGCGGGCGAGATCGAGCACGCTCACGATGTGGCCGTGCTGCATGCCGACCAGCAGCTTGGCCTCCTCGATCAGCCGCTCGACGAACACCTCGTCGTTGGCCAGCTCGGGCAGCAGGCGCTTGATCGCCACCGGCTTCTGGAACCCGTGATCGCCGACCGCGTAGCCCGCAAACACCTCGGCCATGCCTCCGCGGCCCAGCAGATCGCCGAGCACGTACCGGCTTCCCGAGCGCTTGTTGCCGCCGTCGGACGAGGGGCGCACCCCTCCATTTGTAGCGATCCCGGCCACGAGATGCCAATGCTGCAACCGTCATACCGGGCTTACCTGATCGTATCCGCCCGGCCTTGCGCAATTTGCGGCAGGGAGACGTGAATACTGGAGTAGGCGATCGGGGACCGCTGGCCCCCCTGGGTGGGGCCGACGGTCCCGACGCTGACAGCCGCCGTCAGGACGTGGAATTTTGAGGGCCACTCGCGCGTCTGGACCGTGCATCCGGTCCGCGGGCCGTGGTTACGTCGGTGCGTGGAGTCTCCCAGCGCCGAGTCCCAGCGGATCTTCACTCCCGGCATCCTGCGCGATCAGGTCGCCATCGTCACCGGCGGCGGCAGCGGCATCGGCCTGGCCACCGCGCGCGAGATGGTGCGGCTCGGCGCGCGCGTCGCGATCTGCGGCCGGAGTCAGGACAAGCTCGACGCCGCGGCTGCCGAGCTCGGCGCGGCCGGCGGCACCGTGGTCGCCCGGACCTGCGACATCCGCGAGCCGGCGCAGGTCGAGGCGTTCGTCACCGCCGTGCTCGCCGAGCTGGGCCGGATCGACGTCCTGGTCAACAACGCCGGCGGCCAGTTCCCGTCGCCGGCCCAGCACATCTCGCCCAACGGCTTCCTCGCCGTGATCAAGAACAACCTGGTCGGCACCTTCCACGTCACCCGCGAGGTCGCCAACCAGGCCATGATCCCCGCCCGGGGCGGCCGGATCATCAACGTCATCGCCAACATCTATCGCGGCTTCCCCGGCATGGCCCACACCGGCGCCGCGCGCGCCGGCGTCGAGAACCTGACCATGTCGCTCGCGGTCGAGTGGGCGCAGTTCCAGATCCTGGTCAACGCCGTGGCCCCCGGCATCATCCTGTCGTCGGGCACCGCGCGCTACCCGCAGGCGCTGTTCGAGCGCGGCACCCGTGAGACCCCGCTCAAGCGCGCCGGCACCTGCGAGGAGGTC
>Ga0265332_10001906_pt1 | contig 11057 bp, 9 predicted proteins | sample 41926metaG_FD_202084 | JGI IMG/M metagenome (GOLD analysis project Ga0265332, IMG submission 202084) | Rhizosphere microbial communities from Carex aquatilis grown in University of Washington, Seatle, WA, United States - 4-19-26 metaG | ecosystem: Host-associated > Plants > Roots > Rhizosphere >...
GCGCGCGGTGAGCATGGCGGGCATGACCTCGAAGCCACGGTTGGGCCGGTGCGTGCCCGTCCACTTGAGCACGAGCGCGTGGCCGTTCTCCGGGTTCCCGTGCACCACCGGCCCGTGGCGCGTCGCCCACACCGGCACGGTGACCGGGGAGCCGCCGCGCACCTCGATCCGCTCGTGCCTGACCTCCGCCTCCTGCCAGCCGTCTGCCGTCAGGTACCGGGTGCCGTTGAAACGCTCCAGGTAGAGGTCCTGCGTGTCGGCGTCCGCGTGCGTGATCGCCCAGGCGACCGACCCGTTGAAGCCGAAGTGCGGGAACCCGGGCAGCCCAGGGAAGGTGGCCCCGGTGACGTCGAAGTCCGGGCAGGTCACCCGGCACTGCCAGTACACGTTGGGCGTGTCTAGTGCCCGGTGCGAGTCGTTGCAGATCACCGCGGCTCCGTGTGCGGTCCGCCGCCCGCTGACGGCCCACGCGTTGGAGCCCGGCTCGATCTCCGCGAGGAAGCCGAGGTGCCCCTCGATGTCGCCGAGCGCCTCCTCGAGCAGCCCGGCGACCGGGCGGGTCAGCCTGCCGTCGGGCGGCACCGCGACCGGCGACCCGGGCACCGGCCGGGACTCGAGCCGTTCGAACGCGCCGGCGCCGGCCCGGGCGAGCAGCACCGCGTTCACCAGCTTGTGCTGCCACTGGCCCATCAGCACGTGCCGCACCAGGAACGCCGCGACGGAGTGCCACGCCCGCCAGGGCTCGACCGGGTACTGCCCGGGCAGCGGCTGCGCCCCGTCCGCGATGGCCCGGTTCACTCCGCTCGCATAGGCCTCGAAGGCCGACCGGACCGACGGCGACATCACTGCCACGTCGAGCTCGGCCGCGGTGGCCAGCCCGAGCCGCCGGGCGAGCACGTCGCCGCTCAGCGCGGCGAAGCCCGCGATCTCCGCCCAGCGCCCGCAGGCCCGGCGCCGGTCGTAGTCCAGCTGGAACAGCCGGTCCTGCGCGCAGGCGTAGCCCATCCCCGCCCACGCGCCCGCGGCCGACTCGGCCCGCACGTGCGGCACCCCGTACCCGTCACGACTGATCAGGAATTCCACCATTCAATTATCCCAAGACCAGGGCCGCCTGGGTCAGAAGACGAAGACCTCCGCGCCGACGGGAAGGTGAACGTTGTAGTAGCGGGCGCTGGCCGGGGTGAGGTGCACGCAGCCGTGCGACCACTGGGTGAGGCTGCCGCCGTGGAACGCGATGCCGCCGACCGCGAAGAACGTCGCCCACGGCATCGCGTCGCCGTAGATGTCGCTGACATAGGCCGGGCCCGCCTTCCACGCGACGTGGAACGTGCCGCGCGGGGTCTGGTGCGCGCTCCCCGGCTCGCCCGGTTCCATCTGGACCGGGCCGAAGGTGACCCGGCCGCCGGCCTGCAGCCAGGTGAGGTGCGCGGCCAGGTCAACGCACGCCATCGCCGCGGCGGGACAGTCGCGGCGGTCGGCGGCGGTCAGCGTCAGCGGGGCGGTCGCCCGGCCGCCGGGCGCGGCGGACGCGGCGAGCTCAGCGCGTGCTGCCGGGGCGGCGGAACTGGCGGCGTGGCGCACGGCGGAACTGGCGGCGTGGCGCGCGGCGGAACTGGCGGCGTGGCGCGCGGCGGAACTGGCGGCGTGGCGCGCGGCGGAAAGCAGCGCGGGCACCTGGGCGCCCGCCCCGGCGGTGCCGGGGCGGGCGGCCTGCGCAGGCGCCGGGCTCGCGGCGAGCCCGCCCGCGACCATCGTCGCCACCGCCACCAGGGCCGCGACCGCCGCCGTCACGCCGAGCCGGGTCAGCGACCGCAGGCGGCCGGGCAAGAGTTCCGTCACGTGGCGGCGCCGCGGCCGCGTGGCATGCCTGCCCGCACTACTCATGTCACCACATCCCCGGCCCGCTAGCGAACAGTGAGTGCGAATCCGACTACGGATGGTTAGATTATCGGAGCTGACGTGCGAGCGACGGGATGTCGGCGGGATGCCGCCAATCGGGGAACAGCATTCGCCGGAATGCGTACCCTTTGTCCGTGGCGGCGTTCTGGGATCGGCTCATCGGCGTGCAGGGCGCGCCGCCGGACTGGGCGATCGCCGCTAGCGCCGCGGTCGCCCTGCTGATCGTGACGAGCCCCCGGCTGTGGCGGCTGGCCCGGATCGTGATCACGATCGCGCACGAGGGCGGCCACGCGACCGCCTCGCTGTTGTCCGGCCGGCGGCTCGACGGAATCCGGCTGCACGCGGACACCTCGGGCGAGACGGTCTCCCGGGGCAGGCGCAGCGGTCCGGGCATCGTGATGACGGCATTCGCCGGGTACGTGACGCCGCCGGTGCTCGGGGCCGGGGCCGCCGCGCTGCTCGCGGCGCACCGGGTGACGCTGCTGCTGTCGCTGTTCCTGCTGCTGCTCGCCGGGACGCTGCTCATGGTGCGTAACTGGTACGGCATGCTCGCCGTGCTGCTGACCGGCGGCTCACTGTTCGCGGTCAGCTGGCTGGCCGGCCCCGCGCTGCGCGCCGGGTTCGCCTACGGCGTCGTCTGGTTCCTGTTGCTCGGCGGCCTGCGGCCGGTCGCGGAGCTGGCGCGGATGCCGGCCAGCGGCGCCCGGCGGCCGCCGGGGCGGCGGGCGGTGGCCGGGCGGGCGGGCACCGGGGTCTCCGACGCCGACCAGCTCGCCGCGCTGACCCGGATCCCCAGGGGGCTGTGGGTAGGACTGTTCGCCTTGGTCGCGGTGGGCGCGCTCGTCCTCGGCGCGCGGCTGCTCGTTCCCTGGCCCGTGCACCTGCCGGCCCTGAGCTCACTCAAGGGTAAATAGCGACCGGCGCGGCGTCACCCGAGCAGGTGTACCGGTGGTGGTACTACGTTCACCACCAGATCATCTTCCCCGGTGACACGGGCATGTCGCGGACGATGCCGATGTCACCGGCCGGGTGAACGTCAGGCTCCGGGCGACCGCGGCTCGGGCCACCAGTTCCGTGCCCGCAGGTCGGCGCGGGCTGGCGGGTCCGCGCCCGGACGGGCGCAGGTGAGGGCCGCGACCGCGGCGGCGGTGCGGAGCGCGCCGCGGGCCAGGTCCTCGTCGCGGAGGTCCTCCCGGCCGAGGCCGTGCGTCGTCCACCAGGCGAGGAATCCGCCGCCGAACGCGTCACCGGCGCCGATCGTGTCCGCGACGGTGACGACGGGGACCGGCTCGGCCAGGACGGCGCCGGGCAGGAACGCGCGGGCCGGGTGCGGGCCGTCGGTGACGAGGACGAGCGACGGGCCGCCCGCGAGCAGGATGGCGGCCGCCTCCGCGGGGGGCACGTCAGGGTACAGGTAGGCCAGGTCCTCCACGCTCGCCTTGACGATGTCGGCGCGACGGGTGAACACGCCGACGCGCTTGCGGAAGGCGTCGTGGTCGGTGACCGCGCCCGGACGGCAGTTGGGGTCGAGCAGCACGAGGGTGCCCGCGGGCACGTCGGCAAGCAGCCGCTCGGTGGACGTGCCGACCGGCTCCATCAGCAGGCCGAGGGAGCCGAGGTGCACCGCGGGCACGCCGGCCGGCAGCGCCCGCCGGGCCGCCGGGTAGTCCAGGTCGGCGACGGACGTCCCGTCCAGGTAGAAGCTGTAGGAGGCGACGCCCGCGTCGTCGAGGGAGACCACGGCCAGCGTGCTCGGGCAGCCGGACGGCTCGGGGACGGCGATCCCGACGCCCTCTTCGGCCAGCCGCTCGCGCAGCAGCCGGCCGAATCCGTCGCCCGCGAGACGGCCGAGAAAGGTCGTCGGCACGCCGAGCCTGGCCATGGTCCGCGCGGCGTTGAACGGGCCGCCGCCCGGGTGCGCGTCGACCCGCCCGTCGGTGCCGACGACGAGGTCGATGAGCGCCTCGCCGGCGACAACAATCTCAGCCACCACAGTCCCCGCCCTCCAGGCTCCGCCGCCAGCGCCACCCGGCCTGCAGTAGCCATGGTTGCGGCAGCCATACGCCTATGACCGTATCGTTGCCACAACCATCGGGCCTGCCTGCGTGACTGTCACGTTATTGAGTCACGAGGGGCTGATGTGCCATTTGATTCCCTGGCCCGCGCGTACCCGGCGCAGTGCCTCGCCGAACTCGTCGAGTGAGAGCGGCACGGACAGCAGCGGGCGCGGGTCGATCACCCCGGTGCCGACCAGCTCGACCGCGGGAGCGAAGCTGCGCAGGATCGCCATCGACCCGGTAACGGTGATCTCGTCGTTGTAGACGCGGAAGGGGGACAGCCTCATGGTCGCCTCGGCCGGGGCCACGCCGAACACCAGCAGCCGGCCGCCCCGGTCGAGCAGGCCGGCCACTCCGTCGATTACCGCGGGCACGCCGGTCGCGTCGACCGCGACCTCGAACCGCTCGTCCGTCAGGTCGTCGAGGCTGGTCGCGACCGAGGCGGCGCCGAGCTTGCGGGCGACCTCAAGCCGGTCGGGTACCCGGTCGACCACGGTTACCGGCCCCGCCCCCGCGTGCACGAGCAGCTGCAGGAGGAGCAGGCCCATCGTCCCCGCGCCGGTCAGCACCACCGTGTCGCCGAACACCCCGCCAAGCCGGCGCAGCCCGTGGACCGCGCAGGCAAGGGGCTCGATCATCGCGCCGAGCTGCCCGTCGATGCCGTCGGGCAGCAGGTGCGCGTTGGCGGCGGGGACGGCGACGTACTCGGCGAACGCGCCGTCCACCGTGTCGCCGATGGCCGCCCAGTTCTCGCACAGGTTGTCCCGGCCGGACCGGCAACGGCGGCAGTAGCCGCAGTACAGCGAGGGGTCGACCGCGACCTTCGCGCCGACCGGCAGGTCGGTCCTGACATCGCTCGCGACGGCCGCGATCGTGCCGGCGAACTCGTGGCCCGGCGTGATGGGGTACGGGGTCGGCGGGAACTCGCCGTCCATGATGTGGATGTCGGTGCCGCAGATCCCGCAGGCATCCACCTTGACCACTATCTGGCCTGCCCCCGGCGTGGGATCCGGCACCTCTGCCACCCGGAAGCTGCCGGGACGGTCGAGCACGATGGCCCGCATAAGACCTCCATAAAGTCTGATCGGTAAAACGGCGTCCGCACCGGTGGGTTCGGCGCGGCGTCCATCAGGAGATGGCTTCGTCCCTGCGCTGGGCGCCGGGCGCGATATCGTCCCTTTTCATCGCGCCCGGCGGCCAGCGCACCGGGGTCGTCCCCCCGGGGGATAACTGCTCCTATCCCGCGAGGCGGGCACCCGTTCCCGGGTGGAACGCGAAGACGTCGTCCGGCTGCACACGGAGGGCGACCCGCTGCCCCGGTGACGGGGACTTGCGGCCCTCGGTCCTGGCGACCACGGAGCCGCCGTCGTCCTCCAGCCGGACGTGCAGCAGCGCGTCGGCGCCGAGCTCCTCCACCAGCAGCACCTCGCCGCCGAGCACGGTGCCGGCCGGCCCAGAGGTGGCCAACACGGGGCTCGCTAGCGCGCCGGCGGCCGCCCCGCTGCCCGCGGCGTCGGCCAGGTGCAAGTGCTCGGGCCGCACCCCGATGACGAGCTCGGTGAGCTTGTCCCGCGCGGCCGCGGCCCTGACTCCCGCCGACAGGGGAATGACCGCCCCCGCCAGCCTCGCGCCGCCGTCGGTGAGCGGGGCGGCCTGCAGGTTCATCGCGGGTGAGCCGATGAAGCCGGCCACGAACTGGTTCACCGGGTTGTCGTAAAGCTCACGGGGCGAGGCGCACTGGAGCAGCTTCCCGCCGCTGAGCACGGCGACCCGGTGCCCCATGGTCATCGCCTCCACCTGGTCGTGCGTCACGTAGACCGTGGTGATGCCGAGCCGGCGCTGCAGCTCGGCGATCTGGCTACGGGTCTGCACGCGCAGCTTCGCGTCCAGGTTTGACAGCGGCTCGTCCATCAGGAAGACCTTCGGCTCGCGGACGATGGCCCGGCCCATGGCGACCCGCTGCCGCTGCCCGCCGGACAGCTGCTTGGGCTTGCGGTCGAGCATGGACTCATCCAGGTCGAGGATGCGGGCCGCTTCCCGCACCCGGCGGTCACGCTCGGGCTTGGGCACGTGCTGCATCTTGAGCGCGAACCCCATGTTCTCGGCGACGGTCTTGCTCGGGTAGAGAGCGTAGTTCTGGAACACCATGGCGATGTCCCTGTCCTTGGGCTGCACGTCGCTGATGTCGCGGCCGCCGATCTCGATCCGGCCGCCGTCGAGCGGCTCAAGGCCGGCCAGCATCCGCAGCGCGGTCGTCTTGCCTGAGCCCGACGGCCCGACCAGGACCATGAACTCGCCGTCCTTGATGTCCAGCTCAAGCGCGTCAACGGCGGGCGTCATGCCCTTCGCGTAGACGCGGCTCGCGCCCACGTACCTAACTCCGGCCATAACCACGACCTCCGTGAAACACGCACTCGTTCGGGACGAAACTCTCGACCTACCGCGCGCCCGATACGACGGCGGCCGCCATCGGGCGCGCATCGGGGCCTCGGGGGGGTTTGGGGGGGGCGTCCCCCCGGGCTAGCGGAGTGGGGGGTCGTCCCCCCGGGAGACAACTGACCGTTCACTTGATGGCTCCCATCGACAGGCCGCGGACCAGGGAACGCTGCGCGATCCAGCCCACGATGATCACCGGGACCGAGGCGACGGTCGCCGCCGCGGACAGGTGCGCGATGTAGAGGCCTTCCTGCGGGACGGAGCTGATGAGGAACATCGGCATCGTCGCGGCGTTCGTGACGGTGAGGTTGAGCGCCAGGAACAGCTCGTTCCACGCGAAGATCACGCAGATCAGCGCGGTGGAGACCAGGCCGGGGGACACGACGGGCATGATGACCTCGACGATCTCCCTGATCCGGCCTGCGCCGTCGAGCCGCGCCGCCTCGAGCATCTCGCCGGGCACCTCGAGCATGAACGAGCGGATCATCCAGATCGCGAGCGGCAGGTTCATCGCCGCGTAGAGGATGATCAGCAGCCAGATGTTGTCAAGCAGGTGCGCCTTGAGCGCGATCACGTACAGCGGGCCGATCGCCGCGACCACCGGCAGCATCTTGGTGGAGATGAAGAAGAACAGCGAGTCGCGCCACTTGCCAACCGGGTGGATGGACAGCGCGTACGCGGCGGGTAGCGCGAGCACGAGCACCACGATGGTCGAGCCGACCGTGGCGATCGCCGAGTGCTCGATAAACGGGCCCATCCCGCTGAATACCAGCCGGAACTCGCTGAGGGTGGGACTGAAGGTGAACTGCGGCGGCCAGGTCTCGGCGGCGGACTCCGGCTTGAACGCGGTGATCACCATCCACAGCACCGGGATGAAGAAGGCGATGCCGACCACCCAGCCGAGCACCGTCCAGCCCGCCTGCCCGGTCAGCTCGCGGGCCCGGCGCCTCGCGCGCCGGTCCGTGACCGGCGGCGGCGACGGCGCGCCGGCTGCCGTTATCGCGGTCATTTCGCCTCCTCGAACTGGAAGACCCGGGCAAACATGCGCAGCGCGAAGCTGGCGACGATGATCGTCAGCACCACGGTCACCACGCCCGCCGCGGCCGCGCCGCCGATGTCGAAGGCGTAGTTCACCTTCTGGTACAGGTAGAAGGGCAGCGTGGTGGTCGCGGTGCCCGGCCCCCCGTTGGTCATCAGCCGCACCTGGTCGAAGGCGGTCACCAGGTAAATCGAGCCGAGCAGTACGCCCAGCTCGATGTACGGGCGCAGGTGCGGCAGGGTCAGCTCGCGGAACGTCGCCCACGCGCTCGCCCCGTCGACCTTGGCGGCCTCGAGCACGTCGGCCGCCTGGCCCTGCAGGCCGGCGAGCACGATGAGGGTCATGAACGGCGTCCACTGCCAGACCATCACCACGATGACCGAGCCGTAGGCGTGCGTGGTCAGCCAGGCGACATGGTGCACGCCGAACGGCTCAAGCAGCCAGTTGAGCAGCCCGAAGCTCGGGTCGAGCATCGGCCCTGACCAGATGAGCGACGCGGCGGCCGGCATGATGAGGAACGGCGTGATGATGAGCGTCCTGACGATCCCGCGGCCAAGGAACTTCTTGTCGAGGAGCACCGCGAGCAGGACGCCGAGGATCATCGCGACGATGACCGCGATCGCGGTCATCGTGACCGATCGGACCAGGGCGCTGCGGAAGTTCGGGTCGGTGAAGACTTCCTTGTAGTTGGAGACCCCGGTCCAGTGCGCGCCGCCCGGCTCGTTCCAGAAGTAGCTCTGGAAGCTGTACCAGAGCGTGACGAGGAACGGGACCTGGGTGACGACGATGGTGTAGACCAGCGCGGGCAGCAGCGGGAGGCGCCGCTGCCATCGCTCGCGCCGGCTCACCCCCCGCGGCCGGATCCCGGTCGCGGGGGGCGAGGTGACGTCCTCAAGAACGGCCATGGTGAGGGCTGTCCCTGCGTCAGCCGTTGGTTCCGGACAGTTGTTGCGGTGTGTAGGCCGAGGCCGCGGACTGTGCCGCCTGCAGCGCCTGCGTCACCGACTCCGTGCCGGCGATCGCGCCGGCTATCTGCTGGCCGACCGTCAGGCCGAGGGTTTCGAACTGCGGGATGTCCACGAACTGGACGCCCACGTAGGGCACCGGGTTCACCGTGGGGTGCTGGGGATCGGTGCCGTCAATCGACTTCAGCGTGATGTCGGCGAACGCGCTGGCCGCCTTCTGGTAGCTCGGGTTGTTGTACAGCGAGGTCCGGGTGCCCGGCGGCACCGCCGACCAGCCGTACTTCTGCGCGACCAGCGTGTCGTACTGCTTCGAGGTGGCCCAGGAGATCCACTTCCACGCCGCGCCCTGGTCATTGACGCCCTGCGGGATGCCGAGCGCCCAGGACCACAGCCAGCCGGAGGAGGAGGTCTTCTCGACCGGCGCGAACGCGTAGCCGGTCTGGGCGAAGACCGACGGGAACTCCGACGAGATGGAGGTCGCCGCGACCGTGGCGTCGTACCACATCGCGCACTTGCCCTGGCCGTACAGTGTCAGCAGCTGGTTGAAGCTGTCGTTGGAGGCGCCGGGCTCACCGTACTGCTTGACCAGGTTCACGTAGAAGTTCACGGCCTGGGAGACGGCGGGCGAGTCGAGCTGCGCTTTCCAGTTCATGTCGTACCACTGGCCGCCGAACGTGTTGATCACCGTGTCGAGCGCCGCCATGTTGTCGCCCCACCCCGCCAGGCCGCGCAGGCAGATGCCCGCGACCTTGCCCGGCTGGTTCACCTTCGCCGCCGCGGCCTGGACCTGCGTCCACGTCGGGTGCAGCGGCATGGTGACGCCCGCCGCACTGAGCAGGGCCTTGTTGTAAAAGAGCATCGAGGACTCGCCGTAGAACGGCGAGGCGTACAGGTCGCCCTTGTAGGACAGCGACTTGGCGATCGGGGGCAGCAGGTCGGACACGTCGTACGACGTGTCGCTTGAGGCGTACTGCTTGGTCAGGTCGACCAGCCAGCCGTTCTTGGCGAACAGCGGCGCGTCGTACGGGCCGATCATGACGACGTTGAACGAGTTGCTGTGCGTGCTGACGTCCTTCTGGATCGCCGCGCGCAGGTCGCCTTCGGTGTAGGTGACGAACTTGACCGTGATCCCCGGGTTCTGCTTCTCGAACACCGACTGGGTGAGGGGGATCATCTGGCCGGTCATCAGCGGGTTAGACACCACCGCGACCGTCACCGTGCCGGTGGCCCCGTTGCTTCCGCTCGCGCTGCTGCCCGAGCCGCCGCCACTTGAGCACGCGGCAAGGGCGGTGACCGCCGTCGCCACGAACACGGCGGCGGCGAGCCTGCGCTTCTTGAACCGGGATCTGGACGAACTCATGAATTGAACCTCCATCGCGCGCAGGACGCTCTGGCCCGAACGCCGTCGATCGGTATACGCTCATTTGAGCGGATCACTGCTCAGATGTGCCTGACATCACAGTGAACTCGCCGCTAGGCAATGTCAAGAAAAGCTGCAAATATGAGATAAGTGCGCTCAAATGAGCACACGACGGAGGCGTTGAATGGCCAGCTTGTCGGCGGACCGGCCGTCCGAAGTCGTCCTCGCCGCGCGGGTGGCGCGGCAGTTCTACCTGGAGGGCATCTCCAAGGTCGACATCGCCGACCGGCTCGGCATCAGCCGGTTCCGTGTCGCCCGGCTGCTTGACTCCGCACGGGAAAGCGGGCTGGTCCGCATCGAGATCGGCCTGCCCGGCGGCGCGCTCGACGCCGGGCTGTCGGCGGAGCTTTGCTCGGTGTTCGGCCTGCGGCACGCGTTCGTCTTCAACTTCCCCGAGGACGGGTCATCGCTGCGCCAGCGCCTCGGCGAGGCCGCGGGCCAGGTCCTGATGGACCTGATCGCGCCGGGCGACGTGCTCGGCCTGACCTGGTCCCGCACGCTGAGCGGGCTCACCGCCGCGCTCACCCAGCTGCCACCCTGCCCGATCGTCCAGCTCACCGGGGCCGTACCGCCGCCGGACGGACGGGACCTGCTCGAGCTTGTGCGGGGCGTCGCCCGCGTCGGCGGCGGCACGGCCCACGTGTTCTACGCGCCGATGCTGGTGGATGACGCCGCCACCGCGACCGCCATTCGCCGGCAGAGTGACATCGCCGAGGCTTTCGCCCTCATCCCGAGCGTGACGATCGCGGTGGTCTCGATCGGCGCGTGGGAGCCGGGACTGTCGACGATCTACGACGCGATAACCCCCGCCGAGCGCGTGGAACTCGCCGCAGCCGGCGTGCGCGCCGAGCTCGCCGGGGTCTTCATCGGCGCCGACGGCCGCCCGCTCGCGACGCCGCTTGACGGGCGGATGATCGTGGCGCCCGTCCCGCTGTTCACACGGATCCCATTCGTCCTCGGCGTCGCCTATGACGCCGCCAAGTGCGCCGCGGTCCTGGCCGCGATCGGAGGAGGGCTTGTCCATGGCCTCGTCACGCACACCAGTCTCGCCCGGGGCCTGCTCGCCCTCGCGGCCGGCCGCGACGACCTCGGCGACCGCAGCGTCCTCGGCGACCTCGGCGATCTCGGCGATCTCGGCGTCCTCGGCGGGCGCGCGGCTCAGCCCGGCGGTGCCTAGAGCGCGTGACCGCGACGACCGCCCGCCGGCTGGCCTGCCGCTGTCCGGCGGCACCGCCAACCGC
>Ga0265332_10001909_pt1 | contig 11036 bp, 8 predicted proteins | sample 41926metaG_FD_202084 | JGI IMG/M metagenome (GOLD analysis project Ga0265332, IMG submission 202084) | Rhizosphere microbial communities from Carex aquatilis grown in University of Washington, Seatle, WA, United States - 4-19-26 metaG | ecosystem: Host-associated > Plants > Roots > Rhizosphere >...
ATGGTGGTATCGCCGAGCGATCGGCAGGCTTCGAGGCGATGCAGGCCTTCGACCAGCACCAGGCGCTCGCCGTCGCGGCGGACCAGAATCGGCGTTTCCTGGCCGATCTCCAGCATGCTGGCGGCAATCGTGCCGACGACTTCGGGCTTGAGCATCGCTCGCCGCTTGGTCGGCACGTAGATGTCCGCGATGACAAAGGATTCCCGTCTGAACATGCTCGAACCTCTGCTCCGCCTTGCAACTCTATCGTTAAAAACTGATTGCGTCCGGCTTCAAATTGTCTCGTCGGCGTCGAACAAGCATTTACCACCGGAGAGAATTCCACAACGCGAACCGCGGCCCAGGCCGTCGTCGCCACTTGATCGCAAGCATTTTCGGAGAACTATCATCAACCTGGTGACAGCCGTTGTCGGGAAGCGCGTCGACCTGCCGGGATATTGTCATGCCGACCGATCATCTGCAGCGATTCATTCGCAACCGCCCGGTGCGGGTCGCGCTCGCCATAGTGCTGATCGCGGTGAGCGCCTGGGCGTTCCTGCCCTACATCACCTATCGCATCGCGCCCTCGGCGTTCGTCAACACCGAGCTGCTGCGCGTCGCGGCGCCGATCGCCGGCCGGCTGACGCCTGATCTGCCGCACAAGGGCGACTTCGTCGCGCAGCCGCTCACGGTGAGCCTGGTCGATTCCGTATCGCGCGACCGACGCCACCTCGGGGATCTCGAACGCCAGTTTGCCGTGGCGAAGGAACAGGCCACGCTGGCGCGCAAGCAGGTGGAAGAGATCGCGGCGGCCGACGATGTGCTCGCGACCCGCATGAACGCCTATCGCGACGGCATGATCAAGCGGCTCGGTCATGAAGTGGCCGAGGCCGACGCCGAAAAGACCGGCTGCCTCGCGGAATCCCGTCAGCGCCAGGACGTCGGGTCGCGCATGGAACAACTCGTCAGGTCCGGCACCGCCTCGCCGATCCGTTCGGCCGAAGCGCAGGCGGTGCAGGAGGCGACGTCGACCCGCTGCGAAATGGCGGACGCGCGCTGGCGGCGACTGCAGGGCGAATTGACCTCGGCGCAGGACGGCGTGTTCCTGCGCGACGGCGCCAACGACGTGCCGTACTCGCAACAGCAGCGCGATCGTTTGCTGCTGCGCCGGCAGGAACTGGAGACCTTGGTGCTGGAGGGCAGCGCCCGCGCATCGCAATTGGCGACCGAAATCACCGAAGAGCGCGACCTGCTCGAACGTCTCGGCCATGCCGACCTCGCCTTGCCGGAAGCCCACGTGGTCTGGTCGGTGTCGGCGAGCCCGGGATCCACCGTGACCGAAGGACAGCCGGTGCTCGATCTCGCCGATTGCGCCCATCGATTCGTGGCGGTTGAAATGCCGGAACGGGAATTCGAGCAGATCAGGGCCGGAGAAGCGGCCTATGTGCGGCTGATCGGCAGCGACGACTGGAAACAGGGTGAGATCCGCCAGGTGCGCGGTTCGGCCGCGCGCGCCGACGACCGCCTGCTGGCGGCGCTGGTCCCGGGCCCCAATGCCGGCAGCATCACCGTGGAAATCGGGCTGCCGCCGGATGGGGCGTCCGCGGATCGCAACAACTTCTGCAACATTGGCCGCCTGGCCGAGGTGCGGTTCCAGCGCGCGCGCTTCGGGTTCCTCGACAGTCTCGGCAAGATGTTTGGATGGAACAGCGGACGCGACCGCGAGGCCAGCGCCAAGCCGGTGGCGAGCCGCTAGCGTGCAGGCCGACACGCTTCCTTTCACGCAGCTGTTTGCCCCGATCATTTTCGTCTTGGGCGCGGTCTATCTGTTGGGCCCGACGCTGCCGCTGACCGAGCGCTGGGCGCGCGCGACCGTGTTCGCCATGGTCTGGCTGGTGATCGCGCGCTATCTCGATTGGCGGCTGTTCGTCACCGTGCTGCCGGCGCGTGGCGCCTGGTACGAGATCGCGTGGATCTGGGTCTGCTTCACCATCGAGATGCTGGCCTTGGCCGACGCGCTGTTTCTCTATATCGCGTTCCTGCGCACCAGCGACCGCCGTGCCGAAGCCGACCGGCACCAGGTGCGCTTGCGCGCCCAGCCGCCGGACACGCTTCCCACCGTCGACGTCCTCATTCCGACCTACAACGAGCCGCTTGAGGTGCTGGAGAAGACCATCACCGGCGCGCTCTGTCTCGATTATCCCAACGTCAACGTCTGGGCGCTCGACGACGGCCGGCGTCCCTGGCTGAAGGCGTTCTGCGAGGCCAAGGGCATCGGCTATCTCACCCGTCCGGACAATACCCACGCCAAGGCCGGCAACATCAATCACGCCTTGACCAAGACCAGCGCCGAATTCGTCGCGGTGTTCGATGCCGACTTCATTCCCCAGCGCGATTTCCTCATTCGCACCATCGGGTTCTTTTCCGATCCGAGCGTCGGCATCGTGCAGGTGCCGCATGCGTTCTACAATCACGATCCGATGCAGGCCAATCTCGCGCTGCGCAAGACCTTGCCGGACGATCAGCGCTTCTTCTTCGAGGCCATCATGCCGAGCCGCGACGGCTGGAACGCCGCGTTCTGCTGCGGCTCGAATTCGATTACCCGTCGCGCGGCGCTGCGCGCAGTCGGCGATGCCTTGCCGACCCAGTCGATCACCGAGGACATGCTGCTCAGCCTGATCATGCTGCGAAAGGGCTACGTCACCCGCTATCTGTGCGAACGGCTCGCCTTCGGTCTCGCGCCGGAAAGCCTGCAGGCCTTCTTCGTCCAGCGCCAGCGCTGGGCGAGGGGCGCGATGCAGATCCTCTATCTCGCCACCGGTCCGCTCGGCGGCCATCTCGCGTTGGTGCAGCGGCTGTTGTTCCTGCCGACCCACTGGCTGTCGCAGGGCCTGCTGCTGATGCTGACCGTCATCGCGCCGGTGGTGTTCTTGTGGACCGGCATCGCGCCGCTGGTGAACGTCAACACCGAGTCCGTGCTGTATCAGCTGGTGCCGATGGTCCTCGCCGTGGTCGGCGGTCTCTGGGTCTACGCCCCGCGCCAGTATTTTCCGCTCGCCGCGCAGGTGCTCGGAACCTTTCAAAGCTTCAAGCTGCTGCCGACCGTGCTTGCGACCATGGCCAAGCCGTTCGGCCACGTCTTCAAGGTGACCCCGAAGGGCAGCGACGCGCTGACGTCGGGCTACGATCGCGGCATCTTCTGGACCGCCATCGCGCTCATGAGCCTCACGGTCGCCGGCATCTTCATCAATACGTTGCCGGATTGGCGCATCGTCACCCAGGCGGCGCTGCTGCCGATGGTGGCATTCTGGGGCGCCATCAATGTCGTCGTGCTGTTCCTGATCTGCATGTTGTCGCTGCAGGCGCCGTTCCGGCGCGCCGAGGAACGCTTCGAGCTCGACGAACCGGTCTCGATCATCGGCGCTGGCGGGCTGCTGTCGACCGGCCGGATCAAGGACATTTCGCTCTCGGGGGTCGGGATCGTGACCGATACCGGCCGTCCGATCCGCGCGGAACCCGGCGAACGATTGCGGGTCTTCATCGCCGAAGTCGGGTTCGTTGCCGGAATTGTGGTGCGCCCGACCGAAACATTTCTCGGCGTGCAATTCGATCTGCCGCCGTCGGTCGAGCGCGACCTGCTGATCCGCAAATTATTCACCGCCGGCCGCGACACCACCGATGTCAGTGCCTCGGCCTGGTCGGCAACCGGCGCCATGCTCAAGAGCATCTGGGATGCCCGCGCCGAACTGCCGGACATTGCGGTTGAGACGCAGGCGGGCCCGCTGGCGCCGGTGGCGGACAAGCTGCCGCCGCAAAGCCTGGTGGTGCCGCCGCAACCGCGCGCTGTTCGGCTGTCCGATCTGGTGGAAGCGCGCCGCGCCATGGCCGCCTGACGCCGCCATATCCCTATGTAAACGCTGCCGCCGCCTTCTGCGCTTCCGGTACCACGTCGTGGTCGTAGAGCCGCTTGCGGAATGCGGCATGGGCGCTGATCTCGGCGTCGCGAACGCCTAGATCGGCATAGGCGGAGTCGTAGCGCAGTCCGTTTTCGCGCGCGCCCCGCTGCACCAGCGCAACCCGCTCGCGGCGCATCCGCTCGTAGGCGAGGGCCGCCGCCGGATACGCCTTGCGGTCTGCGTGCGCGAGAATCGTCGCCAGCGCCATTCCGTCTTCGATCGACTGATTGGCGCCCTGGCCGAGATGGGGAAGCATCGGGTGTGCGGCGTCGCCGAGCAGGGTCAACCGGCCCCGCGTCCAGCTCGGCAGCGGCTCGCGGTCATAAAGCGCCCAGCGGAACGTGGTTTGAACGTGTTGCAGCAGGGCCTCGATGCGCGGATCCCAGCCGGCGAACTCGCTGCGCAGCACGTCGGGGTCGCCGGGCGCCGACCAGGATTCCTTCATCTCCGCGTCCGCCGGCACGAAGCCGACGAAATTGATGAGCGTGCCCGCGCGCACCGGGAAGCTGAGGAAGTGCTTGGCCTGGCCGAGCCACATCAGCCAGCACTCGGCCGGCCACGACGGAATCAGCGCGCGCGGTACCAGGCCGCGATAGGCGACCGAGCCGGAGAAAACCGGCCGTGACGGCGGCACCACATTTTGCCGCAGCTCGGAATGAATGCCGTCGGCGGCGATCACCAGATCGGCTGCGGCAACGGCGCCGTTCGCGAACGACACCCGGGCGACGTCGCCATCTTGAGCAAAGCCGGTGCAGCGATGTCCGGTGCGCACCGTGCCGGCGGGCAGGGGGGTCGAGAGGATCTCGACCAGGTCCGCCCGGTGCATCCCGAAGGTCGCGTTCCAGCCGGAGGAATCCGTCACCTGCACCGGCGCGATCGGCACTCCATCATGGCGAAAATAGCGGGAACCGGCGCCGACCCGCGCGCCGACCTTCTCGACTGCGGGGCCCATTCCCAGCCGCTGCAGCTGGCGGAGGCTGTTCGGGGTCAGGTAGACCCCGGCTCCGATTTCGCCGAGCGCCGCGGCCTGTTCGTAGACGGCCACCCGCAGGCCATAGGCGATCAGCGCATTTGCGGCGAACAAGCCGCCGATTCCGCCCCCGACGATGGCGACGTCGGATCGCTGTTCCGCCATGCTCACTCCCTTGGTCGCATTCTTTGTCCCATTCTTGGCGCGACACCCCGTCCGCGATGCCGGCAGTTCAGGCGCGGCGCCTGCTGGTCCGAGCATGCTTCGGATGCGGATCGCTTTCAAGCGACTCTGGCGCGCGGCCGCGCCCTGTTGCACTGTTGCGGTTCCAAAGGTGCCGGTCGAGCGCCGCAAGGATAACGGGAGGTCGCATGGGCGACGTGTTGACGCGGGGGGGCGGAACCGCCATCGGGCTCGCGCTGTGCCTTGCGCTCTGGAATGGCTCGCCGGTGCGGGCCGACAATTATCCGGACCACACCGTCAGGATCGTCGTGCCGTTCCCGGCCGGCGGCACCGCCGATGCGGTTCCGCGCATCATCGCCGACTGGCTGTCGCGCAAATGGGGCCAGCCGGTGGTGATCGACAACCAGACCGGCGCGGCTGGAAATATCGGCGCCGAGGTCGCCTATCGCGCGGCGCCGGACGGCTACACGCTGCTGTCGTCGCCGCCGCCGCCGCTGGTGGTGAATCAGAATCTGTATCCGAACCTCGCCTTCGACCCCGCGAACTTCGTGCCGATCGTGGTGACTGCCCAGGTTCCGAGCGGGCTGTTCGTCAATCCGAACAAAGTCACCGCCGGAAGCGTCGCCGCGCTGATCGACGAGCTCAAGCACAACCCGGGAAAGCTCACCGCCGCCACCCAGGGCAACGGCACCACGTCGCATCTCACCTCCGAGTTGTTCCAGCTGATGGCCGAGGTGACCCTGCGCAACATTCCCTATCGCGGCTCGGCGCCGGCGTTGCAGGGCCTGCTCGCCGGCGACGTCGACGTGATGTTCGACAATCTCGGCGTTTCGCTGCCGCTGGTGAGCGCCGGCAAGCTCAAGCTGCTGGCGGTGGCATCCGCCCAGCGCCTGCCGTCGCTGCCGGACGTCCCGACCATCGCCGAGACGCTGCCGGGATTCGAATCGGTGGCCTGGTACGCGATCGTGGCGCCGCCGAAGACCCCGAAAAGCATCGCCGACAAGATCAATGCCGACGTGAACGAGGCGTTGCGCCAGCCCGAGTTGCAGGAGCGGCTGAAAAAACTGTCGGCGGAAATCTATGGCGGCTCGGTCGAACGGGCGTCCGACTACATGCACACCGAAGTCGACCGCTGGGGCAACGTGATCAAGGCCGCCCGCATCAAGCTGGACTAGGAGCATGATCAGGAAAAGTGGAACCCGGTTTTCCGTCCGATCATGCGACCAGTTATCAATGGAGCATGATCAGGAAAAGTGGAATCCGGTTTTCCGTCCGATCATGCGACCAATATTAAGCGGCTTAGGTTCTAGGCCGCCTTCACCGCCGGCAGGCGGTAAAGCGCGCCGTATTTCTCGCGCAGATAGGCCATGTAGGGGGCGATGCTGACCGCGTGGCCGGTGGCGCGTTCGACCACCTCGTCGGGGCCGAACTTGCGGCCATGCTGATAGAGTTCGCTGCGCAGCCACGCGTGCAGGCCTGAGAACTGGCCGGCGGCAATCTCTCGCGGAATCTCCGGGCGGGCGCCGACCGCGGCGGCGTAGAATTGGGCGCTGAGAATATTGCCGATGGTGTAGCCCTGGAACCCGCCGCCGACCGCGCCGGAATACCAATGCACGTCCTGCAGGCAGCCGTCGCGGTCGTCCGGCACGGCGACGCCGAGGTCCGATTGCATGCGTGCCCGCCACGCCTGCGGCAGGTCTTTGACCTGCAGTCGCCCCTCGAGCATGTCGAGTTCCAGTTCGAATCGCATCATGACATGCAGGTTGTAGGTGACTTCATCGGCGTCGGTGCGGATCAGGGATCGCTGCACCTTGTTGATGGCGCGGTAGAAGGTGTCGAGCGAGACGTCGCCGAGGCGGTCGGGAAACGTTCGTTGCAGCGAAGGATAGAAGTGTTCCCAGAACCGACGTCCGCGGCCGACGATATTCTCCCACAGCCGCGACTGGCTCTCGTGCACGCCGGCGGATGTGCCCGAGCCGAGCGGCGTCCCGTCGAGGCTCGCACTCACACCCTGCTCGTAGAGCGCGTGTCCTGACTCGTGCAGGGTCGAAAACAACGCGTCGCCGAGATCGTCCTCGTTGACGCGGGTGGTGATCCGCACGTCGCCGGCGGCAAATTTGGTGCAGAACGGGTGATGGGTCTTGTCGAGGCGGCCGCGCGCGAGATCATATCCGAATTGCTGGATCACGAAGAGACTGAACGCGAGCTGCTCGCGTTCGCCAAACGGGCCGCGCAGACAGCTGTCGTCGGCCGGCGGTTGATCGGTGATCGCGCGCACGATCGGCACCAGTTCCGCGCGCAAGGCGGCAAACAAGGTGCGGATCGAGGCGGTGGTCATGCCTTCGTCGGCGCCGTCGATCAACGGATCGGCGATGTGATGATAGGGCGCGAAAAATTCCGCATACTCCCGCGAGAGCGCAACCGCCTGTTCCAGGAACGGCCGCATGGTGGCGAAGTCGTTCGCCGGTCGCGCCCGCGTCCAGGCGTCGTAAGAGGCGGATGCGAACGCGCTCGCCCGGGCGACGTATGCGACCGGCACCTTGATTGATTTTTCGAAATCTCGCCGCGCCACCCGGATCAGGCTGGCATCATCGGAATCGTAGGGGAGGCGCTCGCCATACGGCGCCAGCGCATCGAGCAGCCGGCCGAGCGCCGGATCGACCGACCGTTCATGCGCGAGCCGGCTCAAGGTCGCGCCCTGGCGCGAGCGCGCATCGGCGCCGCCTTGCGGCATGTAGGTGGCATGGTCCCAGCCGAGCACCGCTCCGGCGCCGGCGAGATCATTGATTTCCAGCAGGCGCTGCTTGAGCGCGGTGAGCTGCTGCTCTGACGATGGGCGGCCGCGCGACGCCGGCTTTTTTCGAGCGGCGGCCTTGCGCTGGGTCTTCGCCTTCGTCTTGGCTTTAGCTTTGGTTTGCTTCATGGGCGGAGCGTGCGATGGCTGGATGACGCGCGCGGCTTCAATGCAGGAATCCGATCGGGCGCGTGGTCGGCAACGGCTCCGGCGCTTTCTCTCCCTGCAGCAACACCGCAAACCATCCCGTCGTGGTGCCGATGAAGCCGCCGGCGATGATGTCGCTGAGGAAATGATAATCGGCGCCGATCAGGCCGACCACGACGGCCCCGATGATGGCGACATAGAGCGCCCGCAGGCGCGGATAGCAGATCCACAATACCGAGGCGACGGCGCAGGTCGCGGTCGTATGTCCGGAGGGAAACGAGGCGTAGCCGGCGCCACCATGGAAGAAATTGAAGCCGTAGACGCCGTCGTGAATGAGCGATGGATTATTGTTGACCCAGGTCTCCGGCCAGGTGCGTCCAAAAATGAATTTGAGCTCGCTCTTGGCGGTTTCCGCAACGATCAGGCTGGCGCTGCACAACATCGCCACCCGATGCGGCTTGATCAGCTTTTGTCCCGCCAGGGCCCACAGTCCGAGGATGAACAGGGTCACCAGGCTGAGCGGCACCAGCGGTTCCGGCACGTAGGTCAGCTGGATGAAGATCGGCGCCTGGGCGAACGTGCCATGGGAAAAGATCGCGATCGGCCGGTCGAGCCAGAGATAGGCCGCCGCCACCAAGACTGTGCACGTCGCCAGGCTGATGAGCCATTTCTGTGGGGACGGCATCGTGGAGATCTCCTCACCAAGGCGCGATGGACGATGGGGCCCGGAGTTTAATCCGAACGCCCGCGGCCAGCCGATCGATTCGGACGGAATAGTCTGGCTGTCCAAAGGAAATTGGTCTTACCACGTCTCGCAATGGAAACGACAGCGCAGGAAGGAGGCCGTCATTCGCCTTTGATGTTGTTGTCGCGCACCACCGGCCCCCACAGCGCCATTTGCGCCGCCAGGAACTTGCGCTCGTTCTCGGGGCCGCCGAGCAGCATGGAGACCTGCAGATTGTCGCGCAACTGCTTGGCGACCGCCTCGTCGCGCAGACTGGCCGCCAGCGCACCGCTGAAACGCTCGATGATCGGCTTCGGCGTGCCGGCCGGCGCGAACACCCCCCACCAGGCATAGGATTCAAAGTCGGGAAATCCGCTTTCGATCGCCGTCGGCACCTGCGGCATCGATTCCAGCCGGGTCTTCCCGGTGGTCAGGATCGGAATCAGCGCCTTGGCCGCGACCTGCTGATTGAGCAGCGCCGCACTGCCGATGATCAGGTCGACATGGCCGGCGATGGCGTCGGTGACGGCAGGTCCGCCGCCGCGATAGGGAACGTGAACGAGGTTGATGCCGGCTTTCTGCGACAGCAGCACCATGGTGAGATGACCGACGCTGCCGGCGCCGATCGAGGCAAAGGTGATGATGCCGGGCTTGGCCTTGGCCGCAGCGACCACATCGGCCAGCGACCGATACGGCCGCGAGGGATGCACGCACAGCACGTTGGGCGCCGTCCCGATCAGCAGCACCGGGTCGAGATCCTTGACGGTATCGAACGACAATTCCTGCAGGAACGGATTGACCGCGTGGGTGTCGAACACGAACAGCCAGGTGTTGCCGTCCGGCGCAGCCTTGGCCACGATCGAGGCGCCCATGCTGCCGGAGGCGCCGGGCTTGTTCTCGATGATGATATTGGCGTTGAGCCGCTGCTGCAGTCCCGGCTGCGACAGCCGCGCTATCGGATCGACCGACCCGCCGGGCGGGAACGGCACGATCAGTCGGATGGTGGCCGACGGCCAGTCGTCAGCCCGTGCGAGGGTGGCAAACGGGCTTGCGGCGGCGGCGAGCAACAGCGAGCGTCTGGTCAGCTGAGACACGTGATCCCTCCCGAAGTCTATTTTTCTCCAGAATAGCGTGTGTCGCGGCGGGAGTCTCGGGGCAGAGTTGCAGGGCGGCGAGTGTGTCCGGCGCCTCGGCGTGCCCGGCCGCAAATAATTTCCCCGTCATTCCGGGACGCTGCGAAGCAGCGGACCCGGAATCCCGAGCCGCAGGGCTGCCTGCACCATCAGCGTCCGGGCCTCGCGAGATTCCGGGCTCGCGAGCTGACGCTCGCGCCCCGGAATGACCGGAAAAAGTCGGCCGGCGCATCGGAGGCGGGAGTCTCGGGGCAGAGTTGCAGGGCGGCCAGTGCGTCCGGCGCCTCGGCGTGCCCGGCCGCAAATAATTTCCCCGTCATTCCGTGACACTGCGCAGCAGCGGACCCGGAATCCCGAGCCGCAGGGCTGCCTGCACCCTCGGCGTCCAAGCCGCTCGAGATTCCGGGCTCGCGAGCACCGATCTCGGGTTTACCCGAGATCGGTATTTAATAGTGCGCAGGTCGGCGATAGCCGACCTGCGTGTCCGCGCCCCGGAATGACGACAAAAAGTTTCGCAGCGTCGACACGACACGGAATGACGAATTGGAGAAAACGCGCGCCGACCTCACTCCGTCTTTTGATACAGCGCGTGGCAGGCGTTGCACTGCGCCCGCAGGTCGCCGATGCGGGCCCGGAACTCGTCCGGCCGCCTGGCGCGCGCGGCATCGAGCGCGGTCTTCGAGGCTTCCGCCGCGCGCTGGTAGAAATCCGCGAAGTTGGTCCACAGCGCGGGCGCCGCATAAGTGTCGGTCGCGGGATCGCGATCGACGTTCGGCTTCCATTGATTGGTGCTGGCCGGAAACAGGTGCGGGATCGCCATCAGCATGATCGAGATCGTATCCGCGTGCTCGGTGCCGTCGGCGAGATTGAGCTTGCCCTCCGGCGCCAGCATGGTCTCGATCTCGTCCATGCTCGTGTCGATCGAGCCCATCAGGATTTTTCGGGCGAAGATCGTGTCCTTGGCGGCCGGAAGCTCCGGCTCCTCGCCCCGCGCAGCGGCTCCCGCCAGCACGACGCCCGCCAGCACACAGGCTCGTGCGACGCCCCGCAACCCGGCCAGGTGGAGACGCAACGGCCGGCCCTCCTACTCGAGTCCGGGCTTCTCCTGCTCGCGCAGGTTGGCGGTGAAGACCTCGCCGGTCGCCGCCAC
>Ga0265332_10001914_pt1 | contig 11018 bp, 7 predicted proteins | sample 41926metaG_FD_202084 | JGI IMG/M metagenome (GOLD analysis project Ga0265332, IMG submission 202084) | Rhizosphere microbial communities from Carex aquatilis grown in University of Washington, Seatle, WA, United States - 4-19-26 metaG | ecosystem: Host-associated > Plants > Roots > Rhizosphere >...
GTTCCTGTATCTTCTCGCGGTTCTTTTTCTCCTCCATCTCCTTCATGCGCATTTTTTCCAGGAGAAGGTTCTTCTCCCAGCGGGCGGCTTCCAGCTCTTCCTGTATGCGGGAAAGGCGTATGTCGAATTTTTCGGCCAGGTCGTAGTCTGTTTCCTGGGGCCGGATGGCCGGGGTGGCTTCGGGGCCCTCTTTGTAGGCACCGAGGATATTGTCGATAGTGTCGAGCAGCTCACCGTAAGATGCGCCGGGAGAAGGCTCTTTATTCTCGAAGTAGCTCACGGAGGAGTTGAAGCCGGTCTCGTACTCGTAGGCGCCGCCTATTACCCCCGCGGTTATGGTGCGGCCCGCGCCCACGCTCATCGCCGCGGCTATTTCCCCCACCTGGGAGCAGGGGCGCCAGTCGCCGGGATTGTCTCCGGTGCAGGTTTCGGGGCAGACGAGGCTGTCCTCGGCAAAAGCGGGAAGGGCCAGCATTTCTGCCGGCTCGTACGGGCCGAGTATGTTGCCTTCCGAGTAGAACCAGTATTTCATAGGTTTACTAAGGAAAGTTTACCAATCTTCTATTTAGGATTTGATTCAAAGTTGTAACGAAATTGTTACACGGGATCCGGCCACGATCCCCCCCCCGGTTTTGCTCGGGACCGCAGGATGCGTAGTCGGGATGGCAGGGGTATGGGCCCGGCGGGCACGGTGTGCGCGACCCTGTTTTTGACAATCCTGGCCCCACGCCAGGCCCGAAAAAGCGAGGTTACAATTTACCTATTGCCACCGATATACGGCGGAGGGTTTCGGGTTTGCCGAGCAGCTCGGCTATTTCCACGGCGCCGGTCGGGGTGACGGCCTGGCCGGAGATGGCGATACGGAGCGGCCACATGACGGGGCCGAGCTTCGCGCCCTTGGCCTCGGCATAGGCTTTAACGGTGGCCATGAGCGCGGCGTAGTCCCAGACGCCCAGGCCGGAAAGGATGGGTTGGAGGTCCAGCAGCGCGGCCCGGCTGCTCTCAAGGGAGCTTTTGCTCTTGGCGTGAACGAAAAGCTCGGCGGGATACTTCTCGGCCAGGTCGGCCAGGAAGGAGACCATCCCGGGGATGTCGGAAAGTTTCTCCACCTTGCCCTGTATAAAGCCGGTCAGTTTTTTAGAGTCGAAAGCCTTCACGATCTTTTCAGGGTAGAACTTCAGGAACAGCTCGTGCGCCTTCTCCGGCGGCAAGGCCTTCACGTGCTGGCCGTTGAGCCACGCGAGCTTCGTCTCGTCGAACATCGCGGGCGCCTTACCTATCCGGGCTATGTCGAACTTCTCGATCAGGCCGGCCTTGGTGAAGAACTCCTGCTCGGTGCCGGGGTTCCAGCCCAGCAGGGCTATGTAGTTCAGGATGGCTTCGGGCAGGTAGCCCTTGTTGAGGAAGTCCGACAGCGCCACGCTGCCCTCGCGCTTGGAGAGCTTACGGCCGCTCGGGCCGAGGATGTGCGGCAGGTGGATGTGCTCCGGGATCTCCCAGCCGAAGGCCTTGTAAAGCAGGATGTACTTCGGGGTGGAGGAGATGTACTCGCAGCCGCGCATCACATGGGTGATGCCCATCAGGTGGTCGTCCACCACGTTGGCGAAATTGTACGTCGGGTACCCGTCGCGCTTGAGCAGGATCTGGTCGTCCAGCTGCTTATGCTCCACGGTGATCGGGCCGTAGACGAAGTCTTTGAACGAGGTCGAGCCTTCCTTGTCTATCTTCTGTCTTATCACATAAGGCATGTTCCTGGCGAGGTTAGCCTGAACCTCGGCCTCGCCGAGCCGGCCGCAGCGGCCGTCGTAACCCAGTATCGGACCGTCATGTTCCTCTTCGGCCTCGTCCTGTTTTTCATGCTTCTCGCAGAAGCAGCGGTAGGCGTGCCCTTCGGCCAGCAGCTTCCCGGCGTACTGTTTGTAAAGCGGCAGGCGCTGGCTCTGCACATAAGGCCCCACAGGGCCGCCCTTGTCGGGCCCCTCGTCGTGCTCCAGGCCGGTCACCCTGAGGCTCTCGTAGATGACCTTCACGCTGTCCTCTACGAGGCGGGCCTGGTCGGTGTCCTCGATCCTCAGTATGAACTTGCCGCCGTTCTTGCGGGCGTGCAGGTACGCGTACAAAGCGGTACGGAGGTTGCCGATATGCATGTAGCCGGTAGGGCTGGGCGCGAATCTTGTTCTCACTTCCATGATGTTAAATCCTCACTCGTATTATTTTCCGGCTTCCGCCAGCAGTTCTCTGGCATGCTTCAGGCCGAGGTCGGTGGACTGCTTCTTGCCGCCGAGCATGCGGGCGATCTCTTTTTCGCGCGAAGCAGCATCCAGGCGGCGCACCGAGGCGGCGGCCACTCCGGCCTTCACGTCCTTCTCCACGAAGTAATGCTCGTAACCGAAGGCGGCCACCTGCGGCAGGTGGGTGATGCAGAAGATCTGTTTCTGGACGGCCAGGCGGGCGAGTTTCTCCCCCACCAGGCGGCCGGTCACGGCGCCCACGCCGGCGTCCACCTCGTCGAAGACCTGCGCGCCGATGCGGTCCGCGCGGGACAGCGCCGTTTTCAGCGCCAGCATGATGCGGGCCATTTCCCCGCCGGAGGCGGTGTAGCGCAGCGGCCTCAGCGGATAGCCGGGGTTAGCGGTAAAAAGGTACTCGACGCAATCCCCTCCCGAGGAGGCGATGGCGGCCTCGTCGTAAGCGGCGTCCACGGAGAAGCGAACTTCCTTGAAGCCCAGGCCTTCGGCCTCCTTAAGTATTTCCGCCGAAAGCTTCTTCGCGGCGGCCAGCCGCTTGTCGTGCAGGGCCAGGGCGAGTTTTCCCAGTTTTGCGCGCGCCGCGCCCAGTTTTTTGTCCAGCTCGGAGCGGTCCAGCGTAATATCTTCCAGTCCGTTCACCTTGGACCGCAGCTCTACGGCCCTGCCCAGGACGGCGGGGATATCGGCGCCGTATTTTTTCTTCAGGCTTTTTAATTTCTCGAGCCTCGTCAGGCAGCGGTCCACCTCGCCGGGATCGGAATGTACGCATGCCCCGTAGGAGCGCATCTCGCCGGACAGGTCGCGCAGCTCTATGGCCGCCGAGGCCAGCCGGGCGGTCAGGGGCTCCGCCGTAGGGTCTATGGCCGACAGGGCCTTCAGTTTCTCCAGCGCCTTCTCGGAAGCGCCGGCCGCGTCGTCTATAAGGCCGTGCGCTTCTCCGGAAAGCGAAAAGAGTTTTTCGGAGTTCTTGAGCCGGGGCCAGAGAGCTTCCAGTTCCTCTTCTTCGCCCTCTTTCAGAGCCGCGGATTCTATTTCGTTCAGCTGGAACCGATAGAGGTCCAGCAGGCGGCTGCGCTCGTCCTCGGACATGGAGACAGCGTTAAGCGCGTCTTCGAGCGTCCGGACGGCGGCCCAGGCCTCTCCCACCGCCCCGGCCTCGTTTTCAAGCTTGCCGTAGCGGTCCAGCAGGTCGCGCTGGGTTTCGGGCTTCAGCAGGCTCTGGTGCTCGTTCTGGCCGTGGAAATCCACCAGGAAGCCGCCTATCTCGGAAAGCTGGGCCAGCGTAGCCGGCGCGCCGTTTATGGCCGCGCGAGTGCGGCCTTTGGGGTCGGCCTGCCGCCGTATCCTGAAAGCGCCGTTGAGATTCCAGCGCTGCGCCACGGCCTGGGGGAGGTTGTCGGCCTGGAACTCCCCCTCCACCTCGGCCGAAGCCGCGCCCGGGCGCAGGATATCGGAACCGGAACGCTCGCCCAGCAGGAATCCCAGCGCCGAGATAATGATGGACTTGCCGGCCCCGGTCTCGCCGGTGAAAATATTGAGCCCCGGCCCCGGCTCGAGGTCGAGAGAATCTATTACCGCGAAGTTCCTGATCGTGAGTTTCTTGAGCATTTACCGCTCGCCCCAGCTCAGCTTGCGCCGGAGTATTTCAAAATAGGAAAAATCCTGGGGGACCAGCATCTGGAAATTCTCGGGATGCTTGTTCACCACCACCGAATCCCCCGGTTCGAGGCGGAAATTCTCCTGGCCGTCGATGGAGAGGGTCAGCAGCTGCCGCCCGGCGCGGCCGGCGCGGACCGTCACCTTCAGCTCCTCCGCCGCCGACAGGGCTATAGGCCGGTGCGTCAGCGTGTGCGGGCAGATCGGGGAAAGCAGGAATACTTCCAGGTCCGGCATGACGATCGGGCCGGAGGCGGCCAGGCTGTAGGCCGTTGACCCGCTGGGCGTGGAAATTATCAGGCCGTCCCCGAAATAGTCCGACAGAAATTCCCGCCCGAACGAGGCCCGCAGGGAGAAAGCCCTGGCCTCCGGACTGCGGATCACGCAGTCGTTCAGGGCCGGGATCGGGCCAAAAATGGCCTTGCCCCGCCTTGTAACGCTGACAGAGAGCAGGCTGCGCGTGATCTTTTTGAAGCCGCCGTTCAGAAAAACCCGGAAGTTCTTCAGGAATTCCTTCTGTTCGATGCCGCTCAGGAAGCCGAGGCCGCCCGCGTTTATGCCCAGCACCGGGATATTCCGGCCCAGCACATGGCGCGCGGCGTACAGCACGGTGCCGTCCCCGCCCACGGTCACGCCCGCGTCGGCGCCCTTGGATTCGCAATAGGGGTCGTTCACACAGGCCTTGCGCACCTTCACCCCCGCCGACTTCAGCCGCTTTTCTATGAGCGCGGCGAAGGCCAGGGCCTTCTGCCTGTGGGAGTTGTAGAACAGGATCACGCTCTTTATGCGTTTCATGATTTTTCCGTGACTATTTCCCCGCGGGGGCTTTCTGCTCTATCTTGGCCCACGTATCCTTCAGCGTCACCGTGCGGTTGAACACGGGCGCCCCGGGTTTGGAATCCTTCGGGTCGGCGAAGAAGTAGCCTAGCCGCTCGAACTGGTAGCGCGCGCCGGCGGGAGCGTTCTTCAGAGACGGCTCCAGCATGGCGTTCTCAAGCACTTCGAGCGAGTGCGGGTTGATGAATTCCTTGTAGTCGTGCCCTTCCTCCACGTCGTCCGGTTCGCGCCTGGTGAACAGCGCGTCGTAGAGCCGCACCTTCGCCGGCACGGCGTGTTTCGCGGAAACCCAATGAATGGTCCCCTTGATCTTGCGGCCGTCTGGCGCGTCGCCGCCCTTCGTGGCGGGGTCGTAAGTGCAGTGCACCTCGGCGATATTGCCAGCGGCGTCCTTCGTCACGCCCACGCATTTCACGATGTAGGCGGCGCGCAGGCGGACCTCGGTACCGGGGGTCATGCGGAAGAATTTCTTGGGCGGCACTTCCTTGAAGTCGTCAGCCTCTATGTAGAGCTCGCGGCAGAACGGCACCTTTCGGGTCCCGGCGGCCGGGTCCTCGGGGTGGTTCACCGCGGTCATCTCCTCCGCCTGGCCTGCGGGGTAGTTGTCGATGACGACCTTCAGCGGGTGCAGCACCGCCAGCACGCGCAGCGCGGTCCTGTTCAGCTCGTTGCGGATGGCGTTCTCCAGCACCCAGATATCCGAAACTCCGGGAACCCTGGAGATCCCCACCTCGTCGCAGAAAGAGCGTATCGCGGAGGAGGTATAGCCGCGGCGGCGGTAGGCGGAGATCGTGGGCATGCGCGGGTCGTCCCAGCCTTCCACATACTTCTCCTTCACCAGCTCCAGCAGCTTGCGCTTGCTGGTCACCGTGTTGCCGAGCGTCCGGCGGGCGAACTCTATCTGCTGGGGATGGTAGACGCCGAGCTGGTCGAGGAACCAGTCGTAAAGCGGCCGGTGGTCCTCGAACTCCAGCGTGCAGATGGAATGGGTGATGCCCTCGATGGAGTCCTCCAGGCCGTGCGCCCAGTCGTACATCGGGTAGACGCACCACTTGGCGCCCTGGCGGTGGTGCTCGGCGTGCACGATGCGGTACATCACCGGGTCGCGCATGTTCAGATTGGGGTGCGCCATATCTATCTTGGCGCGCAGCGTGCGGCTGCCGTCGGGGAATTCTCCCCTGGTCATGCGGGCGAACAGGTCCAGGTTCTCTTCTATGGAGCGGTTGCGGTTCGGGGAATCCCGGCCCGGCTCCTGCGGGGTGCCGCGGTGCAGGCGCACCTCCTCGGCGGTCAGGTCGCAGACGTAGGCCTTGCCCTGCCTCACCAGCTCTATCGCCCACTTGTGCATCTGGTCGAAATAGTCGGAGGCGAAGAACAGCCGGTCCTCGAAGTCGCCGCCCAGCCACTTCACGTCGTCCACGATGGAGTCCACGTACTCCTGTTCTTCCTTGGCCGGGTTGGTGTCGTCGAAGCGCAGGTTGAACTTGCCCTTATAATGCCGCGCTATGCCGGAATTGAGACAGATGGAGGTGGCGTGGCCTATGTGCAGGTAGCCGTTGGGTTCCGGCGGGAAGCGCGTATGAACGCGGCCCTGGAACTTTCCGGTCTCAAGGTCCTTGTCGATGATCTCGTAGATGAAGTTGGACTTGGGAGTGTTTTCCATAAAAAAATTATACACAATTTATATACTCTTGTTGGGCGCCCACGGCCGGAGCGTGTTTTGATATAATCCTTACCTAATGTGGCAGCCCGCTGCTTTTCATATATGACCGCCGACCAACATTTAAAGATCCTCTGCATAGACGACAACAAAGATATCATTCAGACCCTCGTGGGACTGCTGACCAGGGAAGGCTATCTCGTCTATTCGGCCACCGATCCCAGGCAGGGCATAGCCATCGCGCAGAGATCCGATCCGGACCTGATCCTCCTGGACATCATGATGCCGGGGATGAACGGCTATGAATTATGCAAGGTCCTCCAGCAGGGAGAGCAGACCTCGAAGATCCCGGTGGTCTTCCTCTCGGCGCTGAACCAGCCCCAGCACAAGGTAAGCGCTTTGGCCGCCGGCGGAGTGGATTATCTCACGAAGCCTTTCGAAAGGGATTCGCTGATGGAAGTGACCAAACGCTATGCCGGCAAAAAGGCCGCCTGGGGCGCCTGCCTCAAGCCGCAGGGCCTGCGCCCGCCTCCCCGGGCCGGCGCGAAAGGCAATTACACCCTTGCCAATTTCAAGCTCCACGTAATAGACAAGTTCAAGCCGGGCAGCGACGCCGCGAAAGCCGTAACCGCGCTGACGTCCGCGAACATCTACAAGCTGGCCGGCATCCTGGGCATTACCCCCTCCAGGGTGGCGCGCTTGATAGCCGAATTCTCTAACCATACGTATTTCCCGGTCATAAACCCGGACGATATCAAGCTCGGGGTGCTGCCCGCGAAATTCGCCGAGCAGAACAATATCGCGGTCGTGGAAGGCCGGGGAGAGGCTACCCTCCTGGCGATAAGCCAGCCTTTTAATCTGGAACTGCACGACATGATACGCAGCATCCTCGGCTCCGAATTCGAATTCGGCATAACCGAACCCTCCAACATCTCCTTCCTCTACAGGCTGGCGCAGGAGCCGGCGTCCGACTTCAGGAAAGTCCCCGGCGCCGAAGACATGTACATAGCGGAAGAGGCCGTAGTCCGGCTGAGGACGGCGGCTAAAAGCGCGAACAACGAGATAAACGAACCGCACATAAAATATCTTACCGGCAAGCTTCTGCAGTTCCTCGCGGAGGAAAAGGGCGCGCAGGCGCGTATCGAGGCGCAAGGCGCCTGCTACCAGGTAAAGGCCGGCGCACCGAACGCGCCGGAGGATTTCACCCGGCTCAACATGAGGACGGGCAACATGGTGATGGCGCGCCTCAAAGCAATGGCCGGCATGGATATACTGGAAAGGCGCAATCCCCAGAAAGGCGCGTTCGCCGTGATCAGCCGGACCGAGACCTGCCGCCTCTCCCTCGCCACCGAGGTCTCTGAAAACGGCGAAAGCCTTGTACTGACCCCCTCCGCTTAATTCCGCTCTTACCGGCCCGGCGGGAAAAATTCCCGCGTCACGGTCTTTCTTTCCTGGGCCTCCGCACGCGCCGGGAGCCCGCCCTGGGCAATATCTTTTTGTTGGGCGTATTTTCCCCCGCCGCCTATCCGTACCCCGCCTATCTCCCAGCCCAGGATATCGCTGCCGCCGGTATAGCCGGGCCCGTCGCCATCCCAGAAAGCGTTCACCGGGCCGCCGTCCGGCAGATCCGGCCACATCCTGCCGACCACCGTGCCGTTCTTTTCGAGTTCCGCCAGCACGCGTTTCAATTCGGGCGGCTGCGGCCCGTACGGCACCAGGACGGTGCGGATCCCCACCAGGCCCGACAGCTTTTCGAGGCCGCTGAAATTTTTTCTCTCCAGGGACGTCAGCAGCGCGCCTTCGACGGTTCTCCCGCCGCCAGAGAACACGGCTTCGGCCAGTTTTCCTCCGTCGATGCCGGGATTCACGATGTAAAGGCCCCCGGGGTTCGCGTAAACGAACGCGCAGGAAGTATCGGCATCCCCGAACAGCACGGCCCTGCAGCTCCGCGCGCCGGGGACCGCGGCGCGGCCCAGGGGGCCTATAGCCATAACACCCAGCCCCAGCGCCAGGACCGCGTACAGCCGCCGGTTCCTGAAGCCGAACAGCGGCGCGTGCAGCACGGCGAAAGCCAGGATAAAATAACCGGCCACGACCCAGACGGAAGGTTCGGGAACACGGATATACGCGAAAGGAAGCTCCGCGAAGAACCATACGCCCTTATCGAAAAGGTCCACGCTCGCTCCGCCCGCCCAGGCCAGGGCTCTGAACACCGGGCCAGCTTTGGAAAAGAACGCCATCAGGAACCCCAGCGCCATAACTATGTAGGAGGCCGGCACCAATACGATGTTCGAGAACAGCGAGATCAGCGAAACCTTGTGGAAATAAAAGGCCAGCAGGGGATACAGGCCCAGCTGGGTAAAAAAACTCACCAGGAACAGTTCCAGTACTTTTCCCAGGAAGCCTTTCACCTTCAGATACTCCACCCAGAGCGACATCCCCACGCACAGCCCGTAGACGGCCAGGAAGGACATCTGGAAACCGGCCTCGAAAAGCGAGCGCGGGGAGAACAGCAGTATGGCGAGACAGGCCACGGTCAGGGCGTGAAAAGCTCCGGCCTCCCGCTTCAGCAGGTAGGCGCCCAGCCCGGTGGAGAACATCAGGTAAGAACGCACCAGCGGCGCGTCGAAACCGGCGGCGATCACATAAAGGCCGGATATGCCCAGGGCGGCCAGCCCGCAGTATTTCCGGCCAAGGCCGAGCCAGGAACAGAAAAAGAACACTATCGCCACCACGAACCCCTCTTTCAACCCTGCGGCGATCAGCAGATGCATGGCCCCGGAATCCTGATAAGCGGTCTTAAGCCCCTGAGGCACGCTCTTGTTGTCCCCGAGCACGATCCCGCCCATCACGGCCGCGGACTCCGCCGGAAGGCTGAGCCCGTAAGTCTCCAGCGCGGAGTAATGGAAGGCGCGGGCCAGCCGTATGAACGGGTTGGCCCTGCCGGTCAGCTCCACGTCCCTGGCGCGGGCCTGGGCCGTTATCCCGCGCCGCGCCAGGAAATCGGCCCAATCCAGGCCGCCGGGCATGGCAGCCCCGGGCGGCTCGTCGAGATCCGCAAGGAAGGACACCTTGTCCCTGCAGGAAGCGCCGCCCATGGAACGCGCGTACACCATCAGACCGGTCTTAAGGGGCCTGCCGTATACGCTTTCCGTCTCGAGAGCAAAATGCACTCCGCCGCGGCCGGGAACCGGGTACTGCGACACCCGGCCTTCTATAAGCGCTCCCGAGCGCGGCAGCGCGAAAGGCAGCGCGTCGTCCGGCTTGAGTAAATGCGCCCGGAACAGGTAAATGCCCGCGGCATAGACCAGCAGCAGAAGGAAAAGCGGCCTGCGGTAATAGGAAAACAGCATAAGCTCAAAGCCTGCGGGAACGCGGCATGAAGCGTTACGTCGTTGAATGTTGATGCGTTACGGTGAGAATGAGTTAAGCAGGAACTAGATCTTTATGCGCCCCTTGAGCGCGTACCCGAGCGTGACCTCGTCCATGTAGTCGATGTCGCCGCCCAGGGGCACGCCGTAGGCTATGCGGGTGAGCCTGCCCACGTAGGGCTTGAGCAGGCGTATCAGGTACATGGCCGTTGCTTCGCCGTCGGCGTCGGGATTGGTGGCGATGATGATCTCTTTTACGGCCCCGTCGGAGGCCTTCACCCGGTCCACCAGTTCACCCAGCTTGATATGCTCCGGCATGACGCCGGCGGCCGGGGACACCGCGCCGTGCAGCACGTGGTACACCCCGGAGAAACTTTTGGCCTTCTCGATGGCGGCCAGGTCCTGCGGGCGCTCCACCACGCAGATGATGGAGCGGTCGCGCGAGCTGTCGGAGCAGACCGGGCACAGGTCGCCCTCGGCGTAATTGAAGCATTCCCCGCAGTACTTCACCGAGGTCTTCACTTCGCGCAGGGCTTCCACAAGGTTCTCGATCTCGGGGCCGGAGGCGCGCACCACGTAAAGCGCGAAGCGCTCGGCCTGCTTGGGCCCTACGCCGGGGAACCTGCGGAAAACGCCGATTATCTTTTCAAGAGCTTTCATTTAACTTTGTTTATGCGCGTTATGCGGCCGTGGAAGACCTTGGCCAGGTGCTTGAGCTCGGGCTCGCTCTCGGCGGACACGGCCCTGGGACCGTTGTCCTTGGCGTGGGGAGCCGGCTCGTGCGCGGCCTCGGCCTCAAGCGAGTCGTCGGCTATGGTCTCGCCGCTGTCGTAGGCGTCGCCCGCGGGAGCCACCTCGACCGCGGCGGCGGGCGCCGTGGCCGAGTACTCGGGCAGCAGGGTTATCTTGCGGCCGGCCAGCTTTTCCAGCGCCTCTTCCATTTCGGCCCTGGACTTCTCTATCATCGTGGTCTCGAACTCGCGGGCGCTGATAAGCCGCCAGCGCGCGTCCTCGGCGAAAACTATCTTCACCGAGAGCAGGATATTGTAAAGGGCGGGTTTTTTGCCGGAGATCTGCCCCAGCAGCTTTTTCCAGGCGTCGGCCGGTACCGCGGCAGGGGCGGAGGGCGCCGCGGACGGCGGGACGGCCGTTCCCGGCGCGGGCGGCCGGGCGGGCGCGGGCCGCTCTACGGGGTCATTTTTTTTTTGCGCCGCCGGGGGCGGCGTCGGCGCGGTCCCGCCCGCC
>Ga0265332_10001918_pt1 | contig 11007 bp, 9 predicted proteins | sample 41926metaG_FD_202084 | JGI IMG/M metagenome (GOLD analysis project Ga0265332, IMG submission 202084) | Rhizosphere microbial communities from Carex aquatilis grown in University of Washington, Seatle, WA, United States - 4-19-26 metaG | ecosystem: Host-associated > Plants > Roots > Rhizosphere >...
CTCGAGCGTGCGGTGGCGCTGTTGCGGCGGCCCGACGTGCGCCTGCTGACCCTGACCGGGACGGGCGGCGTCGGGAAGACCCGCCTCGCGCTCGAGGTCGGCCGCAGCCTCGCCGGAGACTTCGCCGACGGCGTCCATGTCGTCTCGCTCGGCCCGGTCGCCGATCCCCTGCTCGTCCTGCCGACGATCGCACAGACGCTCGGCGTCCTCCCGATGGCGGGCTCGGCCACCTCCGCGCTGCGGCTCCACCTGCGCGAGCGCTCGCTGCTGCTCGTGCTCGACAACTTCGAGCACGTGATCGCCGCTGCGCCCGAGCTGACCGACCTGCTCGCGACGGCGCCCGGACTGAAGCTGCTGGTGACGAGCACGACCGCCCTGCATCTCTACAGCGAGCGAGAGCTGGCCGTGCCACCGCTCGAGCTGCCGGAGAAGAGCGCCGATCACGATCCTGCCGCGCTGCTCGCCGTGCCTGCGGTCGCGCTCTTCGTCCTGCGCGCCCAGGCCGTGAAGGACGAGTTCGCCCTCGACGTGCGGTCGGCGCCGATCGTGGCGGAGATCTGCCGCAAGTTGGAGGGGCTTCCGCTGGCGATCGAACTGGCGGCCGCGAGAACGAAGCTGCTGCCGGTCCAGGCGATGCTCGAGCGGCTCGAGCATCGGCTCGAGCTGCTCGGTGGAGGCGCCCGCGACCTGCCGCCCCGTCAGAGAACGCTCCGCGCGACGATCGACTGGAGCTACGGCCTGCTCGGCCCTGAGGAGCAGCGCTTCTTCGCGCGGATCGGCGTGTTCGCGGGCGGCGGCTCGATCGAGGCGATTGCGGCAGTGTGCGGCGGCGGCGAAGGGCTGATCGACACGCTCGCTTCGCTCGTCGACAAGAGCCTCCTCCGCTCGGCCCTCGACGAGCCGCGCTTCTCGATGCTCGAGACGCTGCGCGAGTACGCGCTCGAGCGGCTCGACAGGAGCGACGACGCCGAGGAGCTTCGACGCCGCCATGCCGAGTACTTCGCCTCGCTCGCAGAGCGGGCCGAGCCCGAGCTCGTCGGGCCGCGGCAGGCCGAGTGGTACGAGCGGCTCGAGGCCGATCACGACAACTTCGGCGCGGCGCTCGCGTACGGCCTCGCCGCGGACGGCACGACGACCGCGCTGCGGCTCGCGGCCGCGCTGACGCGGTTCTGGCACGTGCGAGGTCATGCGGGAGAGGGGCGCCGCTGGCTCGTCGCCGCGCTCGGCCAGGCCGGTGAGCAGCCCCCGGCGTTACGCGCGAAGGCCCTGGTGAGGGAGACCATCCTCGTCCTGCGCCAGGAGCGCAGCACGCACGCGCGGCCGCTGCTCGAGGAGGCGATGGAGCTGTACGCCGCCCTTCCCGACGCGGAAGGCATCGCGCTGACCACGCTCACGCTCGTCCATGTGCTGTCCGCCGAGGGAGACGTCCACGGCGCACTGGCCGCGGGCGAGCGCGCGGCCGACCTCTATCGAGAGCTCGGCGACAGGCGGGGCTTCGCCGTCGCGCTCAACAATCTCGGCAACACCCGGCTCCTGCTCGGAGACTACGCGAGGGCGGCTGCAGACTGCACGGAGGCTGCCGAGCTGAGCAGGGAGATCGGCGACTGGCAGGCGGCCGCCGCCAACTTGCTCAACGCGGCGTGGGCTCTGCTCGAGCTGGGGCACGACTCGGAGGCCGTCGCGAAGCTCCTGCAGAGCATCGCGATCGCGCGCGAGGTCGGGTTCAAGGAGCAGCTGAGCTACGCCTTCGAGGCCTTCGCCGCCCTGGCCTCGCGACGCGGCGAGCACGAGCGTGCCGGACGGTTGCTGGGAGCAGCCGACGCCCTGCGCGAGGCTCTTGGACTCGTGATCGACTCCCCCGAGCTCGCGACCCACGATCGCGTCGCGTCCGCGATCGGCGAGGCGCTCGGCGACCGGGCGTTCGCGGCGGCCTGGGCGCAAGGGCGATCGCTCGGCCTGGAGGAGGCGCTGGAGTACGCCCTCGACGGGGCGCCCGGCGCGTTAGGGTCTCCCGTGGCTGCGATCGACGCCGGCCCAGCGTGAGCAGCGTCGAGACCGTCCGGGGGCCCGTCGAACTCGAGCAGCTCGGGCCGACGCTCATGCACGAGCACGTGTTCGTCGTCGACCCGGAGGCGATCCAGAACTACGGCCACCTCTGGGGCGCGGGCTACTGGGACGAGGACGTGCGCGTCGCCGACGCGATCGCGACGGACTCCCGGCGCTCGAGACGCTGACGAAGGCGGGCGTCGATCCGAGGCGCATCGTGATCGCGCACGCGGGCGACAGCAACGATCTCGACTACCTGCGTGCGATCGCCGACACCGGCGCGAGCCTCGGCTGCGACCGCTTCAACATCGCGCACTTCAACCCCGACGCGAACCGCATCGAGACGCTTGCAGCGCTCGCCGCGGGGGGCTACACCAACCGGGTGCATCTCGGCCACGATGCCGCCTGCTTCTACGACTTCATGGTCGAGAACCCGCTGTTCGCCGGGGCGCACCCCGACTACCTGCACATCTCGAAGAACGTCGTGCCGGCGCTGCTCGCAGCCGGCGTGACGCCGGCACAGATCGACGAGATGCTCGTCGCCAACCCACGCCGGTTCTTCGGACCGCTAGACGGTTGACGCCAGGTCGGCCATGCCCTGCGCGAGCGTCCGGCCTTCGTAGCCCAGCCCGCGTTGAGCCCGAGGGTGGGGAAGGACAGGTAGAGCAGCTTCCCGGTCATGCCGGGCGAGGCGCCCGCCGAGGAACCCCGTCGCACCGGTGACGAAGACCCGCACCCGGCGAGCGTAACGTCAGCCGTGCGCGGCTGCGCAGAGCCCCTGGTCGAGCACCGCCACGAGCCGCGCATAGGTCTCGTCGAGGTCGAGCGGGATGCGGAAGCCCTCGCCGGCTTCGAGTGAGACGAACCCGTGGAGGGCGGCGCGGACGATGCGGGCGGCGTGTACGCCGTCCTCGCCCTCGAGGCCGTAGCCGCGCAGGACGGCCAGGATTACCTCGACCAGCTGGGCCGCGGCCGCGGCGGCCTCCGGATCTTCGAGGTCAGTGGCGCGCTGCGTGGCGGCGTACGTGCCGGGATGCTCGCGCGCGTAGGCGCGGTACACGCCGGCGGCCGCGACGAGCGCGTCGCCGCCGGCCCGGCCGGCCACCGCCGTCTGCAGCGCCGCGGCCAGCTCCCGCGCTCCGCGCGTGGCGAGGCGGCTGCGCAGGTCGTGCAGGCCGCCGACGTGGGTGTAGAGCGACGGCGCGCGGACGCCGAGGCGGCCGGCGAGCCGCGCGAGCGTGACGGCTTCCAGTCCCTCCGCGTCCGCCAGCGCCGCGGCCGCCGTGACGACCGCCTCGGGGTCGAGTCCGGCGCGGGGCATCAGCGGCCCGCCCGGGCGATCGCCCGGTCCATCGCCGCGGCGGGGTCGCGGTGGGCGGGACCGTGGCCGACGGCGAGGACGGCCGGGTCGAGCGCGCGCACTGCGCGGGCCGAGGCGAGATCCTGCGCCTTGTCCCAGGTCGCCGTCGCGGCGAGCGGAAAGCGCGGGTAGAGGTGGTTGGAGACGGCGACGCTGCCGTAGGCGGTGAACACGTCGCCGGCGATCAGCGAGCGGTCGCGCCGGTCGAGAAACGAGACGTGGCCCGGCGTGTGGCCGGGGCTCGCGACCACCTCGAGGCTGCCGACGGTGTCGCCGGCCGAGAGCCGGACGTCGGGCACGGTCCGGATCTTCGGCCAGCTGCCGGGGAGCTTGCCCTCGACGACCTGCTCGCCCGCGTGGATGCGTGCGTCGAGCTCGGGCATGAGCACCTCGACCGAGTCGCCGAGGCGCTCCCTGAGCGCGTCGAGCCCGCCGACGTGGTCGCCGTGGCCGTGGGTGAGGGCGATCCGGCGGATCGGGCCGCCGGCCTGCTCTGCGGCGGCGATCAGGTCGCGGGCGGCGCCGCCGCCCATGGTGGTGTCCACGAGCGTGAAGCCGTCCTCCTCGCGGACGAGGAACGCGTTGACGAAGTGCAGGCGGGTGAGCTGGATCAGGTTGGGGGTGACGACGGTGGTCTTCAAGGCGACTCCCAGGCTAGGCGATTACTACGATACGTAGGAATATACCTACGATAGATAGGATTCGTCAAGCTGGGCGTGAGCGCCGATGAGTTTCGGCGCTCATGTCCGTCTGAGGGGAAACGGTCGAGCCGAAAAGAGGGAGGGGACATGGACGCCACCCGGCCAGCACGGTGGACGAAGATCGAGGGAGCGGATCCTGGACGGCTCGGCCGTCTTGCACATTTCATCGCCCGGCACCGCTGGGCCGTGATCGGCGTCTGGATCGTGCTCACGCTGTTCGGCGGAGTCGCCGCCGGAAAGCTCTCGCAGCGGTGGTACCAGAGCTTCTCGATTCCCGGCAAGCCGGCGTACGAGGCGAGCCAGCGCGCGCTGAAGGCGTTCGGCGTCGGCGTGCGCCCGCCGAACGTCGTGGTGTTCCATACCGCCGGCGACGCGACCAGGAGCGCTGCGATCGCGCAGGCGATGCAGCGGGCGGCGCGCACGATGCCGGGCTCGCTGACGAGCTCCTACTTCTCGACGCACAACCTCATGTACGTCTCGCACGACCGGCACACGACCTTCCTCGAGGTCTACCCGCCGGGCACGCCGAAGTTCGACACGAAGAGCGGCGCGACGCGGATGCGCGCGGCCGCCGCCGCCGGGCTTCCGGCCGGCGTCACCGTCCAGGTGACCGGCCACGATCCGCTGGAGGAAGCGAGCACGCACGGCACGAGCGGCGGCTCGAGCGTCTTCCTCGAAGCGGTGGTCGGCGGTCTCGGCGCGCTCGTGATCCTGCTGTTCGTCTTCGGGACGCTGCCGGCCGTGCTGATGCCGATCGTCGTCGCCGTGGCGGCGATCCTCAACACGTTCACGCTCGTGTGGGCCCTGACGTACCTCACGAACGTGTCGATCATCGTCCAGTTCCTGATCGCGCTCGTCGGGCTCGGCGTGAGCATCGACTACGCGCTGCTGATGATCTTCCGCTTCCGCGACGAGCTGCGGGAAGGGAACGACGTCGAGTCGGCACTCGTCGAGACGATGACGCATGCGGGGCGCTCGGTGATCGTCTCCGGGTCGACCGTCGCGGTCGGGCTGCTGTCGATGATCGTGCTGCCGCTGCCGTTCATCCGCTCGATCGGGATCGGCGGCATGCTCATTCCCGCGGTGTCGGTGGTGGCGGCGATCACGCTGCTGCCGGCGCTGCTCGCCGTGCTCGGCGAGCGCATCAACAGCGTGCGCGTGATGCCGCGCCGTCTGGTCGACCACGGGCATCCGGAGGACGGGGCCTGGGGGCGCTGGGCGCGGCTCGTGCTGCGCCGGCCCGTGCCGGTGGCGATCGTCGGCCTGACCGTCGTCGCGGTCCTCGCCGGCCTGGGGACGCAGCTGAACCCGAACGAGTCGCAGCTGAAGAACTTCCCCGGCACCGGCACCGCGATCGCGGGACGGCAGCTGCTCGCGTCCGCCGGGATCAGCCCGGGCGTGATGAAGCCGCTCGACGTGCTCGTCGAGCAGGGCGGCGACCCGCAGGCGATCGCGGCGAAGCTCCGCACCGTGCCGGGGGTGATCGGCGCAACCGCACCGGCGTCGTGGCACCGCGGCTCCGACTCGCTCGTCGAGGCCTTCCCGGCGATCGACGGATCCGCACCCGGGATCCAGGGGGTCGTCAACCGCGCCGACGCGGCGCTGAAGGGCAGTGACGGCACGCTCACGGGTGTCGCTGCGACCGACCGCGACTTCGTGCACGCGATCTACGGCAACTTCCCCTACGTGCTCGCGTTCGTCGTGATCCTGACGCTGATCCTGCTCACGCGAGCCTTCCGCTCGGTCGTGCTGGCGGTCAAGGCGGCCGTTCTGAACCTCGTCTCGCTCGCGGCCGCGTTCGGGATCGTCGTTTTCGTCTTCCAGGAGGGCCACGGCTCGTCGCTCTGGAACATCACGGCGACGCAGGCAATCACGGCGTGGATCCCGCTGATGATCTTCGCCTTCCTGTTCGGCCTCTCGATGGACTACGAGGTCTTCATGCTCACGCGCATGCGCGAGGCCTACGACGAGACCGGCTCGACCGAGCGGGCGATCGAGCTCGGGCTGGCGCGCACGGGCAAGCTCGTCACGAGCGCGGCGCTGATCCTCATGTTCGCGTTCCTCGTGCTCTCGTCGAGTCCGGGCTTCGAGATCAAGGAGTTCGCAATCGGGCTCGCAGCAGGGATCATCTTCGACGCGACGGTGATCCGCGCACTGCTCGTGCCGGCGCTGATGCGCCTGCTCGGCAACGCGAACTGGTGGATGCCCGCATGGACGCGAACCGTCCTCCGCGTCAGCCACCCCGAGCCGGTGCCGGACGTCGTGACCGAGAGCGCCTAGGGTTTGTGCGGAGGCTTCCGGCGCGCTAGCGTGCACTCGTGGACGCCGACCGGGCAGTCGAGCTTCTCAAGGCCGAGCGCGAGCGGATCGAGCGTGCGCTCGCCCGGCTCGGGCATCAGGACGACGGCGAGCCCGCGGACGAGTTCGACCCGGCCAATCTCGCCTCCGACCTCTACCAGGACGAGTTCGACGAGAGCCTGGCCGAGGACCTGCGCCGCCAGCTCGACGCGGTCGGCCGAGCCGAGGCGCGCCTCGCCGCAGGCACCTACGGTCTCTCGGTCGAGAGCGGGCAGCCGGTTCCCGACGAACGTCTCGAGGCGCTTCCGTCCGCCGAGCTGACCGCCGAAGAGGAGCGCGCCGCCACCGAGCGGTGAGACACGCGGAACTGCGTTGCTCTTCGTGCGGCGCCTCGTTCACCACCCGGTCAGACCACTAGTTCGGTCAGCCGGCGCCGGCAACCACCTGCAATGCGGCTTTCCGCTCGCTCTCGTCGACCATCACCCGTGCGCCGCCCGAGAACTCGAACGGGTAGGCGCCACCGGCGTCGTCGGTCGCGAGCCACGCGGTGATCCCTGCGGCTGCGAGCAGGCTTTGAACCACTTCCGCCTGTGCTCGCGTCGCGAACGTGCCGATCGAGATCTGCGCTGCCACGTCGTAAGGCTAACCCGAGGCGGGCACGGACGCCCGGCCGATAGTCCCGACGCCCGTATACCCGTCGGCCCCCGCTGACTTCAGCGCGTGCTGGGCGGCACCTGCGTCGGTGATGAGCACGTTGACCATTCGCGAGCGCAGGACCGCGGTGATGGCGCTGTGCTTCTCGCGACCTCCGGCGACCGCGACGACGGTCGGCATGTTCTCGAGTTGTGTCGGCAGCACGCCGATGCGGCGCGCGTCGATGCCGTCCGGGCTGAGCAGGGTTCCGTCCGTTGCGATCATGAGTCCGCAGACATCGGCGACGACTCCGCGCTTCAGGAACGCGTCTGCCTCACTGCGCTCGAACGTGTCCATGAGGCGCGACGAGGGCGGTTCCCAGGAGCCGATGCCGGCTATCGCGATCGTGACGGAGTCGATCGTGCGCAGGGTCTTTGCGATCATCGGATCGTGCCGCAGCGATTCCGCTGCTGCGGAGGTGGTCACGATCAGCGGTGCGATGAGGGCCAGCCCTTCCGCGCCGGTGCGTAGCGCGAGCCGTCTGACGAGGTCGACGCCGCTCGTCGCCGATTCGAGGGACGCCATCCCGCCTACAAGCTGGACGACCTGCCGTGCCCGGAGTGGGGGGAGTTGGTCGACGATCGAGTCGAGCACACGCCCCCACGAGATCCCGACGATGTCGGTGGGTGAGATCAGCGCGGCGAGGCCGGCTGCCGCGACCTCGGCGACCGCGTCTCGAACCGAGTCGCTCGGGCCGTCGAGGCCGGCGACGACGAGCGCCCTTCTGAGCCCGTAGGCGCGTTCGAGGGCGGCGCTGAGCATGAAGTCCGTGTTCGTGCGGTTCGAGATCTCGATCCGAACGATCCCGTTCGCACGGGCCCAGTCGACGAGCCGGGCGGCCGTGAAGCGGGAGATCCCGAGCTCCGCCGCGACCTCCTTCATCGTCAACCGGTCGACGAGGTGGCGCTTCGCGGCGTAGGCAGCCTGGGTGGAGCGGAACGGGTCTTCGGCCCGATCGCGCACCGTATTTTTCCCCCTTGACGTCGAGCTCACGGGTGGAGTACCAGTATAAGGGTGATCATATGCGCAATATACTCGCTCATATGAGCGATCTTCGACGGCGGTGAAATCGTGGTCCAGTCGCTCCTAGTCGATCCGAACGAGGTCCGAAAGAGCTGCGAGCTCCGGATCGAGCCGATCCCGGTCGACCGCTACGAGACCTCGCTCGCGGACGAGCGGACCCGGTACGGCGATGCGCGCCTCCGCGCGGTGCTCCGGACCATGCTCGTCCATCGCGAGCTCGAGGCGATGCTGAGCGCGATCAAACGGGGCGAGGAATACCACGGTCTCGCGTACAACTACCGCGGACCGGCTCACCTCTCGATCGGGCAGGAGGCGGCTGCCGCCGGCCAGGCGCTTGCGTTGACGCTGGACGACCACACCTTCGGCAGTCATCGCAGTCACGGAGAGATCGTCGCGCGCGGAATGGAGGCGGTCGACGCGGGTGCGGGGCCCGAGCTCGACGAGCTGGCTGCGTTCGACGGATACGACCGCGTCGCCGCGGCTTTCCTGGCCAACCTCGGGATCGACGAGCCCGTGGAGCAGACGCGCGCGCTCTTCGTCTACCGGCTGGTCGCGGAGATCTTCGGGCGGGCGACCGGCTTCAACCGCGGAGTCGGTGGCAGCATGCATGCGTTCTTCCCACCGTTTGGGATCTACCCGAACAACGCAATCGTCGGCGGCGCAGCGACGATCGCAACCGGCGCGGCGCTCTTCAAGCGCGTGCAGCAGCGCCCCGGAATCGCCGTCGCGAACATCGGCGACGGCTCGACCGGGTGCGGCACGGTCTGGGAGGCGATGAACTTCGCCTCGATGGGCCAGTTCCGCACGCTCTTCGACGAGAAGCATCGCGGCGGCCTGCCCCTCCTCTTCTTCTTCGTCAACAACTTCTACGCGATGGGCGGCCAGCCGATCGGCGAGACGATGGGCTACGACCGCCTCGCCCGCATCGGCGCCGGCGTCAATGCCGAGAACATGCACGCCGAGACGATCGACGGAACCAACCCGCTCGCGGTCGCGGACGCGGTCGCTCGGGCGAAGGAGCTGCTTCTCGCGGGCGAGGGGCCGGTGCTGCTCGATTGCCAGTGCTACCGCTTCAGCGGCCACTCCCCGAGCGACGCGTCCTCCTACCGCACGCGCGACGAGATCGCGCTCTGGGAGACACTCGACCCGGTGCCGCGCTTCCGCGACGAGCTGCTCGCAGCCGGCGTCCTCGATCCGGCCGATGCAGAGCAACTCGAGCAGTCGGCGGTCGACCTGGTGCTCGAGGCCACCCGCCTCGCGATCGACGAGGACCTCTCGCCCCGCCCATCCGTCTCCGAGATCGAGCGGATGACCTTCAGCGACGGCGACGGCGGCGCCGGCCCCGTACCGCCGGGCGAGACTCTCGTCCCGCTCGAGGAGACCGCCCGCTGGCAGCAGGTGAGCGAGCGTCCGCGAGACGCGATCCAGCTGCGCGAGGCGCTCTACGAGGCGATCGCCGAACGCGCGGCGAACGACGGTCGGCTCGTCATCTACGGTGAGGAGAACCGGGACTGGGGAGGCGCATTCGGGGTCTATCGCGGCCTGACCGAGCTGCTGCCGTACCACCGCCTGTTCAACTCGCCGATCTCCGAGGCGGCGATCGTCGGCACCGCCGTCGGCTATGCGATGGAAGGCGGCCGAGCCCTGGTCGAGCTGATGTACGCGGACTTCATGGGCCGCGCCGGCGACGAGATCTTCAACCAGCTTGCAAAGTGGACGGCGATGTCGGGCGGCTCCCTTCGCCTCCCGGTTGTGCTGCGCGTCTCCGTCGGCAGCGCCTACGGCGCCCAGCACTCGCAGGACTGGACGTCGCTAGTCGCCCACATCCCCGGCCTGAAGGTCGTCTACCCGGTCACGCCCTACGACGCCAAGGGGCTGATGACCGCAGCGCTCGCCCAGGACGACCCGGTCGTCTTCTTCGAGAGCCAGCGGCTCTACTCCGTTACCGAACGCTTCCACTCCGGCGGCGTGCCACGTGATCCTGTCAGCGTTCGCATCGGCGAGCCGCACGTCGTGCGCAGCGGCGCGGACGTCACCCTGCTGACGATCGGGCCGACCCTGTACCGGGCGCTCGACGCAGCGACCGAGCTGGCCGACCGCCACGGCATCGAGGCGGAGGTGATCGACGCGCGATCGCTCGTGCCGCTCGAGCTCGAGCAGATCGTCGCCTCGGTCCAGAAGACGGGCAGGCTGCTCGTCGCATCGGACGCGACCAAGCGTGGCAGCTACGCGAACACGATTGCAGCGGAGATCCAGCTGGCCGCCTTCGACTACCTCGACGCCCCAGTCGTCGTCGTCGGCAGCCGCGACTGCATCACACCGGCCGCCGAGCTCGAGGACGACTACTTCCCGAGCGCGCAGAGCATCCTCGACGAGCTCCACCGTTCGGTTGTGCGCTTGCCCGGCCGGCCGGAGTGAGAGCACCGTGGCAATAGAGCTGAAGCTCCCCCGTCTCGGTCAGGGAATGGAGTTCGGCACGATCGTCCGCTGGCTGCGCTCCGAGGGAGACCACGTCGAGCGCGGCGAACCGCTCTATGAGGTCGACACCGACAAGGTGAGCCAGGAGGTCGAGGCAGACGTCTCTGGAGTGCTGCTCAAGATCAACGTGCCTCGGGGAGAAGTCGCCGTTGGCCGAACAGTCGCCTACATCGGCCAGGAGGGAGAGTCCGTTCCGGACGACGCACCTGAGCCGGCGGGTGAGATCCCACACATTGCGGTCGCTCCCTCGCCCCTCGCGCCCCAACGACCCTCGGGGCGCGCGGGGCGGGTGAGTGCCTCTCCGCGTGCGCGCCGAATCGCCGGCGAGCGCGGGCTCGACATCGCCGCGGTAACGGGCAGCGGGCCGGGAGGGCGTATCGTCGCCGGCGACCTCGACCAGGCTGCTGT
>Ga0265332_10001920_pt1 | contig 11004 bp, 9 predicted proteins | sample 41926metaG_FD_202084 | JGI IMG/M metagenome (GOLD analysis project Ga0265332, IMG submission 202084) | Rhizosphere microbial communities from Carex aquatilis grown in University of Washington, Seatle, WA, United States - 4-19-26 metaG | ecosystem: Host-associated > Plants > Roots > Rhizosphere >...
AGGCAGCCTGTCCGGGGCCGCACGCGCCCTTGGCACCACGCAGCCAACCATCGGACGCCGCCTGGAAGCCCTGGAGGCCGCCCTCGGCTGCACCCTGTTCATCCGCACGCCAACCGGCCTGCAGGCCACCGATGCAGCCCGCCGCCTGGCCGCACCAGCCGAGGCGATGGCAGCGCAGGCCGGCGCGCTGCGGCGGGCCGCCTCCGCGGGCCAGGACGACATCACCGGCACCGTGCGCCTCACCGCCAGCGAAACCATCGGCGGCGAGGTACTGCCGCCGATCCTCACCGAGCTGCAGGCCACCCATCCGACGATCCGCATCGAACTGGCCCTCACCAACCGCAACGAAGACCTGTTGCAGCGGGAGGCCGACATTGCGGTCCGCATGGTCCGCCCGAGCCAGGAAGCCCTCGTCGCGCGCCGCCTCGGCACGCTGGTCATCGGCTTGTACGCCCACCCGCGCTACGCGGAACGGCGCGGCCTGCCGACAGTGATCGACGAGTTGGGCGGCCACGCGCTGATCGGCTTCGACCGGGACATGGGTGCGCTGCGCGCCTTGCAGCAAAGCGGCCTGCCCCTGACACCCGAGGAGTTTGCCTTCCGTTCCGACAGCGAGCACGCCCAGCATGCGGCCCTCCTCGCCGGCCTCGGCATCGGCGCCTGCCAGGCCGGCATCGCGGCGCGCCACCCGGAGCTGCTGCCGGTGCTACCGGGCCAGGTACGCTTCGAACTGGAGATGTGGCTGGCGATGCACGAAGACCTGCGCAACGAGCCACGCATCCGCCAGGTCTTCGATTTCCTCGCCGACGGGCTGGAGCGCTACGCCCGCGGTTAGCGCATCTGGAACAGCTCCTGGTGGAAATCGGCGTCGGCCGGCAGCCACAGCCCGGCGAGCGCCAGCAAGGATGCCCACAAGACGGGTTTGATGCGTGTCATGTTCTATCTCCATTCAGACCAATGGCGCGACACGTCCACACCAACTCACAGCAACAAGCGCTAACCAACACGGATGCGCTCCCCGTAGCCGGTCATCTCCAGGTAGCCGCGGCCGACTTCCCGTCCGCCCTCGACGACCCGCACCGCCCCTTCCCAATACACCGAGCCGGTGGAGCGGCGGCTATCCAGCTCCTGGTCATCGAGCAAGGGACGCAGGCCGAACTCCCGCTCCCCGACGCGCAGCCGCCATTCCACCGGATAGGTGATGGCGGTACGCGGCGAACGCCATTCCCGACCGGGCGTGAAGACGATCTCCGCTGGGCGCATGACCCGCGCCCCGCCACCGGCCAGCTGCCACGTCGCCGCCGCCCACAGTGCCTGGCCCCGCCCATCGCGCAGGCGGAAGGCCATCAGCGCGCTGCCGTCGTCCAGGTTGAGGCCGACCCAGTCCCAGCCCTTGGCGCCCTCCGGCAGTAGTTCGCTGGACCATTCGTGGTCCAGCCAGGCCTTCCCGAGCACCGGCTGTCGCGTCCCGTCGAGGGTCACACTGCCGCTCACCGCCAGCTGCGGGCGGCTGTAGTAGTAGCTGGCGTGGCGCGGATCGGCGGCCTTGGCGCTGAAGCCCTCCTGGCCATTGAGCAGCGGTGGACCGGCCGGCTGCAGCTCCAGCGCGTAGGCGAAATCGTCGGCATGTACTTCGGCACGGTAGCGCCCGCCATCCTGCGCAAAGCGCCAGTCGCCGACCCACACGCGGGTCTGCCCCAGCGCGAAGCCAGCCCGCCCGAAGCCGACCCGCGCCGAACGTTCCCCGTGGCGCAGGCGCCCCAGGCGCGGATCGGCAATCGCCGCGTGGGCGAGGATAAGTTGGCGCGGCGCGAAGGCGCTCGGATTGTCCTCACCGACACCGGTACGAACGCGGAAGAAGGTCGTCTGGAAACCCAGTGGATGGCCGTCCGGCAAGTACAGCCAGCCGGTGGCATACCACCACTCGGTGCGGAAAGCCGGGTGTGCCCCATGGTCGGCCGGAAAGACCAGCCGCCGGCCCGACAGCACCGGTGCAAAATCCACCGCCGCCGCGGCACGCCCCGCCGCCCCAAGGGCCAGCGCCAGCAGGAAAAGACGTCGTTCCATCACCAGTCCTCCCGCACCGCCAGCACCGCATCCTGGCGCATCGCCTGGCGTCCGGCGAGCACCGCAGCCAAGGCCGCCAGCGCCACCAGCCCACCGCCGAAAGTCAGTAGCGACAGCCACGGCACATGCAGATCCATGCTCCAGTGGAAGCTCTGCCGATTGACCACCTCGATCAGCACCAACCCGATCGCACCACCTGCCAGCAGGCCAGCCAACACACCGACACCGGCCGCCAGCGCGCCCTCCTGGGCCAGCATCCAGCCGATCTGGCGGCGCGTCAGCCCCAGGTGGCGCAGCATGCCGAACTCCTTCCGGCGAGCCGCCGCCAGCGCCGCGAAGCTGGCCGCCACACCGGCCAGGCCAATGGCCACCGCCACGGCCTCAAGCAGGTAGGTCACCGCGAAGGTACGGTCGAAGATGCGCAGGGTAATCGTGCGGATCTCCCCGGGGAAGGCCACCTCCAGCACACCTGGGCCGGCCAGTGCGGTAAGCGCGTTGGCCGTACGCAGCGCATCCGCGCCCGGCGCGAGGTGGATCGCCGCGTCATTGACGAGGCGGTCGCCGGTCAGGCGGCGATAACTGTCGAGGTCGATCATCACCGCGCCGGTCTGGCGTGCGTAGTCGCGCCACACACCGGCCACCGTCAGGCGCACCGGCTTGCCGGCCAGCGGCAGCTCGACCTGCTGGCCGGGCCGCCAGCCGTACAAGTCCTGTACGGCCTCGGAGATCCATAGCGACGGCCCGTCCACGGCAAGCGGCTGGCCGACCAACGGCAGCCCGCCGCCAGCGGCCGACACCGGCCGCGCCAGCAAAGCCACCGGTGCGCGCCCAGCAACCAGGCGCAAACCGTCGTGACGCGTGAAGGCCACGGCACCGACGCCGGGCGTCGCGACGATGCGCGCCTGCAGGACTTCGTCCAGGTAGCTGCCGGACTGGGCGCGGCCGGCCCGCAAATAGAGGTCGGCCGGCAGCAGCTGGGTCAGCCACTGGTCCACCGAATCCCGGAAGGACGCCACCATGATCGCCATCGCCGCCGCCAGCGCAACGCTGGTCAGCACGCCGGCGGCCGCCACCACCGCGTGGCCGGGCGCTGCCGCCAGCCGGGCCACGGCCAAGCGCGCCGCCACCGGTCCGCCAACCGGCATCAGACGAGCCAGCAACGCGGCGATGGACGGCAACAGCAGCACCGCCCCAGCGAGCACACAGGCCACCGCCAGATAGCCGCCGAGGGGCAGGCCATCCACCGGCGGGATCGCGCAGGCCGCCAGGCTGCTGGCCAATAGAGCCAGGCCGAACAGCGGATGGCCGCGCCCGCCGTGCAGCGCAGCCTCATCGCCCGCCTTCAGGGCCTGGGCCGGCGCCACCGTCGCAGCCTCCTTGGCCGGCGACCACGCACCAGCCACGCCAGCCACGACACCGAGCAAGGCATAGACGACACTGGCCAGCGGCTGGAACTGGAGGCGCGGTGCCAGGCCGGAGAAGTAGCCAGCCCCCAGGTCGCCACCGAGCAGCGCCAGCGCGCCCCACGCCAGACCATGACCGACGGCCACGCCGAGGATGCCGCCAAGCAGGCCGACCGCAGCGCCCTCGCCGACCAACCAGCCGAACAGGGTTCGCCGGGGCAGGCCGATGGCGCGCAGGAAGGCGAACTCGCTGCGCCGGCGCACCACCGACAAAGCCTGCGCCGAGAAGACCAGGAAGCCGCCGGTGAGCAGCGCAATCGCCGCCAGCAGGGTCAGGTTGACGCGGTAGGCCCGCGACAGGTTGGCCGCCTGGTCCGCCTCGGCAGCCGGCGTCTCCACCAGCACGCCGTCCGGCAGTACGGCCTGCAAGCTGCGTCGGGCGGCTTCCCCATCAACACCGTCGCGCAGGCGCAGGTCGATACGACCCAGGCGGCCAAGCTTGCCAAACAGGGTCTGCGCGGCGGCGATGTCCATCACGCCGAGGCGGCGGTCGTCGCCCAGCGCCGGCAGGTCGCCGGCCACTTTCAGCACAACCTCTGCGCTGCCGGCCTGCACGCGCAGCAGATCGCCCGTCTTCACGCCGAGCCGCTCGGCCGCCGCGCGGGACAGGAACACACCGTCGCCGGCGAAGATCGCGAAACGGTCGCCGCTGTCGGCGCGGGGCAGCAACTGTGGCGTGACCCGCGCCAGTACGAAGGCATCGACGCCCAGCACCTGCAAGGACTCCTCGCGCCCCACCAGCCGCGCCTCGACCTCCAGTACCGGGCTGGCCTCGGCCACGTCCGGGCGGGCCGCCAGCTGCGCGTAAAGCTGCTCGTCGAAACCACCGCGCGGCCCGACCACCTGCAGATCCGCCGCGCCCGCCATGCTGCGCAGGCCCCGGTCGAACTCCGACAGGGCCGCCTCGTGCACTGCCTGCACGGCCATGCCCAGCGCCACGCCGAGCACGATGGCGACCAGCGAGAACAGCGTCGCCAGCCGCCGCCGGGCCAGGGAGCCGAGGAACACCGGCGCCAGGCGCCTCCACCCCATCACCTGTCCGCTCACCCGCGCAGCCCCTCCGCCGTCAGGTACAGCGTGCGGTCGGCAGTGGCCGCCGCCTCGAGGGAATGGGTGACCAGGATGCCGATCGCCCCGGCGGCGCGAACGCGCTCGGCCAGCAGGGCCAGCACCCGCGCCGCGTTGGCCGGATCCAGGTTGCCGGTCGGCTCGTCGGCCAGCACCAGCCGCGGTGCATGGACCAGCGCCCGGGCGATGGCGACCCGCTGCATCTCGCCGCCCGACAACTCCCGCGGCCAGCTGTCGCCCCGCGCCCCCAGCCCCACCGCGTCGAGCAGCTGGCGGGCCGGGCCGTCGGCGGCGTCCCGCTCGACGCCCTGCAGCCACAGGGGTAACGCCACGTTCTGGGCCACGTTGAGATGCGGCAGGATGTGGAAGGCCTGGAACACGAAGCCCAGCTTGTCGCGGCGCAGGCGGGTCAGTGCGTCCTCGTCGTGCAGGGCGTAATCCTCGCCGTCGAGGCGCAGCCGGCCGCCATCGGGCCAGTCCAGCCCGGCGATCAGGTTCAACAGCGTGGACTTGCCGACCCCCGACTCACCGACGATGGCCACGTACTCGCCGGGCGCGAGGCGCAGGGAGATGTCCCGCAACACGCTGCGGCCATTGAAGCTGCGGGACAGGTTTTCGATTTCGAGCATGGGCAGGGATGAAACACGGAACGGCTTAACGAGAGGAAGACAACAATCAGCAGATGAGTTCTACCATGACAGGCATTGGTTCCCACCCAGGCCATGGGAGCACATTCACGCCCCAACGGACACCGTCTGGGCGTAGCAGCGAGCAAATTTCCCTCCACGGTGATTTACGCCGCGGAAATTCCCGGCCACGCCAGCATTGCCGCAGCCCGCGGCCAGGCACCACGGGTATACTCCGCGCGCCGATGCCCGTCGAACACTACGAGAACTTTCCCGTCGCCTCCTTCCTGCTGCCGGCGCACCTGCGCGAGCCGGTAGAGGCCATCTACGCCTTTGCCCGCAGCGCCGACGACATCGCCGACGAGGGCGATGCGACACCGATCATGCGCCTGGCACGCCTCAACGACTACAAGCGGGCACTGCTGGCCATCGAGCAGTACGGCCCTTTCGACGACCCGACACTGGAGCCGATCTTCAAGCGCCTGAGCCGCAACATCCGCGACTTCGGGCTGCCGATGCAGCTCTTCCGGGATCTGCTGGACGCCTTCAGCCAGGATGTGGGGAAGACCCGCTACGCGGACTTCGAAGAACTCGGCGATTACTGCCGCCGCTCGGCCAACCCGGTCGGGCGCCTGCTGCTGCACCTCTACGACGAAGCGACGCCGGACAACCTGGTCCTGTCCGACCTGATCTGCACCAGCCTGCAGCTCATCAATTTCTGGCAAGACGTGGCCGTGGACTGGCAGAAGCAGCGCATCTACCTGCCACTGGCCGAGCTCGAACGCTTCGGCGTCAGCGAAGCCTGCATCGCCGACGGCCGCGTGACGCCGCATTTCACCGCGCTGATGGATTTCCAGATCCAGCGCACCCGCTGCATGATGCTGCGGGGCGCCCCCCTCGCCCACCGCCTACCCGGCCGCATCGGCTGGGAGCTGCGCCTCGTGGTACAGGGCGGACTTGCGATACTCGACAAGATCGAGGCGAACGGCTACGACGTGTTCCGCCGCCGTCCGACCCTCGGCAAGACAGACTGGCCGCGCCTCGCCTGGCGCGCCCTTACCCGGTAGCGCCCCATGACCGACCCCCACGCCTATTGCCAGGAGAAGGCCGCCAGCAGCGGCTCCAGCTTCTACTACAGCTTCATGTTCCTGCCCCCCGAGCGGCGCCAGGCGATCACCGCCCTGTACGCCTTCTGCCGGGAAGTGGACGACGTGGTGGACGAATGCCACGACATGCAGATCGCCCAGGCCAAGCTCGACTGGTGGCGCATGCAGGTGGCCCAGGTCTATGACGGCGCGCCGGAACACCCGGTCGGCCAGGCCCTGAAGGACATCAACAAACAGTTCCCGTTGCCCCGCGAGCAACTGCTCGAGATCATCGACGGCATGCAGATGGACCTGCAGCAGACCCGCTACCTGGACTGGAAGGCGCTGCAGCTGTACTGCTACCGCGTGGCCAGCGTGGTCGGCCTGCTGTCCGCCGAGATCTTCGGCTACAACAACCGCCAGACCCAGAAGTACGCCCACGATCTGGGCATGGCTTTCCAGCTCACCAACATCATCCGCGACGTGGGCGAGGACGCCCGCCGCGGCCGCATCTACCTGCCCATCGACGAGCTGCAGCGCTTCAACGTGCCGGCCCGGCAGATCCTCGATGGCCAGCATTCGGACAACTTCCGCGAGCTGATGGCCTTCCAGACCCAGCGTGCGCGCCAGTTCTACGACCAGGCCTTCGCGCTGCTGCCCGACGAGGACCGCAAGTCCCAGCGCCCCGGCCTGGTGATGGCGGCGATCTACCGGACGCTGCTCGACGAGATCGAGGCCGACGGCTTCCAGGTGCTCGACCGCCGCACCTCACTGACGCCGCTGCGCAAGATCTGGATCGCCGGGCGCACCTGGCTGCGCGGCTGATGCACACCGGCCCCGATATCGCCGTCATCGGCGGCGGCTACGCCGGCTTCGCGGCCGCCGTCACGCTGGCCCGCGGCGGTGCCAAGGTCACGCTGTTCGAATCGTCGCGAGTGCTCGGCGGGCGCGCCCGCGTCGTGGACAAGGACGGCTACCGGGTGGACAACGGCCAGCACATCCTGCTGGGCGCCTACACAGAAACCCTGCGCCTGCTGCGCCTGGTCGGCGTCAGGCCGAGCGTGCTGGAGACGCGCAAGCTGGCCCTGGTCTATCCGGGCGAATGCGCGCTGCGCGCCGCCCCGCTGCCGGCGCCGCTGCACCTGACCATCGGCCTGCTCGGCGCCAAAGGCCTGGACTGGCGCGACAAGCTGGCGATGACGCGGCTGATGCGCAGCCTCAAGACCCGCAAATTCCGCATCGAGCCGGATCGTCCGGTCGCCGAACTGCTCGCCGAAACCTCCCAGACCGACAGACTGACGCGCTTGATCTGGGAACCCCTGTGCGTGGCGGCCCTCAACACGCCGGTCGCCGACGCGTCGGCGCAGGTCTTCGCCAACGTACTGCGCGACAGCCTGGCCGCCGGTGCCTCGGCGTCCGACCTGCTGCTGCCACGGCTCGACCTGTCCGAGCTGTTCCCCGTGCCGGCATCCCGTTGGCTGGCCATGCGCGGCCACACAGTGCGCATCGCCGAACCGATCAAGGCCATCGAGAGCATCGGCGGTGGCTACCGGCTCGACGGCGACCCGTGGACCACGCTGTTCGAACATGTGGTGATCGCCACCGCGCCCTATCACGTCGCACCGCTGGTGGAGACACTGCCGACGATGGCGCCAGTGGTGGACAGCCTCGCCGCGCTGCGCCACGAACCCATTGTGACGGCCTGGCTGGCCTTCGACGGACCGCTGAACTTCCCGGAGCCGATGATCGGCCTCAGCGGCGGCTACGGCCAATGGGCCTTCGACCGCGCCGCGCTGGGCGGAGAGCAAGGCCTTGTCAGCGTCGTCATCAGCGCCCGCGGCGCCCACCAGGAGATCAGCAAGGAGGCGCTGGAAGTCGCGCTGCTGCAGGAGCTGCAGCATGTGCTCGGCCCGCTGCCGACATTGGCCTGGTCGCAGATCATCACCGAGAAGCGCGCCACCTTCTCATGCACGCCGGGCCTCGTCCGCCCCGGCGTCACCACGCCGCAGCCCGGCCTGTGGCTGGCCGGCGACTACGTTGCGTCGGACTACCCGGCCACGATCGAGTCGGCCGTCCGCAGCGGCGTACAAGCCGGTCGCAGCATCCTCAAACGCTGCGGCTTGAAGGAACAGATTCTCCCGTAGCTGCAGCCTGTCCAGACAATGAGCAGGTGGGCGCACATTGCTGTGCCCGCAAAGCCTGGCGCCGCCCGCGCTGAACGTCCCGGAGAGCAGCCTCGAGCCCGTTTCTACACCAGCTTGCCGGCGGACAGCCGCAAGCTGCGCCCACAGCGCTCCGCCAGGCTGGTGTCGTGGGTCACCAATACAAGGGTCGTGCCGGATTCAACGTTGAGGGAAAACATCAGCTCGATGACCGCCTCGCCGGTGGCCACGTCCAGATTGCCGGTCGGCTCGTCAGCCAGCACCAAGGCCGGACGCGGCGCGAAGGCGCGGGCCACCGCGACGCGCTGCTGCTCGCCGCCGGACAGCTGGCGCGGGTAATGCCCCAGGCGGCTCCCCAGGCCGACCCGCTGCAGCCAGCCCTCCGCTTCCTGGCGGGCATCCTTCCGCCCGGCCAGTTCCAACGGCAGCATCACGTTTTCCAGCGCTGTCAGCGCCGGCAGCAGCTGGAAAGACTGGAACACGAAGCCCACGCACTCGCCGCGCAGCGCCGCACGGCCGTCCTCGTCGAGGGCGAACAGGTCCTGCCCGCGGATATGCACGGAGCCGCCGGACGGCGAATCCAGCCCGGCCAGCAAGCCCAGCAGCGTAGACTTGCCGGAACCGGACGCACCGACGATGGCCACCGCCTCGCCGGCGGCGATGCTGAAGGAAACGTCCTCCAGGATGTGCAACGCGCCACCATCGTCGGTGGCAACGGTGCGGCTCAGATGTTTGACGTCGACCACGGGCGCCAGCGCAGCCACCGTGGATGAGGAATCGGTTCGGGTTCGGGTCAGCATGGCTATGTGGAGTGGGTTTTCGGCGATAGGTTCAGCACCGGCGCGCAGCTGCCCGCGATTATCCCAGCTCCAAATGACATCCTGCCACCGGCCGCAGCCCGTCAACGAACAAGGGCAGCCCGCAGGCTGCCCTTGATGCACGGGACCGGAAAAACTCAATCCACGTGGTAGTTCGGCGCTTCCTTGGTGATCTGCACGTCATGGACGTGGGATTCGCGGATGCCGGCCGAGGTGATCTCGACGAACTCGGCGCGGGCGCGCATCTCGTCGATGGTGGCGCAACCGACATAGCCCATGGAGGCACGCAGGCCGCCCATCAGCTGGTGGATCACTGCCGTCACCGGACCCTTGTAGGCGACGCGGCCTTCGATGCCTTCCGGCACCAGCTTGTCCACATTGCCTTCGTTGTCCTGGAAGTAACGGTCCGCGGCGCCCTGCTGCATGGCACCGAGGGAACCCATGCCCCGGTAGGACTTGTAGGAACGCCCCTGGAACAGCACGGTTTCGCCCGGCGCTTCCTCGGTGCCGGCGAACAGGCCACCGAGCATCACGACGTTGGCACCGGCCGCGATGGCCTTGGAGATGTCGCCGGAGTAGCGGATGCCGCCGTCGGCAATCATCGGAACGCCGGAGTTGGCCAGCGCCGTTGCCACGTTGTCGACCGCGGTGATCTGCGGCACGCCGACGCCGGCGACGATACGGGTGGTGCAGATGGAGCCGGGGCCGATACCGACCTTGACGCCGTCCGCGCCCGCTTCGACGAGCGCCAGGGCTGCCGCTGCGGTGGCGATGTTGCCGCCGATGACGTCCACCTTCGGGAAGTTCTTCTTGACCCAATTGACGCGGTCGAGCACGCCCTGGGAATGGCCGTGGGCGGTGTCGACGACGATCACGTCAACGCCGGCTTCGGCCAGCAGTGCAGCACGCTCCTCGGTACCGGCACCGACACCGATGGCAGCGCCGACACGCAGACGGCCGAGGCTGTCCTTGGAGGCGAGAGGGTGCTCGGTGGACTTCATCATGTCCTTGACGGTGATGAGGCCGGCCAGGCCGCCGTCTTCGCTCAGCACCAGCACGCGCTCCAGGCGGTGCTTGTGCATCAGCGCACGGGCCTCGTCGAGGCTGGTGCCTTCCTTGACCGTGACCAGGCGCGACTGGGGTGTCATGATCGCCGAGACGGGCTGGTCGAGATTGGTCTCGAAACGGGTGTCACGGTTGGTGACGATGCCGATCACCTTGCCGCCATCCACCACCGGCAGGCCGGAGAACTTGTGGGTGCGGGTCAGGGTGAGCACCTCGCGGACCGTCATGGTCGGCGGGATGGTGATCGGGTCCTTGAGGATGCCCGATTCGAAACGTTTTACCTTGGCTACTTCGGCTGCCTGCTGCTGGGGGGTCAGGTTCTTGTGGATGATCCCGATCCCGCCTTCCTGCGCGAGCGCAATGGCGAGGCGTGCTTCGGTGACGGTATCCATTGCGGCGGATACCAGCGGAATATTCAGGGTAATGTTGCGCGTGAGTTTCGTCTGGAGGCTGACGTCGCGCGGGAGAACGCTCGAATGGGCGGGGATGAGAAGGACGTCATCAAACGTCAGCGCCTTCTGGATCACTCGCATGGCTTTAATCCCTAGAACCAAATCCGTATTATACGCAGTTAGCCGCCCGGCGGCAAAAGTTTGTCCTACCGGAGTATCGAATGCCGCGCAAGTTCCTTTTTGTCCTTCTGGCCTGCG
>Ga0265332_10001928_pt1 | contig 10964 bp, 8 predicted proteins | sample 41926metaG_FD_202084 | JGI IMG/M metagenome (GOLD analysis project Ga0265332, IMG submission 202084) | Rhizosphere microbial communities from Carex aquatilis grown in University of Washington, Seatle, WA, United States - 4-19-26 metaG | ecosystem: Host-associated > Plants > Roots > Rhizosphere >...
GGTGGCGCGCACCGCGCGCTGGGTCGCCTCGCCGATCGCCCGGGCCAGGCAGGTGTCGCGCGTCGCACCGAGCCCGATGTTGTGGGGGAACAGGGTCGCGCCGAAGATGTTGTTGTTGCCGTGAACGGCGTCGATGCCCCAGAACGTCGGGAGCTTGACCTGGGTCGGGTGGCGGCCGGGCAGGGTGACCGTGGGCGATGCATCCCAGATCGCGTCGGCCAGCGCCATCCAGTCGGCGACCGCGGCGTGCTTGTTGGACTCCGGCCACGACCCGCCGCCGTTCAGGATCGAGCCCAGGCCGAGCCGGGTCAGGTCGGCGAGCTGGTACGAGGCAGTCGTCGGGTCCCACAGACTGGCGATCTCCGCCTGTGTCATCTGCCCGACCTTCTGTTCGAGGGTCATCGCGGCGACCACACTCTGGATCCAGGCCTCGTCGCGCGGATCCGACCGGACCGCGCTGTGGATCCGAGGCCAGTCCTGGAAGTGAGGTGCGGGGGCGATGTCGGTGCACGCATCGCCCCGGAGCTCCGCATCCGCGGTGTCGGCCGCGGTCGCCGACGCGAGATCGGGATCCGGCGGCGGCCCGGCGTCCGGAGCCGCGCAGGCGGTGAGGGTGGCCAGAAGCGGAGCGGCGCCGAGCAGCAGCCGGCGAGTCATGAACACGTGCATGGGATCCTCCGGAATCCGCGATGATCGCCTGTGGACACAGGCGTGTTTCCGCGGTGTGGCGCGAGTATGTAGATCCGGTGTCGCGCAGTGAATGACGAGCATTCCGGCGGCGTGATGTTTCTCATGAACATCCCACCGAGGCTCTGGCGCACGGGGTGGCCGGCGGGAGCGGCGACCGCGTGCCGACGGTGGCCCACCGGATGCATACTCGTGGCGATGTCCCGATCGATCTGCCTGGCGCTCGCGGTCGCGGCCTGCGGTGCACCGGCCGCGGGTTCGCCGGTGGCGGCTCGGCCCACGCCGCCCGCCGCGCCGGTGGCCGCCGCCGATCGCGTGCCGTTCTCGTCCGACGCGCGCGCCGCCGAGCTCGCGTTCCTGCGCGACGCGATCCGCGACACCTACGCGCACCTCGAGGTCAAGCAGCAGCAGTGGGGCGTGGATCTCGACGCGCTGTTCGCGCGCGCGGAGCCGCGGATCCGCGCCGCCGACACCTGGACTCGCTACGAGGCGGTGATGGTCGGCTTCGTGTCGGCGCTGCACGACGCGCACGTCGCGTGGCGGCGCAAGCGCGCAGCCACCGAGCCACGGCGGCGGATCGTCCGGCTCGGCCTCGACACCCGGCTCGCGGCCGGCGCGCTGATCGTGTCCGCGGTGTGGCCCGGCTCCTCGGCCGAGGCCGCCGGGCTCGCAGTCGGCGATCGCATCGTCGCGATCGACGGCGACCCGGTCGATCGCCGGATGGCGATCCTCGCCGAGGTCCGCAGCGCGTCGCGCGCCGAGGCCGCGGTCTACGACTTCGCCGAGCAGTGGCCGGCGTCGCGGGTCGCCGTCGACGCCCCGCTGCGCGCGCGGCGGATCGCGCGCGAGCGCGGCGGCGCGGTGACCACCGGGAGCGTGGTGCCGGAGGTCGGCGGCCGACCCGGCGGCACGCCGCCGGCGCTCGCGCTCGACCACGCCGGTCCGGTCGCGGTGCTCGCCGTGCACGACCTGGGGGGGCCGACCCGGGCGTTCACCGACGCGCTCGCGCCGCTGACCGCGCAGATCTTCGCGGCGGGCCACGGCCTGATCGTCGATCTGCGCGGCAACGACGGCGGCTTCGAGGACAACGCGCGCGCGCTCGCGGCCCAGCTCGTCGCGGGCGACGTCACCGGCGGGTCGACCCGGGTCCGGCTGTCGCAACGCGCCCGCGAGGCGCACCGGGCCTGGAAGGCGCTGCCCGAGGATCCGGAGCACCCGGGCTGGTCGGTCGCGCAGCCGCTGACCGTGCATGGCGCCGCCGCGCAGCGCTACCCGGCGAACCTCGCCGTGCTGATCGACGCCGGCTGCCGCAGCTCGTGCGAGACCCTCGCGCTGCTGCTGCACGAGGCCGGCGGCCGGCTGATCGGCGAGCGCACCGGCGGCGCGAGCGGTGCGCCGATCACCATCGAGCTGCCGAGCAGCAAGGCGACCGTCACGATCCCGGCCCGCGCGATGTACGACCCGCAGGGCGCGCCGATCGAGGGCCGCGGCGTGGCTCCCGACGACGAGGTCGCCGACGACCGCGCGGCGATCACCGCCCGGCGCGACCGCGCGCGCGAGGCCGCGGAGGCATGGGCCTGCCAGGGCCAGCCGGCGCCGTGCCCGTGACGATCATGCCTCGGGTCACGCCGTGGATCACGGCCTCGCCGGCCGGGTGATCGCGCTGGCGCCGTAGCTCGCGCCGAGCCGGCCGTCGCGCATGAAGTCGCGCATCATCGCGAAGTAGCCGGCCGCGTACCGCGTCGACACCCGCTCGCCCGACGGCGATCGCTCGTACTCGGTCATGCCGTGCTCGGCGCCCGGGAACATCGCGAGCGTGAAAGGCCGGCCCTGCGCGGCGAGCGCCCGGATCCGCCGGCCGGTCTCGGCGCTGGGCGCATCGAGATCGTCCTCGCCCAGGATCCACAGCTGCGGCGCCTTGACCGCGCGCAGCACCGGCATCGAGTCGTAGTGAAACGGCGTGTCGAGGTGGTAGGCCGACGCCATTGCGCGCAGCTGCTGCTCTCCAAGCGGCAGGATCAGGCGCGTCATGTTGCCGCGCAGGTCCTTGTACCAGGGCTCGCCGCGGTACCGCGTGCGCAGCGCGTCGAACCGGGCGAACCCGCTGGTGGCGCCGCTCATGATCACGGCCTCGGCGGCGCGCGTGACCTCGAGCGCCTTGGCGATCGCGTCGGGTCCGTGACCCGCGAGCCGCATCTCGAGCTCGACCTCCTGCTGGTCCTCCTCGACCGGCGACACCGCGAGCCCGAAGCTGACCACCACGAAGTCGACCTGCGTCCGGCTCGCGGCGAGCGGCGCGACCCAGCCACCCTGGCTGCCGCCCTGCAGACCGATCCGGCCGGCGCGGTCACCGGCGAGCCGGCGCGCCTCGCGCAGCGCCGCCACGGCATCGTCGGCCAGCGCGCTGAAGTCCTGGGTGTAGGTCCCGCCGGAGCTGCCGGTGCCGCGCTTGTCGTAGACGAACGCGCCGATACCCTCCGCGGGCAACAGGCGCTGCAGCGAGTACATCTGGAGCGCCGAGCTGTTCTCCGAGCCGTGGATCAGCACGGCGATCGGGACCCGCTGGTTGCCGCGGGGCAGCACCAGCCGGCCGGCCAGCTCGACGCCGCGGCTGCGGAACCGGGTCTCGGTGACGTCGAACTCGATCCGCCGGCCGGCGAGATCGTCGACCCGCAGCTCGCCGGTGCCACACGCGCCGAGCGCGAACTGCTTGCCATCGGGGTGATCGGTCCAGCCCTGCGTGCCGGTCCAGCCGCCGCCGGCCGCGCGCAGGACCCCGGTCGTGCCGTCGAACATCCGGTACCGCAGGCCGGGAGCGTCCTGGGGTGCCAGATCGATCACGCTGCCATCGCTCAGCCGGTACGCGCCGATGTGGCAGTCCACGTCCGGGGCAGCGTGCGCCAAGGACGTCAGCAGCGAGACCGCCGACGCGAGGATCATCGAGCCTTTCATACCCGTGCGTGCCCGCTCGCGCGCGCGCCGTTCAACTGCCATGGCCGATCCGATCGGGCGGGACGCGCAAGTCCTGCGCGACGCGCGCCGACGTCGCTGCGAGTTCCTCGCGGATCCTGTCGGCCCGGGCACGTCCGGTCCGGGTGGGTATACGGCGCTCCGCCCCGGCCGAACCAGTGGACATGGCGTCCCGTCTTGCTGCCGGTGGCGCGGCCGTCGCGCCGCCAGGGACGGCGCGCGCCGGCGATCGCGAGGGCGGGCCGCCGGCGAAGCCGCCCGGCGAGCGCGCGTGGACCGGCCGGCTCGAGGTCGCGGACGATCTCGATCAGCTCACGTCGGAGGCGCTGCGGCCCACCGCGCTGATGGTCGGCCTGCTGTTCGTCGTGTTCGCGATCCAGAACGGGCTGAGCTACCCGCCGGACGCGCGCGCGACCGTGGTGCCGTACAACATCGCCCTGTCCGTGCTCGGCTTCACGCTGTATGCGGTGTGCCGGCGGATCCGGCTGTCGTCGCGCGCCACCCACCTCGCCGCGGCGAGCCTGGCGCTCGCGGTGCTCGGCCAGATCCTGCTCACCACGCTGTACGGGCTCAACCCGCTGTTCACCCACTTCGTCTCGATCCTGCTGATCGCCGGCGCGGGCAGCATCCTGGCCAGCGGCTGGGTCGCGGCGATCGCGGCGATCGCGATCGCGGCGTGGGCGGTGGTCGCGAACCGCATGCTGTCGGCCGACCAGTTCCGGCTCAACTGCCTGGTCATCATGACCAGCGTCGGGGTCGCGGTGGTCATCCATGTCGGGCGGCGGCGATCACGCTCCCGGGTCCTCGCGCTGCGGGCGGGCGACGCGCGGCGCGAGCTGGCGCTGCAGCACGCGCTGGCCGAGGCCGACGAGGCGCGCCGCGAGCTCGATCACAAGGTGGAGGAACGCACCGCGGCGCTGCGCACCGAGCTGGCCGAGCGCGAGCGGCTGGAGGCCCAGCTCCGCCACGCCCAGAAGCTCGAGGCGGTCGGCCGGCTCGCGGGCGGCATCGCGCACGACTTCAACAACCTGCTCACGGTGATCCGGCTCAGCCACACCGCGATCTTCGAGCCCGGCGCGTCGCCCACCGAGCTCGACCACGCGATGCGCGACGCGACCGACGCCACCGACCGGGCGGTGGCGCTGACCCACGATCTGCTGGCGTTTGCCCGCAAGCAGACCCTGCAGCGCACGATGGTCGCGATCGCCAGCGTGCTCGGCTCGGTCGAGCGCATGGTGCGGCGGATCGCCGAGGCCACGATCCGGATCGAGGTCCGGATCGCGGCCGGCACCGGCGAGGTGATCGCCGATCGGCACCAGATCGAGCAGGTGCTGCTCAACCTCGCGATCAACGCGTGCGACGCGATGAGCAACCGCGGCGCGCTGACGATCGCGGCCGACACGGTGCAGCTCGGCGCGACCGACGCCGGGCGCCATCGCCTGCCGCCCGGGCGCTACGTCCGGATCGCGGTGACCGACACCGGCACCGGGATGGACGACGCGACGCGGCGCTCGATCTTCGAGCCGTTCTTCACGACCAAGGAGGTCGGCCGCGGCACCGGGCTCGGCCTGGCGGTGGCCCACGGGATCGTGATCCAGCACGGCGGACAGATCGAGGTCGAGACCGAGCTCGGCGCGGGCTCGACGTTCACGGTGCTGCTGCCGGCCGCCAGCGGGACCTCGCAGCCGATCGCGGTCGCGGTCGACCGGCCCCAGGCCGCGCGGGCGGGTGAGACCGTGCTGGTGGTCGAGGACGAGCCCGCGGTGCGGCGCGCAGTCCAGCGCAACCTCGAGCGGCTCGGCTACCGGGTCCTGGCGGCGAGCGACGGCGAGGCCGCGCTGCGCCTGGTCGAACCGCTCGCCGGCATCGACCTGCTGCTGTCCGACGTCGTGATGCCGGGCATGGACGGCCCCTCGCTCGCGTGCCGGCTGCGCGAGCGGTGGCAGGACCTCCCGGTGCTGTTTGTCACCGGCTACAGCGCCGATCGCCTGGCGGGCACCGGAGTGGTCGGCCCGCACGACCGGGTGCTCGAGAAGCCCTACCAGCTCGCGGAGCTGACCCGCACGATCCGCCAGATGATCGAGGCCCACGGCGCGCGCGCCGGCGCGTGAGCCGGTGGCGCGCGGTCACGGCGCGTCGGCGACCCCGGCGTCCGGCGGCGGCGGCAGCAGCGGAACGGTGAGCGTGGTCGAGACCGTCGCGGCGCCCGCGCCGGCACCGGGCACGCCGGCGTCCACCGGGCACGGCGGTCCCGGCGGCACCGTGGCCTCGGCGCGGATCGTGACCGAGGTCGTGCCCGGCGCGGTGACCACCGACGCCATCGCGGTGCCGGCGGCGCCGATCGGCACGGTCGCCGGCTGGGGCTGCAGCGCGTACGCTGCGGCAGGCGGGGCGATCACCGGGACCGCGAACGTCACCTCGGTCGCCGCCGCGACGTGTCCGCCCGCCGGACCGAGCGGCGTCGCCGACACGATCAGCGCGGTCGGCTGCTGGAACGCCAGGGTCGGGGGCGACGACGACAGCAGCAGGCGCTCGAGCGGCGGCGCGGTCATCTGCACGCAGGCGCGCGCGGTCGAGCCGCTCACCGCGGCGTCGATGAACAGCGGCGCGAGATCGGTGGGCGCGACGGCGCTGGCCTGCGCGCAGCGGACGATGCCGCCGAGCGGCGCGGTGACCACCCCGGGCAGCGTCGGATCGCTCGGGTGCTCCCAGGCGCCGCGCGACAGCGCCAGCGTCACCGCCAGCGCGGGTGGCAGCGGCGCGTCGCCTGGCACGCAGACCGCGACCGGGATGGTCGTCTGGCCGTCTGCCGGGACGCTGCAGGCCGGTGCGCCGCACACCGTGAGCGACAGCGCGCCGGGCGGGTCCGGGGCGCTGCACGCCGCGATGGCGACCGCGATCCACGGTGCGCGCATCACGTCACGGTGACCGGCTCGGTGTCGACCGCGTACGCGTCGCTGGCGGCGATGTACGCCGTCGCGGTCAGGTACGCGACGCACGGACCGTTGAGCGCGACCTCGAAGCTCGCCGCCGCGGCGCCGGTCCCATCGGTCGTGACCGTCTGCTTGCCACCCGGCCACGGCGGTGGCTTGCCCTTGGCCTGCGACAGCGAGATCTCGACGGAGGATGACTTGTCGGCGCTGGTCACGAACACCGTGACCGCGAACACCACGCCGGCGGCCTGGTGGCTGGGGACGATCTGGAACTTGACGTTCATGCGGGCCTCGGGATTAGAGCGACGGATACGCGGTCCTGACCAGCGCAACGACATCGGCGTCGAGCGAGAGACCTGCGAACCCCGCGACGCGGATCGAGGTGGATGCGTCGAGCGGACTCTGCGACCCGACCTGATACATCACGACCCCCGCGGTGAATCGCGTGTAGTGGCTGAGCCGGACCCCGAGCGCGACGACCGGATAGCGGTTCGCCAGTGGACCGCTGATCGAGAATCCGGGCAGCGATGGATTCGACAGGGTGAGTCCGACCGTGAGCGAGATCCTCTGCTCGAGGCGCTCGATGCCGGTGCCCGCGAGGTTCGAGAACGCGATCTTGCGATCGACCGTGGTGGCATACAGGTTGAGTCCGACGTACGGCAGGGTCCAGAACTGGATCCGGTCCCCGGGCCTGGGAAACGCAAACGCCACCCCGAGATCCGGGGACGCGAAGTTGCCCTTGTCCGGGGTCGCGCCTTCGCCGGCCAGGTGGGTGGTCGATACGGTCTGGGCTGCAGCGCGCAGATCGGCGTCGGCCAGCGCCGCGGTCACCACGGCGGCGAGGTCGTCCGCGAGCGACCTCTCGGCGCCGGCGATCTCGGCCTCGATGTCCCTGATCTGCACCGCGACGCCGGCGCGCGAATCGGCGGTCCGGGCGCAGGCGAGCTGGGCGTTCAGCATCCGGTGATCGATCAGCAGATCGTTCAGGCGCTGGAACGACGGTGTGGCGGCGGCGGCCGGCGCCGCGGCGGCCGGCGGTGTCACGGGCGGTGGCGCCGCCGGGGGCGCCGGGGCCGGGGCCGGGGCCGCCGGTGGCCGCGGCTCGGGGGGCTGGCGCGGGGCATTCAGGGCGGCGTAGGTCCGCGCGGCGAGGTCGTCGAGCTTGGCGTCGAGGCCGGCGATCGGCCCGGTCAAGAAGTTGCGGACGACGACCTCGCGGATCGCCTGGCGCACCGCCTGCTTGATGATCGCGATCCACGGCTCGCTGGGGTCGGGAGCGAACACCGGTGCGGCCGGACAGCCGGCCGGATGGGGCAGCTGCGCCGAGATCGCCGCCGACAGCGCGTGCGCGATCCGGAGCGGCGCATCGGCCAGCGTGCTGGTGAGCGACGCACTCCTCGCAATGACGATCCGGTAGTTCTGATTGCTCTGCAGCGTGGGGACTGCCGCGCGCCACACCGACACGCCGTCGACCTTGGCGGGCATCATGGCAAGGACGTAATGCTGCGGACAGTCCTTCCAGTCCGACACCGGCGGCTGCACGAACCGCTCGCAGCGGCGGTCCACCGGCACGATCATGACCGTCACGCGATCGACCGGCAGCTCGCGGGGCTGAAACTCCAGCGTGAACGGCTGGCCGTCGGGCAGCACCGACGTCAGCTCGACCTGGCGATCGTCGCCGACCGCGCTCGGGGCAATCCGCACCACCACCGGCTCGGCCCGGCTGGCGCGCGGCGCCGCGCACAGTGCCACGGTCAGCCACAACACCCGCGTCGGATTCCCCGCCTGCAAGCGCTCGAACTATAAAGATGGGTCGCTCGAGCGTCAAGCCGGGGCGGGGGCGGGTCCGGCCGTCGCGCAGGACCGGCTACGCGGCGCGCGTGTAGCGCAGGCCGACCACGCCGGTCGGGTACGGCGTCGCCGTGACCAGCGTGAACCGTCGATCGATGCCGGTCCCCGGGAACACCCGCTTGCCGCGGCCGAGCGCCAGCGGGAACACGTGGAGGTAGAGCTCGTCGACCAGATCGGCCTCGAACAGCGTGTGGAGCAGCTGGCTGCTGCCGTCGGTCACGATCGTCTTGCCGGCGCTGGCCTTGAGCGCGCGCACCGCGCCGACGACATCGTCGCGGAGGATCGTCGTGTTGCGCCAGCTCGGCGCGTCGAGCGTTCGCGACACGACGTACTTGGCGGGCGCGTTCATCATGTCGCCGAACACGTCGCCGGGCGGCATCGGCTCGAACACCTGTGCGTGGGTGACGTAGGTGCGGCGCCCGAGCAGGAACGCGTCGACGTCCTGCATCAGCGCGCCGAACGTCGCGCCGATGTCGTCGTGCCAGTACGGCCGGGTCCAGCCGCCGTGGGAGAAGTCGCCGTCGCGGTCCTCGTCGGGGCCGCCCGGAGCCTGCAGGATGCCGTCGAGGGTGACGAACTCGTGAACCATCAGCGTTCGCATGGAAGTGTCCTTGGGTGGTTTCGATGATCAACGACTTGGCCGAGTGTGCGCGCGGTCGGCGAAGCCGGCGGCCACCGTGCTGGCGTGGATCGCGTCCAGATCGGACGGCGCGAGCCCGAACTGGCGCGCCACCAGCTCCAGCTCGGACGTCAGCGAGCAGCGGAACGCGCCCGGGTCGTCGGTGTTGACGCTGAAGCTGAGCCCGTGGCGGATCGCCGCGGGCAGCGGGTGATCCGCGATCTGCCGGATGCAGCCCAGCGCCAGGTTGCTGGTCGGGCAGAACTCGAGGTGGATCGCGGCCTCGGCGACCGCGTCGATCAGCCGCTCGTCCTCGAACACCGCCAGGCCGTGTCCGATCCGGTGGGGATGGCCGTGGCGGAGCGCGTCCCACACCGAGTCGACGCCGCCGGTCTCGCCGGCATGGATCTCGATGCCCATCCCGGTGTCCCGCATCCGGCGCAGCAGCGGCTCGGTGGGCCCGAGCGGCAGCTCCTCCATCCCGGCGAGCGAGACCCCGCAGATCGCGCCCGCCTCGTAGAGCGCGATGATGCGCTCGGTCTGGCGCGCCAGGCGCTCGGCCGGTCCGCGTCCGACGCACGAGACCAGCGCGAGCTGCAGCCCGGGCGCGGCCTCGGCGCGCGCGGTGTCGCGATACAGCTCGTACAGCGCGATCAGCTCCCCGAGGTCGTCGCGCGCGAACAGCAGGTCGCTGACGAACAGCTCGGCGTAGGTGACGTTCTGCCGGTTCCAGCGCCGGACCTGCTGGACCACCAGCGGCAACAGCCGCACGTCGCGCGGCCGGAGCACGCCGTCGAGCACCGCCCCGTAGCCATCCACGAACCCCTGGATCGACGACACCGGGTAGCACGCCTCCAGCGCGGCCGGGTCGATCCCGAGGTCGTGTCCCGCCGCGGCCAGCTCGCGGATCATCTCGGGATCGAGCACGCCGCCGAGGTGGCAGTGCAGCTCGGCCTTGGGCATGGCTGCGATCGAACCGGCGGCCACCACCTGCGCGACCGTAGCACGCCGGCTCGTCGTGAATCATCGAACGCGATCGCGAACCGCGAGACCGGGCCCCCAGCTCGAAGGGCCCCTCGACGGTCAGGCCGCGTTCACCTCGGACACGGCCAGGAGCTGGCTCAGCCACCGCCGGAGCTCGCTCGCCGTGACCGGCTTCTCGAGCTGCGGCACCCCGAGCTGATCGAGCCGCTCGCGCGCCTGCGCGGTGAACGCGCCGCCCGACAGGAAGACCAGCCGCTGCGCCTGATCGGGCGCGACCCGCCGCAGCTCGTCGACCAGCTCGATCCCGGTCATGTTCGGCATCATCACGTCGCTGATGATCGCGTCGAACCGCGTGCCGGCCTGGACGTGCTCCATCGCGTCGCGCCCGCACAGCGCCACGGTCACCTCGTAGTCGCGCCGGAGCAGCCGCTCGAGCGTGTGCGCGACCAGCGGCTCGTCGTCGATCACCAGCACGCGCGGCCGGCGCGACGGCGCTGCGCCCGTGGCCGCGGCGGACGGCGGCGCCGGCTCCGCGGCCGGCGCCTCGCGGTGTCCGGGCAGCACGACCCGCATCAGCGTCCCGTGGCCCATCGTGCTCTCGACCGAGATCTGCCCGCCCAGCCCGGTCACGATCCCGTGGCAGATCGCCAGTCCGAGCCCGGTGCCTTCCCCCACCGCCTTGGTCGTGAAGAACGGGTCGAACACGCGCGCCTGCACCTCGGGCGGCATGCCGTGCCCGGTGTCCTCGATCTCGATCACCGCGCGCCCGGCGTCGTCGCTCCGGGTCCGGACCGTGATCCGGTTGCGATCGGTGTGGCCCTCGGGGATCGCGTGGGCCGCGTTGACCAGGAGGTTGATGAACACCTGGGTCAGCCGGCTGTCGTCGGCGATCACGTGCGGGGTCGGCTGCAGGTCGCGCA
>Ga0265332_10001930_pt1 | contig 10953 bp, 9 predicted proteins | sample 41926metaG_FD_202084 | JGI IMG/M metagenome (GOLD analysis project Ga0265332, IMG submission 202084) | Rhizosphere microbial communities from Carex aquatilis grown in University of Washington, Seatle, WA, United States - 4-19-26 metaG | ecosystem: Host-associated > Plants > Roots > Rhizosphere >...
AAAATATTTTCATAGCCGGTCGCCTCGTAGTCGAGCCCGAGCGTGATGCCTATCATGGACGCAATCCTGCCTTGAACGTCGATGCGGCCACGCGTGGGTTCGTACGCTCCGGCGATCACCCGCAGCAAGGTGGATTTCCCGGATCCGTTGTGTCCGAGCAGGCCGATGCGGTCGCCCTCCCTGAATTTGAAGGTGATGCCATCGAGCGCACGCACCGTGATTCCCTCGCTGCCGTCCGACGGAAATGCGCCGCCGATCGCAGCGCGCAGCACGGACGTTCTCAGCGAGCGGTGCGCCGCCCCGTATACGGGAAAGTCGACTACCACGTCTTCCGCTACGATCGACGACATTGGCGCTAGGTCCAGTAAGCAATACGCGCGCGAAAGCGCGCGAATACCGTTAATGTGACAAACCAGACCAGCACCGTGACCGTCAGTGCGACCCGCCAGCTGTCGATCGGAACAGCGTTGCCCAGTATGGGCGCGCGCACCAACTCGATGAAGTGAAATACCGGATTCCATTCCGCGACCCACTGATGGGTTGCGAGCATTTCGGGACGCCAGAATATCGGGGTCACGAAAAACAACAGTTGGACGAGGCTGGCGACGATTTGCGGAATATCGCGGAAGCGCGCGCTCAGGAGACCGAGCAGCAGGCTCAGCGCGAGTCCGTTCAGAGCGATCAGCAGAATGCCCGCGGGAGCGGTCAGCAATCCCCAATCCCACGACGGCATGAAATACGCGGACACGAGAATGATGATGATGAAGTTGTGCGCGAGAATCAGAAAATTGCGCCACACCACCCGCAACGCATGTACGGTCAGCGGCAGGCTCGTTTGCTTGATGAAACCTTCGGCGGCGATGAAGGCCTGACAGCCGTCGTTAATCAGACCCGCAATGAATATCCAGACGACCAAACCGATGGCGAGATAATGAATGTAATGCGATCTCGACTGACCCAACAACGTTCCGTAAAGCGAACCCATGCCTCCTATAAACAGCGCCGTGCTGATCGTCAGCCACAGCGGCCCCAAAAGCGACCGCCGATACCGGTGCTTGATTTCCAGCCAGGCGAGCATCGGCCACAGATGAAAGTTGCACGCCCCGGCGCGAATATCCGAGAGCGCCCGCGCATATTGTGACCGGCTTGCTAATGACATATGACGATGTCGATGCTACGCATGTGTTGCAGTATTTTCGCATGGATGAACGGACCCGAACATTTTTGTGCGGCGTACCGCCTCGCTCCGGGCTTGTCTGACCGCGTGGGCAATGCATATGGAAAGCAGAACAAAAAGCGGGGCGAGATTCAAAGCTTTTTTAACAGCGTCGCGCCAATCAGCGCGAAATTGGTAACCGCGGTCTGGCAGTAAATCCCCGAGCGCCGGATTCCGATCACGCGCGGCACCAGCCACTGGTCGCGCGCGCGTGCGAACTCGTCCAGCACGCGCAGACTGTCCGGTGACAGCCGGTGACGCATATGTTGCAGGGCGGCGATATTGCGGTCATTCATGGTTTTGAAATGCCCGATCAGGATCCGCCGCAGTCTGCGCAGGCGTCCCATCCAGTTCGCATTCGAACCGACCAGGTTCTTCCCGTGCTGGCGGTAGCCGACTTTGGGCGTGGGATCGTAATAGACCCGGCCGCCGCAGCCGCTCACCAATATGTAAGCCCACCAATCGTGCGTTTGCACGACGACATCCGCGCCTGCCTCGACCAGCAATGCGCGCGCCGCCGCGTTGAATACCATGGTGTTGCCGCCGCCGCCGCTTTGTGCCAGAGCATTGCGGAACACGAAGGGTTTGGGGAACAAGGGGGAATACCCGACCGGGCGGTTGTTTTCGTCGATCAAGCGCGTACGCGCGCAATACAGCGCCGGCGTCGTCGCGGGTATCGAATCGAGCCAGCGCAGCGCGACGGCAAGCTTGTCGCTGTCCCACAGATCATCCTGGTCGGCGAACGCAAAATATTCCGCCTGTATGCTTGCATCGCACGCAAGCGACAGGAAATTGCTTCTGAATCCCCGCGCCGGCCCCGGCCGGATAAACAGGCGGTCCGCCCCCCAAGCCTGCCGATAGGACTCGAGGATGGCTACCGTGCCGTCGCGCGAGCGATCGTCCGATGCCCATATTACCCAATCAGTAAAGGTCTGCGCCCTGATGGACTCCAGTTGTTGCGCAAGGAAGCGCTCGCCTTCGTACGTGCCCAGCAGAATGGCGAGACGCGGCCGCATATGAGCGCCCTCCGGATGAATGCCGTCGGCGGCTGGTGTCGATCGCGAACCGGTCATGTTACCGTTGGTTGTTTAGTGCCGGCGCGCGCACTTCGTCGTTGGCGTTCGAGTCACGTACCGCGCAAGCCGGTCCGGTGCGGCGGCACATCAGGTTGCCCGGTTAAACGGGCTCTTGAGTGCAAGGCCCGCCAACACTTTCTTGAAATTGGGCTCGATATGACGAGCAACGAGATAAGCCGCAGCGGAAATCAAGAATATGGGAAGCACGGGATACAAATATGCGGGCAGATTCATGTCTGCATTGCCCAGCTTGGCAATTATCGAGATCATCATATTTTCCTGCATCAGGTACAGAGGATAGCTGATGAATCCGAAGAACTGAAAAAATCGGTGTTGCAAAAGCCGCCGCAGCGGCAGGCTGATCAGCGATCCTGCGAAGAACAGGGAAATCAGACACGCGACCACGAATGTTGGCCAATGAAAGACGCGGACAAATGCCGAACTCAGGATTGCCAATGCAATCGCGGCGAGCATCCATCGCATGTTTCGGGTCTTCGCATACAAGTAGAATGCGGCGCCCGCGGCAAACCACCCGAAATATTCGAGCGAAAGATTGCGGCATATATTATTGAGCCACGAAATGGCCGGGCCGCCGGCGTATACGTCGGCGACTTTGCAAAATGTTCCCAGTGCGAAAGCGGCGATCAACGCGCCGATCAGCCAATTGCGTCCCCGCCAGAAGTAAATGGCGGCAGCCAGCGCATAAAATTTCATTTCGACGTACAAGGACCAGTAGCCGCCCTCCAAAGGCTTTACCGGGGTTCCGAGCATATTCGCCCACCATGAAGGCTCGATAAAGGTCAATCCGGGCAGCAGGCTCACGGCCGACGGCGCGCCGTCGGGCCGTTCAAAGAAAAAACCGGCAGTGACAAATATCAGCAACGAGCAGAAAAGCATCGCGGGGAAAAGCCTGAGCCACCGGCGAAACATGAATTCGCCCGCGCCCGGGCATTTTTCAAGCGTCATCAGGATCACGAAGCCGGAGACCAGAAAAAACAGTTCGACGCCGAGCCAACCATACTTGAACAACGGAATACCGCTATACGCGCCCGCATAGGGGACGAGCGACGGCCACCGCGCGTAAGCATGGAACCCGACGACCAGCAAAATCGCCAACCCCCGGTGGCCGTCAAGATATTCGATTCTATTATTCACCGCAGCTCTTTTGGCCTTGTCCCTTCATGCCTGCTGTTGTTGATACGTCGCCGCCGAGGTGCGACGAGGGCGTGCGCGGAGTCTAGCGCGATTGCAGCGTCGCCGGTAGCGCGGCGCCGGGACCGCTTGATAAATTGTCAGGTCAAAAGAAAAAGGCCCGCTGTCGCCAGCGGGCCTTTTTGATTGCTAGGCGGTGCGCGATTCAAACTCGCGACCAACGGATTAAATTTCCCGCATACAGAGCATCCCGAAGCTTCTGATTTTCCATGAACGGCATCCTCTAAGGTGAACAACCGCTTATAGTTGCGGTGCATGCGGTCTCGCGCAGCGTCACTAGTCGCCTTTGATCCCCGCGCGCTTGATCACGTCCGTCCATTTCGCGGTTTCCGTTCTGACGTGGTCGGCGAAACGTGCGGGCGTGCCGCCGACGGGTTCTATCCCCAACGCGAGCCACCGTTCGCGGATCGCCGGGGAAGCGATGACTTTGTTGAGTTCCGCGTTGAGCTTTGCCACGATGGGGCCGGGCGTTCCCGCCGGAGCCATGTAGCCGCCCCACGCGGTAATTTCATAGCCCGGAACGCCGGCCTCGGCCACGGTCGGAATGTCCGGCGCGAGCGGAATGCGCCGCGGGCCCGTCACGCCAAGCGCGCGCAAACGACCAGACGTGACGTGCGGCAGCACGGAGGTCACGTTGTCGGAAAGGATCTGCAAGCGGCCGCCGATGATCTCGGTGATTACCTGCTGCATGCCTTTGTACGGCACGTGCACCATCCGCGTGCCCGTCATGAGCTTGAACAATTCCATGCTGAGGTGCATCGTGCCGCCGCTGCCGGAGGTGCCGAACAGCAACTGGTCCGGGTTGCGCTTCGCGTAGGCAATCAGTTCGGATACCGAATTCACGGGCAGGGCGGGCGTGATGGCGATGAGGTTGGGCGAGATGTTCGTCAGGATCACCATGCGGAAATCCTTGTTTACATCGTAAGGAACCTTCGCGAGCAGGCTCGAATTGGTGGCGAGCGGAAACCCGCCATAGCCGATCGTATAGCCATCCGGCTGCGCCCTGGCTACCGCCTCGAAGCCGATCGAACTGCTGGCCCCCGGGCGATTTTCCACCACGACCTGTTGGCCGATTTGCTTGCCAAGCTCGTTGGCGACCAGTCGCGAATTCGTATCCGGTTGTCCGCCGGCGGCGGAGGGCACGATCATGCGGATGGGCCGTTCCGGGAAGGCCGCGAGCGCAGGTTGAACCGACATGCAGCCGATCAGGGCCGCCAGCAGCACTGTTGCAGCAGATTTCATTGCACCTTCCTTTGGTATATCGTGCTCCGCGAATGTGCGCATAATAGCTTCATCGTCATTATCGTGTGAAACGCAAGGAGACATGCATGGCAATACAAGGTCTACCCGCCGCAGGTCGCGAGCTCGCCGGCCAGGTCGCGCTCGTCACCGGGGGCGCGAAGAATATCGGACGCGCGATTTCGCTCGCGCTCGCTGCGGCAGGGGCAGCCGTGGCGGTCAACACGCTGCGCTCGCGTGAAGCTGCCGCAGCGGTCGTCCACGAGATCCGCGCAACGGGTGGCGACGCCGAGGTATTCATCGCCGACGTCGCGGATGCCGCTGCGGTAAGCGCGATGGGCGAAGGCGTGATCAAGCGCTTCGGCAAAATCGACATCCTCGTCTTGAACGCCTCCCAGCGCAAAGAAGTCCTCTTCAAGGACATGACTTTCGAGGATTGGCGGAACACGATGTCGATTACGCTCGACGGCTCGTTTCACTGCATCAAGGCCTGCCTGCCGGCTATGCTCGCGAAGCGCGGCGGCAACATCGTTACCCTTGGTGGTGACGCGGTCCTCGTTGGCGGCAACCGCAAATCGCACAACACTACGGCGAAGAACGGGCTCGTCGGGCTCACGCGTGCGCTCGCGAAAGAACTCGCGGAGGACGGCATCCGCGTGAACTGCGTGTCGCCCGGCAGCATCAATACGGAACGGCCCGCCCACCGCAGTGCGCGCGCGGACCCCAAAGGCAAGATCCCGCTGGGGCGCTATGGTGAAGCGGAAGAAATCGCCGCCGTGGTGCGCTTCCTGTGCGGCCCCGGCGGGGGCTTCATCACCGGCCAGACCATACACGTGAGCGGGGGCGATTTTATTTTCGCGTAGCTCGCGATTGACGGCCGCACTTAGACTACCAGTACGAGTGCGGAGCCACGCTCTTCGGCGTTACGTGCAAGACAATTACAAAAAGCAAAGGGCCAGCCGCAGCTAACCCCTTGTAAATTGGTAGGCGGTGCGAGATTCGAACTCGCGACCAACGGATTAAAAGTCCGCTGCTCTACCGGCTGAGCTAACCGCCCGCAAAAGGCGCGAATTTTACCGGTTACGCGCTAACGGGTCAATTTTACCGGCGTTCGGACGGCGAATTTAGTACTCAATTTACGGCTATTGGCCGGAAAACAGCGCTGCACGACCGCATAACCGGAATATGTTTCGCGGGCTGCCGTCCGCGAGTGCAACCGGGCATGCAGCCGCGGGCCAAAAAGGGCTATGATCACCGTTGCAGATCTGATGAATGCGCCGCCAGAGCGTAACTGGACGGAACCCGAACCATAAGGAGGGAGTACTTCATGCAAAGCAGACGTTTTGTCGTTGCGCTCGTCGCAGGGCTCGCGATACTCGGCGCGCATGCTGCGCGCGGAGCCACCGCACCCGATGCCGCCTTGACGGGCAAGGTCACGTCAGCCAAGGAAGGCGCGATGGAAGGCGTGCTGGTCAGCGCCAGGAAAGCCGGCTCGACCATCACGATCACCGTCGTGTCGGACAACAAGGGCATATACCGCTTTCCGCACGCGAAACTCGATGCCGGCCAGTACGCGATTCGCATACGCGCGGCAGGCTACGAACTCGACGGCAAAGTGACCGCGCAAGTCGAGGAGCAAAAGGCCGCCACGCTCAATTTGAAGTTGCGCACCACACAGGATCTCGCGGCGCAACTCACGAGCGGCGAGTGGATTGCGAGCATGACCGGCACGGAGCAGCAGAAGAGGACCCTGCTCGGCTGCGTCGGCTGCCACACCGTGGAGCGTATCGCGCGTTCGAAGTACGACACCGACGGTTTCGTGATGACCGTGCAGCGCATGGGCACCTATGCGAACCAGAGCACGCCGCTGCGTCCGCAGAAACGCCTGACCACGCGGGACACCGATCTGGTCGGCGAAGACCAGGCCCGCGTGCAGCGCACGCAGGCGGAGTGGTTGAGCAGCATCAACCTGAGTTCGGGTCCGCGCTGGGACTATCCGCTCAAGACCTTCCCGCGCCCGAAGGGCAAGGCAACGCAGGTCATCATGACGGAATACGACCTGCCGCGACCGACGATCGAACCGCACGACGTGATCGTCGATGCCGAGGGCGTTGCTTGGTATTCGAATTTCGGCGAGCAGTCGATCGGCAAGCTCGACCCGAAAACCGGCAAGGTCACCGAGTACCCGGTGCCGGAACCGAAGAAAGGCTCGCCGCTCGGACTGCTGTCGTTGCGCGCGGACAAAGACGGCAACTTGTGGGCGGGCATGATGTACCAGGGCGCGATCATGAAGTTCGAGCCCAGGACCGAGAAAATCCAGGTATGGAACCTGCCGCCGGAATTGAACCGCGCCAACACCCAGATCAACATGACAAGCCCGATGACGATGGGCGTTGACGGCAGGATCTGGACGCAGAACAACGGCGTCGGCGGCATTCACCGCGTGGATCTCAAATCCGGCACGTGGGAGACGTGGGAGCCGTTCAAGAAATCGCCGGTCGGTCACAACATCTATGACGTGGTCGGCGATTCGCAGAACAACGTGTACTTCACCGACATCGGCAAGGAGCACATCGGCCGCATCGATGCGAAGACCGGCGAAATCACGCTGCATGAAACGCCGACGAAATCGTCGGGACCGCGGCGCGCGGTCATGGACGCGCAGGACCGGCTGTGGTTCGCCGAATATCGCGGCAACAAGATCGGCGTGTTCGACACCAAAACGGAAAAATTCCAGGAGTGGGCGATGACCACGCCGTGGACGCAGCCGTACGATGTCGCGGTCGACAAGAACGGCGAGGTATGGACGGGGTCAATGCTGAACGACCGTATCGTGCGGCTCGATCCCAAAACCGGCAAAACGATCGACTACCTGCTGCCGCGGTTCACCAACGTACGCCGCGTGTACGTGGACAACGCGACGCCGACGCCGACGTTCTGGGTCGGCAGCAACCACGGCGCATCGATCATCAAGCTGGAACCGCTCGAGTAGGCGGCGCTGGTGCGACTAAAGCGGGCGACGCCCGCTTTAGTCCTCGCGCAGCATTTTCCAGTACTGGTATTTCATCGTCGCCGCCGAGCCGGCGACGATCGCGCAGAAGGTCAGGATCGAACCCAGCGCGAGCGTCGAGAAACCGCTGATGCCCTGGCCTATCGTGCAGCCCAGAGCGGTGACACCGCCGAATCCCATCAGGATGCCGCCGATGATGTGATTGCGCAGGTCGCTTATCGTCGTGAAACCTTCCCAGCGGAAAGTCCTGCTCGCAATCGCGTAACCAAACGAACCGACGACGACTCCCGCAGCCGCCATGATGCCGAACGTGATGGTCAATGACTTGTCCGTCCACAACATCAAGAGTTCGAGCGTATAGGCGAGCGGCGCCACGAACGAAACCGACTCGGCAGCACGCGTATTGGTGCCGAAAAAAGTCATCTCGAGCGTATCCGGGTTTTCCTGGTAACCGACATGCGCGGTCACGTACCAGCCTGCAACCACGATCAGACCGACGACCACGCCACCCGCCAGGTAATCGCGATTGGCGCGAAATTCGCGGTCCTTCAGCACAAAGACCAGCAGCGCCGCCGCGACAACCGCTGCAATCGCAACGCGCAACGTGCCGACCGCGATGCCGCTGCCCGCGAACAGCGATGGCAGATCCTGTCCCTTCAAGCCATAGACTTCGAAGTTAACAGCGACGGGCTGCAGCACCGACACGCGAAACTGGCCGAACAACCCGCGCAGGGTCATGTAAGCCGAAATGCCGAGGAACACGTAGACCACGAGCGATTTCAAATTACCGCCGCCGATGCGGATCAGCGTTTTGCTGCCGCAACCCGAGCCCAGCGTCATGCCGACACCGAACAGGAAACCGCCGACCACGAATGACAACCAGGTGAAATTAGGCGCCGTGTAAATCGATTTCGACAAATCGACGAGTCCCGCGTGCCATAGCGCGTTAGAACCGATGATCGCCACGGCGATTGCGAGCAGCCACATGCGCATGCGGCCCCAGTCGCCCATGTTGACGGCGTCGGACACGGCACCCATGGTGCAGAAATTGACCTTGTTGCCCACCGCGCCGAACACGAGCCCGAGCGCGAATCCGCACCAGGCGACAGTGGCGCCCAGATGGCTTGTGACTTCCATGAATTCTCCGCGAAACGAGTCCGCACATTCTAGCGAGCTTTATAGCGCCGCGTCTCAACGCTCGATCCCTCGCTCCCTCTCCCGGTGAGCGAGCGGCCAGAGCGCGTTAGTCCTGATAATGCGTCGGGTCGGCGACGCCGGCGGACTCGAAACCGGCCTTGCGCAACCGGCACGAATCGCACACGCCGCACGCGCGGCCCTCCGCGTCCGCCTGGTAGCAGGAAACCGTCAGCACGTAGTCGACGCCCAAAGCCCGGCCGCGACGGATGATCTCGGCTTTGCTGTAACTGATGATGGGCGTGTGCAGCGTGAGACGACCGCCTTCGACCGCCGCCTTGGTCGCGAGATTGGCCATCGCCTCGAACGCGCGCATGTATTCCGGCCGGCAATCCGGATAGCCCGAATAATCGACCGCGTTAGCGCCGAAAAATATATCGCGCGCACCCAGCACTTCCGCCCATGCGAGCGCAAGCGACAGCAGGATCGTATTGCGGGCGGGCACGTAGGTCACCGGTATGCCCGCCGCGATGCCGGATGTCGGGACTGCGATACTGGCGTCGGTCAGCGCCGAGCCGCCGAACGCGGTGAGATCGAGCGTGGTGACGCGGTGTTCGCGCGCGCCTAGCGCACGTGCGACGCGCGCAGCCGCGGCGAGTTCGGCACGGTGACGCTGGCCGTAATCGATCGACAGGCAATAGCATTCGTAGTCTGCCGCGCGCGCAATCGCGAGCACCGTTGCCGAATCAAGCCCGCCCGACAGCAGCACTACCGCATTCGCCATGATCTAAATCCTGTTCGCTTTCAACGCCGCGAGCGGATAGTGCGTGCCGCGCCAGTTGATCCCGCCATCGCGCAACGTGATGAAGGTCGCGCGCCACAGTATGCATACGAACAACACGGCCATCACGGGAAAGCCCGCCGCGTACCAGCGCGGCGCGCCGACGATGTGCGCGATCATCATGTAGGCAGCGAGTATCACGATGCACGACGCGGCATTGAGGACAAGGGTCGCGCCCGTCGTCACGACGAGTGCAGCGAACGGCCATACGAATAGCACCAGCGTGGCCAGCGTGCCCGCGACCATCGCGGCAACGCGGTAATCGACGCCCGCGAGGGAATTTTTCTCGAATCCGCGCGCGAGCGCTGCGAGCGACGGATACCATTCGACGCTCATGAGTTCGCGTCCGAACAGCATTTCCTGCGAATACCCGGCGTCCTTGATGATCTTGCCGAGCTTGATGTCGTCGTCGGGCCGCAATGCGATGCGACGATGCCCGCCCACCGCGCGATAGACGTCCGCGCGCACGAGATTGAAAGCGCCGATGCCGATGAAACAGCGGCTCTTGGTGTCCGGCGCCTTCCATGGCCGCGCATACAGCGTGAAAAACAGCGTAAATGCGCCCATGAACATGCCGAGCAGCAAGCCGGGCGCCGCGATGTCCGGCGTGATCGCGACATGATCGCGCCGCGCCGCCACCGCGTGACTGACGGCACGCCTCACCACGTCCGGCCGCATGATCACATCGGCGTCCGCGAATATGAGTATTGCGCCGCTCGCCTCGCTCGCACCGCGCTCGAGCGCGTGATTCTTGCCGAGCCAGCCCGCCGGCAACTCGGTGATGCGCACTATCCTCAGGTGCGCGTGATGCGCCTGTTGCGCGAGAATTTGCGGCGTCGCATCGCTCGAACGGTCGTCGACAACGATGACCTCGTAATCCGGATAGTCCTGCGCGAGCAGCGAACCCAGCGCTTCTTCCAGGCCGCCGGCTTCGTCGCGCGCGGCGACCACGATCGACACGCGCGGCGGCGACGCAGGCAACGCGTTGGCTGCATCGCGCAACAACCGGATCGAGCGATTGCCGCGCACGAGGACCGTCAGCGCAATCGCGGTCAGTGCAAACGTCGCGAGCGCAAATGCGAACAACATGGAATGCGCGAACCGCGGCCTAGCGGCCCGGCTCTTCGCCCCACAGTTGCTTATGCAACTGGGTTTGCAGGCGTACCGGCAACTGGTCGCGCAATATCCAGTCGGCGAGCAACCCGGCGTCGAGGTCGCGGTACGC
>Ga0265332_10001933_pt1 | contig 10949 bp, 10 predicted proteins | sample 41926metaG_FD_202084 | JGI IMG/M metagenome (GOLD analysis project Ga0265332, IMG submission 202084) | Rhizosphere microbial communities from Carex aquatilis grown in University of Washington, Seatle, WA, United States - 4-19-26 metaG | ecosystem: Host-associated > Plants > Roots > Rhizosphere...
GGCCTGGTCGGTGGTCTTGACGCGGCCAGCCTCGCCTGGGAGACGGTCCCGGAGTATGAAGGCGCGGCGAAGGCGCTCACCCTCTCGACGAAGGAGCGGCGCGCTGTCGCCCGGGAGATGCTCGTGCTCGGACGGCCGCTAGGACAGCCGCAGAGCCTGGGAGCGCTCCCGCTGGCCGTGCTCAGCGCAGGGAGCGCCAGCCGCCGGAGGTGGCCCATCTGGGCCCCCTGGGCGCAGCTGCAGGATGAACTGGCCGCCCTCTCGTCGGACAGCGCATACATGTACGCGGTGAACGCCGGCCACAATGTCCACCTGGATGATCCGGGCGTGGTCGTGCAGGCAATCCGCGACCTCGTTGACCGGTGCCGCCGGGACAGGGCGCAGTAAGCACCTTCAGTGTCGCTTTGGCTGCGGTTCGGCAACGCCCGCCGGGACTGGTCAGTGGGCCTGCCTCCGCTGTTCCTCCGCGGCTGACCGCTGTCCCGGCACGCTGACATCGCCCTCGAGCCGGAGGTTGGGCACCACCGGCGCCAGCCAGCGCGGCAGCCACCAGGCACGCGCTCCGAGCAGCGACATGATCGCGGGGACCAGGATCATGCGGACGATGGACGCGTCGATGAGCACCGCGAACGCCATTCCGATGGCGAGCATCTTCACCGTCGGGTCCGGGTTGAGCACGAAGCTGGCGAAGACAACGATCATGATGAGGGCCGCGGTCGTAATCACCCGGGCCGTGGCCCCGATCCCGATCGCGACGCTGCGGTGCGCGTCACCAGTCACCCGCCAGGCCTCGTGCATCCGGGAGACCAGGAAGACCTCGTAGTCCATTGACAGCCCGAACACGATGCAGAACACCAGCATCGGCACGTAGGCCGGGATGGGCAACGTCGACTGGAGCCCGATCGCGCTCGCACCCCAGCCCCACTCGAAGATCGCCACGATGACGCCGTAGGCGGCGCCAATCGACAAGATGTTGAGGACCGCGGCCTTGGTCGCGATCACGACCGACCGGAACGCGGCGGTCAGCAGGAAGAACGAGATGGCGACGACGGCGACGATCAGCAGCGCCAGCCGGCTGGTGATCTGGTCGGTGAAATCGACGGCTCCCGCCGTGGTTCCGGTGACGTAGCTTGTCGCGGGCTCCTTCGGCAACACATCGTCGCGGAGCGTTTTGACCAGGGCGGTGGTCTGGCTAGCCTGCGGCCGGGTGGTCGGAATGACGTTGAACACCGCTGTGGTGCCGGACGAGTTGACCGACGCGGGAGTGACGGAAGCGACGCCCGCGGTCTTCGAGATATCGGACTGCATCGTGGACAACAGCGAGTTGTTCGCGGAGCTGGACTGGCTTGGCAGCTTGACCACGACGGTCAGCGGCCCGTTCACGCCGACCCCGAAGCCCTCAGAGATCAGGTCGTACGCCTGTCGGTTGCTGTCTGACGTGGGATTGGTCCCGTTGTCCGGTTGGCCGAGCGTCATCGACAACACCGGGATCGCCAGCACGAGAAGCACCGCCACACTGAGCACCGCCCATGGCCAAGGCCGGTCGCTCACCATCCGGCCCCAGCGGGCGAAGGCGCCGCGTTCATGCTGCTTTTGCATGGCCGCCGCGGTCTGCGCCGCCTGTTCCCGTGCGGTCTCCGCGCTCTTGCGTGCCCGGACCCGGGCGCGCAGTGCCCGCACCGTCTCCCCGGCAGCCCCCATGAACGCGGTCACCAGGGTCAGCGCCGAGATCATCGTGACCACGACGACGATCGCCGCGGCCAGGCCTATCGACCCGACGAAGCTGACCCCCGAGAGGTACAGGCCAAGGACGGAGATGGCGACGGTGCTGCCTGCCACCACGATCGCGGCGCCGGATGCGCCCCCGGCCCGCCGGACTGAGCGCCCGACCTCCATCCCGTTGTCCAGGTTCTCCCGGTGCCTGGCCACCAGGAAAAGCCCGTAATCCACGGCAACTCCGAGCCCCAGCAGCGTCGCGATGGTCGGCGCGGTAGTTGGGAACGTGATCACCCGGGCGAGCAGCCCGAGCAGCGAGAGCCCGCAGAGCACGCTGAAGATCGCAGCGACCAGCGGGATGGCCGCCGCGATCAGCGAGCCGAACATGATCAGCAGCAGCACGAGCGCACACGACAGGCCGATGACCTCGGACGCCTGGTCCTGCGTCTGCTGGCCGATCTCGCCGGCCCCGGCCCCGTACTCGACCTGGAGGCCCGCTTTAACGGCAGGTGCCACCGCATTGTTCAGGTTGTCCAGATAGCTGGCATCGAGCGAGTCCGGGTTGACGCTCCAGCTCACATTGGCGTACGCGATCGTGCCGTTACTGGAGACCGTGCCCGTATTGGACGACGCGAACGGGCTGACTGCCTTGATGACGTCCGGCAGTTTCGCCACGTTGCTTACCGACTGGTTGACCGCCGCCTGCTGTGCGGTGACGGTGCCGCTGTTGGCGTGAAAGACGATCTGCCCGCCATACCCGCCTTGCTGCGGAAAGGTGCTGTTCAGCACGTTGAGGCCAGTCGCGGAACCGCTGCCAGGAATCGTGTAGTTATTGACGAACTCACCACCGAACGAGTGCTTGGCGCCGAGCAGTCCGCCGAGGATAATCACCCAGCCGATGATGAAAATCCAGTGCCTCCGGGCCGCGACCCCAGCAAGCCTCTCGAGCAGTAGATTCATTAGCGCTTTGTCCCCCGCCGTTGTCCAGGCACCGCAGACAGAAAGACTGGCTCCTGATAGTCACGCCGAGACGGCTGCCGGCGGATCACCCGCAACGGGTGATCCGACAGCAAGGCACCTCAAAGCTCACGGCCTGGGGCGTGCCGCTGGGTACGAATCCGCCAGCGGGATCTCACCGGGTCGCGGACGGTGCTGGCTGCCCGGTCGCGGCCTTCGTGACCAGCGGCGCGGTCGGCGTCTGCCGCCACAGGCGGCGGCTGGGGGGACGCAGCCCCCAGGACAGCACCGTCAGGATCGTGAAGATGGCCAGCAGGCCCAGCTCGCCGAGGGCGTAGCCGGTGGTCAGGTGCGAGACCATGGCCCCGGTGTAGGTGAAGAAGGCGCCGGCGTAGGCCCATTCCTTGAGCAGCGGGCGACCCGGGATGAGCAGGGCGAACGCTCCCAGCACCTTCCAGATTCCCAGCAGTACCAGGAAGTACGTCGGATAGCCCAGGCCTGTGACAAGGTCGGTGACGAAGGGCAGGCGAGCGATGTCCCAGACACCTCCAAGGCCCATTTCGCCGACCACCGCCGCAGTAGCTAGCCAGTAGCCGGCCGCCAGGTAACGCGCAGGCCCGTGGCGGCTGGTGCGGGTCATCGGTTCGTTTCTGGTGTACATTCCGGTGTCCTTTCAGGTTGGTACCTCGGCGGGGGGGAGCATCTGGTCGATGAGGATCCTTGTCAGCCATCGTTCGTATCGCGCGGGGCGCCAGCCTCGGTCGGAGACGAGCAACCGGTAGACCTCGGGCGACATGAGCGCGTGGATGATGTCCGCGGCCTCGCGCTCACGCAGTTCCGGCCGCAGGGCCCCGGCGAGGGCCAGGGAACGGGCGATCTGCGCCTGGCCTTGCTGCCTGTGCCGCGTCTGCTCGGCGAGCAGGGCAGCCGCGGCGGAATCGGAGGCCGCCGCGCTCACGAGGATCCGGTGCACAGGCTCGGTTCTCGTCATGATGCCGCGGGTGATGCCCGCGAAGCCTGACAGCTGGCTCCTGGGATCTGGGTCCGCGAGGAACGCACGGACGTGGTCCCGGTCCGCCAGCGGGATGGTCTCGTCGTCACCGGCTATCGAGACGTCAAGCAGTGCCTTGAGGATCCCGAGCTTGGAGGAGAAGAGACGGTACACGGTCGCGGGCGGGACATCCGACACGTCGCTGATGGCCTCGACGGTGGTTCCCGCGTAGCCGCGTTCGAGGAACAGCGTCCGGGCGGCCCGCACGACCGCGGCGCGAGCCAGGCGCGTCCGGGCCTGGCCGCTCTTGCCGCCCCGCGAGGCGCGCTGCTTGGCTGTGATAGTCACATTCTGAGAGTATCACTCTTGATTTGAGAGTAGAACTCTCAAATAATGCGGGAATGCTGTGGGCGCCGCCGGCCGGTGCCCCATCGCTAATGCGCGCCGTGACAATGACCGGCTGTTACTCGCGGGGCCGGCCGGCGGCGATTATCGCCGCGAACCGCTGCTCAACCTCGGGGATCCGGTCGGCGTGGGTGAACGCGAGCGGCCGGCGGTGCGTGACCGCGTCGAACGCGATCCTGGCCGCCTCGTCCGGGGTGATCGCGTCGGGGTAGTCCTCGCGGCTCATCCCGGTGGCGACCTTACCCGGCAGCAGGAGGGTCACCCCGACGTCGGCGCTGACGGCGGCCAGCTCCTGGGTCAGCGATTCGCAGAGGCCGAGGAGCGCGTGCTTCGCCGCGACGTAGGAACTGATGCCGGGCCGGGCGGTAACCGAGGCCATCGACCCGGTGACCAGCAGCTGCGCGGGCAGGCCAGCCTCGAGCAGCCGGGGCACGAACGCGCGGACCAGGTGCACCGTGGCCATGAAGTTGATGTTCATGACCCGGTCCCACTCGGCCGCGGTCAGCTCCCAGGCGCGGCCGAGCACCACGATCCCCGCATTGGAGCAGACCAGCTGGACCGGGCCGAGGGCGAAGGCGGCCCGGGCGAGGCGCTCGATGCCGGCCGGCTGGGACACGTCCGCCACCACCGTCGCCACCACCGCGCCCGACTCGCGCAGCCGGCCGGCGGCGGCGTCCAGGGCATCGGCGCGGACGTCGGACAGCACGACCCGCAGGCCGCGGTTGGCCGCGGCGGCGGCCAGCGCGTAGCCGATCCCGCTGGCGCCGCCGGTTACCACCGCGACCCGTCCTGGTTCGATCCGCATCCGTGGCTCCCGTAAGGATGTCAGCGCGGGGGCATGCGGATGGCGCCGTCAAGGCGGATGGTCTCGCCGTTGACGTACCGGTTCTCCAGCAGGCTGACCGCGAGGTGTGCGTAGTCGTCCGGGTCGCCGAGCCGCTTCGGGTGCGGCACCGCGGCGGCCAGGCCGTCCCTGATGTCCTGCCTGAGGCGGGCGAGCATGGGCGTGTCGAAGGTACCGGGGGCGATCGTGTTCACCCGGATCTGCCTGCTGGCGAGGTCGCGCGCGGCGACCAGGGTGATGCCGTGCACGGCCGCCTTAGTGGCGGTGTAGGACGTCTGGCCGATCTGGCCGTCGAAGGCCGCGACCGACGCGGTGAGCACGATGGCCCCGCGCTCGCCGTCGACCGGCTCGGTGCGGGCGATGCGCGCCGCGCCCAGTCGCAGGATGTTGTAGGTGCCCACCAGGTTGACCCGGACGACCTCAGCGAAGGTCTCCAGCGAGCCGGGGTTGCCCTCCTTGTCGAGTATCCGTACCCGGTCACCGCCGCGGCCCGCGCAGTGCACCACCGCGCGCAGGGGGCCGCCCCCGGCCTCGACGGCGTCGAGCGCGTCGTTCACCGCGGTCTCGTCGGTGATGTCGGCCTTGGCGAAGATGACCCCCGTGCCCAGCTCCGCGAGGTCGTCATCGGACGGGGGGTTCAGGTCCGCGATGCCCACCTTGGCGCCGGCCGCGAGCAGGCGGCGCACGGTCGCCAGGCCGAGCCCGGACGAGCCGCCGGTGACCAGGGCGGAAATGGAATCTAGTTGCACGGCTGCTCCTTGGTGGATGTCGTTGGCGACGGTGTCGGGTAACCGGTCAGCTGGCCAGCAGTTCGATGACGGTCGCGTTGGCCATGCCGCCGGCCTCGCACATCGTCTGCAGGCCGTAGCGGATCCCGTGGTCGCGCATGTGGTGGACCATCCGGGTCATCAAGATGGCGCCGGACGCGCCGAGCGGGTGCCCGACGGCGATGGCGCCGCCGAGCGGGTTGAGCCTCGCGTGGTCGGCGCCCGTTTCCGCCTCCCAGGCCAGCGGTACGCTCGCGAACGCCTCGTTGACCTCGAAGGCGCCGATGTCGTCGATGGTCAGGCCCGCCCGCTTGAGCACCTTGGCGGTGGCCGGGATCGGCGCGGTCAGCATGGTCACCGGGTCGTCGCCGGTCACCGCGCCGGAGTGGAACCGCGCCAGCGGCCGCAGGCCGAGCTCGGCCGCCCGCTCACTGGTGGTGATCAGCAGGGCGGCGCAGCCGTCGGAGATCTGCGAGCTGTTGCCCGCGTGGATGACGCCGTCGTCGAGGAAGGCGGGCTTGAGTGACGCCAGCTTCTCAAGCGAGGAGTCGCGCCGGATGCCCTCGTCGGCCGTGAGCTCGCCGTCCGGGCCACTGACCGGGACGAGCTGCCCGGCGAAGGCGCCGCCGTCGGTCGCGGCCGCGGCCTTCCGATGGGACTCGAGCGCGAACTCATCCAGCTGGGTACGGGACAGGCCCCAGCGGCGGGCGATGTCCTCCGCGCCGAGGCCCTGGCTGAAGCTGTCGCGCTGGTAGCGCTCCTTGACCTTGGGACCGAACGGCTCGCCGACCGCCCGCGCGGAACCGAGCGGGACCCGGCTCATCGACTCCACGCCGCCGGCCACGACGACCTCGTAATGGCCGGCGATGACGCTGGCGGCGGCGAAGTGCACCGCCTGCTGGCTCGAGCCGCAGGCACGGTCCAGGGTCACCCCGGGGATCGACTCGGGCCAGCCGGCCGCGAGCACCGCAAGCCGGCCGACGTTGGTGGACTGCTCGGCGATCTGGGTGACGCAGCCCCAGACGATGTCCTCGATCAGCTCCGGGTCGAGCTGGTTCCGGCCGGCCAGCGCCGTCAGCACGGACGCCGACAGGTCGACCGGGTGCACTTCCCGCAGGGTCCCCTTGCGGCGGCCGATCGGCGCGCGCACCGCGTCTACGATTACCGCATCTCGCACGAGCTGTTCCTTCCTGTTGGCGCTGGCATAAGACAGAGAGCGCGAAGCCGCCGGTGACGCGCAGCGTCTCCCCGGTCACGAACGACGCGGCGGGTGAGACGAGGTACAGCAGCGCGTCGACGATGTCACGTTCCTCACCCTCGCGCGGCAGGATCTGCTGCGACATGACGCGGGCCACTTCGTCCCTTGGCAGCTCCGCCCGGATGGTGTCGGTGAAGATCAGGCCGGGCGCGATCGCGTTGACCCGGATGCCGTCGGCGGCGAACTCACGCGCCAGCTGGGCGGTGGCGCCGCGGACGGCCAGCTTGGACACCCCGTAGGCGGCGCGGTTCGCGTAGGCGGCCGAGGATGAGATGTTGACGACGACGGCGCCAGGTCGGCCGCTCATCGCGGGCCGGGCGGCCAGCGAGCAGATGTAGACCCCGATCACGTTGACGTCGAACAGCCGCCGCAGGCCGGCGATGCCGATCTCGGCCGAGGGCTTGTTGTAGGCGGCCGAGTGCAGGCCGGCATTGTTGACGAGGATGTCGATGCCGCCGTGCCGCTCCGCGACCTCGCAGAAAACCGCGGCCACGGCGGCCTCGTCGGCCACGTCGCAGGCCGCGCCGACGGCGCGGCCGCCCTTGCCCGTGATCTCCGCCGCGGCCGCCGCGGCCGCCGCGCCGTCGATGTCGGCCAGTACCACGTGGGCGCCCCGGGCGGCCAGGGCCGTGCCGAAGGCCTTGCCGAAGCCGCGGCCGCCGCCGGTGATCACCGCTACCTTGCCCTGATAGGCGTCCTGCGTCATCGCGTCCCCTACTCGTCCGCGGCACCGGCGGGCTCGCCGCCGAAGACCCGGGTCACCGGTCCTGCCAGACCGGGTCGCGGCGCTCACGGAAGGCGGCGACGCCCTCGGCCGCGTCCTGCGAGCCGAACACCGGTTCCAGGTAGGCCCGCTGCCGCTGGAAGCCCTCGCCCGCCGGCCAGTCGGCCGAGTCGACCGCGACCGCCTTGGAGGCCCGCACCGACATCGGCGCGCTCGCGGCAACCTGCGCCGCCAGCTCGAGCGCCGCGGCGAGCGCCTGCCCGTCATCGACCAGGCGGTTGACCAGGCCGAAGTGCTCGGCCCGGGCCGCGTCGAGCGGTGCTCCGGTGCAAATGAGCTCCATCGCCACCGCCTGCGGGAGGCGGCGCGGCAGCCGGAACACGCCGCCGCCGCGTGCGGCCAGCCCGCGGCGCACCTCGGGCAGGCCGAACCGGGCGCCTTTGCCCGCGGTGACCATGTCGCAGGCGAGCACGATCTCGAACCCGCCGCCGAGCGCCCAGCCTTCCACCGCGGCGATCAGCGGCTTGGCCGGCGGCCGCTCGACGATGCCGCCGAAACCCCGCACGGGATCCCTGATCTGCTCCCCGGCCGCGAACGCCTTCAGGTCCATGCCCGCGCAGAAAGCTGGCCCGGCCCCGTGCAGCACGCCGACCCGCAGCTCGGTGGTGCGGTCGAGCAGGTCGAGCGCGCGGGCGATCCCGGCCGAGACCGCGCCGTTCACGGCGTTGCGCTGCTGCGGCCGGTTGATGGTGACGACCAGGATGCCGCCTTCGCGGCGGATCAGGACGTCGTCGGGCGCAGCCGATGGGCCGGCGGCTGATGACATGGGCGGTCGGGCTCCCGGTTGGCAGTGAAGAGTCTATTTGTATAACTAATATAGAGAGATCACGGAACGGGGGCAAGGTTACCCACCTCACTCAGCCCAGAGCCGATCAGCCGAGGGCCGATCAGCCGAGGGCCGGTCAGCGGAGTGCCGAGTGGCCGAGCAGCGCCTTGCCGAGGTGCAGGATCTGGATCTGGCTGGTTCCCTCGGGGATGGTGGCCTCGCGGGCGTCGCGGAAGTACCGCTCGACCGGCGACTCCTCCATGAGCCCGGCTCCCCCGTGCAGCTGCAGCGCCAGGGTGGCGGCCCGCCCGGCCGACTCGCCGCAGTAGTACTTGGCCATCGAGCACTCGTACCGCCCGGGCTCGCCCGCGTCGATGCTCCTGGCGGCGTGGTAGCCGAGCAGCCGGGACGTCTCCGTCAGGGTCGCGATCTCGACCACCATCTGCTGCACCAGCTGAAACCCGGCGATGGGCTTGCCGAACTGCTCGCGCTGGCGGCAGAACCTGATCGACTCCTCCAGGCAGGCCTGGGACAGCCCGACCGCGCCCATCGCCATGTTGAGTCGGCCCGCGTTGACGGCCGCCATGCCGAGCGACAGGCCGCCGCCGAGCTTGCCGAGCACGTTGCCCGCCGGCACCAGGGTGTCGTCGAACGTCAGCTCGCAGCTGGTGGTCGACCGGAGCGGCATGTGCGGGATGTCGTGCACGCCGAACCGGGACTCGGCCGCGTCGACCAGCAGCCCGGTGATCCCGTGGTCGGTGCCGTCCTCGTCGACCACCCGGACGAACAGGATGCCGAAGTCGCACCCGAGCGCGTTGGTGATGTAAAGCTTGCTCCCGTTGACCACGAACCCGTCTTTGGTGCGCCGGGCGGTAGTGCGCAGCGCGCCCGCGTCCGAGCCCGCGTCCGGCTCGGTCAGCCCGAACCAGCCGAACCGGCGGCCCGCGAGCAGGGGCTGGAGGAACCGCTCGGCCTGCTCCGCGCGGCCGGCCGCGCCGAGCACCCGGGCCACCATGCCCTGAACGTTGACGGTGGTCCGCAGCGAGCCCCAGCAGCGGCCGGCCTCCTCCATGAGGATGGCCTGCATCATCATCGGCAGCTCGTCTCCCCCGGCCGCCTCGGGCACGCCGCCCCGGACGTAGCCGAAGTCGTACAGCTGCGGCAGCAGCTCCCACGGGAACGTGCGGGCCTGCTCGTGCGCCGCCACCAGCGGCGCCACCTTCTTGTCGAGAAAGGACCGCACCGCGTCGCGCAGTGCCCGCTCGTCCTCGTTCAGCAGCGCCGCCATGAGTCACCATCCATCGTTCCGTACTTTCAGTTGTATCATCATACTGATATAGTCCAAAGCTGGACAGCAGGGTCGCCGCTCAGCGTGGAGGTGCCGTGCAGACGGGACTGGCAGGCAAGGTCGTCATCGTTACCGCCGCCACCGCTAACATCGGCCGGGGCATCGCGCTCGCGTTCGCCGCGGAAGGCGCCCGGGTGGTGATCAACGGCCGCGATCCCGTCGCCGGCGAACTGGTGGCCAAGCTCGCCCGCGAGCAGGGCGCCGCCGACGTGCTGTGGCGCCCGGCCGACATGACCGTCGAAGACGAGGTGGCCGGGATGGTCGCCGACACCCTGGCCGCCTTCGGCCAGATCGACGTGCTCGTCAACAACGTCGGCGGGAACGTGGCGGTCACCCCGTTCGCGTCATCGACCCCGGACCAGTGGCGAGCCGACCTCGAGCTCAACCTGATGACGACGTTCCGCTGCACCCACCTGGTGCTGCCCGCCATGCTTGAACGAGGCAGCGGGCGGATCATCAACATCGGCTCGACCGCCGGGTTCATCGGCGACCGTTACCTGGCCGTCTACTCGGCGGCCAAGGGCGGGGTGCACGCGTTCACCCGGGTGCTCGCGCTCGAACTCGGCGAAACCGGGATTACGGTCAACGCCATCGCGCCCTACGGGACCCGGTCCGACGACCCCTACAGCGACATGAGCAGCGGCAGCCGGCTCCACCCGGAGCACGGCGTGTTCGCTCGCGCCCGGGCGGAAGACCCGGAACGCATGATGGCCATCGGGCGCAAGACCGCGCTGCCGCGCAACCACGCGCGGCCGCCCGAGATCGGCGCCGCCGCGGTCTACCTGGCGTCGGAGGCGGCCGCGTTCGTCACCGGGCACACGCTCCAGGTCGACGGCGGCGTGTCCCTAGTCTGAGCAGGAGCAGCGCATGAGCGAGACCACCGTCTACACCGACTTCAGGCTGCACGCGGGTCACCTGGCCGAGACCGGGGAGCGCAGCCCGGCCGAGACCGCGGTGCGCCGTGACCTCGCCGCCGCCTACCAGCTATGCGCCCTGTTCGGCTGGGACGACCTCGTGTACACCCACATCTCCGCGCGGGTGCCCGGGCCGGGGCACCACTTCCTGGTCAACCCGCTCGGCCTGGGGTTCGACGAGATCACCGCGTCCAGCCTC
>Ga0265332_10001936_pt1 | contig 10930 bp, 9 predicted proteins | sample 41926metaG_FD_202084 | JGI IMG/M metagenome (GOLD analysis project Ga0265332, IMG submission 202084) | Rhizosphere microbial communities from Carex aquatilis grown in University of Washington, Seatle, WA, United States - 4-19-26 metaG | ecosystem: Host-associated > Plants > Roots > Rhizosphere >...
GCGTGAACTGTCCGCGCTTGGTGGCGACCTGGATGCGGCCGCCCAGGCGCTGCACGTGCTCGCGCACGATCTGCATCCCCTGGCCTCGGTGCACGCTATCCTTCGCCGTGGTGAGGCCGGGCTGGAAGATCAGGCTGACCAGTCGCGAGGGGCCCAGGGCCTCAAGGGTGTCTGCGTCGAGGATTCCCTGGCTGACCGCGGTCTGTGCGATGCGCTCTGCATCCAGGCCATGCCCGTCGTCCTGCATATTGAGTTCGAAGCCGTGCTCGCCCCGGTCGAGGAACTCGATCACCAGCGTGCCCAGCTCGGGCTTGCCGTGCGCCACCCGCTGGTCAGGCGTCTCGATTCCGTGCTCGATCGCGTTGCGCAGCAGCTGGCCCAGAGCGTCGAACAGCACGCTGATCCACTGCTCGGGAATATCTTCCAGGCCCATCGTCACGAGCGCGATGTGCTTATCCTGCTCGAGCGCGAACTTTTCAGCCAGCTGCGTCAGCGCGGCGGCAAGCTTTGGTTGCGCGCGGCGTTGGCTGGCCTCGAGTTCAGCGGCATTGCGCTCGTCCTCCTCAAGCGGTACGTGGACGGCCGCACAGTCGGCGGCAATCGTAATGTGGCTGCACAGCTCTTCGAGCACGACCATTGCCGGCAGCAGGTCGTTGCCGCTGAGGGGCTCTCGGCGCTCGACTGATCGCAGCGCGCTCTGCGCCTGCTCGAGTCGCAGGCTTACGGTCGGCAGGTGCAGGCCGACGAGCGCGTCCGCGAGCGTACCGAGTTCGGCCAGCAGATCCTCGATCTTGCCGCGAAAGGCGCTGCTCTCACGGGTCGGGGAGCGCAGTCGCTGGCGGATCCGCTCGACGGTCTCGAGGGCGCGCGTCATACCGGTGCCGAGCGCGGCGGGCTCAGCCAGTAGCAGCGAGCGATACAGGTCGCGCTGGTCGCGCAGCGTCTCGAGCTCGAGTCGCAGGCTCGGATCCAGCGCCTGGATTGCCGTATCGTTCATGCGCCAACCGCCGCGGCCATCGGCAGCTCCGCCACCGCGGTGAGCCCTTCCATGGCCGTCGTGATTGCCGCGCTGGCCGAAACGGCGTCGGGGAAGCGTGCTTCGCGCTCGCGCGCCATCATCCGGTCGAGCAATGGTTCGAGCGCGGCGCACGCCGGGGGCAGAGCCAAGCGCTGCCCGGAAATATGCTGCTCCATGACCTCGACCGCGCTGTTGCCCAGGTAGGGCTTGCTGCCGGTGAGCATCTCGTACAGGAGCACTCCGAGGCTGTAGAGGTCGCTGCGGGCATCGAGGGGCAAGCCTCTGGCCTGTTCCGGGCTCATGTAGTAGGGCGAGCCGCGCAGCACGCCGACCGCCGTATTCTGCATCGCCCCGTCGAGGTGCTTGGCCAGCCCGAAGTCTATGAGCACGACCGAGCTGTCCTCGCGCAGCATCACATTCGGCGGTTTGAGGTCCCGATGCACGAGCCCGGCGCCGTGCACGACCTCGAGAGCGCCGCAGATGCGTAGCGCGAATTCGAGGCTCTCGAGCGTCGTGATCGGCTGCAGCAGCCGGGTCTTGAGATCGCCGCAGGGGAAATACTCCATCGCCAGGAACTCGCGCCCGTCGTGGAATCCGTAGTCGTAGATGCTGACCACGGACGGATGGTTCAGCGCGGAAATCGCAGCGTACTCACGCGCAAATTCCTGCGCGTCGTCGCCAGCCTCGAGCCCCGGCTTGCTGATCTTGAGCGCCACGTTGTGGCCCAGGCTGACACTGTGCGCGAGGTAGACGACCGCGCGAGCGGACTCGCCGAGCTTGTGCAGGATCGAGTACTGCGGCAGGTCCAGGTGGGACGGGTCGATGCGCCGCCGCGCGCTGCCGGCCGGCCGCGCACGCGGCACGCTGCGCCGACGCGGCGGGTTCAGACTCAGGCGCAGCGACGTGGCCAGGCGCTGGGCATTGAGTAGACTGCGCGGCAGGTAGTCGATGGCGCCGATGCGGATCGCTCGCACCGCACTCAGCTCATTGCCACCGGATGCGACGATCACGATCGGCGGCATTCGCAGGTGGCGCTGCGTGCCGCGCAGCACGTCGAGACCGGCACCGGCGTCCTCGCTCCCGTCGCCGCAGTTCGCTCCGAGTACGATCAGGTCCAGACCGCGCAGTTCGCCGTTCGGGCTCTGCTGGCGCGCCTCGAACTGCGCGATGTCACTGTCTTCGACCCTGCCGTCCGGCCAGAGTATCTCGATATGGTGCCGCAGCCATGCGCGCAGCTCGCGATCGGCCTCCACGATGAGGATGTGCGGTTTCATGGCGTCAGCTGCTGCAGGCGCGCGGACAGCTCGGCAACGGATTTCTCGCTGACGCGATAGTCTGTGCAGGCCTTGAGCCAGCGGCGCGCGGCTGCCAGGTCTCCCGTGTTCAGGGCCTGGCGTGTCTGCGCGATCAGTGCCTCGCCAAGCGCGAGCGCCGTGGCGCCCACTTCAGTGTCCTGGGGCGAGAGCGCCTGCGCGGTCTGCACGTAGAACAGCGCGCTGTCGCCAGCCGGTTCGAGCAGCTCGTGGCTTTGGAGGCGCGCGCGGGCGAGTTCCAGGAACGGTCCGGCGGCCAGCTCCGCCCGTACCGGAGGCAGTGCGTCGAGCGGTGCAATCATCGCCGCCGTGCGCGTGGCCGCGTCGGACGCGAGTGGATCGGCGCCGGGGCCGAGGACTGGAGGTGCCACCGGAGGCGGCCGGGTAGGTAGCGCGGGGGCCGTGAGCGCGGGGGCCGTGAGCGCGGGGGCCGTGAGCGCGGCCACAGGAATCGCGGCGCCGGGCCCCACGGCTCCCGCGTGCAGCTGCCACCAGCCGAGCCCGAGCAGCGCCACGGGCACCAGCGCACCTGTGGCGGCGATGCGCAACCGGTGTGGCGCGCGTGCCGAATCCGCTGGCGCAGCGCCCGATGCCGCAGGCTCCCCTGCTTCGCCGGATTCGAGGTGGCGACGCGCAGCGTCTATGAACAGCTGCATGCGCTGAGCCGAGGCAGGCTTGTGTGCGAATCGAAACAGCGTGCCATCAACCAGACGGCTCGCGAACGCCGCCTGCAGCGTCGCAGTGCCGGCCAGGATCAGCAGCAGCTGCGGAAACTGCGCGTGGATGCGCTCGATGAAACCTGCGAGCGGCTGCGGCGCGCAGCCGGCATCGATGATTGCGATCGCGGCCCCGTTGGCCACGAGCTGGTCGACGAAGCGATCGGCCGTGGGAGAAGTGATCACCACATCGTGCCCGGATCCTGCGCGTGCAATGGCGTCCAGAAGTTCCGGATCATCGGCGATCGCGACGATCGTCACGGCGCCTGCGACCAGGCCGGCGAAGCCACGGTGCGTGCGTCCCGCGGCGGGCTCCGCAGGCGTGCCGGGACCGGCAGGGACGGGGGGTCGGGACATCGCTCTTTCGGCCTCCGGGCGTGGTCCGGCACAATGACGGCTGATCCCGCGGACTCTATGCCGTCTGTCTGCGCGGACAATCCTCGGCTTGGCTGCCTTCGCCGGAAGTGTGACGGCGGTGGGCAGGCCGAGAGCGAATCTGTGACGTACCTCACCTGCCAGGAGTTGGCCATGCTGCGCTTGCGCGCCGCCGAAGCGGCGGACGTTCCGGTCATCCACCAGCTGATCGGGGAGCTCGCGGATTTCGAGCAGTTGCGACACCAGATGCGCGGCGATCCGGAGGACCTGCGCCGGCACCTGTTTGGCGAGCCGCGCTATGCCGAAGCGCTGCTGGCGGAATGGAACGGCCAGATCGGCGGGTTCGCGCTGTACTGCTTCAATTACTCGACATTTCTGTGCCGGCCGGGACTGTACCTCGAGGACCTGTTCGTTCGCCCGGCGCTGCGTGGCCGGGGCATAGGTGCGTCACTGCTGCGCGCCGTCGAACAGCGGGCCCTCGAGCGCGGCTGCGGCCGCCTGGAATGGGCGGTGCTGGACTGGAACCACGCGGCGATCGAGTTCTACCGCCGCTTCGGCGCGCGGCCGCACGAGGGTTGGACCGTCTTCCGCAAGGAACTCGAGGCACGCTAGGCGCGCTATCATCCGCCTCCCATGCCCCACGTGCGCTTCACCGAACCCGATGGCCGCGAAGTCGAACTGGAGCTGCCCTCCGGCCAGACCGTAATGCGCGGCGCAATGGATGCGGGAATCGTGGGGCTCGAGGCCCAATGCGGTGGCAACTGCGCCTGCGCGACCTGCCACTGCTACGTGGCCGCAGAATGGCTGGGCAGGCTCAAGCCGCCGTCAGAAGATGAGCGTTTCATGCTCGGCAACGTCGCCGCTGAACGACGTCCCAACAGCCGCTTGTGCTGCCAGATCGTGCTCGAGCCCGCGCTTGATGGGCTCCGCGTGCAGTTTCCCGATCGACAGAGTTGAGGCGGCAGGGTTGCTGCGGTTGCAGCACAATCACTGCGGGCGCAGCATGAACTGCGTGCCGCGGTAGCTGAGCTCGACGCCGTCACGGTCGATGGCGATGACCCGAGCGCCTTCCGGCAGCATGTCGCCCTCGTGCGCCTTGTGCATGTTGATCAAGGCGTACCGATCTGCCGGCCGTTCCGCATAGACGTGCAGGTCGAGCCGCAGTGCGGGCACGTTGCCGCCCAGTTCGCTCAACGCCGGCAGCTCCGCTTCCGATCGCGACGCTGCCGGAGGCGCCAGCGCCGGTTGCTCGTCAGCCGGATTGGCTTCCGGTGTCGCGTCGCCCGCGCTGCCAGGCGCGAGTATAGCGGCCGCCGGCACGGCAATCGGCAGCACTGCCGGGGTTGCCGGGGCCGCGGTGACACCCGCCGCGAATGGCGCCGGAACGACGCCGACCGCCGGCGTCTGCGGTGCTGCTGCTGCTGTTGCTGCGGCGCCGGCGCCGGGCGGAGCCGGCGCGCCTGGCACCGCGGGCGATTCGGGGGCGGGCCGTGGCCGCAGTGCCGTACCGAGCACTACAACGATATTTGCGATCAGCAGGATGCCGATCAGTACGCTCCAGGTCGGCCAGCGCCGACGCGGCGCCGTAACGCGCAATTCGAGCAGCGTGGGTCCGCTCTGTCGCTGACGCTCCGCCTCCGCCTTTTTCAACGCGTCGAGGATGAAGGACATCAGTTGCCTCGCGTGGACGCCTGGGCCGGGCGCGGTTGTAGCACGGGCGAATCAGGTGACGCGAGTGCGGCGTCCAGTGCCACCTGGGTTTCCATGCCAGCGACCCCATCCACTGCCAGGTGCTTGGCTCGCTGAAAGTCCTCGACCAGGCGCAGCAGTCCGGCGTCGAAGGCGTCGCCGGCACCGGACGCGTCTTCGCTGCCGCTCCAGCGCGCGAGCTGCGTGCGCAGCTGCTGCACGGGAGCGCCGTGCATGCCGACTGTCAGCGCGCGTATACCCCCCTTTGTGCCTGGTCGCCACAGCAGCACGAAGTCTCCGTACCAGTAGCGGTCGAGTTCCACGATACCGACGTCCGCGTCCTGCTCCCCGATCCGCAGCTGTGCCGATTGCGGCCCAAGCGCGCGCAGCACGACCTGGAATGGCGCGCCGGCGTCGTCGGTCAGCATCAGGATCGCGGGGCGATTGAGCAGGCGCAGCTGCGCCAGAGAGCCGCGTTGCAGCAGACATTGCAGTCCCTGCGCCAGTGCCTGGCTGCAGCCGTCGATCCGGCCTGGCACGTAGCGCGCGTTCCATAGCGCGAACAGCGCGCCGAAAGCTGTGTCGGAATCGCCATGCTTCGCGTCCGCGGCGATCAGCTGCGCGAGCGTCGGAGCGGCCGACCCGGCAGTCGCGGCAGCAGCTCCGGGCGCCGTGGCGGCGGGGACCGCCGCCGCGAACGCGGCATTGCCGGGTGCCCCGGCTCCCGCATCAGCCATCCGGGCCAGGGGTGCGAGTCCAGTGGGTACGATGGCTGCGCCGGCAGCGTGTCCCGGCGACGACGACCCGGCCACGCGTGCCGCGGCCCCTGGGGCGGGCGCTGCGACCGGCCACAGCAGCCGCGCGCCGCCGGCCAGCATCGCGACGGCCAGCGCCGTGGCCAGCCAGGGCTGCCATGGCGCGCGCAATTCCTGACCGAATACTTCGGCGCCGGCGCGGCGCACGAGCTGCAGCGGCACCTGGTGCAGGTCCTCGCTATAGGCGCCGAGCAGCGCGCGATCGCAGATCACGTTGATCACACGCGGGATACCGCCCGCAATCCGGTGGACTTCCCGCAGCGCTCCGGGCGTGAACAGGTCGGTGGTCGCGCCGGCGACACGCAGCCGATGACGCACATACGCCACGGTCTCGTCACGCGAGAGCGGATCGAGGTGATAACGGCCCGTGATGCGTTGTGCGAGCTGCCGCAGCTCCTGGCGTGCGAGCAGCACGCGCAGCTCCGGCTGGCCGATCAATATGATCTGCAGCAGCTTGGCGGTCTCGGTCTCCAGGTTGGTCAGCAGCCGCACCTGTTCCAGTACCTCGGTGCGGAGGTTCTGTGCCTCATCGACGATCAGCACCACGCGCCGTCCGGCCGCGTGGGCGCGCAACAGGTAACGGTTGAGCGGGTCGACGAGGTCCTTGGTGTCCTCGCCCGGCTCATGGGCGAGCCCGACACCGAGTTCCTCGCATAGCGTGCGCAGGAACTCGGTGGCGGAGAGGCGCGGGTTGAGGATCAGCGCGATCTCGGCATCCTTCGGCGCCTGTGCCAGGAGCGTCCGGATGGTCGTGGTCTTGCCGGTCCCGACCTCGCCGGTCAGCTGGATGAAGCCGCCGGCCTCGTTGATGCCATAAAGCAGGTGCGCCAGAGCATCCGCGTGCCTGGTACTCAGGTACAGGTAGCGCGGATCGGGCGTGATCGAGAACGGCTTTTCCGCCAGCCCGAAGAACGTCAGGTACATGCTGCTCAGTCGGCGGGATGCGCCCGGCGCGACCGCCTCATTCCGTTCCGATCATGGCTGCACGGTGATCGTGATCTTCTTCGACGCGACATTGGGCGTGAACGGGACGTGCGCCAGATCCGCGAATACCAGCTGCAGCGTGTGCTTGCCCGGCGGCAGGTCGAGCGTGGTCTCGGTCTGGCCCTTGCCGAAGTGGCGCACATGCTCGTTTGCCGGCAGCGGCTGCGTCAGGTCCGCAGGCAGGTCCGCATCGACCAGCAGGTGATGATGCCCGGTGTTGTCGAACTTGATGCCAGCCGGGGCTATTCCGGCGTTCTTGAGACCGAATACCACCGTGACCGGGCTCTTGACGGTGGCGCCGTTCTTCGGCGCGATGAGGTAGACCTCGGCGCCCGCGGGGGCAGGCAATTGGTCGGCCATGGCCACGGTGGCCCCGAGAGCCAGTAGCAGGGCGAGCATTCGCATGGTGTATCTCCTGTGGATTGTTTAGAGCGAAGGGTCGGTGATTCGTTCTGTGGACGGCGTGAAGCCTAGCTCGTCCGCGGAAAAGTCGTCCACGTCAATGATCTCCATGACGCGGCGATCGTAGTCAGCAAGGTAGCGCGCCTCCGCATCGCTCAGGATACCGGACTCAAGCCCCTGGCTGATCTGCCCGGGCAGGTCCAGCGCCGTCACGCGGCCCGTCTTCCGGCCCTCGACCCGCAGTTTGCGCTCCAGCGGCTCGGCCTGCGCGGCGTCCTCGAGCACGCGCTGCAGCGCCGCCAGCGGATTGCGGGGCTCGTCGCGGTGGTACAGCAGGCTTCCGAAGTAAGCGCGCGTCGCGGTGTTGGCGAGCAGCAGTTCGGCAACGCTGCGCCCGAGCCGGTCGGTCGGCGCGAAATAGGTCAGGCCCCGCGGGAAGATCAGCAGGCGCGCGAGGGCGGCGATCGGACGGTTGGGAAAGTTCCGCAGCACGCTGTGCAGCTGCTCCTGCGCTTCGTACAACAGCGCCCGGCAGGCCCACTCTACCACCGGCAGCTCTTCGGCCGGTTCGCCGCGGTCGGCATGATGCTTGAGCACCATCGAGGCCAGGTACATCGCCGCCAGCACGTCGCCCAGGCGCGCGGAGATGGTCTCCTTCTTCTTCAGGTAGCCGCCGAGCGTCAGCATGGCGATGTCGGTGATCAGCGCGAAGGAGGCGCTGAAGCGCACGATGTGCTGATAGTAGCGCCGCGTCGGACCGGCGGCCGGTACGTCGCGGAAGCGCGCCAGCGTCAGGGCCATGAACCACGAGCGCGCGGCGTTGGCCATCGCGAAGCGCGCATGCGCAAACAGCGCGCGATCGAACTGCGCCACTCCGCGGCGGCGGTCGGGATCGCGGGCCGCGCGCATTTCACGCTGGACGTACGGGTGGCAGCGGATCGCGCCCTGGCCGAAGATGATCAGGTTGCGCGTCAGGATGTTCGCGCCCTCGACCGTGATCGCGATCGGTACCGACTGGTAGCCGCGAGCGAGATAGTTGCGCGGGCCCAGCATGATTCCCTTGCCACCCTGCACGTCCATCGCATCGTTGGCGACGCGCCGGCCCATCTCGGTCAGGTGGTACTTCAGGATCGCTGCCGGCACCGCCGGCTTCTCGCCGGCGTCGATCGCCGCGGTGGTCACGCTGCGGGCCGCGTCCATGATGTAGGTGAGTCCGACCATGCGCGCGATGACCTGCTGCACGCCCTCGAAGCGCCCCACGGCCGTGTTGAACTGGCGCCGGATGCGGGCATACGCGCCGGTGGCGAAGGTCGCCCCGAGCGCGCCGCCAGTCGCGCTCGAGGGCAGCGAGATGCAGCGGCCCACTGACAGCTGCTCGACGAGCATGCGCCAGCCGGAGCCGGCCATGGGCAATCCGCCGATGATGCTATCGAGGGGCACGAACACGTCGCGCCCGTGGATCGGCCCGTTCTGGAAAGGAATGTTCAGCGGCAGGTGGCGCCGGCCGATTTCAATCCCGGGCGTCAATCGCGGAATCAGCGCACAGGTGATGCCGATATCGGTCCGCTCGCCCAGCAGATGCTCCGGGTCGAGCATTCGAAAGGCGAGCCCGACCACGGTCGCGACTGGCGCGAGCGTGATGTACCGCTTGGAGAAGTTGAGCTTCAGGCCGACGATCTCCCGGCCCTCCCAGGTGCCGCGACACACCACACCGGTGTCGGGCAGCGCTGTGGCGTCCGAGCCGACACGCGGACCGGTCAGGGCGAAGCAGGGGATCTCCTGGCCTCGCGCGAGCCGTGGCAGGAAGTAGTCCTTCTGCGCCTCGGTCCCGTAGTGCAGGAGCAGTTCGCCGGGACCGAGTGAATTCGGCACTGCGACGATCGAGGAGCAGGTGACGCTGCGGGCCGCGAGCTTGCACAGCACGCAGGAATGCGCATAGGTCGAGAATCCGAGGCCACCATAGCGCTTCGGGATGATCATCGCGAAGAAGCCCTGGGATTTGAGGTACTCCCACACCTCTGGCGGAAGGTCGCCGCGCCGGTGCGTGATATCGAAGTCGTCCAGCAGCTCGCACAGGGTCTCGCAGGGGCCGTCGAGAAAGGCCTGCTCTTCGGTCGACAGCCGCGGCGCCGGACTGGCCGCCAGGCGCTGCCAGTCCGGCTGCCCGCTGAACAGCTCGCCGTCCCACCAGACCGTGCCGGCCTCGAGCGCGTCGCGCTCGGTCGCCGACATGGCTGGCAGTGCCCGCAGGTACGTCCGCATGAACGGGCGGCTGATCAGTGCGATTCGCAGCGGGCGCGCCGCGAACGTCACGGCGATGAGCGCCAGCAGGACCAGGAGGATCGCGACGGTCATGACGGCAGGGCGTCGCGGCGTGCGAGGTCTGCGCCTACAGCAGGTCCTTCACGCCGTCGCGCTCCTCCTTCAGTTCGGTCGCGGTCGCATCCATCCGCGTACGGCTGAATTCGTCGATGCCGAGCCCGGGCACGATCTGGTAGGCGCCGCCGCGGCAGGTGACCGGGTAGGAATAGATCAGGCCTTCCGGTACGCCGTAGCTGCCGTCCGATGGGATCGCCATGCTGGTCCAATCGCCCTCGGCGGTGCCCGTCACCCACGTGCGCACGTGATCGATCGCGGCCGACGCGGCTGATGCTGCCGAGGAGGAGCCGCGCGCCTTGATGACCGCCGCACCACGCTGCTGTACGGTCGGGATGAACTGCTCGCTGATCCACTTCTGGTCCACCAGGCTCTTCGCCGGAGCGCCCTTCACCAGTGCATGGCCCAGGTCCGGATACTGCGTCGCGGAGTGATTGCCCCAGATCGTGAGGCGGCGGATGTCGTTGACGTGGGCGCCGGTCTTCTCGGCAAGTTGCGACAGCGCCCGGTTGTGGTCCAATCGGGTCATCGCCGTGAAGCAGCGTCGATCGAGCGTCGGCGCGTTGCGACTGGCGATCAGCGCATTGGTGTTGGCTGGGTTGCCGACCACGAGCGCGCGCAGCGCGCGGTCCGCGACCTCGTTGAGGGCCTTGCCCTGCACTGAAAATATCTGCGCGTTCGCGAGCAGCAGATCCTTGCGCTCCATGCCGGCGCTGCGCGGACGGGCTCCGACCAGCAGCGCGACGTGGCAATCCCTGAACGCTACCCGCGCATCGTCAGTGGCCACGATCCGGTTGAGCGTACCGAAGGCACAGTCGCTGAGTTCCATGACGACGCCACCTAGCGTCGGCAGCGCCGGAGTGATCTCCAGCAGGTGCAGGTTCACGGGCTGATCGGCCCCGAGCATCGCCCCGGAGGCAACGCGAAAGGCGAGTGCATAGCCGATCTGCCCGGCAGCGCCGGTGATCGCGACGTTCAATGGCTGCTTCATGGATGCTCCCCGCAGAAAAGAGCGCTGATTCTAGTGGCCAATCCCGTTCGGGCAACCGCTTGGCAACAGGACTTGACACCTAAACTGTGTTGTAGTCAACTACAACACTAGTGAGATAGATATGTGCAATCGTAACCCCGGAGGAACCCGACCATGAAGAGCCAGACGCTTCGAAACCTGCTCGGCGCGGTAGTGGCGCTGATCCTGACGACCCTCACGACCCAGACGATCGTCCACGCCACGCCGCGACC
>Ga0265332_10001941_pt1 | contig 10906 bp, 12 predicted proteins | sample 41926metaG_FD_202084 | JGI IMG/M metagenome (GOLD analysis project Ga0265332, IMG submission 202084) | Rhizosphere microbial communities from Carex aquatilis grown in University of Washington, Seatle, WA, United States - 4-19-26 metaG | ecosystem: Host-associated > Plants > Roots > Rhizosphere...
TTCCGGACCACGCTGCCTCCCGTCGAGGCGCCGGCGGATGCGATGTACTTCGGGATCCGCCGCTACCCGTACAGCCTCGATCCGGTGAAGAACCCGCTCACGTTCAGAAACCTCGCCGAGCCGCCGCCGGCCAACCGCCCGTACTACAACTGGAAGGGCCGCGGATCGGTGCTCGCCGAGGTCCACACCGCCGGCGAGGTGTTCGGCGAGGCGCTGTTCTCCTGCTTCGGCAACCTCGTCCTGGCCCATCCGGATGCGCGTCCCGAGGACAACCGGGATCGCATGGCGGCGTACCTCGTGGCCGGTCTCGCGGCGTTCCCGTTCCAGCCGTCGATGCTCGACGCCCGCGACGCGATCCTCTCGGTGATCCGGTTCGCCAGCCCGTTCGAGGACTACCCGGCGTGCCGGGCGGGGTTCGCGGCGCACGGCATGGGCGCCGGGGCGCTCGGCCCCGATCGGCAGTTCGGCAGTGATCCGGACCAGGACCTGCCGGACGCCTACGACCCGGCGGACATCGTGGAGAGCTACGTCGAGGCCGATCGCGCCCTCCACGTCGCCGGCGCGACGCTCGTGGCCCCGACTCCCGGCGCGCCCGGCTCGATCCGCGTCGACGTTCGCAACACCGGGCTCGTCGAGCTCGACCGCACGACGCTGGTGGTCCGGCCCGCCGTTCCCGGCGCGGCGGCGTTCCCGGACGGTCACCGCGCCGAGCTCGCGGCGTTTCCGCCCGAGGACGTTGCCAGCGCCGCGCTGCGCGTCGTGGTCGATCCGTGCCGGCTGCCGCCGGATCCGACCCGGCCCGGGGCGCGCGCGTTCGACTATACGGTCGAGGCCAGCTCGCCGGGCCGGCCACCGGTCCGCGTCGTGGCGGCGTTCCACGCCGCGGTCGATGCGGCGGCGTGCGCCGACCACCTGCACCCGCTCGGGCCAAGCGCCCGGGAACCTCCCACCACGCCCCTGTGATCATCGCGGCCGGCCCCCGTCGGTCCGCAAATGGCGACCTCGATCAGCCCGGCTGCCCGGTCTTCGCGGGGCGAGCCTGGGGGACCTGGCGCCGGGACTCGCGCAGCCACTGCTCGAGCTTGCGCTTCACGTTGTCACCGAGGCTCGCCCAGCCATCGCGGATGCCCCACTTGAGGAGATCCGTGAGCTCGGACAGCCTCGCCTTGAGCTTGTCGCTGGCGGCGGCGGCCTCGACCCGGCCGTCGGCCCGGAGCTCGCGCAGCCGCACGAACAGCTCCGCGCGGCGGAGCCGGACGCGCGACTCGAGATCGGGGTCGGCGCTCGCGCGCGGATCCGCGACGGCCGGCTGCATCTTGTTCGCGGTCGTCGGCGGATCGACCGCCAGGTCCGCCTTGGCCTCGGGCGGCGGATCGTTGGTCGTGCGAATCGTCATGCCTGCGGGAGTGCAAGTCACGGGCCGCCAGCCCAGCGCTCCACGACGTCGAGCAGCAGGATCTCGGAGTCCGCCCGCGCCGTCAGCGACACCGAGCGCTCGGCGGTGACACCCGCACCGTCCCCGGTACCAAGGACGAGATCTCCCAGTGCGACCTCGCCCTGGACGATATGCAACCACGCGGCCCGTCCGGACGTGAGCGTGTGGACCACATGCCGACCCGGCTCGAGCACGCCCGAGTACATCCAGGTATCGTCATGCAGGTGCAGCGAGCCGCGCCGTGCGTCAGGCGAGGCCACGAGCCACAGGCCGCCGCGCCGCTCCGCGACGCTGAACCGCTGCTGCTCTCGCACCGGCTCGAGCGCAACGGCCGAGCGACGCAGCCGGATCTGGAACACGTGTGCCCAGTCGGCCCGCGACGCGTTGGCCTCGCTGTGGCGGGCTCCGAGCGCCGCGACGATGCGCTGGAACTCGCTCGCGCGGATCGAGCCCGAGTGGCCCATCGTGTCCTCGTACACGATCGTGCCCTCGCGGACGTAGGTCACGATCTCGGCCTGCTCGGCGGCGTAGCCCGGGACATCGCCGCGCGGCGGGAGCCGGTTCTCGTCGAGCGCCTCGATCGATCCAAAGCCGTCTGCGGCGCGACCGCGCGGATCGAACGTCCGCCAGACCTTCCTCCGACGGTGGGGATCGTGGCGTCGCGCATCGGATCGGCGGAGGCTGATCATGGGGCAAGCCGATCAAAGCACCTCTCGGACCGTTGAAATTATCGAATAAATCAAGTTGTCTACATGTTGGGCCGCGATGCGCTACCATCAAGATGATGTACCGCATCCTTCAATTCGACCGGAGTGGACAAGCCCGGAACGCGCGCCGGGCCGGCCGTCCGCGGGGCGTGGCGGGTCGCAACCACCGCCGCAGACGCCGGCGACTCATTCAGGATGAAGTATCCTGTCCATCATTTTGATGAGGTCGAATCGTGCGTGCGGATGAGCTGGACCACAAGGAGCTGCTGGAGCTCGACCCCGATGGCGGCGTGATTCGCTTCGCGGGTCAGCGCGCGCTGCTGCTCGACGCCGTGGCGATGGGGCTCCTGCGCAAGTATCTGGTGGAGAACTTCGGCATCACCGCCGCGCGCACGGTGCTGACCCAGTTCGGCTTCGCGCACGGCTGGCGGATGGCCGAGGCCATGCGCGCCGAGTTCCCGTGGGAGAGCGACGACGAGTGGCGGAGCGCCGGCACGCGGATCCACGCACTCGAGGGCCTGTTTCGGGTCGCGCCCGGCGGCAGCGGGCCGCTGTCCCGGGCCGGATCGATGATCGTCGCGTCGTACGAGGCCGAGCAGCACCTGCTGCACTTCGGGCGGTCCGACGTGCCGGTGTGCTGGACCATCTGCGGCCTGATGAGCGGCTATCTGAGCCGGATCGCCGGCAAGCACATGTACGTGCTCGAGAACGCCTGCGCCAGCAAGGGCGACGCCGCCTGCCACCTGTTCGCGCGCTCGCGGGAAGACTGGGGCGGCGAGCACGCCGAGGAGCTGCACTTCTTCGAGCCGAGCCGGCTCGAGGAGTGCCTCGATGTCTCGCTCCAGCGCGTGACGAGGTCCCTGCAAGCCGCCGAGCGCAAGCTCCACCGACACCGGCGCGCGCTGGTCCAGGTCGCGCGCGACGTCGAGGAGCCGCTCGGCATCGTCACCCGGAGCGTCGCGATGCGGCAGCTCGTCGATCTGGCGCGCCGCGTGGCCAAGGTCGACTCCACCGTGCTGATCACCGGGGAGAGCGGCTCGGGCAAGGAGCGAATCGCGCGCCTGCTCCACGACGTCTCGACCCGCGCGACCGGGCCGTTCATCGCGGTCAACTGCGGCGCGATCACCGAGACCCTGCTCGAGAGCGAGCTGTTCGGGCATGCGCGCGGCGCGTTCACCGGCGCGACGCAGGATCGACCGGGCCTGTTCGAGGCGGCCAACGGCGGGACGCTGCTGCTCGATGAGGTCGGCGAGGTATCGCCCACGATGCAGGTCAAGCTGCTGCGCGCGCTCCAGGAGCGCGAGATCCGGCGGGTCGGCGAGAACCGGAGCCGGCACGTCGACGTGCGCGTCGTCGCGGCGACCAACCGGGATCTCGCGCATGGCGTGATCGGCGGCGGGTTCCGGCAGGACCTCTACTATCGGCTCAAGGTCGTCGAGCTGCACGTGCCGCCGCTCCGCGAGCGCCGCGACGACATCCTCCCGCTCGCGCGCGTGCTGCTCGCCGATTCGGCGCTGCGGATGAAGCGCAAGATCACCGGCCTGGTGTCCAACGCCGCCGATCAGCTGCTGCGCTATGGCTGGCCCGGGAACGTGCGCGAGCTCGAGAACGCGATGGAGCGCGCGGTCGCGCTCGCGGGCGGAAGCCGGATCGAGCTCGAGGACCTGCCCGAGGAGATCCGCTACACGCTGCCCCGGGGGACCGTCGGCGGAGTCGTGCGACCGCTCGACGAGGTCGAGAAGGAGTACATCATCGCGGTGCTCGCGCTGAACGAGGGCAATCAGACCCGCACCGCCAAGCAGCTCGACATCGGATCCGCGACGCTGTACCGCAAGCTGAAGAGCTACGGCCTGCTCGACGGGACCCGGACCCGGAACAGCCGTCCGCGGCGCGACGCCACGTGACGCGGACCGATCAGCTGTCGACCGGCGTGGCCTGGGGCGCAAGCGTCGGCAACGACGACCAGCAGCGAATGCACCGCGACGCCGCTCGCATCCCGATCTCGCCGCAGGTCGGGCACGTCCGCAGCTCGGGGGCTGGCCCGAGAGCCAGCACGTCGACCATCTCGGCCCACGCGGCGCGCAGCGACTCTGGCGGTGGCACGATCGCGAACTGATGCTCGATCGCCGTGACCAGGGTACGCAGCGTCGCGAGCGATTTGTCTCCGTAACTCATCGACATGATTCCTCCGTTCGCTTCGCCAGCGATTCGGCCGGTGACACCCAGCTCCGCGATGCGCCGTACTCGCCGAAGCGCTCGATCAGCCCGCGGCGGATCGGCTGCCCCGCGCGAGCGCCCGCGCGCGCATGGTCAGCGGCGATCGCAATGGCGGCGAGGACGATCGCGGTGATGATGACCATGCCCGCTGCCGGTGCACGCGGCGCGCCACCGCGGTGATCGCGCGATTTTGTTTGCGCATCTCGCCCACGGTGGCAGGCGCTCGGTCGAACTGATGGGCCGGTACTTCATTTTGACTGGACCCACCGCGCGGGGCGCGCAGGCTCACGCCGTGGCGCCGCGCCCGAGCAGGCCGAGCTCGGCGGCGTGGGGGCGCAGGGCGTCGATCACGAACCTGAGGTGGTCGTCGAGCGGCACGCCGAGCAACTCGGCGCCCGCGGCGACCTCGGCCCGGTCGACGGTGGCGGCGAACCGCTTGTCCTTGAGGCGCTTGTTCACCGAGGCCGGCTCGAGGCTGGCGATCCCGTCGGGGCGGACCAGGCAGCACGCCATGACGAAGCCGGTGGGCTCGTCGCACGCCAGCAGCGCCCGGTCGAGGCGCGTGTCGTAGGGCACGCCCCAGCGGGTGTAGTGGGCCGACACCGCGTGGGCGATCGCGTCCTCGCCGCGCTCGCGCAGCCACGCGACGATCCGCTGCGGGTGCTCGTCGGGCCACGCCTCGTAGTCCGCGTCGTGCAGCATGCCGGCGACGCCCCAGGCCTCGACGTCGGTGCCGGGCTCGCCGTAGCGCGGCGCGGCCGCGCGCATCACCAGCTCGACCGCGCGCGCGTGGCGGCGCAGCGAGTCACCCCGGGTCCATTCGCACAGCAGGGTCCATGCGTCATCGCGGGTCAGCGTCATCGTGCCGAGGATATCGTTCGCTGGTTCCAGGCGCTGGTTCCAGGCGCTGGTTCCAGGCGCTTGCCGGTCAAGGAAGACCGCCCGCGCGCGGAAACCCGCGGGCAGTTCGGCGCCACGACGCGCGTGTGTCCCTGCGACCCGCGCGGATCGCGCGCACACCGCATCGGTCGGTCGGCCGTGCGCGGGTCGAGCGGTTCGCGCCTGCAGGCGACAGCGCCGTCGGCGCGCTCGACCGCACCGCCGCGGTCGCGGCCGGACCCGAAACCGTGAATCGCGGCGGCACGTTACAAGATCGTTCAGGGTCCGTGTCGATCCGCGGTGGCGCCGCGTGTCGTCTCGACAAAGGAGCAGACGCCATGGACACCACGCTCGACCCGACCCGCACTGTTTCCCCGGCCGCATCCCCGGCCGCATCCCGGGCCGCGTCCCCGGCCCGGCCCGCGCCGCGCCGCTGGCCCGGCCGCGTGCTCACCGGCATCCCGGCCGTATTCCTGGCGTTCGATGCCGCGATCAAGCTCGCCCGGCCCGCGTTCGTCACCGAGGCGTCGGTCAAGATCGGCGTGCCGCCCGAGCTCTCGGTCGGGCTCGGCATCCTGCTCGCGGCGTGCCTCGCGCTGTACCTGATCGCGCGCACCGCGCCACTGGGGGCGGTGCTGCTCACCGGCTATCTCGGCGGCGCCGTCTTCACCCACCTGCGGGTCGGTGATCCGCTGATCAGCCACACGCTGTTCCCGATCTACGTCGGCGCGCTGCTGTGGGCCGGCCTGTACCTGCGCGATGATCGCGTGCGCCGCCTGGTGGCCGCGCGCTGAGCTTGCCAACCTTCCCCTTCCACCCTCGAGAGAAAGCCCATGAAGTTCCTGATGACATACGCCCAGCGTCCCGATGCACCGCCGCCGACCCCCGAGCACATGGCCGCGATCGGCGCGTTCGCCGAGAAGAACGTCAAGGCCGGCATCGTCGTGATGACCGGCGGCCTGGTCCGGCCGACCCGCGGCATCCAGCTGACGTGCGAGCGCGGCAAGGTCAGCGTCACCGACGGTCCGTTCGCCGAGACCAAGGAGCTGATCGACGGCTTCGCGCTGGTCGAGGTCGGCTCGCGCGAGGAGGCGATCCGGGTCGCGACCGAGTTCATGCAGCTCGCGGGCGACGGTGTCGGCGAGATCCTGCAGGTGTTCGACGCCGGCGGCGCCCCACCGCGCTGACACCCCCACCGCGCCGGGGCCCCGGTCGCCGCTGCTATAGTCGGCGGCGATGTCCCTCGATCCGGCGCGCCATGCCATCGCCTCGGTGTGGAAGCAGGAGGGCCCGCGGGTGGTCGGCTACCTGGTGCGCATCCTGCGCGACGTCGCGCTGGCCGAGGAGCTGGCGCACGACGCGCTGGTCGCCGCGCTCGAGGACTGGCCGCGCTCGGGCATCCCCGAACGGCCCGGCGCGTGGCTGATGACCACCGCGAAGCATCGCGCGCTCAACGCGCTGCGGCGCGCGAAGCTCGCGTCGCGCACCGGCGAGGCCCTCGGTCGCGACGCCCAGATCCAGGCCCCGTCCGAGCAGGGTGAGATCGAGGCGCGCATGACCGAGAGCGTTGGCGACGATGTGCTGCGGCTGATCTTCACCGCGTGCCATCCGGTGCTGTCGACCGAGGCCCGCGTCGCGCTCACGCTGCGGCTGATCGGCGGGCTCACCACCGAGGAGATCGCGCGCGCGTTCCTCACCGTCGAGCCGACCATCGCGCAGCGCATCGTGCGCGCCAAGCGCAACCTCGCCGAGGCCGGCGTGCCGTTCGAGGTCCCGTCCGGCGACCAGCTCGCGCCGCGCCTGGCCTCGGTGCTCGAGGTCGTCTACCTGATCTTCAACGAGGGCTACACGGCGACCCGCGGCGACGACCTGATGCGCCCGGCGCTCGCCGCCGAGGCGATCCGGATCGGTGAGCTCGTCGCCGCGCTCGCGCCCGACGAGCCCGAGGTCCACGGCCTGGCGGCGCTGATGCTGCTCCACGCCTCGCGCACCGCCACGCGGGTCGACGCGGACGGCGAGCCGGTGCTGCTCGTCGATCAGGACCGCACGCGCTGGGACCGCGGCCTGATCGACCGCGGCCTCGCCGCGCTCGCCCAGGCCGAGGCGCGGACCGCGGCGCCCGGCCGCTACCAGCTGCAGGCCGCGATCGCCGCCTGCCACACCCGCGCCGCCAGCGTCGACGCGACCGACTGGGCCGCGATCGCCGCGCTGTACGGCGAGCTCGCCCGGTTGACCCCGTCACCGGTGGTCGAGCTCAACCGCGCCATGGCGGTGTCGCGCGCCCAGGGCCCGAGCGCCGGCCTCGCGCTGCTCGACAAGCTCCGCCGCGAGCCCAGCCTCGCCCGCTATCACCTGCTGCCCGCCGCGCGCGCCGATCTGCTCGAGCGGCTCGGCCGCCGCGCCGAGGCCGGCCGCGAGTTCGCGCGCGCCGCCGAGCTCGCGAGCAACGCGCGCCAGCGCGCCCGCCTGCTCGCCCGCGCCGCCGCGTGCGAGACCACCGGCGACTCGGCGTGAATCACGTCCGGTCGAGCGCGGGCTCGAGGCGCGCGGGTGCCAGCCGCGACGGCACCTCGCGCCACCACGGCGTGGGACCGTCGACCTGCTCGGGCTCGAACGCCGCGCCGAGCCGCGGCGTGACGATCCGCGCGCCGCGCTGGCCGGCCAGCGCGACCAGGGTCTCGGCCGGCTCGTTCCAGGCATGGAATCCGAGGCTGAACGTTCCCCAGTGCACGGGGAGCAGCGTGCCGCCGCCCAGCATGCGGAACGCCTCGAGCGCGTTCTCGGGCCCGAGATGGACCGTGCCCCAGCTCGGGTGGTAGGCGCCGATCTCGAGCATCACGAGATCGAACGGCCCGTGGGCGCGGCCGATCGCCTCGAACTCGGGCGTCAGGCCGGTGTCGCCGGAGAAGAACACCTTGCGGTGCTCGGACTGGATCACCCACGACGCCCACAGCGTGGTGTTGCGGCCGCCGATCCGCCGGCCCGAGAAGTGCTGCGCCGGCGTGGCGGTGAGCCGCAGCCCGGCGATCTCGATCGACTCGTTCCAGTCGAGCTCGGTGATCCGCTCCGGCGCGAACCCGAACCGCTCCAGGTGCGCCCCCACGCCCAGCGCGGTGACCACCGGGACGGTGCTGCGCGCCAGCGCGGTCATCGTGGGCCGGCACAGGTGATCGAAGTGATCGTGCGACAGCAGGATGAGATCCAGCGCCGGCAGCTCGTCGAGCGTGGCCGGGACCGGATGGAACCGCCGGGGCCCGACGAACCCGACCGGCGACACCCGCGCGCCGAACACCGGATCGGTGAGCACGCGCCGTCCGTCGAGCTCGAGCAGCACCGTGCTGTGGCCGAGCCAGGTCGTCCGGAACCCGGTGTCGGGCCGCCGCGCCCACAGCTCGTGCGGCCGCTCGAGCGGCAGCGCGGCCCGGGGCCGGCGCTCCTGGCCGCCGAACAGCAGCTCGCCGAACATGGGCAGGAACCCGCGCTGGACGCCCGCCGGCGTGACCTGGGTGTTGTGGAACAGACCATCGGCGAACTGGTGCGACGCGAGGGTCCGCTCGCGCCGCAGGCCGGCGGTCCGGCGATGCGCCGGCTCGTCGGGGGCGGGCGGCTCCGTGGCTTCGGTCGTGGCGGGCTCGGCGGGCATCTCGGCAACTCCTTGCGCGGCGGCTGTACGAGTGTTAAACATACTGTACAGTCGTTTAACGGCAAGCTGATCATGATCCCGCAGCTCCGCAAGGTGCCCGCCTCGCTGTCCGCGCCCCCGGACTCCGGGTCGGCGAACGAGCAGCGCATCCTCCGGGTCGCGCTGCACAGCTTCGCGACCCGCGGTTACGCGGCGACCGGGCTGCGCGCGATCGCGTCCGACGCTGCGCTCACCGCCCCGATGGTCAACTACTACTTCAAGACCAAGCAGGCGCTGTACCAGCGGGTCGGCGCGATGGTCGTCGACGGGCTGGCCGCCACCGTCGCCGCGGCGTGCCCCGACGGCGGCCCGCTCGCGCAGGTCCTCACCGGCAACCTGCTCGGCCACCTGCGGTTCGGCGCCGAGCACCCCGAGGCGGTCCGGTTCCTGTTCGGAGTGCTCTACGGGCCCCAGGAGGGCCGTCCCACGCTCGACATCTCCGGCTACGCCGCGGTCGAGGCCCGGGTCCAGCGCTGCTTCGAGCGCGCGATCCGGTCGGGCGCGTTCGTGCTGCGTCCCGGGGTGACCCGCGCCGACGCGTTCGAGCTCTACCAGGGCCTGGTGATGAGCCTGGTCATGCACGACGCCAAGTCCGCCTCGTTCGGCAAGCCGACGACCGAGCCCCGCCTCGCGTCCCGCCGGCTCGGCATCCTCCTGGCCGGGCTCGGCACCCAGCCCGCGTAGCCCCGCGACCGCGGGGTGCGCCATGTATGCTGGGGTCAGGCCGGGCGAATCGCGTCGCGGCCCTGCGGGCGCAGCACGTCCGAAGGCCGGATCCCGAAGTGCTCGCGCGCTGCCATCGCGAGGTGCGCCGACGAGGCGAACCCCGCGGCGTGCGCGGCCTCGGTGAGCGACGCGCCGGCGCCGAACGCGCGGGCGACGCGAAGCGTACGCAGCCAGCGCCGGTAGCTCCGCAGAGGTGCGCCGATCTGCGCGTGGGCGAGCGCCATCAGCCGCGACGCCGACAGCCCGACCTCGGCGGCCGCATCATCGATCGACACGTTGTCCTCGAGTCGGTCCGCCAGCCGGCCGATCGCGCGCTCCAGCCGTTCGTCGAGCGCGCGCGCGCCGAGCCGTTCGCGGGCCAGGCAGCGCTCGACCGGCGCGAGGTCGCCCAGCGCGCCGTCGGCGAGCGCCGCGCCGAGCTCGTGCCACGCGCGCGGCCGCGCCAGCTCGCGGATCGGCGCCCCGCCCGCCGGCACCGCCCCGGCCGGCAGCAGGAACAGCGCCAGCCGGCCCCGTCGCGCCTCGACCGCATGCGCGAAGCCGGGCGCCACGACCACGGCGCGCCCGGTGTGCTCGCCGTCGACGGCGATGAACCGCACCGGCCGATCGAGTCCGACGACGATCACCGGCGCGGCGTGCCGGTGCGTGCGGATGTCGTCGAGCCGGCCGGCGAGCGCGATCCGATCCGATCCGGCGAGCACCTGCACGGTGGATTCTTGAAAGCGCCTGCGCGCCGGCTCCTGCACGCTCTGGCCATGATAGCCGAGACCTTCTGCTTCGCCAGCGCCGGCGCGTTCTTCCTCGTTGGCCTGCTCGCCGGGATCTGGAAGTACCACGCGATCGCGACCACCATCGAGGCTCGCGCTCCGGTCTACGTCGATGTCGCCCACCGCGCCGCGCTGCAGTATGCGTTCGCCTGCGCGCTCATGGCCGAGCTCGCGGCGCGCGGCGCGTGGTCGAACGCCACCAACCTCGCCGCCTCGATCGTCGTGATCGTTTTCTTCGCCTCGGCGGTCGCCGGCTATCTCGTGCATGGCGCGCTGCGCGACACCGACAACCAGCTGCGCCGCCCCCACGTGCTCGGCCGCCGTACGATCCCGCCCGGCGTGATACGCGGCTTCATGATGCTGCTTGCCACCGCCGAGGTCGCCGGTTTCGCCGTGCTACTCACCGGCTTCCTCGCCGCCTGATCGGTCGTCACGCGCCGTCGCGCGGCGCCGGCGGCGGCAGGTCGACCGCGCGGCGCAGCGGGCGTCGGGT
>Ga0265332_10001944_pt1 | contig 10899 bp, 14 predicted proteins | sample 41926metaG_FD_202084 | JGI IMG/M metagenome (GOLD analysis project Ga0265332, IMG submission 202084) | Rhizosphere microbial communities from Carex aquatilis grown in University of Washington, Seatle, WA, United States - 4-19-26 metaG | ecosystem: Host-associated > Plants > Roots > Rhizosphere...
GCTGGCCCCATGAGGTTGGCGAAAACCTCAGAACCTGGCCCCATGAGGGTGGCGTTTGGCAGCCCTCCTTGCGGAGCGCATCGGAGATCTTGCGGCTACCGTAGAACGGGTACTTCAGGTGCAGCTCGTCGATCCGACGCATCAGCGAGAGCTGTTCCGGCTCGGTCGGCTCGGGCGCGTAGTACAGTCCCGAACGAGATACGCCGAGCAGCTCGCACTGGCGACGCACCGACACCTGCGGCTGTTTGGGGTCGACCATCGCGCGACGCTCCGTCAGCGCAGACGACCGAGCCCTTTGGATATAAAATCGCGCTCCACCGTGAGCTCCCCGATCTTCTTGAGCAGTTCCTCCTCTCGCTCGCTGCCGCCGCTCTCGCTCCTGGCCGCATCGCCGCCTGCGAACGCGCGCGACGCGTTCTCGATGAACTCGCGCTTCCACTTGTAGATCTGGTTGGGATGCACGTGAAACTGCTTCGCCAATGCCGGTATCGTCGCGTCCTCACGCAACGTCGCGAGCGCAACCTTCGCCTTGAATTCCGCCGTGTACCGCGTTCGGTTGTTCTTCATACTTCCTGCTTCTCTCCGTACTGGAGCAGGCTCCCCGTACCACCTTAACCCCTGGTCCGAAAATCGGGGTCCACTTCACCCACCGGCGTCACCTTGCCAAAGCAGCGGCCCCATCGTCCGGCATTGCGAGTCATTCTCCCGCGCCGGAGACCAAGGAAGTCCCTCACGAGACCATCCATAGTGATGTGACACGCAGTGATGTCGACGCATCGGCCGCGTCCTGGACGATGCGCTCCGCGCTCGCGCTTTCGCCCTCCGGGCAATCGCCGCCGCGGTCAAGGGCTCGGTGACGCGCCCTCATTCTACGTACGAAACGCCGCGTGAATCCGTCGCGATCGAGAATGGGGACACTTCGGGATCGTGCTCGGCCGCGCGTGCGAGAAGCTGCTCGTCCTCGAGCGGGGGTGGCTCGCCGCGCGAGGCGCGGGAGATCCGATCGATGATTAGCCCTCCGGTACGTGACAAGCTGTCGACCTCACTGAGTCGTCCAGGCAGGCCGGAATCGCCGTGTCGAACCGCATTCCAACCTCGCCGGCGGTCCGCACGCGCAAGAGCGTCACATCTTGGGCTGTGCGTCGTCGGCCTGCTGTACCAGCGACCGGTACGCGCTCGTTTGCACTACGATGCCGCCCTGCGCGCACGACCCAGGGCTCCCGTAGGGGACATAGTAGACGAGAAGGCCCGGCAGCTGCCATAGGCGATTGGCCGCACGTGCGCTGGCTCCAAGCGTCGTCCCGCCATAGGACACTCTGCACTCCGAGAACGTCGACTTGGAGGTGGGAGCTTGCTTGTACTTGGCGGTAAGAATGGCCTCAATCTCGTTTTGCCGGTCGGCGCTGTAGCGGGTCAAGAACGATATGGCCACGGCGTACCCGTGGCGCGTGGCCACGACGAGCGAACAATCCGCCCAGGGGGGGCATCGCGCATCGGGAATCCGCACGGACACGTTCACGATCCCGGGCGCCTCCGGAGCCTCGCCGCCCGTGATGGCCAATGTGTGGAGCGCCCCGAACAGCGCATCGCCAATGGTTTTGGCAGTGGGAATGCAAGGCTCACTGGCACCCTCGGCGACGCATTCGTGCAGGTTCAAGCGCTCGCCCAGCCTGACACCGAATACGCCGAGGTCGACGTTGTTCCGGCGGGCCAGCGCGAGCGTGGGAGCCACCATCGCTGCCCCTTGGGCATCGTCGGCGGGGTCCGCCTTCCCCGCTGCGTCGTCCCCTCGTCCGAGTTGGGTCTGCCCCTGCCCCGCAGACGTCTCCGCGACGTAGGCCTCCAGAGTCGGAAGGGCACGAAGCTCGAAATCGGCTTCGAACGCTGCGCTGGCGTCGCTGGCGACGCGCACGGAGACGTGTGCCGCGCACGGGCCACCCTTCACCGCCGCGGACGCCGCTCCTCCACTCGCTCTTGCCGCGCACGGCGTTCCTGCGACGGGCACTTGCCACGTCACTGAACGGGCATAGGTGCCCGCCGCACGGTCGATCGGCACCGGAGGTCCGACCTCGTGGGGCCGTCCGTACTTGACCGCCAACCTCTCGATGTAGGCATCCGTCGAACCGCCGATCGCAGCCTTGGTGGCCGTGTCCAAGACCTGGTCGACACGGTCGCCGCCCGGTGCAAGCGCAAGATCGAATAGCCCGCGTCCACCGCCGCACGTCATGGAGCGAAGCTTGGCTCCCGCCGGGGGCGGGGCGTTCGGGCGAAAGAAGCCCACGGTGTTCTCGTAGTGGAGGAACGGAGTACCTCCCCACGCGTTGCAGGCGGCCACCGCCTCGTCGCGAGTCATCCCGATATGAAACCCATCCACATCCACGCCGGCCAGGTTCGGCGCTACGACCAGCGACGCGCTTGCTCCGGGCCTCGAGATGGGAGGCGGAGTTGCCGTTCCCCCCTCGCCTGACGCCCGCCGCGCAGGCAGCGCGCCGGGCCGAGCACCTCGCGACGCTTGCTCCAACCGCGCGCGCGCCTCCGCGCAGGGGTGCGCGAGCGATTGCATGCGTGCCTTGTCCTGGAGGAGCATGGCCTCCGCGAACTGCGCACATTCCGGGGGCATGGACTCCGGCGACTGCTGGGCGAGGGCCGTGGCCGCAACGAGCAGGCGAGCGGTGCCGAGCATGCAGGCGAGGAGCGCTGCGAGGGACGAACCATGGCGTCGATTGGGCATGACGGGACCGATCTCGAGAGGAGGGTGATCCGCGCAAATGTGGCCCGCGGACCCAGGGAGAGTCAAGCCTGAGGGGAGTGACCGTGCAAGCCACACGCGAGTGGCGAAAATGCACAGCCCCGCTGTTCACCAAGAACCCTGGAGTTTCGCGTTCGCAAGTGCGACAGCTTAGGGAATCATGGAGGATTGCATGCCGCCGCGAGCCGGTGGCCGGGGGGCACATCGATGGCAGGAGACCGCTCGGTTCGGAGCGAGCCGGCGTTCGCGGACCTTCCCCCGCGCGACGACGAGTTCGTCGGGCAGGCTGTTCGCGGTGCCGAGGTACATTTCGTCGGGCGTCTGGCCGGTGAACGCCGAATGCGGCATCTTCGGGTTGTGCTCCTCGACAAAGAAGGCGATGAGCGTTTCGAGATGAGCCATCGAGTCGAGCGTGTTGAGGTACAGCCACTGATGCTTGACTCTGTACCGGCGCTTCGGTCAACGGCGCCGCCGCGGATTTGCTTCTTTTTTGCGTTTTCTTCGAGGGGCTCGCCCATGCAACGGGCTCGGAAGCGCCCCCGTGAGCGACAGGGGCTCCAACGCACTTAGCCGTGTACCGTTCTATTGCGTGGCGGGCGCCTGCGTGTTGTATGGCTGTCCGACCTCGAACTGCTGCCCGTGCGGTCTCTCGATCTGCGGTAGCCAGTCGTGTGTTGATCTGAAGGCGGACGACTTGAACTGCGGCGCCTGCGGTGTCGCCTGCGGGGGGGCGCACTGCAGCGCGGGAAGCTGTGCGTGTCCCGAGGCCTGGCGTACTTCGATGGCGCTTGCATCGACGTCCAGGCGAGCGTCGCAAATTGCGGGGGTTGCGGAGCAACATGTCCGGTTGGCGCCACCTGCGTCGGAGGGACCTGCATTCTTAACTGTTCTGCCGGCCAAGTGCGCGACGAACTGCGTGGACCTGTCGAGCACGAAGGGACCACTGCGGCTTTTGCGATCAAGTTTGCGACGGCACGCTCATCTGCGTGCAGGGGCAGTGCGGTTGCCCGCCCAGGCTGAGCGACTGCGCCGGCTATTGCGTGGACCTGACGTCAAACCCGGACAACTGCGGCAGCTGTGGAATGGCATGTTCCGAGGGAGGCGCCTGCAGCGGAGGTGCCTGCCAATAAGCGTTCTAGGGCGCCGAGACACCCGCGCGCGGGCTCTTCGGAAGGTCGTCGACGAAGCGACGACCTCGCGAAGGGCTGTGGTGGAGAAAAAGTCATTGCCAGCTGTTCTCGCGACAAATCGTGAAAAGGGGCCTGCGGCCAGGATAGCGGATCCGCCAACGCGATTCGCCGGTGAAGGCGATGCGAAACAGAGCGAAGTTGGCGGCGTGGTCACCCTGCTCGAGGCCATCATCGGCGCCCTGTTCGCGGCATTGCGTCCGCGCGCGAGTCTCGTTATCGAGAACCTCGCGCTGCGCCAGCAGCTTTCGATTCTTCGCCGTTCCAGGCCGCGGCCTGGACTTCGGCCGCTCGATCGCGCGCACGGAGAACCCGACCTGGAGCCGCCGCCGAGTCGCGAGTGAACTGGCGCTGCTTGGGCACAGCGTCGATAAGAGCACGGTCGCGAAGTACATGCCGAGGCCGCCCGCACGGCCTCGACGCCCCTCGCAAACATGGGCAAAGTTCGTTCGCAATCAGCTGGTCGGGACGATTGCCATCGACTTTCTCACGGTGCCGACGGCTACCTTCGGCGTCCTGTACGTCTTCTTTGTCCTATCGCTGGGGCGACGCCGAGTTCTGCACGTCAACGTGACTGCGCACCCATACGCCGCGTGGGCGGCTCAACAGATCATCGAGGCGCTCGGACCCGACATCTCGGTCCGGCGCCTCATTCGAGATCGCGATGGCATCTTCGGCTCGGTGTTCGACGCGCGTATTGGCAAGCTCGGAGTTCATCAATGCTCATCGCTCCGCGCTCTCCAGGGCGATGCGCCGATCACGCGCGCCATTGAGACGGCGAGCACCGGCCGTGTCGTGGCCCTTCAAAGAGTCGGCGGACTTCACCACCGCTACGCCAGACGGGCGGCTTGACTCTCCGGACCCTCGAAGAACGAGTTTTTCACGACAGGGCCTCGCCGACGGGATCTCCCTCACCGGCGCCACCCGAGCTATGCGGCTTCGACCTCTTGCCGCTTCAGGACTTTCACCTTACGGACCCATGGGAACCTTCCAGGCATCACATTGAGACGACAAGTACGGGCCAGAGTTCGATCGAGCCGCCACAGGCGTCGGGGCCAGAGTTCTCAAGACGCCCGTGCGCGCCCCGTGGGCGAACGCCGTGTGCGAACGTTTTCTGGGAGGTGTGCGACGCGAGTGCGTGGATCACATTCTCGTGCTCGGCGAACGCCACTTGCTCGCTGTTCTTGTGGAATATGCCCATTACTTCAACGAGTCGCGGCCGCACCAGGGTCTGCACCAATGCATTCCGGTCCGAACCGCTGCGGCTCCAAATCGCACCGGCGCTATCGTCTCCTTCCCGTCCTCCATGGCCTACATCACGATTATCGGCGTGCTGCATGAATGTGCCGGTTGACCGAAGGAGCCAGAACAGTCCGCCACGGCGGCGGCGAGCACGAGTACGGATTGGAGCATGGGCGCGCAAAGGGTAGCGTCGAGGCCCGGGATTTCTCGCTGCTCCGGGAAGTAGCCAGGGCGGCGCGCCGCGCCCTTGCTGGGCCAGTCGCCGAGCGAATCCCCGAGCGCCCCTCGACGCCTGCCGTCTAAGCGGCCGTCCGCTTCGAACCGCGCGAGGACCGCTTCGCCTTCGCCGGATACTTCACGGCATCCGCAGCCTCGACGACGGCGCGAAGCGCAGCATTCACCGCATCCGAGCTCCCAAAGCGTGCGAACAGCTTCGGCTCGACGATCGCGACCGCGAAGGACCGGCGCGCCTTCTCGGCGTACTTGCCACGTGGAAGCCGCTTGGCCTTGGAGAAGTCGACCTCGGGGATCTCCCGCAGCGAACGCTTGGTCGGCTCAGTCTCCTTCGGCATAGGCTCTCCGTTCGCGCTTCGTGGCTCGTCGGGCACTGATGAACCGGATGATACCGCTCGCGACGCGCTCCGTGAAGACGACGAGGACCGTCCGGCCGAGCCGAGACTCTCCGAGACCAGCCGATCCGAATGCTTGCCCTCTTCGAACGGAACGGCCAGCTCATCAAGGAAGACGGTCATCGCTTCCTCGAACGTGACGCCGTGCTCGCGAACGTTCGCGCGAGCTTTCGCATCGTCCGACTCGAACTCTCCGACGCGGACCGTGCCCACCGCCGAGACGCTATCACGGGCGCACTCCCCTCAGGCCGGGGGGACGGTCGGAGCCCGGGCCCACGGCGACCGGCGGCATTCCTCCGACGATGCTCGACGATGCTCAGAGAAGCGGCCGAGCGACCCTCGATGCACACCACTTTGCACACCACCTCGGCGTAACGGCGTGGACGCCCCGGTACCCCGTGGTAACGATTTTCTCGGGAAAAGTAACGTTCAGTACCTCTCAGAAACGCCTTTCGTCACGTTGACACGGTAGGGGTCGCTGGTTCGAACCCAGTCGTGCCTACTTGTTTTCTCGGGTCGGCGTGAGCTTGGCTCGATGCGTGGACTCCGTGAAACCGTGCCCGGGGTTTGGGACCGTGCCCAGCGCTTCCGGGAGCACGGCCGCTATGCGTTCGAACGGGCGCATCGACCCCACAGTCTCCCGTTAGGGTCCGCGCGGAGGACGGCCCCGCGGCTTCGCCGCCGCAGGACTGGTGACCGAGATCGGGTCCAGGACGCTGCCGAGAGCTTCGACGCCTCGCCGCGATGGTACGCTAGGGTCGCAGCGGCGTCCGGCGACGAGCGAGGCGCGTCGCGCGGGCTGGTGGACGAGTGGTCAGGTTAGCGCCATCATCGGCCCGTGATCGCGCCGCCCGACATCTACGCTGGCCGCAGTCCGGAGGACATACCTGCGTACTCGTTCGCTGAGGCGGCGACGCTGGCGGGCGTTCCGACGTCGACCCTGCGAGCGTGGGTGGTCGGTCGACCGTTCCCTGCCCGGAGCGGTCAGCGGTGGTCGCCGGCGGTCATCCGCCTGCCGAAGGGCGAACGCCGGTTCCTCTCGTTCACGAACCTCGTCGAAGTGCACCTGCTCGCAGCGATGCGTCGGAACCACGCACTGAAGCTCGACGCGATCCGCAAGGCCGTGCGCTACGTGCACGATGCCCTCGACGTCGAGCACCCGCTCTCGAGCGAGCAGTTCAAGACCAACGGCGTCGACCTCTTCGTCGAACGGCTCGGCAAAATCATCAACGCGAGCCGCGAAGGTCAGCTTGGCATGAAGGCCGTCCTCGTGGGCTCGCTGGCTCGCGTCGAGTACGATGAGCGCGGCCGCGCGGTGCGCCTCTTTCCCCTGCTTCGTCGCGCGGATGCGCCGAGGAGCATCGTCATCGATCCTCGGCGCGCCTTTGGCCGTCCAGTTATCGTCGGAACAGCGGTGCCGGTGGTCGACGTCCGGTCTCGGTTTGACGCGGGCGACTCCGTCGAGGAACTGGCGCGCGACTTCGACGTGGCGCCCCAGCTGATCGAGGACGCGCTGCGTGCGACGCCGCAGGCTGCCTGAGCCCTTCGTCTTCTTCGTGGACGAATGCTTGGGTCGTCACATCGTCCCCAACGCACTCAGGGAATCGGTCGCCGCGGACGAGCGTGTCGAGATGCGGGCCCAGGGAACGCCGAATCTCGACTGGATCCCCGCAGCGGACGCGGGGGGATGGGCGTGCTTTACGAAAGATCACGCGCTCCGCAGAAGGCCGAACGAGCAGGCCGCGCTCCTTCATGGTGCGTTTGCCGTCTTTCTCTTGGGCGAGGCATCCGGGCTGGAGCACGCGACGCGGGTCGTGCGCGCGTTGCCTGTCGTGCGTCGGATACTTCGTTCGCGAGACGTTCCGCTCATTGCGCGGATTGAGGCGAATGGCGTTGTGGCGGTCCTGTACGAGGGCGGTGAGCGACTCGATTCACCGCGGCGAATCAAGCCGAAGGTACGCGACGGCAGTGCCTGAGCATCGGTGCGGGCAAAGCCGTGGGGTACCGAACGCCTGGTCGGTATCGCTCAGCACGATGCGACGGCCCGTTTGATCGAAGACCGACGAGGACCTCGCATCGCGCCCCGAGGGCTTCCGCGTAGTTGCGAAAGTTGAGACAATCATGTCGGCCTGCGCTCGAGCTTGGACATCCCGGCTTGGTCGCTGCCGAGCGCCGCGCCGACCTCCGTTTGCCTGCAGAGGCAGCAGTGATTCATGCGCTCCCCGGTGGTCTCAGGGGAGTGCGCTCAGCGATTTGGTGCTCGCCTCGAGTGAGCGGAGAGCATTGCCGGCGGCGCGTTCGTTCGGCACGCGGATAGTCGGGTGCGGGTGGCGCTCACGCCCCGCCGCGCTTTGCTTACAGACGTCCAACTCACCGCGTGTGGCCGGATTGATGATCTGCGACTCGGCTCCGCCAGGATCGAGCTCCGCGATGAACACGCGCGCCCAGTCGTGGATCTGAGGCGGCGTGTTCTTGAGGAGATAGGAGTATCCCGACTTCATCGGGACGGCGAAGGTTCTCCCGCCAATCTGACCCCTCATCGTGGCGTTGGATGTCACGCCGCCGAGGTTGATGGGCTGGGTCAAGACCGTGTGGCAGCCGGGCAAGAGCTCGTAGGCACCGCCGAGGGCGGACACATCGCGCTGGTCGACCTTTGAGATCCCGCCGAAGAGATGGGCCCACCCGGTCTTTCGGCAAGCGGCCTTCACCGGACTGCGCGTAGAGCGGGTAGCCGGGCGTGTTGGCCGGCAAGGCACACGCGACCGTCCACGCCGATGCCGCCGCCACCAGGCTCGGCATGCGGCCCCTCGGGCGCGGTCCTACGGTGCGGGCCATCGAGGAGTCGACTGTCCGCGATGGTGTCGCGGTGAAGAACTCCCCGGTCATGAGGCCAGCCCTGACTTACCGATGATGGATAACCCGTCTCAATGTAGTCCGCGGCTTGTACCACTTCGTCCGAGCCGTTACGGCGAGGGGGCCGGCGATGCGTCTTGGCGGGCAAACTGCTCAAGGACCGGCTACTCGCTCCGTGCGCCTCAAGCATGGTCTTGCGGCACCGCGGGCAGGCACGCCGCCGGGTCGATGACCCGTACGGCGCTGTGTCGTGCCCGAGGAACCCGTACCGCTAGGCGGCGCCGGCCTTCCTGCTCGCTGTCGTGGCCGCGCGCGTCGCCGGCTCGGCGAGCTTCGTGGCGGCCCGGAGGCTCAACCGCTTGTTGGAACCATTCACGAACTCCTCCAGCGCGGCACGGTCCGTCACCCGGTCGAGTGAAGCGATGATCTTCTCGGAGCGCGCCCGCGTGTCTGTCTTTGCGACCGTTGCGTTCGAGGTCTGCTTTGCTTTAGCCATCTTTGTTCTCCATTTCCTGTCGGCGAACGCCACCGGACGCGGACCCGCGGTGCCGACCAATTCACTTTGCGAAACGCTGCTGCTGTTTGTCCGGAGGCGCTACTTCCCTTTCGACGGCGCGGGGGCGCGCGTCGCTTTGGCTGTGGCCGCAGCCTTCTTCTGGCTCTTGTCCTGCGTGTCCTGCTTCTTGGCCTTGTCTTTCGACTTCGGAGACTTGTCACCCATGGAGAACACCTCTGCGTGCTGGAGCGGGTTGCCTCGCGCGAATTGGCTAGGGTACCACCGCCGCGACCGGGCCCTGATGAATGTGGCAAGGTTCAAGGGGACGGGCGCAGGGCGAACGTCGCGTACTTAGAAACCGAGAGGGCGGTTGAACAGCGGTCCCGTCGGCGCTTCCGCCGGGTCGGTCGACTGCGAAGCGCTCGTGTACCGGTACGCGCCGCCGCCCTGCCTGACGCGAACCCAGAGACGCGAGGACGGAGCTCGCAAGGAAGTAGGGTAAGGATCTCGGCAGCGCATGGACGCAGATCTCCGCATCGCTTCGCTCCGGCCCGCATTTCTCGCGGCGCTGCGGGCAGGACCGGTCGTCCTGTCATCGCCGACTGGCTCCGGCAAGTCGACCGAGGTGCCCCGGTGGTGCGAAGGACGGGTCGTCGTCGTCGAACCCCGTCGCGTCGCGTGTCGGAGTCTGGCGGCCCGCGTCTCGGACCTCGAAGGGACGCCGCTAGGGCGGACCGTGGGGTACGTCGTTCGCGACGAGGGCGCGCGGGGCGACGAGACGCGGATCCTGTTCGCCACCCCCGGAATCGTGCTCCGTAGCCGATCGCTCCTCGAGCGGGCGGACACTATCATCCTCGATGAGTTCCACGAGCGGAGCCTCGACGTCGACCTGCTTCTGGCGCTTCTCCTCGTCCAGCCCGTCCAGGCGAGGCCAAACCTCGTCGTGATGTCGGCGACGATCGAGGGGGAGCGCGTCGCGCGCCACGTGAACGGGAAATACCTCGCAGCCGAGGGCCGTGCGTTCCCGGTCGACGTCCGCTACCTCGGTCGGGGTGACGCGCTCCCGGATGCGTCGGACCTGATCGCGGGAGTCCGGCGGGCGCTCGATGCGGCCGCGAGCGATCCGGGGGACGTCCTCGTGTTTCTCCCGGGGAAGGCGGAGATCGAGGGGTGCCGCCGAGCGCTGGAGGGATCTCCGTTCGCGGTGATCGCGCTGCATGCGAGCCTCACGCTCGACGAGCAGCGACGCGCGTTCGAGCCGGCAACGCGCCGGAAGGTGATCCTGGCCACCAACGTGGCCGAGACGTCGATCACGATCCCCGGCGTGGGGGTCGTGATCGACGCGGGGCTCGCGCGACAGAACCGGTACCACGAAGGGCGCGGATCGCTGATGCTCGCGCCCATCGCCGAGGACGCGGCGGCGCAACGCGCGGGGCGCGCGGGAAGGACGGCCCCCGGAGTCTGCTACCGCCTGTGGAGCCCGTCGGTCGGGCTCGCGAAGTCGACGCTCCCCGAGATCCACCGCGAGTCGCTCGTCCCGCTCGTACTCTCCGCCGCCGCGTGGGGAGTTCGCGTCGAGGACCTCCCGTTTCTCGACCCACCGAAGCCGTACGCCGTGGAGGCCGCTCGCGCGGATCTCGAGGCATGGGGCGCACTTGGAGAGAAAGGCGCGGTCACCGACAGTGGGCGTGATCTCTTCGCGCTCCCCCTCGGCGCGCCCCTCGGGCGGCTCCTCGTGGAGGC
>Ga0265332_10001947_pt1 | contig 10895 bp, 9 predicted proteins | sample 41926metaG_FD_202084 | JGI IMG/M metagenome (GOLD analysis project Ga0265332, IMG submission 202084) | Rhizosphere microbial communities from Carex aquatilis grown in University of Washington, Seatle, WA, United States - 4-19-26 metaG | ecosystem: Host-associated > Plants > Roots > Rhizosphere >...
ATCAGGAAATTGCGCGCACCGCTACTGATCAGATAGCCCAGCGACGTGCTCAGATTGCCGAGCACCGCATCGGCCACCGATTGACGGTAAGCGACGTCGGCCGCCGAACTGCCGCTATTGGTACGCACCGCGTCGAGCAGATCGTTGGAACCGATGCCGATCACGTAAAGAGCATTTGGATCCGCCACCCCGCCGGTCGTCGGCGCCCATTGTCCGAACACCTGGGCCAGCAGGCCGGTACCGGGCCCCGCATGGCCGTTCGTGCCGGACAGGGCGCCACCCCACGCGTAGTTATTACCGCCTTGCCGCCAGGCCGTGGAATCGGCAGGCAGTCCCAGCCCCGCCGCAACCCTCTCGGTCCATACCGGTCCGTCGGAGAAGCGGCCCTGGTAGTAGGGCGGCGGCGGGTAGGTTCCATTGGTCGCCGAATAAACGTTACCCGTATCGGACAGGCTGTCGCCGAAGAAATAAACGCTGGAATAGCTCGCTTCGGCGGCGAAAGCCGCCGTCGTCAGACACAGGGCGGCAAGGCCGCGGGACAGTCGCTTGGACCAGGACATGGGGTTCCCCTCATTGGTTCGAGTTTTTGGTGGAAAACCGGTGTCGCTGGAGCTTGGCAGGGACATCGACCGAAAAACCGCCACCAGCCTTTCCACGCCGCGAAACCGGGCGACGCGATGCCAAGCAAATAAAATACCAAGCGTGAAAAAATCCCTTTACATCAAACGTTCACATCTCCTTCAACAATCATTCTCAATTAATTCCTTAAGCATATGTAAGATTTCCCGACACCATTCAACCGACGGCGCCCGGCTCAGCAGGCCGCCTGTACCGCCACCTCAATCCGCCAGCCCGGCTTGGCCAGACGGACCACCTGCACACAGGCGCGGACCGGCGCCGTGCCCGGCGGCAGCCAGGCATCCCACACTGCGTTCACCGCGTCGTAATCGGCCATGTCCACCAGGTACAGGGTCGCCATCAGCAGGCGACCCTTGCCACTACCCGCCTGGGCGAGCAGGTTTTCGAGGCTGGCCAGCATCGCCGCGGTCTGCGCCGTGATGTCGGCGTGTTCGTCAGGCGGCACTTCGACGCAATGAACGACGCCGTTGTGGATCGTGTAGTCGGAATAGCGCGGCGTGGTGCCGGCACGCTGGATCGGGGTCATGGAAAGCTCCGCAGGGTCAAAGGATGCAATGTTGCAGCGCGGCGCCTCCGGCTGCTACCCTTTGTTGCTTCCCCCAGCCGAAGCAAAGGTCTTGTGTCATGAGCGCGCAGCATCCGGACTACCTCCAGAAGATCCTTACCGCCCAGGTCTACGACGTCGCGATCGAGACGCCCCTCGACCCGGCGCCCAACCTGTCGGCGCGAATTCACAACAGGATCTTCCTGAAGCGCGAGGACATGCAGCCGGTGTTCAGCTTCAAGCTGCGCGGTGCCTACAACAAGATGGCCAGCCTCAGCCCGGCGGCCCTCAAGCGCGGCGTGATCTGCGCCTCCGCCGGCAACCACGCCCAGGGCGTCGCCCTGTCGGCCAAGAAGCTCGGCACGCGGGCGGTCATCGTGATGCCCACCACTACGCCGGCGATCAAGATCGACGCGGTCAAACGCCACGGTGGCGAAGTAGTGCTGGCCGGCGAGAGCTATTCCGACGCCTACGGCCATGCCAAGGAACTCGAAAAAGCCGAGAAGCTGACCTTCGTCCACCCCTACGACGACGTGGAAGTGATCGCCGGCCAGGGCACCATCGGCATGGAGATCCTGCGCCAGCACCCCAAGCCCATCCAGGCAATCTTCTGTGCGGTCGGCGGGGGCGGCCTGCTCGCCGGCGTCGCTGCCTACGTCAAGCGGGTGCGCCCCGAAATCAAGGTGATCGGCGTCGAAACCGTCGACTCCGATGCCATGGCACGCTCCCTCGCCGGCACCGAGCGCGTTACGCTCGACAGCGTCGGCCTCTTCGCGGACGGTACCGCCGTCAAGCAGGTCGGCGTCGAAACGCTGCGCGTATGCCGGGAGTATGTGGATGAGATCATTCTGGTGGATAACGACGCCATCTGCGCCGCCATCAAGGACGTCTTCGAAGACACCCGTTCGATTCTGGAACCCTCCGGCGCACTGGCCCTGGCAGGCGCCAAGGAATACGCCAAGCGCCACGCCCTGAAGGACAAGACCCTGGTCGCCGTGGCCTCCGGCGCCAACATGAACTTCGACCGCCTGCGCTTCGTCGCCGAAAGGGCCGAAGTCGGCGAGCAGCGCGAAGCCGTGCTGGCCGTCACCATCCCGGAGAAGCCCGGCTCGTTCAAGAAGTTCTGCAACCTGCTCGGCAACCGCAACATCACCGAATTCAACTACCGCTACGCGGATGCGCAGAAAGCCCACATCTTCGTCGGTGTCGGCGTACACAACCGGGTCGAGGGCGGACGCATCACCGAGCTGCTGCAGCGCCACGACCTGCCCTGTCTCGACCTGACCGACGACGAAATGGCCAAGAGCCATATCCGCTACATGGTCGGCGGCCACGCCCCGCAGGCGGACAACGAGGTGCTGTACCGCTTCGTGTTCCCCGAGCGCCCCGGCGCACTGCTCAACTTCCTCGAGACCCTGCGCTCAGACTGGAACATCAGCCTGTTCCACTACCGCAACCACGGCGCCGACTTCGGCCGCGTACTGGTCGGCATGCAGGTGCCGCCGTCCGATCGGGACGCCTTCCAGGGCTTCCTGGCGCGGCTCGGCTACGAGTACGTGGATGAAACCGCCAACCCGGTCTACCGGATGTTCCTCGGCTGAAACCGACCGGTCTCAGTGCATCGGCGCTAGCCCCGAACGGGGCTGGCTGCCCACCACCACCGTGTCACCGTCCCCGCCAGGCGGCCCGGAATGCCGGGCTCAATCGCCGCCGACGGCCAGATGCTCGCAATGCCAGTCCAGCGCCTGGCGGATACCCGTTTCGAAGGGCGTGGCCGGCGTCCAGCGCAGACGCGCCGCCGCCTTTTCCGTCGAATAGATGAAGCAGTGACCGAATGACTTGACCACCGCCGTAGTGATCAGCGGCTCGCCGCCGATGCCGATTTTGGACAGCCCCTCGAGCAGCGCCGCCAGCCCGTACATCAGCCAGTACGGCAGCTTCACCACCCGGTACTTGAGCCCGAAGCGCTCGGCGATGCGCGCGCACAGGTCGAGCATGCCGGCCTGGGTTTCGGCGTCGAGGATGAGGAAGTCCTCGTTGTCGGCGGCGGGACTCGCCAGCGCCTGCAGCATCGCATCGACCAGATCCTCGACATAGATGAAGCCCAGCGGATTGTTGGGACTCCACAGCGGCAGGAAGCCGCTCTCGAGCTGCTCCAGCACCGAAGGCAGCAAAGCCCGGTCGCCCGGCCCATACACCCAGCCCGGATAGATGATCGTCGATACCAGCCCGCGGGCCTGGTAGTCCTTCACGACCTGCGTGCCGGCAATCTTGGTGTCCGCGTATTTCTCGTTCCAGGCCGCATGTGGCGTGGCCTCGGTGACGACCTCCCCGGCCTTCGGCAGGCCGAACACATCGGCGGTGCTGACGTAGACGAACTTGGCGACGCCATGCCGCAAGGCCAGTTCGCACATGTTCTCGGTGCCGCTCACATTGGCCGCCCGGTAGACATCCCAGGAGGCTTCGGTGCTGACCATCGCCGCAACGTGGAACACGTAGCTCACCCCATCGAATGCCGCCTCGAGGGATTCCTTGACGGCGATGTCACCTTCGACGATCTCCAGCCGGCCGTTCACCGACGCGTCCAGCCCGAGTTCCTTCAGCACCGGGTTGTTCGCATTGCGGACCAGGATCCGCACCCGGTAGCCCTCCCGCAGCAAGCGCCGGGCCAGCGCTCCGCCGACGAAGCCGGTGGCACCGGTCACCAGCGCAAGAGTGTTTTCGACAGGCTCCAAGGCTTACTCCCAGGTTGTGGTTTGCATTCGATCAAGCCTGTGCCGACTGCACCTGCCGGCCCTTGTCAGGCGCCGGCTCGGTCAGCCGAACACCGAGGAACAGGGACTTCATCGTGTAGTCCTCCATCAGGCCCAGCGGCCCCTTGTCGGGCACATCGTCCGAATCGATGTAGGTGCCGAACAGGTGGTCCCAGATCGAGAAATAGAAGCCGTAATTGGAATTCCCGTAGGCCATGTCCCGGTGGTGATGGATGAAGTGCATCCGCGGCGTGACCAGGAACCACTCCAGCTGCCGCACGAAGGGCAGGCGCAGGTTCGAGTGGGTCAGGTGTTCGCTGGCCATCTGGATGAACAGCAGGATGAAGAAGGCCATATGGCTTTCCGTCAGCAGGAAGAGCGGCGCCATCAGCGCACCGGGCGCCAGGATGAAGACCATGTCCATCGGCGTTCCGCGCATCCCCGAAAACCAGTTCAGGCTGCGGGCGGAGTGATGCATCGCGTGGATGCGCCACACGGCACTGGAGTGCATCAGCCGATGGGCCCAGTAGCCGAGGAAATCGGTGGAGATCAGATAGACCAGGACCTGCGTCGTCACGCTCCAGCCGGCAACCGCCTGCCGCGCCGGGGCGGCCCACGCGTAGAGGCCATTCGCCACGGCATTCAGGGCCGGCCCGAAGATCACATCCACCGCGCCCCCCAGGGCCAGCGCAACGGCCAGGAACCAGCGGTCGAAGGGCTCCACCGGCTGCGGCCCGTATTCATCCATCGGGAAACGCCGGGCAAGCGCCCAGACGATGATCCCCAGCACGATGAAGGCGAGCAGTCTCAGCAACTCTTCAGGCATCTTCAGCTCATGCTTCCTTCACGAAGATCAACCCGGCGGCGCCCGTTTCAGTGCATCACCGACTTGGAAAACAGGTTGAGGACCAGTGCCCCGGCGGTGATCAGGCCAATCCCGATCACCGCAGCCAGATCGAGCTTCTGGTCGTACAGCAGCCAGCCGGCCACCGAAATCAGCACCACGCCCACGCCGGACCAGATCGCATAGGCCACGCCGAGATTGATGACCTGGATGGTCAGCGACAGGAAATAGAAGGCCGACGCGTAACCGAGCACGACGATCACCGACGGGATCAGGTGCGTGAAGCCCTCCGACGCCTTCAGCGCCGAGGTCGCCAGAACCTCCGAAACGATCGCAATTCCAAGAAAAACCCAGTTCATCCAAGCCCTCTACATCAATCGGGATGCTTCTCGGCAACCAGCCGATCGAGCAGATCCATCGCCTCCCGGCTGCCCGCCTCCATGCTTTCCAGCCCATCGACGATCGCCGCCTGCAGCGCGGCGTCGTTCTGCCAATCCTGGTCGATCTGCGCCATTACCTGATGGGCGCCGTCATGGACCCGGGCATGGGGCTCCTCCAGGCGGCGATAGGAGGGAAGCGTACCGAAGCTTTCTTGCCCCTCCCTGTCATACCAGGTGCCGAGGCGGCACTGATGGTGATCCAGAGCCACCGCCCGCACCGCCTCCGCGTCGCAAGTCCCGTTGAGGGCCAGGTAGGTACGCTGCTTATAGACCATGTGGTCGAGCTTGAAGAGGGTCACCAGGCTCTTGTCGTGCACCCGCACCGACTCCTGCTCGGTTTGCCGCGCCGCTGCAGCGAAGCGGCCGAAGGTCTGGGTCAGCTCGCCGACCACCACCGACGAGCGGGCCGTGATCTCGCGCATCTCCCGCGCATCCTCCTGCATCGCCTCGCCGTCGCTGATCAACCCGCGCATCACCTCGCCGATGGCCTGGGACGCGCTGCGGGTCTTCTCCGCCAGCTTGCGCACCTCGTCGGCCACCACCGCGAAACCGCGGCCCGACTCGCCGGCCCGTGCCGCCTCGATGGCCGCGTTGAGCGCCAGCAGGTTGGTCTGGTCGGAAATCTCGGTGATCAGCGTCACGGCCTGGCTGACCTCCTTGCTGCGCGCATTGAGCCCACCGATGGCGTCCGCCACGTGCACGATGCGCTCGCTGATGCCCGACAGCTGGCTGACCACCTCAGCCACCGCGTACTGGTTCTCCGCCGCTTCGCTGGCCGTCTCGGTGGCGGCGGTGGCGGCCTTGCGCATCTGCGTGGTGACTTCCAGCAGGTCGGCCTGGTTACCGGTCAGGTTGGCGATCAGGTTGCCGGCGTTGAGCAGGCCGGCATTGCTGAGCACCCGGTTGCGGGCCTGGTCGCGCAGGTGCGAGGACATGTTGGTGAGCAGCGTGTTGTGGGTCTCCATCGCCTCGAACAGGCTGCCGTGCAGGCCCGCCGACTGGGCCAGGCGGCAGTAGCGGCCTTCCATCTGGGCCCGGAAGGAAGAGTCGGCCTCACGGAAATAGGCTTCCAGCTGGTCGAGCATATCGTTCAGCGCCCAGATCAAGCGGCCGACTTCGTCCTTGTCCGACACCCCGGTGACGCGATCGACGAAATGCCCGCGGCCGATCTTCTCGGCCAGTTCCACCGCCGACTGCAGCGGCGCCAGCGAGCGGCGGAACTGCCACTGCCCCCACACCGTCAGGCCCACGCCGAGCACCAGGAAGACCAGCAGCGCCGGGTGGAAACCGGTGATGAAGAACACCGTCAGCAGGGTCGCCAGCAGCAGCGCCGACTGCCCCCAGCCCACCAGGGACAGCTTAGAGTGCAAGGACGAACTGCTCATAACTCTTTCCATTCAAGACTTCAGTCAGTACCGCCGTCCCGGCGGCGATCGCATCCCGCGCACCGGCCCGGTTCTCGGCGGCCAGCATCTCCTTGTACAGCCCGGCGGCGGCGCGGATCGCCTCGGCCCGCGGCTTGCGGCGCACCGAGGTGTAGCTGACGATCCGCCGCGCCGCGTCGTAGTCCGGCGTCACCGTCGCCATCACCCAGTAGAAGCTGCCGTCCTTGGCCATGTTCTTCACGTAGGCGATGAACTCCTGCCCCGCAGCGATGCTGTCCCACAGCAGCTTGAAGGCGCTGCGCGGCATGTCCGGATGGCGGATGATGTTGTGCTGGCGGCCGAGGAGCTCCGCCTCGCTGTAGCCCGACAGCGCAATGAAGATCCGGTTGGCGTAGAGGATGCGCCCCTTCGGATCGGTCTTCGAAACGATGAAATCCTGCTCGCCCAGCGAACGTTCGCTGCTGGTCGGCGTCACATGCGGCTTCATGGCCTGGCACTGCCCTTCATAAGTACGGGTTCCGATATACACAGGCCCCGCCGGACGAGTGCGCAGGGCGCACAAGCGGGCGGGGCCAGGCACTATGTCGGCAATTTTTTCCCACACTGAAGACCGGTATTACCAAAAAAGTGCATCGAAACGGGACAGCCCCGCCCTGACAACGCCGCCGGCCACGTGGTTAAATCGGGCGATGAGCCCGCCGCCGCCCACTTTGACCGACACCGCCTCCCCTCTCCCCTCCGGCCGCGAACCGGCCTGGTCGGACTACGCAGTACTGGTCGTCGACGACGAAGCCGGCGTACGCAACTTCCTCGAACGGGCGTTGCGCGCCCGCGGCTGCCGCGTGGACACCGCCGGCTCGGCGGAAGAAGGCATGGAGCGCCTGCAGCAGCACCACTTCGACGCCATCGTGCTGGACATCGCGCTACCCGGCCGCTCCGGCATGGAATGGCTGCGCAGCCTGAAGAACGACGGCTTCGCCGGCGACGTGATCCTGATCACCGCCTTCGCCGACATCGAGACCGCCATCGACGCGCTGCGCGCCGGCGCCTCCGACTTCGTCCTCAAGCCCTTCCGCGTGGACCAGATCGTCAACTCCCTGCAGCGCTGCTTCGAGCGCGCCCGCCTCGACCGCGAGAACTTCGTGCTGCAGCGCCAGGTAGCCGGCCTCGGCGGGCTGGTGGACGGCATGATCGGCCACTCGGAGGCGATGCGTCGCCTGTCGGAGCTGATCCACCGCGTCGCTCCGACCCCGTCCACGGTGCTGATCCTCGGCGAATCCGGCGTCGGCAAGGAAGTCACCGCCCGCGCACTGCACCAGATGAGTCCGCGCGCCGAACGCTCCTTCGTGCCCCTCAATTGCGCCGCGGTGTCCGCCGAGCTGATGGAGAGCGAGCTGTTCGGCCACGTGCGCGGCGCCTTCACCGGCGCCCGCGAAGCACGCCGCGGCCTGTTCCACTACGCCAACGGCGGCACCCTGTTCCTCGACGAGATCGGCGAGCTGCCGCTGGCCATGCAGACAAAGCTGCTGCGCGTACTCGAAGAACGGCGCATCCGCCCGGTCGGCAGCGAGGCCGAAGTGCCGGTGGACGTCCGCGTGGTGGCCGCCACCAACCGCGACCTGCGCGCCGAAGTGGCCGCCGGGCGCTTCCGCCAGGACCTGTTCTACCGCCTGGAAGTGGTCACGCTGGCGATCCCGCCGCTGCGCCAACGCCGCGAGGACATCGCCGAGCTGGCCGTGCATTTCAACGCCCAGCTGGCCAGCCGTCTGGGCCTGCCGCCGCTGCCCCTTGGCCAGGCCGACCTGGCCCGGCTGGCCGCCTACGCGTGGCCCGGCAACGTGCGCGAACTGCGCAACCTCATCGAGCGCTCGCTGATCCTCGGCGGCCTGCCGGCCGACAGCCAGGCGCCGGGCTTCGTCGAACCGCTGCCGCTGAGCCTCGCCGAAGTCGAGAAACGCCACATCCTCGCCGTCCTCGACCAGTGCGGCGGCAGCAAGACCCGCGCCGCGGCGCTGCTCGGCGTGTCGCGCAAGACCCTTGACCGCAAGGCCGTCGAATGGGGCCTGGCCTGACGCCCGCCGCTGCAAGACGATGATCCGCCCGCTCCTCGCGCGCTTCACCGGCTCGGTCCGCGCCAAGCTGCTGGCCATGGTGCTGGCGCCGCTGTTCCTCGGCGTGCCGATCCTGCTCGGGCTGGTGTGGCTGTGGGGCAACGACGGCTATCACCGCCTGCTCAGCTACAAGGTCGGCTCCGACCTGGTCACCGCCCACGAGTACTTCGGCCGCATGCAGCACACGGTGGCGGTGGATCTCGGCGCGGTCGCCGGCTCCCAGCGCCTGTCCCAAGCCATGGCCGCCGACACGCCGGAGGCCCTCGCCGCCTACCTGGACGAGGCGCGCCGCCAGGCCGGGCTGGACTTCCTGTTCCTGCTCGACCCCCACGGCCAGCCACTCGGCCACCCCTTGCCCGAACACCTGCCGCGGGCCCGCCGGACCGCCTGGCCGGTGGTCAACGCCGCGCTGGCCGGCTCCGCCTTCACCGCCATCGACGTCTTCGATGCCGACCACCTCGCCGCCATCGACCCGGCCCTCGCCCAGCGCTGCCGCCTGCCGCTGCTGCCCACCGCCAACGCCGCGCCGGACAGCCGCCGCGAAGAAAACCGCGGCCTGTTGATCCACGCCGCGATTCCGGTGCGCGACGGCCACGACCGCCTGGTCGGCGTACTCGAAGGTGGCGTGCTGCTCAACGGCAACACCAGCCTGGTGGACAGCCTCAACACCATCATCTACCGGGACGGCACCCTGCCGCTGGGCAGCCAGGGCACCGCCACGCTGTTCCTCGGCGACACCCGCATCGCCACCAACGTGCACCTGTTCGGCGAACGGCGCGCCCTCGGCACCCGTGCCTCCCAGGCGGTGCGCAAGCACGTGCTGAGCGACGGCAAGACCTGGCTCGACACCGCCTTCGTCGTGAACGACTACTACGTGTCCGGCTACGAGCCGGTGGTGGACAGCTTCGGCGAGCGGGTCGGCATGCTCTACGTGGGTTTCCTCGAAGCGCCGTTCAGCGTCGCCATGCGCAACGCGCTGCTGACCCTGTTCGTGGTCTTCGTCAGCGTCAGCCTCGGCGGCTGCGTGCTGTCCCTGCGCTGGGCGCGCAGCATCTTCAAGCCGCTGGAACAGGTAGACGCGACGATCCGCCGCATCGGCGCCGGCGACACCGACGCCCGTGTCGGCCCGGTGGCCAGCCGCGACGAGATCGGCCTGCTCGCCGCCGCCTTCGACGACCTCCTCGACAACCTGGCAGCCCGCCGCACCGAACTGCAGCGCTGGGGCGACGAGCTCGACCGCAAGGTGGCCGAGCGCACCCAGGCATTGCAGGAAGCCCTCGCCACCCTCGAACAGGCCCGCCGCCACCTGGCGATGACCGAGAAGCTGGCCGCCATCGGCGAACTCACCGCCGGCGTCGCCCACGAGATCAACAACCCGGTGGCGGTCATCCAGGGCAACCTCGACGTACTGAAGGAAATCCTCGGCCCCGCCGCCGAGCCGGTGCGGGAGGAGATCCGCCTGATCCACGAGCAGACCCACCGCATCTGGCTGATCGTCACCAAGCTGCTGCAGTTCGCGCGGCCCGGCGAATTCGCCGGCTACAGCGAAGCCATCGATCCCGCCACGCTGATCGCCGACTGCCTGGTGCTGACCCGCCACAACCTCGACCGCCGCAACATCACGGTGCAGGTGGACAACGCCGCCGGCTGCCGCGTCGAGGTGAACCCCAGCGAACTCCAGCAGGTGCTGATCAACCTCATCGTCAACGCCATCCAGGCCATGCCCGACGGCGGCACCCTCAACATCACCACCCGCGACTGGGCCGATGAGCACGGCGACACCCAGGGCGCCGCCATCGCCGTCTGCGACACCGGCCACGGCATCGCCGCCGAAGACCTGTCGCGCATCTTCGACCCCTTCTTCACCACCAAGAAGGGCTCCGGCACCGGCCTCGGCCTGTCGATCAGCTACGCCATCATCGAACGCTACGGCGGCCACATCGAAGTCAGCAGCCGTCCCGGCGAAGGCGCCTGCTTCACCATCCACCTGCGCTGCGAAGCCCGCTACGCCGACACCCCGTCCGCCCCCGGCTTCACCGCCCGGCGCATCGAGCCGGGCACCAGCCAATCTGCCGGCTAGGCCGACGCCCGCCGCAGCCAGGCGCTGGTGCCGTCCACGACCACCGCCATTGCCAGCATCGCAAGGATCACCGTGCTGGCCTCCGCCTCGTGGAACAGG
>Ga0265332_10001952_pt1 | contig 10869 bp, 7 predicted proteins | sample 41926metaG_FD_202084 | JGI IMG/M metagenome (GOLD analysis project Ga0265332, IMG submission 202084) | Rhizosphere microbial communities from Carex aquatilis grown in University of Washington, Seatle, WA, United States - 4-19-26 metaG | ecosystem: Host-associated > Plants > Roots > Rhizosphere >...
GAGCTCGACGACGATCTGCGCGCGGTTCGCCACTACTATCTCGGGGATCCCGAGGCGGCCAAGCGGGCGGCCGAGGCGGTGGCCAAGCAGGCGAGCGCTGGCAAGAAGTAAAGCCGGGCGCCCCTCGTGGAGCGCCCGGCCTGGCTGCTTCGGTCTCCCGCGGATCGTGGGAGCTGACGTGCTACCTGGTGCGGCGGCGCATCCCGAGGACCAGGGCGAGGCCGAGGACCCCGAGGCCGAGCCCCGCGCGGTCATCGCGCGCACCGCCGCCCACCGCGCACCCACCGCTCGACTTCGGAGCGGAGGCGCCGGTCTCGGCCGTGTTGCTCGACGCCGAGGCCCCGCCAGCGGCGGTTCCCGTGGTCGAGCCCGAATCCGAGCGAACCGGACCGGACGCGGTCGGCGGAGTCGTGGGGGTGTTCCCGTCCGCCGCCATCCCGGCGTTTCCCGTTCCGGTGCTCCCCGATTGCACGGTGCCCGGGGCCGAGCTGGCCGATCCGGTCCCCGATCCCGAGACTCCGGGAACGCCCTTGAAGCCGAAGGAGGCCGGGGAGCTGCAGACCTTGGAGGCCGTCGTGCCCGTGGCGGGGCCCGGCGTCGGAACCGGGGCCACGGCCACGGCCACCGCGGGTCCGCTGGAGGCGGAAGCAGATGCGCCGGCGGAGATCGGGGTGGCGTCGGGGACCGAGGCGCAGGTCCAGTCCGCGGGGCAATCCGCGTCCGTGGTGCAGGTGCTGTTCTTGAGCTGGCAATAGCCCGGCAGCGAGGTGGTGGTGGTGCACACCGGGGGCGTCGAGTCCGGGGGCGAGGGCGGCACGGCGATCACCGCCGGGTTCTCGCCATTCGTGGGCTTCGAGGCGGGTGTGCTGGCGGAGGCTCCTCCCGCACCGGTGGTGGTGCTGCCGACGGAGCTCACGGTGCCGACACCGGAGGTTTTGCCGCCGCCAGAGCTGATGCCCGTGCCGGTGCCGGTGCCTCCCGATGACCCCGCGCTGCCGCCCGAGGTGCCGCCCGAACAGGTGATCGAGACGCTGGGCTGGCAGGTGAAGGCGCCATCGCCGCAGTCGGCGTCGACCTGGCAGGGGAGCTGCCACTTGAAGGCGCAGGTGGTCGTGGTGGTGGTGGTGCACACCGGAGGCGCGGGATCTGGCGCGGGTGGGCACACCTGGTTGGGCGGACAGGCAGGCTGGGCCGAGGCGCTCCCCGAGCACGCGGTTCCGGTCTGGGCGAAGCACACCATGCCCGAGCCGCAGTCCGCGTCCACCTTGCAGGCGATGGGCTGGCAGACAAGCTCGGTGGCCGTCGTGGTCGGGGGCGGGGTGGCGGTCTTGGTGGGAGAGCTCGCTCCCGCGCCTCCGCCCGCGCCTCCCGCGCAGTTCGGCTGGTCCTTCGGGCACACCGGCACGCCCGCGTCGACCGGGCCCCCGCTCGACGCCACGGTCGTGACCGTGAGCTCCTGGCAGCTCGAGCCCTTGGGGCAGTCGGCGGTGGTCTTGCACTGCTGCGCGGCGCTCACGCCCTGCAGCGCGAGCATCCACGCGGCGGACATGAAACCAAGAAGGATTGTCTTGCGCGTCGTCATGAGGCTCCTCGAAGCGGGTAAGGTGAATCGTCGACTTGTGACGCTGGGCGGTCACCACTGCCCTGCCCAGCCATTTCCCCCCGAGCAGCGGTCATTCCCGGAACAAGCACCCGGCGTGCCACCCCATCTGGCCGCGTGCACGCCGCGCGCTCATGGCTTTCCTCGGTCGGCGAATCAGAAATCTGATGGAATCGAGCCGCGGCGTCGAGAAATTCGCGCGTTCCCGCTGGTGGCGATGCCGACGCAGGGGGCCTTCTCCCGTCACCGCAGGCCGGCGCGGCGCCGCAGGGTCCATTCGGTGGCGAGGAGCCCGAGGGCGAGCAGCAAGAAGACGGGGTTCGACCAGACGTCGATGGCGTGCTGGTTCCCGATGCGGACCTCCTGGGGCTCGGGGATGGTGACCCCGTCGAGCGAGGCCATGCGGAAGGTGCCGCCACCGATCTCGGCCAGCTCGCGCAGGACCGCGTCACGAAAGACCACGTCCTCGAGCTCCTTGCCCTCGGAGCGCACCACGAAGGTCTTCTCCTCGGTGAGGGGCCGACCATCGAGGGTGCCGCTGGCGGTCAGCCGGTACGCGCCCGCGGCGAACGCCCCGAGATCGACGTGACCCTCGCCGTCGGCGTCGGTCTCGACCTCGACCTGCCGCAGCGGGGCCGCCTCCGGGGAGCCATCGGCGCTGCGCACCGCCAGCTTGACCACGACCCGCGCCGCCGGCGAGTAGTCCGCGCGCATCGCCCGCACCCGCACCGCGGGCGACTGCTGCCGGCGATAGTCGACCCGATCGAGATCGATGCGGAGCAAGGTGAGGGCCGGGTCCCGCACCAGCCAGCGCACGGCGTTCTCCCAGAAGCGCTGAAAGGACCGCGCATCATCGTTCTCGGCGGCGGCCACGAATCCCCAGTGCCAGGCGGTGTCGGTGAGCAGGGCCAGCGAACGGCCCTTGCCGGCGTCGGTGATGGCCAGCACGGGCGCTGGCTTGCCGCCCTCCGTGCGCAGGGTCGGGTGCGCCAGCAGCGTCAGCGCCCCCGGGCGCACCCGCACCACCTCGTTCACGCCCTCGAGCGGCGGCAGCCGGCCCCAGCGGGCCTCGTTGTCCTTGCTGTCGAGCGCCAGCGACGTCACCGGGTGGACGCGGCCCTCCTCGGTGAGCCGCGGCTTGAAGGCGTCGGTCGTGATGTTTCGGTCGCGCCCCTCCTCGGCCCCGCTCGGGTTGCCGGGCCCGTGCGCCAGCTCGACCGGCAGGATCTCGCGCAGGGGCGTGTCGCCGTAGCCGCCGCTGGCGAATGACAGATCGCCCCCGATCATGGCCAGGGCCCCGCCCTGCTCGACGTACTCGCGAATCCCCGACAGGAACGGCTCGACCCCGTAGGGGGCGAAGTTGAAGTTCTGGAAGATCACCAGGTCGAACGAGTGCAGCTGCTCCTCGAAGATCTCGTACTGCGGGAAGGGGATCAGCGACAGCTCGTTGCGGTTCCAGGGCTGCTCGTCGGTCTCGGTGCGCAGGATGTAGAACGACACCAGGTCGACGTTGGGGTCGCGCCGCAGCATCGCCCGCAAGAACCGCTCGTCCCACGAGGGCCGGCCGCACACGTGCAGGACCCGCACCCGGTCGCGGATCACCTTGACCGTGAAGAGCTGGGCGTTGTTGCTGGCCAGCGCCTCCCCGTGCAAAACGGGGGTCGCAATCTGGAACACGAAGGTCCCGGGCTGATCGGGGACCCAGTCGAACGACACCTTCTCCTCGGAGGCGTCTCCGCGCAACACCACGTTGCGCGTCCCCACCGGTCGGCCGTCGCGGGTCAGGGTCACGTCGACCTGGCGGTCGGGCAGGCCGTGCTGCCGGACCAGGGCCTCGATGGTGACCGGCGTGCGCACGAAGGCGAACTCGTCGGCCATCACCGCGGCGATCGAGAGATCCCGCAGGGCAGGCTCGCCGATGCCCACGGTGTGCACCGGGGCCCCGAGCGCCTCGACCGCGGCCCGGGTCTCGGCGTCGACCGGGCCCTTGCCGATGCGCCCGGTGTCGATCCCGTCCGAGACCACCACCACCGCGCCGAGATCGTGCCCGGCGTAACGGGCCCCGAGCTCGGCCAGCGCCTCGCCGATCCGGGTCCCGTCGGTGGTGGGTGGCGCCCGCAGGCCGTCGAGCGAGGACGGGACCAACCCGGCCCCGAAGGTGTAGATGTCCACCCGGTGTCCGTCGCGCACCCAGGCGGCCCGCGCCCCGTCGGGATCGGCCAGCAGCCTGGCGGCGCGCTCGGCGCGCGACGGGCCGCCGTTCGGTGGGCGGACCTCCATCGAGCGCGAGGCGTCCACCAGGACCGCGACCCGGTTCGGCACCCGCACGATCTCGCGCAGCTCGACGCTCGGCTGCAGCGCCGCGCCAAGGCACGCCGCCAGCGCCCCGGCGCGCAGGGCGAGGATCACGCCCCAGCCCGGGCGGCGCGTGCGAATCAGGGTCACCGCCGAGAGGCCGAGCGCCAGGACCGACGCGGCGACCAGCGCCACCAGGGCTCCCCGCGAGAGCTGGGCTCCGCTGGCCAGGTGCCAGTCGTTGAAGTGCTTCAGCGTCTCGGCGTCGAGATCTCCGCGCGCGGCCGCCCACCACTGCAGGAGGCGGGTCATCGCGGGAACCGGCGCGTCCGCAGGATGTAGTCGATGTGCGCCTGCTCGGTCTTGTAGTCGAGGCACAGCGCGTACATCACGATGTTCACGCCGAAGCGAAAGGCGATCTCGCGCTGCTCGTCGCCGCCCGGGATGACCTCGTGCTCCCAGCGACCGTACCCGTCGCGGGCCCAGGCACCGCCGAGATCGTTCTGCGAGTAGACCACCGCCAGGCGGCGATCGCGCTCGACCCCCTCGACGTCGGGGGCCGCCAGCACCCGGCCGGGCGCGCCCGACAGCACGTAGAACGACTTCCAAAGGACGTGGTCGTCCGGGATGCGGGTGGGCAGCTCGCCCGGCAGGAGCTGGGCCAGGAGCCGCCGCACGGAATCGTCGAAGTCCCCGCCGGCCCGGCCCTCCGCCGAGTCGATGAGCAGGAACCCCCCGTAGGTGAGGTGGCGTCGCAGCCGGCCGAGCTCGCTCTCCGGCGGCAAGGGAAAGCCGCGATCGCCCGACAGCACGAGGAAGGGATGGTGAAAGAGCGCGGGATCGGCGAGGCGCACGTCGACCCGCTCCGGGGCGGTCACGATGCTGGTGCGCCGGACCAGCTCCCAGGACAGGCGCCGCAGGGCGCTCGGGCGGGGGTCGGGCAGCCCCGGCAGGGCAATGCGGGCGAAGCGGAAGCTCGAGTGCTCGCCGATGGCGTGGGCGAGACGGGCGCCACCGCCCGCGCCCAGCAGCCGCGCGAGCATGGCCGTGACCGGCGTCGCCCGCAGCAGGAGCCGGCGGCGCGAGAGGCCCGCGCGCAGGCCCGGCGCCCCCTCCGGGGCCGGGGGGGCGGGCGTCGGCGGCACACCGGCCGCGCCCGCCGGGCGCCGTTGCCGGCCGGTCATGGACGCATCCCTTTCCGGCCGGAGACCGCATCCACTACACTTGGCCGCCAATGTCGCTGCCTGATGGTCCCCGTCGGCGAACCGCCTACCCGCGGGGAGCCGCCCCGACGATCCGGCTCGGTCGCGCGGGCTTGCTCGCGGGCTTGCTCGCGCTTGCGGCAGGCCGCGTGCCGTTCGGGGCGAAGGAAGCCTGGGGGGCGCTTCCGCCGCCCGCCACGCCCGCCCCGGCTTCCGATCCGGGTAGCGCCCCCCCCGAGGCCGGCGCCGGGGCCGGGGTCTTGCCCAACCAGGCGCCCAACCAAGAGCACAACGAGGATCCCCGGCTGTCGACCCCCGAGGTCGACCCGGCCAGCCGGATGGTTCCCTCCCTCGCGCACACCCTGCAACTCGGGATGGCCGTGCTGGTCGGAACGGGTTACCGCGGAATCTTCCCGTACAAGGAGGACATCTACTGCGGCAGCAACCCGGCCGGCAACAATCAGGCCGCGGTCTGCACGGGGCGGGCTCCCACCTTCATCGATCTCGAGCCGTCGCTCGGGTTGTCGCCGGGCTGGGACATCCTCCTCACGGTCCGCTTCGGCATCGAGCGGGACTTCAACACCAGGCATCAGGTGCTGCTCATGCCCGGCTTTCGTTACTGGCTCGATCCCGAGCGGCGGGTGAAGTTCTTCACGACCCTGCAGCTCGCCTATGATCGTTCGGCTCAAAACAGCACCCAGGTGGGAGACGAAGATCTCGGGGTTCGCAACTCGAATGGCTTGATGGTGGAGATCATGCGGAACCTGGGCGCGTACGTTCAGTTCGGCGAGACCGTGGGCTTTTCACGCTGGCTCAGCTTCACGGTGGACGTGGGCGCTGGCGCGCAGGCCCGATTTCCCTGACGGCCTTCGCACGAACGGATTGCGCGGGGCGCGCTCATGGCCCACCACGGTAGCAGACCGGCCGCGTCGGCGCCCCGGTGGCGTCAGCATCGGCGCCGGCCCGGTCCCCGCCCGATGCGCGGTGGTGGCGCCGGGAGTATCATGACCTCGTCCGTGCCCATGCCCGCCGCTTCCGCTTCCGCTTCCGTCGCCGCTCCCTCCCCCGGGGAACGACTCGACCCCGGCGCCGGTCCCGAGGCGGTGATCCGCGCCGTGGATCTGGCCAAGACCTTTCGCCTCGGGTTCTGGCGCAAGCACGTGGAGGCCGTGCGCGGCATGACCTTCGAGGTTCGGCGCGGGGAGGTCTTCGGCTTCCTCGGGCCGAACGGAGCCGGCAAGACCACCACGCTGAAGATGCTGATGGGACTCATCTTTCCGACCCGCGGCCGCGCGGAGGTCCTCGGCGAGCCGGTGCCGAGCGCGCGCGCCAGGCGACGCCTCGGCTACCTGCCCGAGACCCCGTACTTCTACGAGTACCTCACGCCCGGGGAGTTCCTGGACTTCGCGGGGACGCTCTGCGACGTGCCGGCGCGCACCCGCAAGCGGCGCGCGTCGGAGCTGATCGCGCGCGTGGGGCTCGCCCACGCGGTGGGGCGTCCGCTGCGCAAGTTCTCCAAGGGAATGTTGCAGCGGATTGGCATCGCGCAGGCGCTCATGGGAGACCCGGAGCTGGTGGTCCTCGACGAACCCATGACCGGCCTCGATCCCATCGGGCGCAAGGAGATTCGCGACCTCATCCTCGAGCTGCGCGCCCAGGGCAAGACCGTGCTGTTCTCGACCCACATCCTGCCGGACGTGGAGATGACCTGCGATCGCGTGGCCATCGCGGTGTCCGGGCGCCTGCGGAGCGTCGGCCCGCTCGGGGCCTTGCTGTCGGCACGGCTGCTCGCGACCGAAGTGGTGCTGCGCGCCGGGGTGGATGGCCGGCTCCCCGCCATCCCGGACGGCTCGCGCCGGCTTCCCGCCGCCGGCGAGGGCGATCTCGCGGTGGAGCTCCCCGCGGGGGTCGACGTGGACGAGTTTCTGCGCACGGCGCTCGGCCTCGGCGCGCGGGTGGTGACGGTGGCCCCCCGCCGCGAATCGCTGGAAGATCTCTTCTTGCGCGAGGCCAGCCAGCCCGAGCCAGCCTCGACCACGCCGCGCCCGGGCGCAGGTCCAGGCCAGGATGATCGCGTCGAGGCTCTGCGGGAGCCGAGGTCCGCCCCGTGATGCTGGGGCGGGTGGGCGCGGTCGCCCGCAACACCTTTCGCGAGGCGGTGCGCAACAAGGTGCTCTACAGCCTGCTGGTCTTCGCCGCGGCGATCATCGTGTCGGCCCTGGCGCTCGGCCAGCTGTCGGTGCATGAAGATCGGCGGATGATTCGCGACGTCGGGTTGTTCGGGGTGGACGTGTTCGGCGTGCTCATCGCCATCTTCATCGGCGTCAACCTGCTCTACAAGGAGCTCGCCCTCAAGACCGTGTACACCATCCTGCCGAAGCCCATCGCGCGCTGGGAGTTCATCCTCGGAAAATGGGCCGGGGTGATGGCCACGCTGGCCGTGGAGGTCGGCGTGATGGGCGGCGTCCTGGCGGCGACCTTGATGGTCGAGGGCGGCCGAGAGGCGCTCGATCTCGCCCTGCCGAAGGCCTTGTGGTTGCTCTTCATGAACGTCACCATCATGACCTCGGTGGCGGTGTGGTTCTCCTCCTTCTCGAGCCCGTTTCTCTCCGGCCTCTTCTCGCTCGGGATCTTCGTGGTCGGGCGCTCGGTGCCGGATCTGCGCCAGCTGGCGGGGCGCCTCGGTGGACCCGTCGGTCGGATCCTCGAGCTCTGCGCGGCCTTCCTGCCGAACCTTCAGCTCTTCTACCCCTCGGGCACCTCCGTCGATGGGCGCGCGGTGTCGGTGCACGCCAGCTTCGTCGCGGGTCCCTACCTGGCGTCCGCCACGGCGTATGCGCTCGGGTACTCGGCGCTGGTCCTCGGGCTCGCCATGCTCATCTTCCAGCGGCGAGACTTCGTATGAGCCTTCGCCCGCGCACCCGGACCGCTTTCCCGCGGTGGAGCCGCCCGTGATCTCGGTGCGGGCGATGCGCGACTCGGACTGCGAGCGCGCGGCGGAGATCCTGGTGTCGGCCTTCTCGCAGGTGTACCGGCAGCGCGGACACGTGCCGCCTTTTCCCAACCTCGAGAGCGCCATCTGGCTGTGTCGCGCCTACCTCGATCTCGACCGCGAGGGATGCGCGGTGGCCGAGTCGGGCGGCGGCCTCGTGGGGGTGGGGTTCGTTCACCTTCGCGGACCGGTGGCCAGCATCGGACCACTCGCGGCTCGCCCGGGTGGTCCACCCGGGATCGGGCGGGCGCTCATGGCCCACCTCACCGCGCTCGCCGAGGGCTGCGCAAGCCTGCGCCTCTTCCAGGACAGCTTCAACCCCGACTCGTTCGGCCTTTACTCCGAGCTCGGATGGGCGGTGCGCGACGTCGCGCCGTACTTGATGGCGGGGGACATTCGCAAGCCGACCTCGGTATCCGCGACCATCCGCGAGTACCGTCCCGAGGATCGGGAGCGCCTGGAGGCCTTCGATTTCCGGATGCTCGGGGCCAACCGCTCGCGGGACATGGGCCTCCTGCTGTCCACCGGCGCGCTCCTGCTCACCGAGGTGGCAGACGGCACCGAGCGAGCGCGCGAGCAAGCGAACGAGCAAGCGAACGAGCAAGCGAACGAGATAGGTGGGTTCATCTTTCTGCGCGCCCTGCCCGCCCGGGCGATCATCGGCCCCGCGGTGGCGAGCTCCGAGGAGATCCTGGCGGACCTGCTCGATGCAGCCTGTCAGGCGCTGGCAGGACGCTCGGCCGTCATGCGCGCGTCGGCGGCCACCCCCAAGGTCCTGCGGCGGGCCCACGCCCTCGGCTTCAGGGTGGACCACCTCGGCAATCTCATGTCGCTCGGACGTGACCAGCGCTTGCCGCCGCAGCTCTACGCGCTGTTCCCCGAATCCCTGTGAACCACGGCTCCCGGTTTCGAACCGATCTCGGCTCGAACCGACCTGGCTCGATCATGGTATGGTCATGTCCTACCGCCTCCCTCCAGCTCGGGGCTGCCATCACGATGGACGTTCGCTGCGACCGCTGCCAAACCGAGTACGAGCTCGACGACGACATTGTCACCGACGCGGGTGCCTCGGTGCAGTGCACGACGTGTGGGCACACGTTCTTCGTGCGCCGCCAGGGTCGGATCACGGCGGCCAGCCCCGGCGGCGCGGGCCGACGGACGAGCGAGGCGGCCGAGCCGGGCCTCGGCGGTGGGGGGGGGCGGCTCGATGAGCCGGCTCCGGCGAGCCCCGAGTGGACGCTCGACACCGAGGACGGCAAGGTCCACCGGTTTCGAGAGCTGAACACCCTGCAAAAGTGGATCGTCGAGCGTCGGGTGACGCGGGAGGACCGGGTGTCGCACTCGGGTGGGCCCTTCCGCCTGCTCGGCGAGCTTCCGGAGCTGCTGCCCTTCTTCAACGTGGTCGAGGAGGCCGACCGGGCGCGGCTGCAGGGGAGCGCCGGCGCCAGCGGTGCCCCCGGCGTCGAGCGGAGCCGGGCGGCGGCTGAGCCCGGGCGCAACCACATCGGCGGCGGGGCCACCTCGGCGGGGAGGCCCCCGGCCGCGGCGACCGCTGACGCGGGAATGGAGCCCACCATCTCGTTCAGCGTGCCCGTCGCCGAGGCCTTCCGCCGCGCCTCCGAGGACGGTCCCACGGTTCCCGACCGCCGCCTCTTCGATCCCGGGACCACCGCGAACGGGCTCGGCGCGGAGCTCTCCGCCGACGTGACGGCGATATCGGCGCCGCCACCCGGGGTTGCTCCCGCTGCCCCGGTACCTGCACCACGGGAGGTGTCGGGAGCCGGGCCCATGCCGCCGCCCGTCCCGGCGGACGCCTCTCGCCCACATGCGCGCGGGCCGAGCGCGGGTGGGTCACGGGCGCGGTCGCCGACGCCCCGCCCAGGCGCGCTCGCTCCCACGCAAGCTTTGCCGGGGTCTTCCCGGACTGTCCCGGGCACTGGCAAGAGACGGGCGGCGATCACCGAGAGCGTGGCGTTCCCCAACGATGCGCTGGCGGGGGCATCCGATCTCGAGCTCCTGCGCCCGAGCCGCGGGGGGGGGCTGGCCTGGGCGGCGCTGGTGCTGGTCCTGGCCGGGGCGGGTGGGGCCTACCTGTGGTACCGCTCGGCCGGGGGCGTGGGGCCTGGGTCGTCGGTGTCTCCGTCAGGCGGGGAACCGGCGCCCGCCGAGTCCGCCGGTGTCCGAAGTCCCGGTCCGGCGTCGGCGCCAGCAGCGGTCGCGGCGAACGAGCCCGCCCCCGCGCGCGCGATGGAGACGGCCACCGTTGTCCCGAGCTCGGCCCCGAACGCCGCGCCGAATCCGGGGTCGAGCGCTGGCTCGACCGGGCCCCCCGGACAGGGAGCGTCGGCTCCGCAGGGCACGGGCACAGGCTCAGGCAGCACGGTCGACCCACCCCGAGGCCCGGTTGCCGGCGGCGGCCGTCCGCAGGCCCGAGTCGCCCCGCCCGCATCGACGGGGGCGGTCGTCGACACGGGCGAGGACCATGCCGCCGCCAACCCGGCCGACCGCGCGGGCCCAGGCGCCGCGCCGGCCGGCGACGCCCGCCCGCCCTCGTACGAGAAGCTGGTCGTCGAGGGCAACCGCCTGCGCGCGCACGGGAACATGGCTCGGGCCAGCAAGCTCTACGAGCAGGCGCTGGCGATGCGACCGGATGGGGTCATGGCCCTCACCGGGACCGGGTACGTCCACCTCGAGCATCAGCGTCACTTCAAGGCCATCGATTTCTTCCGGCGCGCCCTCGCCATCGATCCCACGCACGGTCCAGCGCTGTTCGGGATCGC
>Ga0265332_10001953_pt1 | contig 10867 bp, 6 predicted proteins | sample 41926metaG_FD_202084 | JGI IMG/M metagenome (GOLD analysis project Ga0265332, IMG submission 202084) | Rhizosphere microbial communities from Carex aquatilis grown in University of Washington, Seatle, WA, United States - 4-19-26 metaG | ecosystem: Host-associated > Plants > Roots > Rhizosphere >...
GAAATTTATGCAGCGACCTCTATAAGCTTGCCGGAGATTATCTTGCGATAAGGTCGTACAAAAGCAAACCCACCATTGATAAAATGACAAGGCTGGTTGAGCTGAGAAGATCTCAGCACGATAAAAATCTGCTTATGGAATTCGAAAAAGTGAAAGAGACTATTGAAAAGGCAAGGTTCAGGGATGAAGATTACTATTATGAGAACTTTCTTTACTGGAACAAACGCAACAACAGCTTTGCGGCTAAATCGATAGAATCATTCCAGCAGAATATTCACAGCGAAATTTCAGAGTTCGCTCATTACTTTATAATTCATTTAATCGACCGCTATCACCAGGCTCACAGGCACAGGACATCATATAAAACATTTCTCAAAAATAATTTTTTATCGGATACGGTAAATGTGCTCAGGAAATACGGTTTCATGGATGCGCCCGTTATAAAGGCGCTATACCATATGTTCATGCTGGTACAAACAAACCTGGAAGAACATTATTTAACGCTCAAAGAACTAATGAAAGATAATTTCGGGTATTTATCGCCATACAGCCGGTTTATAATATTTCAATCGTTACAGGTGTTTTTCATGAACTGTGAAAGGCAGGGGATAACCGCCTACCGGCGCGACCGCTTTGAAATATACAAAAATTACGCCGCAACCAAAGACCTGATATACGATAACGAGCTTGCCGACGCTTCATACACAAGCGCGGTTGTAGCGGCTATACAGGTGAAAGAATATGATTGGGCAGTTTGGTTTACAGAAGAATTCAGGAAATACCTGGCGCAGAACCTGAGGCAGGACGCATATTACTATAACTACGCGCGCATACTGCATGCGCAGAAGCGCAACGAAGAAGCGCTGGGATACCTTGCCAGAGTTATACCGACTCATCACCCGATAAAAGCGGTGGTAAAAGTTGTTGAGTTACAGATTCTGTTCGAGCTGGAAAGATGGGAATCAGTCTTCCTGAAACTTGACAGCCTCAGGCATTTTTTTTCAAAGAATGAAGCTATGAGCCAGACAATGCGCAGCGCGCTTGGGAATTTTTATAAGCTATATACGATGTTTGTCGATTTGAAGACAAAAGATAAAGGGCCCCCGCTGGGTGAAATAAAGAAGGAAATAGAACGAATAAAATACAGTTATTCAATGGAATGGTTTAAGGAACAATTGGCGCTTAACAAATAGTCGATAATCCCGCAAGCGGGATTGAGTTCAATCGCTAACGCGCTTGAACTCAATAAATATTAAACACGAAAGACTAAACTCTAAATTCGAAATAATATCGAATAACGAAATAAGAAAAAAGAAGCCCCACCCTGCGCCAAAGGCGCTTCCCTCCCCAAAGGGGAGGGTTATGATAAATAGATTGTCTTACCCCTCTCCTTCGGGGAGGGGAAACTCGCTGAAAGCGAGTGGGGTGGGGCTGAAATCCGAAACAATATCGAAAAAGAGAAATTCGAAAAAAGAAATAAATGTTATCTTTGGAATACAGCGACCGTGTCGATGGGGCGTTGACACTGTCAACGCACTCCGAAGAAAAGAATCCAACTCATTTAACTTAATTAACTAAATTAAAAGAATATTCTTTCTATAGTCCAGTAAGCGGCTATTGCCGTTATCATAAGCGATGCCGGAATAACAATTCTTTGCCTGTACCATTCTTTTCGTCTGAACCACAAGCCGCAAATAAGGAACGCTATCGCAATTACTGAAAGCTGTCCAAGCTCAACGCCAACATTAAATGTAAGGAGCGCAGTTAAGAATTGTGATTTGGGGAGTCCAAGTTCTTTAAGCGCGCCGGCAAACCCCATTCCGTGCACCAATCCAAAAGCAAACACAACAAGTATTCTCCACGGGCGAAGTTTTTTTGTGATGACATTTTCAACCGCAATAAATACAATTGAAAGCGCTATTACCGGTTCTATTATAAATGAAGGGATTGAAACAATTTCGTACATTGCCAGTCCCAGTGTAATTGAATGAGCTATTGTAAATGCTGTGACCTGGGAAAGAAGCTGCCTGATATTATTACTGAGCAGGAATAAGCCAAGAACAAACAGTATGTGATCCAGGCCAAGCGGGAGTATATGAGTATAGCCCAGCTTAAGATAAACCCAGCTCACATCGAGCCTGGAAATATTACTAAGGTCTAACGGATGAAAAAAAGCCGCTGTCATTTTGATTGTCTCCTTATCTTATTCCGAATATAAATTTTTGTAATACGGATTTATTTTAAGCGCCATATTCATATACTCTATAGATTTATCCAAATGGCCTGTGTACCTGTATATTATTCCTGCGTGATAATATAAAAGCGGGTCTTTTGTTCCGAGCGCCAGGGCATCATTTATGTTTTTTTCGGCCTCATTAAAATTTCCCATTTTATAATAAGTCCACGCAAGCGCTTCGCTTCCTTTTACGCTCGGGCGCCTTTCAAATGATTTTTTTGCAAGTTCAAGCGCCTCCTCCAGGTTTTTATTATGCTCGGCTTCAAAGAGAGCCAGTTCCATATCTGTATCAATTCCTTTTTGTTTATACATAGTATTAATAAACTTAACGTTGCTATACTGCTCTTCCGCATTGTCTTTTTGCCCTGCAAGCGTATAAGCATCTCCCAGCATAATAATGTATTCCGGCAGAGCGCTTATCTGTATAGCCTGCTTAAGAAGTTCAATAGCGGCGTTATAATTCCCGCGCGAAAGCTGTAATTTCGCAAGCGCTCCGTAACAGTGAACATATCCCGGAAATTCATAAGCTGCTTCCTGATATTCCTGCTCGGCCTTTTGGTCATCGCCGCTGTTTAAATAAAGGTTTCCAAGCTGTATTCTGCACCATGCGGTATTTTCCCCTGCAGGCGACCCTGCATTGATCGCGGATTTCATCGCTTCTATTGCTCCTTTTATATCTCCTTTAAGCTCCCTGATGTATGATATTCTTGAATAAGATGTCAGGTCCGGCCTCATATCCACCATTTCCTGCACGGTCTTGATCGCTTCGTCATATTTTCCCGTTTCGATCTGGGCATCATAAATAACGCTTCTCAGAGGCGCATTATCAGGATTAATATTCTTTGCTTTAATTCCCCATTCAAGCGCTTCTTTAAACTGGTGGCGTGATAAACACAGGGTTCCCATTAAATACATGGCCTCGAAATTTGTATTATCTGCATCAAGCGCATTTTGTAAAACATGTTCCGCTTTATTGTAATATTCAGGATCGGAAGTTTCCCTTGCCCGCTGCAGGTAAGCGGCGCCAAGCTCTGCGGATAATTTTGCATTGGATGGGTTTTCCTTAAGTTGATCTTCCAAAGCGGTTATAAACCGTTCTGTTTTTCCGCTTGTCCGGCTTACAAAATTTATTCTTGAATCCATCAGCCCCTGGGAATTTTGTTTTTTCTGCCCGTATAATTTACTGTAGCCGATCCAGCCTGCAGCGCCTGTTATTACAGCGATGACTGTAATGAGTATTATTTTCTTTTTCATTTTCTTTACTTTTAAAATTATCTCCCTCCCTGAGTTACAGGGAGGGAAGAAATTAAATTAAATTATTTTATCAGAATCATTTTTTTGGTATCAACAAAGTCGCCTGATCTGATCTGGTAGAAATAAATACCCGATGCAAAATTGGAGGCATCAAAAGTTCTCTCATAAGTACCGGCGGGGAGCTGTTCATTAACAACGGTTTTAACTTCCCTGCCAAGTAAATCGTAAATTACAATTTTAGTAAGCGCGGTTTTCGGGATATCAAACTTAATTGTAGTTGACGGATTGAACGGGTTTGGATAATTCTGGTTTAGCTTATAGGTTTTCGGGATGATAATACCGATTTGCGGAATACCTATAGGACCAGTATACAGCCTGCCATGGAGATCTTCATAACCTTCATGCGGCGGAGCAAGGAACGGGAAAGTATTTCCAAACGCCACATCATTTTGCTGAACGCCGTCGCCTAATTGTCCATTGGGTCCGTTTGCATGCGCGCTATCGAGAAGTACGCCGGCAACAACTCTTAAAGCTATATCTATAACATCATCCGCCAGGCGCCGTCCATTGGGGAAACCTGCAACATCCCCGCCGATAACGCCAAGCCTGTTTTCAACCGCCGAAGGATGAATTCCAAGATTTATTCGCAGCTGTTCACTGGGAGTCCTCGCATCCTGCGGCCTCTGGTTAAGTCCGGTTACGCCAGTTAAAAATACTGCAACAAGGTCATTACGGCCGGTGAGTGGAACAGGAACAAGCACGGGGTAGAAAGCATTCATATAAATTGCAAGCTCAGGAGTTGTTACATAACTTAGAAACTGCGCATCATTAACCGGCTTGCTGGAATTCCATTTATCTTTTTGTCCGATCGGTAAAACCACTTCATTAGTAAGCGGCATACCCAGTCTTGAAACCTGTACCCAGTTTCCCGAGCCTGTACGAACGCCTGAAACGCTGTCGATAACGGTTGTGGTTCTTCTGCTTGTTGTGGACCATATGCCAACAATCGCATTTGAATCAGTGGCAACAGGGTTTGGATTTCCGTTGCGCGTTACATCGCTTTTTGGAACCTGTATAGCAATTGAGTGAACATTAAAACCGGCCAGAGCATCTTTGCCGTTGGTCTGGTTACCGGGTGCGCCGGGGCGGATCTTAAGCAGGTCAAAAGCTGCGCCGAGGTCGACAAAAAACGGGTCATCAGCCGGGCCGCAGAATACTTTTGTTGTTCCGTTTACCGTTTGTACTGCAGAGGTCATGAGCGATATGTAATTAGGCATTGATTGCGGACCCATATAAAGCGGGTCAACGTGACTTGTTCCTCCGACATAACACGGGGGAACAGGTAAACCGGTGAACTGCCATGTCTGTACGCCGTTTACAATTCTTCTAACAGTATATGTCTGCCTTACATTAAGGTTAGCGCTTGTGTTGGTTGTAACCGAACCGGTATTGTAGAGAAATGTGTTCTGATTATTTACAACATCCTGGAACTCAAACTGGTAAATGATGTGCGGGATACGGTCGCCTACATTATCAATTTTAATTTCATAAAGAACGTCGGAACCAAACTTGTTAAAGTTCGGGCCGCCGGCAGGTTCTTCAAAAGGATTAAAATTGGCGATGATGTTAAGCTTTGTTGTATCAGATGTATGTACAAAAGCATAAACATCTGTGTTATCGGCAAGCGGGTCCTGTGAAATAATGGGAGCCTCACGATGGCTTGACGCTTCAATGAGGTCCGGTTTGAATATTGCCAGCGCTGCAATAACAATTGCGATGCCGGCAGCAATCAGTGTGAATTTTTTCATAGAGATTTCCTCCTTTGGTTTTAGGTTTGTGTGTAGAAGGTTATACGAAAAGAGACCGCGTAAGGTTTTTGTCAAACCAAAAAAAGTCCCAGCCCGGAAGCAAACGACGCAGGCACGGGGCGCGCGTAATATTTAAGTAAATTATTTATAATTTTAAGGCAGGTTATAACCTGCCTTTTTTGTAACCATTTGTTTAATCGGCATTTTAATGGCAAGCGCTGCCGAAAGAAGAATTTTATTATTTCAAAAAAAATTGTTTTTAACTAAGTTAAACTGAAGTTTGACCTAAGATTTTTATAGCCTACATGCAAAATCGGAAGACCGGATTTTTAACTGATGATTTCTAAAATCAATTTGAGGAGGCCTTAGCGCAGAACTTAATACGTCTTTCAAAATCTAATTTTAATTTAAATTCTACTAAGATGAAAAAGACAATATTGATAACTCTTTTAGTTGTCACAAAACTTGCATTCACACAGCCGACCCAGCAATGGGCGTATTCTTATAATTACTCATTGAATTCCTGCGATATCCCTTCCATAATGAAAATGGATAATTCCGGAAATATTTACATATGTGGCACAACGCAGCAATCAAACCCGACAGCGCTGCCTGATTTTCTTACAATGAAAATTAATTCAAGCGGATTTTTGGGATGGATGAGAACATATAACGGTACAGGAAACGATCAGGATATACCGCATGCTTTATGCATCGATAATTCAGGCAACGTATATGTGGCAGGTTCATCTGTACGGCCTGTAAGAGGATGGGATGGCGTACTTATAAAATACAACTCAGCGGGCGTTCAGCAATGGATACAAAGATATGACGTACCCGAGGATGAGTACAACGTCTTTAACGCTATGACGCTGGATCAATCCGGAAATATTTATGTTGCGGGCGGCACCGGCGGTAACGGCTTTAACGTAGTATTAATTAAATACGACAATTCAGGAAACCAGCAATGGATCGCAAGGATCACAGATCCGCAGTACTTTGATGCCGGCGCAGATGCAGTAATAGCCGACCACAACGGGAATATTTATCTTAGCGGTACAAACGAAATGACTGAAATGAATTACAATTTACTTGCAGCCAAGTATAATAATTCAGGCGTGAGGCAATGGATTAAAACGTTTGACTGCAGGTTCGAAGAACCGACGGATCAGTATGTTTCAGTTGATGACGCAAATAATTTTTATATCACAGCGTCAGGCTCGTTTAATATTTCACAGAGCTGCGGGATACTTACTTTTAAATATGACTCTAACGGAAATTTATTATGGAATAATAGATTCGGTTATGATACAGCTAGAAATTATGCTTACGGTATGTCGCTTGATAACAGCGGCAATATCTTTGTTTCCGGATATTTAGCCAACAACAACAGCAACGGAGATGAGATGACCACTTTGAAGTACAACCCACAAGGTACGGAATTATGGCGCCAGCTTTTTACTTATTATGCCGGCTCTTATGCTATAGCGCAGTCGCAAGCGCTTGATAAAGCGGGGAACGTTTATGTTACAGGCTGGGCAAGCCATCAAAATCAGTCTTCAACTACTACAACACTTAAATATAGTTCATCAGGGGTTCTTGAATGGACAAAGCAATATTTGGACGACCAAAACAACAGTTCTTCTCTGGTATTAACGGATACTTCTAATAATGTTTTTGTTGCAGGGTACAAAGATAATAACTTAACTAACGCCGATTATTTACTGATAAAATACAGCCAGCTTACCGGAATAAATACTCTTTCTGAAAATATTCCCAAAGCATTTTCACTTTACCAGAATTTTCCGAATCCATTTAATCCTTCAACCGTTATTAAGTTTGATTTGCCCGAAGAGGGCTCAGTAGCGATCAGAATATATGATATTGCCGGCAAAGAAGTTTACTCAGAAACCGGATATAAAAAAGCCGGAACATATGAGTTTAAGTTTGACGGAACAAACCTGGCATCCGGAATGTATTTTTACAGGATCCAGTCCGGTTCATTTGTTGATACGAAAAAGATGGTTCTCATTAAATAATCCGGAAAGTAGCTCAAAAGAATTATGGGCGGATGAATAATCCGCCTTTTTTATGGTAACTTCTGCACAGACAGTTGTAATCTGAATTAGTTAACATACTAACACATTTTTTTTGGAAACATAACTGTTTGTAAAAGTTTAACAATACAATCGGAAATGCTGAATAAATTACATTATGCCAAAAAAATATGTGGTAATTATGAAAATAATTTTATAATATTGCATTCTGTATTTACCTAAAACGATTAAATGAAGAAATATTTACTAGACTACGGGTTAAAAGTCCGCCTCCCGATTATATTATTCGTTATAATTGCCACATTTGCAGTAACTTACTATGTTTCGTATGCTGAAAGAAATGGAATAGGTTATCAGCCTGAACAACCGATAAAGTACTCCCATAAGGTTCACGCGGGAGATATGAAAATAGACTGTCGTTATTGCCATGTTGGGGTGGAAAAATCAAGGGTTGCCAGCGTCCCCGCGCTTAATGTATGCATGGGGTGCCACGCAATTGCAAGAAAAGACTTGCCGGACATACAGAAACTCACCGAATACTATAATGAGGGCAAACCTTTCCCGTGGGAAAGGATTCACAAAGTGCCCGATTTCGTATATTTTAATCATAGTGTGCATGTAAACAAAGGCATTGAATGCCAGAGCTGTCACGGCGACATTCAAAGCATGGATACGCTGGCTATAGATCCGAACAGATCGACCGGGCAGGTAAGCTCATTTACAATGGGCGCCTGTTTGAACTGCCACAGGAACGCGCACGAAAAACTTCCTTATCTTAAAGAGATCAACAACGGACCGGAGAATTGCGCCAACTGTCACAGATGATGTGTGATGTGAGATTTGAGATTTTAGATTTCTAAAATTCTGTAATACTGCTGCGTACTTATGAAAAAACAACGGGAGTTTTATAAATTATAATGATGGATTCAATAGAAAATTTAGATAAGACGGTTACTGATAAACCAACCGCAAAAAAGCCGGTTTCGGGTAAGCCGACCATGAAGAGAAGAAGATTCTTTTTTCTGTTCGGGGCTTCAGCGGTTGGGCTGGCTATAATGTCGAAATCGCCATTGAAGCTCATAGGTTCAATATTCAACAAATCAGGGCAGAGCGCGGCGCGGCAGGCGGGTTCAAAAAATAAAAATGCGGGAATTACTGTAAAAGAAAATCCATATGCTGTAAAGAGAGGCCCGAAGAATGGATAATAATGAATCGAAGGGTATGAGCGAAGAAGAGTTGAAGCGAATTGAGCAGGAACGTATCGAAGCTTCAAAAAAAGTTGAAGAAGACGCGCTGGAGAGTTCATACTGGCGGAGCTTTAAAGAACTGCATAACGACCCTGAATTCATAAAAGCAAGAACAGAAGAATTTGGCGACGAAGAAGAAGTAAAACCCGACCTCGGCAAAATGTCGCTGGTAACCAGAAGAAGATTTTTAGCGTTGATGAGCGCTTCAGCCGCGCTTGCAGCCGCTGGATGCGCTGATTACCGCGATAAAGGCGAAGTAATACCCTACAATAAAAAACCGGAAGAAGTAATTTTAGGAATTCCCGATTTCTACGCATCAACATGCACGGGCTGCAACAGCGCTTGCGGTATTTTGGTAAAGACCCGCGAGGGACGCCCGATAAAAGTTGATGGAAACGACCTGCATCCGATAAATAAAGGAAAGATATGCACCAAGGGGCAGGCGAGCGTAATGAATCTTTACGACCCGGGACGTTTGCGCGAACCGATGTTCAGCGGCGCAAGAAAAGACCATGCCCCGATGCCATGGAAAGATGCAGACGCAAAGATAAGCAACGAATTAAAGCTTGCAGGTTCAAAAGAAATAGCTATTGTAACCCATACAATTCTATCACCGACATTAAAAAAGTTATTCGATGAATTCAAAGCCGCGTATCCATCGGCAAGAGTTTATTCGTACGAAGCATTTGACCAGATACCGCGCCAGAATGCGTGGATGAAATCATACGGCAGGAAAAATCTGCCAGTAGTTCAATGGGATAAAGCAAAAGTTATTCTTGCGCTCGAGTCTGATTTCCTCGGCAACGAAGGAAACCAGATGGAGCAGATGCGCCTTTACGCAAAGAGCAGGGACGTTGTAAATAAAAAAGAGCCCAATAGGATATACGCCGTTGAGGGCGCAACCACGCTAACCGGACTCAACGCCGATTACAGGATGCGGCTAAGGACCGACGCCATTGAAGAATTTGTTATGTGCCTGCTGAATGAATTTGTTGCGAAGAAAAAACTTTCGGCCTTTGCAAACGATTCCAATATATCGCAGGGGCTTGCAGCATATTCGCTGGATGATTTTGCAAAGAAAAATAATCTTAATCCAAAGATTGTAAAAAGTTTAGTCGAAGATATAAACAAGAACCAGAACGCTTCATTCGTAAGCGCAGGAGATAAGCTCCCTGAATCAACTCACATAGCCGTTAACCTTCTTAATGAAGTGATTGGCGGCGCTAAATTGTATGCACAGGATGCGGAGAATGTTGATATAATGCCGCTCAGCCAGCCTGATGATATAAAAAATCTTGTATCTGATATGCAGGACGGCAAAATAAGCATGTTGATACATTTTGACGTGAATCCCGTTTATCATTTTGCGCCTGATTTCAAGTATTCAAGCGCGATGGGCAAGGTGGCGACGGTTGTTACGCTGACAGAGAATATTAACGAAACTGCGGCGATAAGTAATTTCATATTGCCTATAAATGATCAGCTTGAATCATGGGGCGACTTTAAAACAAGGACAGGTATTTACAGCACGCAGCAGCCGATGATAGCTCCGTTATATAATACCCGTCAGAAGGAAGCAATTATTCTGACATGGCTCACCGGCAAAGAATACAATGAAGATGTTTATCACCAGTACTTAATGAGTAACTGGGAAAAGAATATTTATCCCGCGATGGGAGCTAAGATCGACTTTAAACAAACATGGCTATCGGTTTTGCATGACGGTATAGCGCTGATAGATGAGAAACCTGAAGCGCCTGCAGCGGCTGCAAATTTATCAGACGCATTTGTAACTACTTCAGGAAAATTAAAAGCGTCAAACGATTACGTTTTACTTCTGCAGAACAATGGTAACCTGGGCGATGGCAGGTTTGCTCATAACGGCTGGATGCAGGAACTTCCGAATCCTGTAACAAAAGTTGTATGGGATAATTATGCGGCTATTTCAGTTCAAACGGCTGCAGACCTTGGGGTTAATAACAACGATTTGATTGATGTAAGCTTTGGCGAAGCCAAACAAACTCTGCCGGTATTTATTCAGCCGGGCGTTGCCGATAAAGTTATTGAAGTGGCGCTTGGATACGGAAGAAAGCAGGCGGGCCCTGTTGGCAGCGATGTTGGAGTGAACATGTTTGCGTTAATTGAATCAACTCCGGCGCTGACGGCTAGATTTAACAATAAAATTAAAGCGGCTAAAGCGCTGGGCGCATATGAGCTTATTTCAACCGCCGAGCAGCACCCGATAGATGAAAAGCCGCTGCTGAA
>Ga0265332_10001955_pt1 | contig 10860 bp, 9 predicted proteins | sample 41926metaG_FD_202084 | JGI IMG/M metagenome (GOLD analysis project Ga0265332, IMG submission 202084) | Rhizosphere microbial communities from Carex aquatilis grown in University of Washington, Seatle, WA, United States - 4-19-26 metaG | ecosystem: Host-associated > Plants > Roots > Rhizosphere >...
GCAGGTCTCGATGTACACCATGTTGAGGCGGTCCCTTGCACCGATGGACACCGATGCCTGGGAATACTCGGCCAGTTCCTCCATCGCCGGCCGGGCGATCTGGCGCACGTCCAGGTTGGATAGCAGCGCATAGCCCAGGGCCAGCACACCGGAGGCCAGCTGATAGGTGCCGCGGCGTTCCGAATAGGCCAGGTAGCCGAGCTTGGTCAGCGTGTGCGTCAGGCGCGACACGGTGGCCTTCGGAATCCCCGCCCGCCGGGCCAGCTCCGCATTGGTCAGATAAGGCTCGCCGGGCCGGAAGCAGCGCAGCAGCTCCAGCCCGCGCGCCAGCGCATTGACGAACTGGCGGTCCTTGCTCTCTTCGTCGTCGTCGAATTTCTGAGTGTCGTCCATCGCCTTCTGCCAGCTCACAAGAATGAAGCCGAGGTTCGCACAGCGGAACATTCCCGTCAATTTTTCGGAACACGGATCCGCACAGCAGAACAAATCCCGTTTACAGCCCCCCAGAAACTCGCTAAGGTTTGCTCGTGTTCCATTTTTAAATACATAGTTCCGCACAGCGGAACATTTACAAATCGGGGATAGGCATGAACGAAGTTGTCGTCGAACGCCCGGCGCCCCATGTGGCCGTGGTCCGCATGAACCGCCCGGAAGCCCGCAACGCCCTCAACCAGGCCGTGCGCAGCGGCCTGGCCGAACACTTCGCAGCCCTCGGCGCCGATCCGGACATCCGCGCCATCGTCCTCACCGGCGGCGACACGGTCTTTGCCGCCGGCGCCGACCTGCGCGACCTGGCCGATCGGGGCGCCATCGAGATCCTGCTGCGCAACAACCACCTGCTGTGGCAGGCGATTGCCGACTGCCCGAAGCCGGTGATCGCCGCGGTCAGCGGCCTCGCCTGGGGCGGCGGCTGCGAGCTGGCTATGCACGCCGACCTGATCGTTGCCGGCGAAAGCGCGTCCTTCTGCCAGCCGGAAGTGAAGGTCGGCGTGATGCCCGGCGCCGGCGGCACCCAGCGCCTGACCCGCGCGGTAGGCAAGTTCAAGGCCATGAAAATGGTGCTCACCGGCCTGCCTGTGTCCGCCCGCGAGGCCGACGCGATGGGCCTGGTCAGCGAGGTGGTTGCCGACGCCGACGTTCAGGCCCGTGCGCTGGAGCTCGCCGTACTGATCGCCCGCCGCCCGCCGCTGGCCGTCACGCAGATCAAGGAAGTGCTGCTGGCCGGCGCGGACGCCGCCCTCGACACCGGCCTGATGCTCGAACGCAAGGCCTTCCAGCTGCTCTTCGCCAGCCGCGACCAGAAGGAAGGCATGCACGCCTTCCTCGACAAGCGCGAACCGGAATTCACGGGGGAATGAACACATGAGCACCACCACCGAAACCCTCGCCATTGGCATCGTCGGCACCGGCCTGATGGGTCGCGGCATCGCCCAGATCGCCGCCCAGGCCGGCATTGCCGTGCGCCTCTTCGACAATCGTGCCGGCGCTGCCCTTGAAGCCCGCGACGCCATCGCCGCCACACTCAACAAACTGGCCGACAAGGGCAAGCTCGACGCGGCCGCGCTGGACGCCGCCATCGGCCGCCTGCACGTGGCCGACGCCCTTACCGGGCTGGCCAACTGCCGGGTCGTCATCGAGGCCATCGTCGAAAACCTCGACGCCAAGCGCGCGCTGTTCCGCGAACTCGAAGACGTCGTCGGCTACGACTGCCTGCTCGCCAGCAACACCTCGTCCCTGTCGGTAACGGCCATCGCCAGCGCCTGCCGGCTGCCCGGCCGGGTCGGCGGCTTCCATTTCTTCAGCCCGGTACCGCTGATGAAGGTGGTCGAGGTGATCGATTCGGAACTCGGCGAGGCCTGGGTCGGCGACACCCTCACCGCCCTCGCCCAGCGCGTCGGCCACCGCCCGATCCGCACCCGCGACACGCCGGGCTTCGTCGTCAATCACGCCGGCCGTGCCTACGGCACCGAAGCCCTGCGCATCCTCGGCGAGGGCATCGCCGAACCGGCCGCCATCGACCGCATCCTGCGCGCCGCCGGCTTCCGCATGGGGCCCTTCGAGCTGTTCGACATGATCGGGCTGGACGTCTCCCAGCCGGTGATGGAGTCGATCTACGACCAGTATTTCCAGGAGCCGCGCTACCGCCCGTCACCGATCACCCGCCAGCGCCTCGCCGCCGGCCTGCTCGGGCGCAAGAGCGGTCAAGGCTTTTATGCCTACGAAGATGGCAAAGCCGTCGTGCCGCCCGTCCCTGCCGCACCGGCTGTCGGCACCACACCGATCTGGGTCAGCGCGCGCAATCCGCTGCTGCGCGAACAAGTGGTGGCGCTGCTGCGTGCGGGCGGCGGCGTCATCGACGCCGGCGAACGGCCCGCCTCCGCTTCGGCCTGCATCGTGCTGCCGGTGGGCGGCGATGCGACCACGGAGGTACTCGACGAGCAGCTCGATCCCCGCCACAGCGTCGCCCTCGATCCGATCCTGATCGACCGCCAGCTCACGCTGATGACCACGCCGATCACCGAGCCGGCCAGCCGCGACGCGGTGTGGGGCGCCCTCGGTAGTGCCGGCCTGCCGCTGACGGTAATTCACGACAGCGCCGGCTTCGTCGCCCAGCGGGTGCTGGCGATGATCGTCAACATCGGCTGCGACATCGCCCAGCAGCGCATCGCTGCGCCGGCCGACATCGACGACGCGGTGACCCTCGGCCTCGGCTACCCGAAAGGCCCGCTGGCCCTCGGCGACAGCCTCGGCGCTGCCACCGTACTGCGCATCCTTAACGGCCTGCACGACATCTACCAGGACCCCCGCTACCGCCCCAGCCCGTGGCTGCTCCGCCGGGCTCGCCTCGGCGTGTCCCTGCTGACGCCCGAAGCCTGAAACCGCCTATTTCTTATTGAGGACGACATCCATGCTCGACGCCTATATCTACGCCGGCCTGCGCTCCCCGATCACCCGCCACGCCGGCAAGCTCGCCAACGTCCGCCCGGACGACCTCGCCGCCACAGTGATCCGCGAACTGCTGGCCCGCAGCAGCTTCAACCCCGAGGACATCGAAGACGTGGTCCTCGGCTGCACCTGCCAGTCCGGCGAGGACAGCCGCAACGTGGGGCGCCACGCCGCCCTGCTCGCCGGACTACCCGCCAGCGTGCCCGGCCAGGCGGTCAACCGCCTGTGCGGCAGCGGCCTCGCCGCGGTGCTCGACACGGCCCGCGCCGTGAGTTGCGGCGAAGGCCAGCTCTACGTGGCCGGCGGCGTGGAGAGCATGACCCGCGCGCCCTTCGTGGTCGCCAAGTCGGAGTCCGCCTTCGGCCGCGATTTCAAGGTCTTCGACACCACCATCGGCGCCCGCTTCCCGAACCCGAAGCTGATCGAAGCCTACGGCAACGACTCGATGCCCGAAACGGCTGACAACCTGGCCGCGGAGTTCGGTATCAGCCGCGAGGAATCCGACCGCTTCGCCGCCGCTTCCCAGGCCCGCTACGCCGCCGCCAAGGCGGACGGCTTCTACGACGGCGAAATCCTGCCCATCGCGGTACCGACCGGCCGCAAGTCGACGCCAGCAATGGTCTTCGAGGACGAGCATCCGCGTCCCGAGAGCACCTACGACAGCCTGTCCGGCCTCAAGCCGCTGTTCGCCGGTGGCGTGGTGACGGCCGGCAACGCGTCGGGCATCAACGATGGTGCCGCGGCACTGCTGATCGGCAACGCGGCCATCGGCGACAAGTCCGGCACCCGCCCGCTGGCGCGCATCCTGGCCGGCGCGGTCAGCGGTGTGGAGCCGCGCATCATGGGCATCGGCCCGGCCCTGGCGATCCCGAAGGCGCTGGAGCGCGCTGGCCTACGCCTCGCCGACGTGGATCTCATCGAGATCAACGAAGCCTTCGCTACCCAGGTGCTGGCCTGCCTCAAGCTGCTCGGCCTGTCCGCCATTGATCCGCGGGTCAATCCCAACGGCGGCGCCATCGCCATCGGCCACCCCCTCGGCGCCTCCGGCGCACGCCTCGCCTACAGTGCCGCGCGGGAACTGCACCGACGCGGCGGGCGCTATGCGGTGGTCAGCCTGTGCATCGGCGTCGGGCAAGGCATTGCAGTGGTGCTGGAGCGGGTCTGAGGCAGCGGGAGGAGACGCCCGGACACAGGGCACCGACCTCCATCTACGCCGGAAAACCACGGGGCAATCAGGTTGCTGCGAACAGAGTCAGCGCAGCCGGTCCTGTTCAACATCTGCCGCCACGTCATCGGCTTCAGTGCGCCGCGCTCTCCGGTAAGCAGGCAGCTCGCCGAGCTTCATCCCGGTCGGTGGCGGCCGGTGCTTGCCCTGCCCCACGCGCTGGGAGCGGTAGATGCCCGTGTGCCCCGAGAAGAGATAGCTCACCACGCAGGCAATCGCCGCGAACACGCCGATCTCGGCACCGAAGATCTCCATGGCCATCAGCGTCGAGGCAATCGGCGTATTGGCGGCACCCGCAAAGACCGCGACGAAGCCGATGCCGGCCAGCAGCGCGAAGGGCATGTCGAGCAAGGGCGCCAGCGCATTGCCGAGCGTCGCGCCGATGTAGAACAGCGGCGTCACCTCGCCGCCCTTGAAGCCACTGCCCAGTGACGCGACCGTGAAGCCCATCTTGGCGATGAAATCGAGCGGCGACAGGGGATGCTGGAAGGCCTCGACGATCACCGGGATACCCAGGCCGAGGTAGCGATCCGCACTCAACCACCAGGCGACGGCGGCGATGAGCGCACCGCCGATCAGGGGCCGCAGCGGCGCGTAGGCGATGCGCGCCTTCATCCATCCTCCCAGCGCATGGGTCGAGTCGGCAAATAGCTTGCCGGCCAGGCCGAAAACCGCGCCGGCCAGGATCATCGCCACCAAGCCCCAGGCCGAGAAGGCCGGGATATGGGGAATGGCGTAGTGGGTGTGCTGGATCCCCCACAGCAGCCCCACCTGCTCGGCGACGATGGCCGACACCATGCAGGCCAGGATCGCGTCGTAATGCAGGCGGCCGATGGCCAGCACCTCCAGCCCGAAAATAGCGCCAGCAAGTGGCGTGCCGAACACCGACGAGAAGCCGGCGCTGATGCCGGCCATCAGGATGATGCGCCGGTCCGCGTGCCGCAGCCGGAACAGCTGCGTGAGCTGATCGGCGAGCGCGCCGCCCATCTGCACCGCTGTCCCTTCCCGCCCCACCGAGGCGCCGAACAGGTGGGACACCACGGTCCCTCCCAGCACCAGCGGCGCCATGCGGAACGGGATGACCTTCTTCGGATCGTGGATCTCGTCGATCAGCAGGTTGTTGCCCGCCTCCACATGCTGCCCGAAGCGCAGGTAGAGCCAGCCCACCGCGAAGCCGGCCAGGGGCAGGAAGCCGATCAGCCACGGGTGGCGGATGCGCGTGGCGGTGGCCCATTCCAGCGCGTACAGGAAGAAGGCCGAAGCCGTGCCGGCCAGGGCGGCGACGGCACTGGCCAGCAGGATCCACTTCCCGAGGTAGGGAATCAGATCGATCTGTTCGAGTTGCTTGAGTCGTTTCATGCTTGTCCAGACAGTGGTTGGGGAGCTGGACAAGCGAACGGGCGTAAAAAATGCCCGCACCGCCCGGCTTGACCAGGAATCGATGCAGGCATCATCAGCCCCGAGGGCGGTTAAGGGAGGAATGCCATCTCCACTGGCCGGATTCTAACCGAGGCGCGGGCCGATCCGGAAGAGCGCTGGCGGACAAGGCACCTTCCGCTCCAGGCCGGGCCGGAAGGCGCCCGCAACTCAACGCCCGTAGCGGACAGTGAGCGTCGCCTTGGCGATGGTGTTGGCGTGGATCATGAAGCCCGCCAGCGCGGCCGTCGCATTGTCCGGCAGATCGATGCGCGAGGTCTTGAGTGCGTAGGCGGTGAAGACATAGCGGTGCGGCTGGTCGCCCGGTGGCGGGCAGGCACCACCGTATCCCGGCGTGCCGAAATCGGTCCGCAGCGTAGCGGCGTGGTCAGGGAGTCGCCGTGCCGCCACATCCCCTGCCCCTTCGGCCAGGCCGGTGGCCTCGGCGGGGATGTTGATGACCACCCAGTGCCACCAGCCGGAGCCCGTCGGCGCATCGGGGTCATAGAGCGTCACCGCGATGCTCTGCGTTCCCGGCGGCAAGCCGCTCCAGGCCAGCGCTGGCGACACGTTGCGGCCGGCACAGCCGAAGCCGTTGAAGACCTGCTCGGCGGGCAGCCAGCCGTCGGCTTCGAGCACCGGGCTGGTGAGGCGGAATTCATCCGCGCTCGCCACGGCCGGCAGCACCACGAGCATTGCGGATGCAAAGATGGATTTCATGGACATTTCGTGACTCCTCGTTTGATCGACGAGGCGATTCTCGATGTCCGACGGCTTCAACCGTTAGCCCGATCCCGCCAAGGCTTGTGCGCCGCCCGTCACGCCGAGCGGAGATAGGACGGCAGGAATCCGTAGCGGGACTTGAAGGCCGCCGAGAAGCGGCTGTGGGAGTCGTAGCCGCAGCGCTGGGCGACCTCACCGACCGGCAGCTGCGTGGTCTGGAGCAACAGCATTCCTGTCTCCAGCCGGATCTCGCGGATCACGCCGCCGATCGTCAGGTCATGCTCGGCCAGGCGCCGGTGCAACGTGCTGGCGCTGGTGTGGCAGGCTTGGGCCGTCGTCTCCGCCGTCCAGTCCGCGTGCGGCCGGTTGGCGATGAGGCGCCGCACCCGGTCGGGCCAGCTCAAGGCCTCGCGGGGCCGCAGCACACAGCCCTGCTCCGCCAGCATCAGCAACACCTCCGCCACGCGATGCTGGCGCAGGCGCTCCGACACTTCCGGCGCTTCGATGGAACGGGTGGCCCGCCCGATGGCTTCGGCCAGCGGTCCATCGGGCGTGGTCACGAAGCAGCCATCCGGCCGCCGTCCGTCGAAGTCGCACGCATGGGCACGCTGGAAGTCCCGGATCGCCGTGTCGCCGAACTGCAGCACGAGCGCCTCGTAGCGACCGTCCGGCGCGGGGTCGTTCACCACGTCCCACTGGGACCCGCGCACTAGCACCACCGCCGTGCCAGCCTTGAGGGTGATGGGCAAGCCACCGCCGTGGAGCGTCTTGATGCCGCTGCGCACGAGGATGAGCACGTCCTCGCGAACCGCGACCGTCGCGACGCGGTGCCGCACGCGGCTGGAGATGAAACAACTGGCAGGAAAACTACGTTCTTCCATGAGTCAGCGAGTGGCCGTGCCGCCATCCTCCGGAGCCACGGCCGGCTCATGGCAGACCACGCAGAGCTTGTTCCCGTCCGGATCCCGGAAATAGGCCCCGTAGTAGTTGGCGTGGTACTCGGGCCGCAGACCCGGCGCGCCCTCATCGGCCCCGCCGTGTTCAAGCGCCAGTGCATGGGCCCGATCGACCACCGCCCGGCTCGTCGCCAGCAGCGCCACCATCTGGCCGTTCCCGGCGCTGGCGGCCGCCTGGTCGTACGGCCGGCCGATCACGAACAGCGGCCGGACGCCCGGCGCCGGCTCCCAGCCTGCCCACGGCCGCAGCGGATCGCAGAAGCGCTCGTGGAGCCCGAGCGCGTCCATGAGCGGCCGGTAGAAGGCCAGCGCCCGCTCGAAGTGATTGGTACCCAGAAAGACATGTGACAACACGGGAGCGCCTCCATCAGTCGCAAAGCGGCGCACCGACGACCCAAGGACAGGGTCAACGCCACGCGCCGCGGCATCCATAGTGAATGAGTACGGACGCGCGGTGTTGCTCAGTCCCTGTCAAAGCTTGCGCATTTTCTTTCAGGTATCGAGCGCAAAACCGTCCTGCCTCCTCAACGAACCAGCTGCGCCAACCCTGCCTTGCCCACCGGTGCCTCGGCCAGCCAGGGAATCAGCGCGCAACGGCTTGCCAGCTCGTCTGCCACCCGCCTTACGAAAGGCACTTCGTAGCGGCCGCGCTGGCACAGCAGCGGGTCGGCGGTGCCACTGGCCAGCAGGGACTGGTTGATGACCCAGCCGTAGGGCGTGATGCCTGCCCGGGCCAGATCCCCCTGCAGGCGCTCGGCCTCGTGCACGGGCGTGGCTTCGGGCAGGGTCACGATCAGCACATGGGTGTAGGCCGGGTCGCGCAGCCGCGGCAACAGCTGGCGCACCGATTCCGGCATGTCGCCCTGCGTGCGCATGACTTCCCGGTGGTAGGCCTCGGCGGCATCGAGCAGCAGGATGGTGTGGCCGGTCGGCGCGGTGTCCAGCACCACGAAACCGTCCTTGCCTTCATCCACGGTGCGGGCGAAGGCGCGGAAGACCGCAATCTCCTCGGTGCAGGGCGAACGCAGGTCTTCCTCCAGCATTGCCAGTCCACCGGCGTCGAGGCTCTTGCCGGCCTTGGCGAGGACCTCTGCGGTGTAGTCGGCCACCTCCCGGCGCGGATCGATGCGCGTGACGGTCAGGCCGGGGATGGCCCCGTCGAGCGTGGCCGCCACGTGGGCCGCTGGATCGGTGGTGGACAGCACGACCTTCCCGCCCCGCTGCGCGAGGGCCACCGCAATTGCCGCGGCGACGGAGGTCTTGCCGACGCCGCCCTTGCCCATGGTCATCACCACGCCGTGGCCGGAACAGGCCATCTCGTCCACCAGGCCGGCCAGGCCCGGCGGCAGCGCTGTAGCCGGCATGACGCTCGACGTGGCAGGCGCCGCCGTTTCCGGATGGGCCATCACACGCAGCGCATCCAGGCCAACCGTGCCTTTCGGCAGGAAGGGAATCGTGCAGCCCGGCAATCTGGAGAGCTCAGCCGGCATCCGGGCCAGGGCATCGGCGGCACGTTGCGACATGGCAGCGGCAATCGCGTCGTCGGTTTGTTCCGCTGCGAAAAGCCCGTTGATGGCCAGCATCTGGTTGCGGATACCCAGCTCCGCCAGCTCGCCCCTCGTGCGCTCGGCCTCCCGCAGCGATGCGACTTCCGGCCGACTGACCAAGATCACCGTGGTTTCCGTCGGGTTCGACAGGCGCGCCACCGTGGCCGCGTACAAGGCCTTCTGCTTCTCGAGGCCGGCCAGCGGGCCGAGGCAGGACGCACCACCGGTAGACGACGAGATGAACTCATCCCACGCAGATGGAAGCGTCAGCAGGCGCAGCGTGTGGCCGGTCGGCGCGGTGTCGAAGATGACGTGCTCGAAATCGGCCGTCGCCGCCGGATCGCCGAGCAGCTTGGAGAACTCGTCGAAAGCGGCGATTTCCACCGTACACGCCCCCGAGAACTGCTCCTCCATGCTCTGGATGGCTGCCGCCGGCAGGATGCCGCGGTACGGGGCGACCATCCGTTCCCGGTAGGCATGGGCCGCGGCTTCCGGGTCGATGTTGAGGGCGCAGAGGCCCGGCGCGCCGGGAATGGCGGTCGGTGCCTGGCCCAATGCCACTCCCAGCACCTCGTCCAGATTGGATGCCGGGTCGGTGCTCACGATCAGTACCCGCTTGCCGGCCTCGGCCAGCGCCAGGCCGGTGGCACAGGACAGGGACGTCTTGCCGACACCGCCCTTGCCGGTGAAGAACAGGTAACGCGTTTCGGTGTGTGGGAGTGCCATGGCTCGACTCCTCCGGTCAGCAGCAGCCGGACTTGGGATCGCAGCAGCCACCGGCCGCGCTGATCTTGATGCGCGGCTTCTCTTCCGTCTTCAGCACGATGCCGAGCTTTTGCACCAGCTGCTGGCGCGACGGATACATGCCGGTGGACACGATATGGCCGTCCACCGTGACGATGGGCAGGCGGTCCATGCCGGCTTCCATTTCCTTGAGCACCGCCGGATTGGCGACGAAGGCCTGGGGTTCCTGACCAAGATTGTGGCGGGCAACCTCCACGCCGTGCTCCTCCACCCACTTCAGGTCGGCGGCGAACTGGGCCAGCACCGGGTCCACATCCACGCCGCACACGCCGGTCGAACAGCACATGGCCGGATCGAACACTTCGAGCTTTTTCATGATGATCTCCTCGGAAAATCAGCGGGCCTCATACCAGCCCTTGGACGCATTGACGACCTTCACCACCAGCAGCATCACCGGCACCTCGATGAGGACGCCGACCACGGTGGCCAGCGCCGCGCCGGATTCGAAACCGAACAGGCTGATGGCCGCAGCAACGGCGAGTTCGAAGAAGTTCGATGCCCCGATCAGCGCCGACGGACAGGCCACATTATGCTTCTCGCCGACGGTACGGTTGAGCCAATAGGCCAGCGCCGAATTGAAGAACACCTGGATGAGGATGGGCACCGCCAGCAGCGCGATGACCAGCGGCTGCTCCAGAATAGCCTTGCCCTGGAAGGCGAACAGAAGCACCAGGGTGGCGAGCAGTGCCGAGATGGACCACGGACCAATCTTGGCCATGGCCGCATCAAACCCGGCCTGTCCCTTGGCCAGCAGTGCTTTACGCCACAGCTGGGCCAGCGCCACCGGAATCACGATGTAGAGCACCACCGAAGTGAGCAGCGTTGCCCATGGCACCGTGATGGCCGAGATGCCGAGCAGCAAGCCGACCAGCGGCGCGAAGGCGAACACCATGATGGCATCGTTCAGCGCGACCTGGGACAGGGTGAACAGCGGGTCGCCGTCCGACAGCTTGCTCCAGACGAAGACCATCGCGGTGCACGGTGCCGCGGCCAGCAGGATGAGGCCCGCCACGTAGCTGTCGAGCTGGTCCGCTGGCAACATCGGCGCAAACAGGTTGCGCACGAACAGCCAGCCCAGCAGCGCCATCGAGAAGGGTTTGACCAGCCAGTTCACGAACAGCGTCACGCCGATGCCGCGCACGTGCTGCTTCACTTCGTGCAGCGCGCCGAAGTCCACCTTCACCAGCATCGGGATGATCATCACCCAGATCAGCAGGCCCACCGGCAGATTCACCTGGGCCAC
>Ga0265332_10001957_pt1 | contig 10855 bp, 8 predicted proteins | sample 41926metaG_FD_202084 | JGI IMG/M metagenome (GOLD analysis project Ga0265332, IMG submission 202084) | Rhizosphere microbial communities from Carex aquatilis grown in University of Washington, Seatle, WA, United States - 4-19-26 metaG | ecosystem: Host-associated > Plants > Roots > Rhizosphere >...
ACGAACGGCAGGCCGCGCTCCGTGCAGAATTCGTCCCACGCTTTTTTGGCGCCCGGACAGAAGATGGAGCCGTCGCAGATGATGACGCCGCCCGCGGTGAGGCGCGGAAAAAAATATTCGAGCGCGGCGAGCGTCGGTTCAAACAGCGTCACGTCGAGGTGTACGAACGCCCATTTCTGTTCGGGCACGGTCGTGAAGACCTGCGGTATCCAGCCCGCGCAAATGCCGACGCGCGGAAATTCGCCGAAGTAGCCGCGCACGAGTTCCGGCGAGATGTCCGCCTTCGCGACGGGGAAAAACGCCTCGCGCCGCGCTTTTCCGTCCCCGCCGCGCACCGGGATCAAATCGTGTTGCCCCGACTCGCTGGTGCCGACGAAGCTGTCGATCAGGTACAGGCCTTCGCCGGTGAACGCCGGATCGCGGCTCTTCCATGCGTGCGCGAGCAGCAATGCCGTGGCGCCGCGGTAGGTGCCGCATTCCGCGCGCGCGCCCGGCAATGCGAGCGTCGCAAAAAAATACTGCAAGAGATCGCGGCGGCTCTGATAGCGGTGAAAGACGTTGAATGGCGTGACGGGCGTGCCGGTTTGAGCAAGACAGCGCCGGTAGAGGTCGACGAAATTTTCGCTGCCGACCTTCACGTCCTGAAACAGGATACGCAGGTGCTCGTCCGCCGGCGCCGCGTCGTGCAGCCGGTTCAACGCTTCTTCGGTTTCCAGCGGATATTCGACCGGCGCCGCGTCCTGCGAATTGGAACCGGCGAAGAGTTTCCTGAAAAACATGGCGTGGCGGCGCGCGCCTTACGTCAGCGGCTGATCGGCATGCTTGGCGTACGCGGGCCGCGCCTGCAGACGCTTGTAGTACGCGGCGAGGTTCGGCAGGTTTGCGCGCTCGATGTCCATCCTGAACCAGCGTTGGATCGATGTGCCTACCGGAATGTCACCCATCGTGAAGCTGGCGCCGGTCACGTACTGGCGGTTGGCAAGATGCGCGTCGAGGATGGCCATGCTCGCCGTCAAACCCTTGAGCGAAGTTGCAACGAGCGCCATGTCGCGCTTTGCAGGCTCCGTGCGCACGAGGTTCCAGAACACCGGCCGCAAGTTCGGCCACACGGTGGTTGCGTTCCAGTCCATCCAGCGGTCGGCGTCCGCGCACGCCTGCGCGTCTGCCGGGCACAGCGAGCCGAGGCCGTGCCTGCGCGCGAGATAGCGGACGATCGCCTGCGATTCCCACAGCACGAAGCCGTCGTCGTCGATCAGCGGAATCAGCCCGTTCGGGTTCTTTGCCTTGTACTCGGGCGTGTTGTTGACGCCGAACTGCATTCCGGCGTCGATGCGCTCGAACGGCACATTGAGTTCGCCGCAACACCACAAAACTTTCTGCACGTTGATGGAATTCGTGCGGCCCCAGATTTTGAGCATGATCGTCCCTCCCTCAAGATGCGTAGTCTACCTGAGGCGCCGCCCGCCGCGCGCGCAGAGCGCCGGTTTAACGGTTAGCCGGGCTTGCGAATTTGCCCGATGATCTGCGAGGCGTCGGGAAAGCGGCCGGTGCGATGCCGGGAATAAATCAATCTGCCGTCAACCGTAACGTCGAACACTCCGGCCGCGCCTTTGACGAGTTCGGCCTTGGTGCCGACTGCGCGCTCGATGTCAGCTGCCAGACCGGCAGCCTGCGGCAGATAGTTTCAGGCGGCGCAGTAGGTGATCGTAACTTGCATAGCTTGCTCCAACTTGATTGCGGGCGTTCTGCTCCATTAGAGGCGGGAAGCAGATTTCAGTTCACGGCAATTTTCTCGCCCCAACGTTTCCAGTAACCGACGCGCGCGGTGCGATCTGTGCGTGGCACCTTCGGTTCGCGCGCGTTCGCGTTCACTGATGGGTTAGGCGGCAACGTTTCCATTGGTAGACTATAAGCGTTGATTACAGATCACAAATGATCACAAGTTGAACTCGACGGCCAGTTTCCTAGAAGTCGAGAACCCTAATTCAACTGCAAATGCTTCGACTGCTAACGCCAATATGGAGTCCTGTTCATTAGATAGCTCGGACGGAATCCGAATGCGGGTCACGAACACCGTTATGTCATAAGTGTGGTCGTCGATCTTTACGTACCTACGAGGTTGAGCACCGCCTCCACCACATTCCATTCGTACCCTAATTTGTTCTCTGTGCCCTCTGTGGCGAGGATTTAGTCGGCTGCAATTCTTTCCACCCAAACCAGCTCGCAAGCCCCCGCGCCCGTGTCTTCGCGGGTTAGCGAACTCTTCCAATGCCAGCCGTCGGGCGCGCGCGCTTCGATCAGGTAACCCGAGAACGTGACGTGTTGTCCGGAGTGGATCGAGCGCAGCGTGCGTTCGACCTCGGCGTTTGCCGGCACCATGTGCATGTTGGCGCTGTTGACCTCGATGTCGCGGCGCGGAATCGGCCATTCGTCGACGTGCCAGTAGTAAAAGCGGTTCGACTGGGTGATGGTGACTTTGTCGAGAATCGACGGGTTGGCCATCGGGCCCCAGCCGAGCGCGAGATCGACCGGCGCCAACTGCGCTTCGCGGTCCATCGAGTAATGCTCGGAGCGAAGTACGCGGGCTTCGAAGTCGAATTTCTCCAGCGGCGTTATCTGGTAACCGTAGGCGTTCCACGCATGGTCCATCGAGGCGGTGGCGCCGACGGCTGGCGCATGCGTGCGGTGCGAGTGCCAGTATTGGTAGCCGCCGATGGCGAGCGCTGCGATGAGTGCGAGTCTGCCGAGTGTCACGGGTGCGCGTCTCCCGCCTTTATGCAGGCCATATCGTAAAGGGAATAACCGTGTCCGTCACCGCCGCCGGTTGCGGCGAGCGGCGCGCGTCAGGACGCCTGCGCCGTGACGTGCGCGTTGAACTTGGTGAAGAACTGCTCGGCGAGCTTCTTGGCGACGCCGTCGACCAGTCTTGAGCCGACTTGGGCGAGTTTGCCGCCGATGGTCGCCTTGGCGGCATAGCCGAGCGTTGTGTTGTCGCCGGCCGGCGTGAGCGTCACGCGCGCTTCGCCCTTGGCGAAACCGGCGACGCCGCCCTGGCCCTCGAAGATCAGCGTGTAAGCATTCGGCGCGTCGACGTCGGTCAGCGTGATCTTGCTTTTGAATTTCGCGCTGACCGGGCCGACCTTGGCCGACATCGTCAGATGAAATTCGGAGTCCGAGATTTTTTCCATCGTCTCGCAGCCCGGGATGCAGACTTGCAGCACCGCGGGATTGCAGATCGCGTCCCACGTCTCCTGCTGCGGTTTGGGTATGACTTGTTCGCCGGTGATTTCCATAGTGCGCGGTATGTTACCTTGCCCGCGCCGCCGACGCGAGTGAAATGCAGGAGCAGAAGCGGTCAGGCGCGGGCCGCGGGCGCCGCCAGCACGCAGTCGCGCGCGAGCTTTTTCAATTCGTGCGACGCGGCGATTTCATGCTCGTGCACGAACGCCTCGTGATTTTTTTCGACGTCGGCCAGCCGGTAAACGTAGTTGACCATGATGCCGGCGGAGCGCTGCATCCCGGACTTCGACGTGTCGGCGAGCCAGTTCAGTTTTTCCATGCGCGCGCCGTTGCCGAGATGAAAGCGCGCGACAGGATCGAGCGGTTCGTCGTTTTTTTTCACCACGGTCAGGTAGTGCGCGCACAAGCCCATCAATGGCAGCCGCAGTTGCTCGGCGAGCCCGGCATCCGCGAACCAGTCCTTGTCGTTCAAGCGCGCCAGGTCGGGCAGGTTCGCCGTGCGCTCGCGCGCAAGCCCCGCGAGCCACGCGCGAAAACCCGGCACCGGCGACAGCGTCGCGAACGTTTTAATGCGGGGGAATTCGCGTCCCAGTTCGTTCACGACCTGCTTGATAAGGAGGTTGCCGAACGAAATGCCGCGCAGGCCGTCCTGGCAGTTGGTGATCGAATAGAAGATCGCGCAATCGGCGCGCGCGGGATCGGCCTCAGGCGAATCCGGGTCGAGCAGCGGCGCGACGGTCGCGCTGATGCGCTCGGTCAGCGCAGTCTCGACGAAGATCAGCGGTTCTTCCGGCAGGGCGGGATGGAAAAACGCGAAGCAGCGGCGGTCGGCAGCGAGGCGGCGGTGCAGGTCTTTCCAGCCCGCGATTTCATGCACCGCTTCGTACTCGATCAGTTTTTCTAGGATCAGCGCCGGGGTGCGCCAGTCGATGCGTTCCAGCCGCAGGAAGCCGCGGTTGAACCACGAGCCGAACAAGTGTTCGAGGTCTGCATCCACGCCGACCCAATCGGGATTGGCTTTCAGTTCGTGCAACAACCGGCGCCGCAAGTCGACGAGCGCCGCGGTCGCGCCGGGCGCCACGTTCATGCGGCGGAACAGTTCCTGGCGCGGCGGTTCCACCGCGCGCTGCAGGTCGACGAGATTATGCGGCGACGGGTCGCGCGCATAAGCGGCGGCCGCTGCTGCTATCTTCACCGGCGCGGGCGAGAACTCTCCCGCGAGCAGGTCGATGAAGGGCTTGAACGCGTTGGCCGGCAGCGCATCGTAAGCGGCAAGCACGTCGCGCGCGAGCGCGGCGCCCGAAACTTCGCCGCGCTCTGACAACAGCGCATGACACAACGCCACGGCCTCGCGCGCCTTGCGTTCGGCCGAGCGCGCGCTGTCGACGGGCGCGGCGACGCTGCGCAGCAAATGTTTAAGGAACGATCGGGTATTCATCGGGTCGAATCGGCGACGGTGGAGATTTTAAGCGCGGCCCGCGCTGCGCAAGGGATGGCGCGCGTGGACTGCGAATGTAACCGATGCTAGCTGATGCATGTGACCGGCGCAACCGCGCGACGCCGGCTTGACCCCCTTACATTCGTGCACTACTCTAGCCGAATGGATTGATGCAAAGCGCGGGCGCGGAAATTGAAAGGTTTACCTTGGACAGCGTTGACACTGAAGTTGTAAAAACCGCCGTGGCCTGGCTCGACGCAGGCCACCAGGCGACGCTCGTAACGGTGATCCGGACGTGGGGCTCGGCGCCGCGTCCCGTCGGTGCGATGCTCGTCATCCGCGACGATGGACACGTGATCGGCTCGGTGTCCGGCGGCTGCGTCGAGGACGACCTGATCGAGCGCGTGAAAGCGCATCAGTCCACCGGCAGCAAGCCCGAAGTCGTGACCTACGGCGTGACTGCCGACCAGGCCGCGCGTTTCGGCTTGCCGTGCGGCGGCACGCTGCAACTGGTACTCGAGCCGGTGAAAGCCGAATCGAAGTTGAAGGAATTGCTGGCGACTATCGAGCGCCACGAACTCGTCGCGCGGTTTCTCGACATGGACTCCGGCGACGTAAGGCTGGAATCGGGCCACTGGTCGGACATGCTCGAGTTCGACGGCAAGGTGTTGAAAAGCATTCACGGTCCGCGCTGGCGCCTGTTGATCATAGGCGCCGGCCAGACTTCGCGCTTTCTCGCGCAAATGGCGCAGGCGCTCGACTACCAGGTCACCGTGTGCGATCCGCGCGCCGAATACGCCGACGAATGGAACGTGCCCGGTGCGACGCTCGAGCGCGGCTATCCCGACGACGTCGTGTTGCAATTGAATCCCGACCCGCATCTTGCGGTGGTCGCGGTGACGCACGACCCCAAGCTCGACGACGCGGCGCTCACCGAAGCGCTGAAGTCGCCGGCGTTTTACGTCGGTGCGCTGGGTTCGCGGCTCAACAATGATAAACGGCGCAAGCGGCTCGCTGACTTCGACCTTTCCGCGGAGGAAATCTCGCGGCTGCACGGACCGGTCGGCTTGCGCATAGGCAGCAAGACGCCTGCGGAAATCGCGGTCTCCATCGTGGCCGAGATCACGGCGGTGCGCCGCGGCGTAAAACTGGAATCGATCGGCGCGCCGGCCGCCGCTGCCGCGCCCAATACCGATCCGCTCGCTTGCGGATCTTAAAAGCGGTAAAGCGTTTTGCCGCCGATGAACGCTGATGAACGCCGATAAACGCCGATCAAAACTTTCCTCTTTTTGTCTGTCGTAGTTTTGGGTTTATCCGCGTTCATCAGCGTTTACCGGCGGTTCCACGTGTTTTCTGGTTTTGCTGCAAGTCGCGCGGCGTGTTTCGTTTTGCAAATGCTGGTAGGTGCGACACTATCGCCCGCGAACGTTTCGCACGCGCAAGAAGACCCGCTCGCAAACGGCGTGCTGCTCGTCGCGAAGCCCGAGCTCGTCGATCCGAATTTTCGCGAAACCGTATTGTTGATCACGCAGCCGGTGATGGGCGGAGGCCCGCTCGGCGTGATTCTGAACCGCCCGACGGAATTACGGCTGTCCGAGGCGTGGCCCGACGCCGGCGCGGTGCCGGAACAATTCGATCATATTTACGCCGGCGGTCCGGTCGCGCGCAACCAGATCATATTCCTGGTGCGCAGCGACGAGCGCATCGAGAACGGTCTGCGCGTGCTCGACAATGTTTACCTGAGCGGCGATCCGGAACTCCTGAAAAATATCGTGGCCGCCGAGGTCAAAGTGAAATCGCTGCGCGCGTATGCCGGCTACGCGGGCTGGGCGCCGCGCCAGTTGCAGATGGAGATCGCCGCGGGCGGGTGGTATCTGGTCCCGGCGGATGCCGACACGATTTTTGCCGCGGACGCGGCCGCCATGTGGCCGAACCTCATCCGCAGGATCACGCTGCGCAGCACGCGGTACTTGCCGCCCGGCTGCGCGCGGCAAAGTGCATTGGTCGATTACAAAAATTAACGGACGGGCCTGATATGTTTGCAGCGTGGTATGAGAAAAACGGCGCGGCGGCGGACGTGATGAAGACGGGTGAATTGCCCGATCCCGGGCCGGCGCCCGGCGAGGTGCGCGTGCGCCTCTACGCGTCGGCCGTCAACCCGTCGGACGTCAAAGCGCGGGCGGGCAGCCGGCCGATACGCTGGCCGAAGCTGATTCCGAACAGCGACGGCGCGGGTGTGATCGATCAAGTCGGCGGGGGAGTGACGACACATCGCGCCGGCGACCGCGTCTGGGTCTTCAACGGGCAATGGGATCGCGCGCTTGGCACGAGCGCGCAATTCATCGCGCTGCCGGCGGCGCTGGCGGTGCCGCTGCCCGAGTCGCTATCGTGGGGGCAGGGCGCGTGTCTCGGCATTCCCGTGATGACTGCGCATCGCTGTTTGTTCGCGGATGGCCCCATTGCCGGCAAGTGGGTATTGGTGACCGGCGGCGCCGGCGTGGTCGCCCATTATGCGATCCAGCTTGCGAAATGGGGAGGAGCGAATGTCGTGACGACGGTAAGCTCAGCGGCCAAGGCGGAGCATGCGCGTGCAGCCGGCGCCGACGTGATCGTCAACTACCGCACCGGGAATGTTGTCGAGCACATCTGCGCCGCGACCGGCGGCGTCGACCGCGTGGTCGATGTCGATTTCGGCAAAAACCTGCCGGTGACGTCGCAAGTGCTGCGCGCGCACGGCGCGATTGCGTCGTACGCATCGATGGGCGACCTCGAACCGAAGTTTCCTTATGGAAAACTGTTCCAGTTAAATCCGACAATCCGGCCGGTGTTCGTTTACACCATGCCGGACGCAGCGAAAGCTCAAGCGCATGCCGACATCGCGCGCTGGCTCAAGGAGGCAAAGCCGGTGTTTGCGATTGCGGAGCGCTATCCGCTGCAGGAAGTGGTCAACGCGCATCTCGCCGTCGAGCGCGGCGAGAAGATCGGGCATGTGATACTCGATATCGCGTAGATGCGGCGTACTAGTCGGCGAAAAATTCCTTCACCTTATCCATCCACGACTTGGCGCGCGGATTGTGCTTGCCATGATCTTTCGCGTTGATGGCTTCGAGTTCTGCGAGCAGTTCACGCTGCCGCGCGGTGAGATTGACCGGCGTTTCGACCACGACGTGGCACATGAGATCGCCGTGCGATGACGAGCGCACGCCCTTGATGCCCTTGCCGCGCAGGCGGAACACCTTGCCCGACTGCGTTTCGGACGGAATCTTGATCTTCGCGTAACCGTCGAGCGTCGGGATTTCGATTTCGCCGCCGAGCGCCGCGGTCGTGAAGCTGATCGGCATTTCGCAATGCAGATCGTTGTGGTCGCGCTGGAAAACCGCGTGCGCTTTCAGGTGGATCACGACATACAGGTCCCCGGACGGGCCGCCGTTGACGCCGGCTTCGCCTTCGCCCGACAGGCGGATGCGGTCGCCCTCGTCGACGCCGGACGGAATCTTGACCGACAGCGTCTTGTGCTGCTTCAACCGTCCGGCGCCGTGGCACGTGACGCACGGCGACTGCACGATCTTGCCGCTGCCGTGGCATTTCGGACACGTCTGCTGGATCGAGAAGAAGCCCTGCTGCATGCGCACCTGGCCGTGACCGTCGCAGGTCGTGCACTTGACGGGTTGGGTGCCGGGCTTGGCTCCAGTGCCGTGGCAGGTCGCGCATTCTTCGAGCGTCGGAATGCGGATCTTGGTTTCGGTGCCGCGCGCGGCTTCTTCTAGCGCGATCTCGAGGTTGTAGCGCAGATCGGCGCCGCGATAAACGTTGGAGCGGCCGCGGCCGCCGCCGAAGATGTCGCCGAAAATATCGCCGAACGCATCCGCGAAGCCGCCCATGCCGGCGCCGCCTGCCGCCGCGGCCGAAGGATCCACGCCGGCATGGCCGTATTGATCGTAGGCCGCGCGCTTGTTCGCGTCCGACAGGATCTCGTAAGCCTCCTTGGCTTCCTTGAATTGTCCCTCGGCTTTCGGGTTGTCCGGATTGCGGTCCGGATGGTATTTCATCGCAAGCTTGCGATAGGACTTCTTGATGTCGTCGTCCGACGCATCGCGATTGACGCCGAGCACTTCGTAAAAATCTTTTTTGGCCATGATTCAGTTTCAGGTTGAAGGTGCAAACGCGGCACCGAGAATACAGGATTGCGCGTCGGGCAGAACGACAAAAAAGATCGAGGGCAGGGCTTGCGCCGTACCCTCAATCCTCATGCCGCCAATCCAGAGCCTTACTTCTTGTCTTTGACTTCCTCGTATTCAGCATCCACGACGTTGCCATCGTCTTTCTTCGCGCCGGCCTCGGCCTTCGCTTCGCCGCCGCCCGCGGGCTGCTGCGCCGCCTGCTCCTTCGCGTACATCTGCTCCGCGAGCTTGTGCGACGCGGTGGCCAGCGCCTGCGACTTGGCGTCGATGGCTTCCTTGTTGTCGCTCTTCAACGCTTCTTCGGCTTCTTTCAGCGCCGCCTCGATCCTGGCTTTTTCGTCGGCCCCGATCTTGTCGCCGTATTCCGCGAGCGACTTCTTCACCGAATGCACGAGCGCATCGCACTGGTTGCGCGCGGTGATGAGTTCGAGCGCCTTCTTGTCTTCCTCGGCATGCGCTTCGGCGTCCTGCACCATGCGCTTGATCTCTTCCTCGTTGAGACCCGAACTCGCCTGGATCTTGATCTTGTTCTCCTTGCCGGTCGCCTTGTCCTTGGCCGACACGTGCAGGATGCCGTTCGCGTCGATGTCGAACGTGACCTCGATCTGCGGCATGCCGCGTGGCGCGGTCGGCAGTTCGGTCAGGTTGAACTGGCCGAGACTCTTGTTGCCCGACGCCATGTCGCGCTCGCCCTGCAGCACGTGGATCGTCACTGCGGACTGATTGTCTTCGGCGGTCGAGAACACCTGCGAAGCTTTGGTCGGCACCGTCGTGTTCTTCTGGATCAGCTTGGTCATCACGCCGCCCAGCGTTTCGATGCCGAGCGACAGCGGCGTCACGTCGAGCAGCAGCACGTCCTTGACGTCGCCTTTCAGCACGCCGCCCTGGATCGCGGCGCCCACGGCCACCGCTTCATCGGGATTCACGTCCTTGCGCGGTTCCTTGCCGAAGAACTCCTTGACCTTGTCCTGCACTTTCGGCATGCGCGTCTGGCCGCCGACGAGTATCACGTCGGAGATGTCCGAGAGCTTCACGCCCGCGTCTTTCACGGCGAGTTCGCACGGCTTGATCGTTTTTTCGATCAGTTCTTCGACGAGGCTCTCGAACTTGGCGCGCGTGATCTTGATCGCGAGGTGCTTCGGTCCGGACGCATCGGCCGTCACGTACGGCAGGTTCACTTCGGTCTGCTGGCTCGACGACAGTTCGATCTTGGCTTTTTCCGCGGCGTCTTTCAGGCGCTGGAGTGCCAGCATGTCTTTCCTCAGATCGATGCCCTGTTCTTTCTTGAACTCGTCGCACAGGTAATCCATCAGGCGCTGGTCGAAATCCTCGCCGCCCAGGAACGTGTCGCCGTTGGTCGACAACACTTCGAACTGGTGCTCGCCGTCGACCGCCGCGATTTCGATGATCGAAATATCGAACGTGCCGCCGCCCAGATCGTAGACCGCGATCTTGCGATCGCCTTCCTTCTTGTCCATGCCGAACGCGAGCGCTGCCGCGGTCGGCTCGTTGATGATGCGTTTCACGTCGAGGCCCGCGATGCGGCCGGCGTCCTTGGTCGCCTGGCGCTGCGAGTCGTTGAAGTACGCGGGCACCGTGATCACCGCTTCGGTGACCGGCTCGCCGAGGTAGTCCTCGGCCGTCTTCTTCATCTTGATCAGCACCTGCGCCGACACTTCAGGGGGTGCTATTTTCTTGCCGCGCACTTCGACCCACGCGTCGTTGTTGTCGGCCTTGATGATTTTGTACGGCATCAGGTCGATGTCCTTCTGCACTTCCTTTTCATCGAAGCGGCGGCCGATCAGGCGCTTCACCGCGTAGAGGGTGTTTTTCGGATTGGTGACGGCCTGCCGCTTGGCGGAAGCGCCGACCAGGATTTCGCCGTCCTCCGCATAAGCGACAATCGACGGCGTGGTGCGCGCGCCTTCCGAATTTTCGATGACCTTCGGCTGGCCGTTTTCCATCACGGACACGCACGAATTGGTCGTTCCCAGGT
>Ga0265332_10001958_pt1 | contig 10852 bp, 9 predicted proteins | sample 41926metaG_FD_202084 | JGI IMG/M metagenome (GOLD analysis project Ga0265332, IMG submission 202084) | Rhizosphere microbial communities from Carex aquatilis grown in University of Washington, Seatle, WA, United States - 4-19-26 metaG | ecosystem: Host-associated > Plants > Roots > Rhizosphere >...
GCGGATTCCGCTTGGACATACCGTCGTCTGCTGCCTCCTGACGTTAGACGGCGATGGAGCAACCGCCGCATCGAACGTGCTCGTTATTCGATGAGTCTATTTGTCTGGTACTTTGGGACCGACAGGACTTACCCTGGCGTGCCACACCACACGATCCTGCTCGGTCCGCGCTACCGTGAGTTGCTGACGGATATATTCGAACGCAAGGTCCTGGCGTCCGACTTCAGTCTCTATCTCCATCGCCCGACGGCGACCGATCCGTCGCTCGCGCCGAATGGCTGCGATGCGTTCTACGTGTTGTCCCCGGTCCCGCATCTGGAGAGTGGGACCGATTGGGTCGTGACTGCGGAAAATTACCGGCAAAAAATTGCGCGCTATCTCAGCAGAACAGTGCTTCCGCAGCTGGAATCGCATGTGGTGACGTCGCGATTGCTCACGCCGCAAGATTTCCAAGATGAACTGAACGCGTTTCGCGGCGCGGCGTTCGGACTCGAACCGGTGCTCACCCAGAGCGCCTGGTTCCGACCACACAACAAGAGCGAGGACATCGATCGGCTCTACCTTGTCGGAGCTGGTACACATCCGGGCGCCGGGCTTCCGGGCGTGCTCTCGTCGGCGCGGATTTTGGACAGCGTTGTTCCCCATGCCAACGCACTCACGATGGTGAACTGATCATGCAGTCGGATATCGAGCAATGCAGTGAGATGTTGCGGTCCGGGTCGCGTACGTTTCATGCGGCTTCACTGGTCTTTCCTCGCCGCTATCGCGAACCCGCATTCGCCGTTTACGCCTTCTGCCGTGTGGCCGACGATGCGATCGACGTCAGCGACGATCCAACGGCAGCGCTCGATGATCTGCGTGCACGGCTCGATAGCATCTTTCGTCGTCGCCCGATTGCGAATCCTGCGGACCGGTCGTTTGCGGCGGTGATCGAGCATTTCGCTATTCCCCGCGCGCTGCCCGAGGCCCTGTTGGAAGGCTTTCAATGGGATGCCGAAAATCGATGCTACGAGACACTCGACGATCTCATCGATTACGCAGTCCGCGTTGCCGGAACCGTCGGCGGGATGATGACGCTATTGATGGAGCGGCGCGATCCGGCGATTGTCGCACGCGCGATCGATCTTGGCGTCGCAATGCAACTCACGAATATCGCCCGTGACGTCGGCGAGGACGCGCGCGCTGGCCGGCTCTATCTTCCCCTGAGCTGGTTGCGTGAAACCGGCATCGATCCGGATCGCTTCATGGCCGATCCAACGTTTGACGGCAACTTGGGCGCCGTGATTCGCCGCCTGCTCGAGGCCGCCGAGATATTCTACCTTCGCGCCGAGAAGGGGATTGCATTTTTGCCGGCGGGATGCCGTCCCGCTATTGCTGCGGCGCGCGTGCTCTACGCCGAAATCGGTCGGGAGGTCGAGCGCAACAAATTTGATTCGGTTTCACGGCGCGCGGTCGTCTCGTCACGGCGGAAGGTCCTGCGTGCGGCCGGTATTGGGCACGTGGCCTTGGCCTTGGCCCCGGCCAGGGGCCCTGGTGTGGAGCCGCTACCGCAGGCAATGTTTCTCATCGATGCGATCGTTTCGCATTCGCGACCGCGCACCGGCACCGAACAGCGGAATACAAGCGTGCCATGGTGGAACTTCACCGAGCGCGCCATCGGGTTGATCGAATTGTTGGAACGGGTCGAACGGCGCCAGCGATTGAAACGTGCGAATTCGTAGCGGGCTGATATGGACTTTTCGAACTACGCCGGATTGATCGAATTTTTCGTGGTGATCGCTTTTGCAATCGGCTGGGGTATCCTCGAACTGGTCGGCCTGCGGATGGACCGAAAGCGCGACGCGGAAAAGGCGAACCTCGACGTGGTCACGCCGGAGCGGCACAATCCGGAGATCCCGTTATCGCGGGGCGCGCGGCATCCGGAACGGTAGCAGCGTCTGCACCCATCGCGTTCGAAAGCGATCGAGCGACAGACTTTCATGCATGCTCTGCCGCCGTGCACCGAACAGGTGCGATGCCACGACCGAGCGAGCATAAAACGGCGTGTCCTCGCAGGTGCGCAATATTGTTGTGTTGCCGGCGTCCTCTGATCGCGTGCGTCGATCGATCCGCCAGCCGGTCGAGGGCAGAGAAACTTCCGATGGCGGTGTAAAGTCTTCGTGATTGCCGGCATCGTCGAATCGGAGAGCGACCGATAGCGGCTCTCCGCGCCGCCGAATGACGTCATAGAGTACCGCCGCGCCGTCTTCGAGATCTGCGCGAGACCATGTCCAGGTCTTAAAGTCGTCTTCGAGTGGCGCAGTGCCGGTGTTGGTGTCGAAGTAGCCGGATCCGCGCCATCTCAGCCGCGGCTGTTCCATTTGCACATCGACGCGCGCGCGCGGTGCAATCGGACGCCAACGGTGGCGGCCGTCGGCATCGAGCGTGATGTTACAGCCGGTCAAAGCGCTTGGGTAAAGGTGAATTCTGCCGCGCAACTTCGAAAAGCGCGGGATCGCCAACTCGGCGACCTCGATTGTCAGCGCATCTGCAGACCAGGACATTGAACTCTCGCCAACGACGAGTTGCCGCGCGTTTCGAAAGAGCGATGTCTTGCGTCGTTCCGTCAAGGCCCAGTGCTTGCTGCGCTGGCCGTAAATGGCGACATTGAAGGCACTGTAGTTGTGAGGATCGGCCGGTCCGCGCCGACGTGCGGACGCATAGTAAGGCGAAAATACGCTGCCAATGAAGGCGATGATCGTCAATCCGTGCTGGCCGTTGTCGCTGATCGCGTCGACATACCACCACGCATAGCCATTGGGTTCGACCGTCGCGTCGAAGCAAGGTCCGCGATCACCGCTTTTGCCGCCAAGCGGCCCGATGTCGCCGCCATCGGAATGCCAGGACCCGGATGCGTGCTGCCGCCCGCCAGATACAGGCCCGGTATGCGGCTGCGCGCGCCCGGCCTCTGAAACGAAGCCATCCATCCGTGCGACGTCCGTCCGTATAGCGCTCCTCCCGTCCCCGGATAAAGTCGATTGAAGTCGGTCGGCGTCACGGTGCGCATGGATGCTGAAGATAGTTCGATCCGAAGACCGCAGCTTTGCAGACGGTGGAATGTACGATTGCGGCATTGCTCGAGCTCCGAGATGCTGAACGAATGGTGATCGCCGATGGGCGGAGCATTGACCAGGCACAGCAGCCGCTCGCGGTCGCGCAGCGGTTGGTTGGGCGCGTCATCGCGATCCTGTGCGCACACATAAATCGTCGGATCACGGGGCAGCCTGCCATGTCCAAAAATGTCGTCAAATTCGGCACGATAGTCTCGCGAAAAGAAGATTGAATGATGCAGCAATGGGAATCCGTGGGTTTTCGCGTCGATAAGCCAAGTCAGCGCCGATAACGATCGAGCTGCACGCGGTGTTGTCCGGACGGCGCGATTGACGGCATGTCCAAGCAGACCGCACGCAAGTGCGGCCACATCGCCGTTACTGACGATGGCATCGGCGGGGAGGACATCGCCCGATGAAAGCCGGACACCGCTGGCGCGGCCATGCGATGTCACGATCTCGGCGACTCCGCAGCCGTATCGCATGACAGCGCCACGCTCGCACGCGATCAGCGCCAACGCGTCCGCAAGCCGGCGCATGCCGCCTTCCACGACCCATACCCCTTTTTGCTCCGCATGTGCGACCAGCATCAAGGTCGCCGGAGCGTCGAACGGCGAAGAGCCGCAATACGTTGCGTAGCGCGCGAAAAGCTGCCTCAGCCGGGGGTCGCGAAAAAAGCGGCCCAATGCCTTCCACATGGTTGAAAATGGCGAGATTCGCGTCAACTGTCCCAGGCCACGAAGACCGGCCGCCGTGACCAGACTGACCGGGCTCGGCCGTTGCGCGTGCATGAATGAGCTGTCGAGAGCCTCGAAAATCTCCCGCGAACGGCGGGTGAATTCAAGGAATCCTCTGGCTTCAGTCGCACCGGCGAACGCGCCGATGGCCCTGGCCGATTGTTCGATATCGGCGAACAAGTCCAGCTTTTCGCCGTCGCTCCAGGCATGTCGCGCGAGAACGGTCAGCGGTTTGAGCGTGACATAGTCGATCAGCGCAGCGTTCGCGTCGGCGAACAGGTCATCGAACGTTTCCCGCATCGTCAGGACCGTCGGTCCGCCGTCGAGCGCTACGCCGTCGACATCGACCGCGCGCATCTTTCCGCCGGGTCCCTCAGCCGCCTCAAGCACGACAACGTCAGCACCGCTGACGGCAAGATCAATGGCTGCGGCCAAGCCGCCGATTCCAGCACCAATGATCACTACGCGGTTGCTGCGCAAGAGCGCGCCTCCGGTCCCTGTCGCCAACAGTATGTCTATTTTAGTTGACAGTTACAACAGACAATTCAGAATGACAGTCGTACATCGAATTGGGGAGTCGACCATGGATTCCGTAAGCCGCATTGAACACGCCCTCAACTTCGCCATGGCCCGAGCAGATTTCCCCGAGTGTCCACCATTGCTTGCGGCGGCGATGCGCTCCGCGGTGTTTCCGAAAGGGGCGCGTGTGCGCCCGCGAATCAGTCTTGCTGTGGCAGCGGCTTGCGGCGAGGACGATCCGACGATCGCAGACAGCGCGGCCGCCTCAATCGAGCTTTTGCACTGCGCCTCGCTGGTCCATGACGATCTGCCATGCTTCGACAACGCGGCCACGCGCCGTGGTCTCCCCTCGGTGCATGCGGCCTTTGGTGAGCCGCTGGCCCTGCTTGCGGGTGACGCGCTGATTGTACTGGCATTCCAGAATCTCGCGCGCGTCGCTCATGCGCCGCAACGCCTCGCCACCCTGCTGATGTTGATCGGCCGCGCGGTCGGTGTGCCAAACGGCATCGCTGCCGGCCAAGCTTGGGAGTGCGAGCCGAAGGTCAATGTCGCGCAATATCATCGCGCCAAGACCGGCGCCCTGTTTGGCGCGGCGACAGCCGTTGGTGCCGCAGCGACCGGCGCTGATCCGGATTCCTGGCGGTTGCTCGGTGAACGGCTCGGCGAAGCCTATCAGGTCGCGGATGATATCTGCGACGCCGTTGGCAATCCTGACGACGCCGGCAAGCCAGTCGGACGCGACATTGCTCTCGGACGGCCGAGCGCGACGCGTGAGTTTGGTGTCCCGGGCGCCGTCAAGCTGCTTGAGCAATTGGTCGCCGAGGGCATCGCATCGATTCCCGCGGTGCCGGGCGCGACAGCGTTGCGATCGTTGATCATGCTGGAGGCCAAGCGTTTGGTGCCGAAGGAATTGGCGCAGAGCGCGGCGTAGCCTGCGCATGACCAGAGGGCCCCAAGATCTCGCGCGCCGGCACGTGCCGGTCGCCGCGAATACGTCTGTCTCCTTGCGAGATCGATTCTACGTCGCACGCGATGCGTTGCTGGGAAATCCGGTTTTTCAGCGCCTTTCCGCGGCATTTCCATTGACACGACCCGTAGCTCATCGCCAGGCCCGCGCGTTGTTCGATCTCTGCGCGGGTTTTGTTTATTCGCAAGTCCTGGTCGCCTGCGTGCGGCTCGATCTGTTCAAGATACTCGCAGCCGGACCGAAGACAGCGGCACAACTGTCGCGAGAGCTTGCGCTCCCGGCGCCGGCCACCGAGCGGTTGTTGCTTGCCGCCACCGCACTGCGGCTTGTCGCGCGGCGTGGGTCTGATCGGTTCGGTCTTGGCATGCTCGGGGCTGCCTTGAACGGAAATCCGGGGATTACCGCGATGATCACGCATCACGCCATGCTTTATCGCGATCTGGATGATCCCGTGGCTTTGCTGCGCGGCGACCGCGCGGAGACAAATCTATCGGCCTATTGGGCGTATGCGGCAAGTGCGCAGCCAGCGTTGCTCGGTGCGGCGGAGGTCGGCGACTACAGCACGTTGATGTCGCGCTCTCAGTCGCTTATCGCCGGCGACGTGCTCGACGCCTATCCGTTCGAGCGCCATCGGTGTCTGCTCGATGTTGGCGGCGGGGAGGGCGCGTTCATTTCCGCCGCCGCAAGACAATTCCCAACGCTGCGTTTCATGCTGTTCGATCTTCCAGCCGTGGCGGATCGTGCGCGCGTGCAACTCGCAACCAAGCCGGTGAGTTCGCGGGTTGACGTGCGAGGTGGCGACTTTATGTCGGAACCGCTCCCGCAGGGTGCGGACCTCGTTTCTCTCGTCCGCCTCGTTCATGACCACGACGATGCGACCGTGATGGCCCTCTTCAAGGCGGTCTATCAGGCGCTTCCGGTGGGCGGCGTCGTCTTGATCGCCGAGCCGATGGCGGGCGTGCGTGGCGCCGAGCCGGTCGGCGACGCCTATTTCGGCATGTATCTGCTGGCGATGGGACGCGGCCGTCCGCGCCGGCCGGAACAAGTCGCAAAAATGCTGAGCAACGCGGGTTTTGCCGGCATCACCCAACGCGCGACCCGGCGTCCGATGCTGGTCGGGGCGGTGTCAGGGGTGAAGCCGTGAACAAATGTAAATCAAGATTGACATTCACAATCGTAATTTTAAGATGACACTCTCCAGTGACTCAACCGGGTCATTGGTCGGGAGATCCCGATGAACACCGTCGCCGTCGTTCTCCAGCAACCTGAGCACCTCGTGCTGCAGCAACTGGAACTGTTGCCGGTCGCCGATGGCGACATCTTGGTGGACGTCGAGTGGAGTGGGATCAGCACCGGAACCGAGCGGTTATTCTGGACCGGACGAATGCCGCCTTTCCCCGGCATGGGATATCCGCTGGTGCCGGGCTACGAATCGCTCGGGCGCGTCGCCTCGGCCGGTCGGGATTCCGGACACCGCGTTGGCGAATGCGTGTTCGTGCCGGGATCGCGCGGCTTCAAGACTGTGCGTGGTTTGTTCGGCGGCGCGGCCGCCAAGCTCGTCGTTGCCGGTTCTCGCGCGGTTACGATCGATGAGGGCATTGGCGAGCAGGGCGTTCTGTTGGCTCTTGCCGCGACGGCGCATCACGCGCTCGCTGGTGGCACGAAACCCGATCTGATCGTTGGCCATGGTGTGTTGGGCCGGTTGCTGGCACGGCTCTGCGTCGCGATGGGGGGTGACTCACCGATCGTCTGGGAGAGCCGATCTGATCGTGCGCAGGGTGCGCTCGGTTACACGGTGATCAACCCGGCGGTCGATGCGCGGTGCGACTACAAGTCGATCTGCGATGTGAGCGGCGACGCCTCGCTGCTCGACGTATTGATCAAGCGCCTTGCCCCTGGCGGTGAGATCGTACTCGCCGGATTCTATAGCGAGCCGCTCGCCTTCGCATTCCCGCCGGCGTTCATGCGCGAGGTGCGCATCCGCGTCGCCGCGGAATGGCGCGATGCAGACTTGGTGGCGGTGAAAGACCTCGTGCAATCCGGCCACCTATCGCTGGCCGGATTGATCACCCATCGGCGGCCCGCGCAGAACGCCAGCGAGGCCTATCGCACGGCGTTCGAAGACCCGTCTTGTCTCAAGATGATTTTGGATTGGAGATCGTGCTCATGAACGCTCATGCCAAGGTAGCGGCTACACCGTCTCCGTCGGACATGACGAAGCAGCTTAGGTCCGAGGCCGCGATCTCTCCTGATCCTGTCGCGACCGCGAAGCCGACCAAGGAGACGCAGATCATCGCGATCTACGGCAAGGGCGGGATCGGGAAGAGCTTCACGCTGGCGAACCTGTCCTACATGATGGCGCAGCAGGGAAAGCGCGTCCTTCTGATCGGCTGCGACCCCAAGAGCGATACGACATCTCTTCTGTTCGGCGGACGCGCGTGTCCGACCATCATCGAGACATCGTCAAGGAAGAAGCTTGCCGGGGATGAGGTGAAGATCGGGGACGTTTGTTTCAAGCGCGACGGCGTATTCGCGATGGAACTAGGCGGCCCGGAGGTCGGTCGCGGCTGCGGCGGCCGCGGCATCATCCACGGTTTTGAACTGCTGGAGAAGCTCGGCTTCCACGAGTGGGGCTTCGATTACGTGCTGCTTGATTTCCTAGGCGACGTGGTGTGCGGCGGTTTCGGACTACCGATCGCGCGCGACATGTGTCAGAAAGTCATCGTCGTCGGATCAAACGATCTGCAATCGCTCTACGTCGCCAACAACGTCTGTTCGGCGGTTGAATACTTTCGCAAACTGGGCGGCAATGTCGGCGTCGCCGGGATGGTCGTCAACAAGGACGACGGTACTGGCGAGGCGGCGGCCTTCGCCCGATCGGTCGGCATCCCGATCTTGGCGGCAATTCCTGCCGACGACGACATCCGCAAGAAGAGCTCCAACTACCAGATCATCGGCAGACCCGGGGATCGGTGGGCGCCGCTGTTCGAGGAGCTGGCGCAGAATGTCGCGACCGCGCCGCCAGTGCGCCCGACCCCGCTGACGCATGATGGCCTGCTCAATCTTTTTTCCAAGGAGTCGACGGGCCGGGATGTTGTGCTCGATCCCGCCAGCTTTGAGGACATGTGCGGCGGCGTCGCGATCGAGAAGCCGTCGCTCGAAGTCGTCTACGATACCGTTTAGGGCATCGGACAAGACATGGCCACCTTACCTAAGCCGGTCGAAGAGGCTGCACCAACGACACACGAGGTCGTTTACGACGGTGTCGCGCAGGCGCCGGTGGCACTCGGCGGATCCGATTTGGCAATGGCGGGCGAGTCCGTGCGGCTGAACGACTCCGAAGTGATCAATCCTGGCGGACTCAAGGGCGACGGCGTCGGCTGTCATGCTGGCAAGGACGAGATGCGCCGTGCCGCTGATGCGGCGGGAAAAAGCGAAACGCTGGCACGCTACGCCGCCGACTATCCTGCTGGTCCGCACGACCAACCCCAGAGCATGTGTCCGGCGTTTGGATCCTTGCGGGTGGGGCTGCGCATGCGGCGCACCGCGACAATCCTGTCTGGCTCGGCGTGTTGCGTCTATGGGCTCACGTTCACCTCGCATTTCTACGGCGCGCGGCGCACGGTCGGCTATGTCCCGTTCAACTCGGAGACCCTCGTCACCGGCAAGCTGTTCGAGGACATCCGTGAGGCGGTCCACAAGATAGCGGACCCGGAGAAATACGACGCCGTGGTCGTCACCAATCTCTGCGTCCCGACGGCCTCCGGCGTCCCGCTGCAGATCCTGCCTAAAGTGATCAACGGGGTTCGCATCATCGGCATCGACGTTCCCGGGTTCGGCATTCCGACGCATGCTGAGGCAAAAGATGTTCTTGCCGGGGCGATGCTGAAAGTTGCGCGAGAGGAGGCCGAACAGGGCCCGGTCCAGGCTCCGCGCGCCGGCCGCAGCGAAAAGCCAACCGTAACGCTGGTTGGTGAAATGTTTCCGGTCGACCCGGTGAGCATAGGCATGATGCTTGAGCCGATGGGGTTGGCTGCCGGGCCGGTGGTGCCGACCCGAGAATGGCGCGAGCTTTATGCGGCGCTTGATGGGGCGGTGGTCGGTGCGATCCATCCATTCTATACGGCGTCGTTCCGCGAATTCGCGATCGCGAAGCGGCCGATCGTCGGCTCCGCTCCGGTCGGTCATGACGGCACCGCAGCGTGGCTGAGGAGCATCGGTGAAGCCTGCGGTGTCTCCGCGGAGCGCATCGCGAAGGCGCAGAATCGCATTCTGCCGGCGATCAAAGGAGCGTTGGCGGACAAGCCAGTGAAGGGGCGCATCACCCTGTCGGGCTACGAAGGGTCTGAGTTGCTGGTCGCACGTCTTCTGGTTGAAAGCGGGGCCGAGCTTTGTTACGTCGGCACCGCCTGTCCGCGCACGCCGTGGTCCGATCCGGACCGTGAGTGGCTGGAGGCCAAAGGCGTGCGCGTCCATTATCGCGTATCGCTCGAGCAGGATATCGCTGCAGTCGAGGAGTATCGCCCGGATCTCGCCATCGGCACGACCCCGGTCGTGCAAAAGGCGAAGGAGATGGCGATCCCGGCTCTCTATTTCACCAACTTAATTTCGGCGCGGCCGTTGATGGGGCCGGCCGGCGCAGGTTCCCTCGCGCAGGTCGTCAACGCCGCTCTTGGCAACAAACAACGCTTCGATGCGATGAAAGAGTTCTTCGGTGGTGTCGGCGAAGGCTATTCGGCCGGCATCTGGAGCGATTTGCCCAAGGACAATCCGGGGTTCCGCGAAAAATACAACAAGCAGATCGCCGCGCTCGCAAAGTCGCGCAAGGCCGAGGAGATGATCTGATGCTCGTCCTCGACCACGATCGCGCCGGCGGCTATTGGGGCTCGGTCTATGTGTTCACGGCGGTGAAGGGCCTTCAGGTCATCATCGATGGACCGGTGGGATGCGAGAACCTGCCGGTAACGTCGGTGCTGCATTACACCGACGCTTTGCCCCCGCATGAGCTGCCGATCGTCGTCACCGGTCTCGGCGAAGAGGAATTGGGCCAGACCGGAACCGAAGGCGCCATGAAGCGTGCGCACCGCGCGCTTGACCCGGGTCTTCCGGCGGTGGTGGTGACGGGTTCGATCGCCGAGATGATCGGTGGCGGGGTCACGCCGGAAGGTACCAACATCAAGCGCTTCCTGCCGCGCACGATCGACGAGGACCAATGGCAGAGCGCAAACCGCGCAATGGTCTGGCTCTGGAACGAGTATGGCATCAAGAAGGTGCCGGATCGCAAGCCGCGCAAGAGCGGCGAGAAGCCCCGGGTCAACATCATCGGTCCGATCTACGGAACATTTAACACGGCGTCAGATCTTGCTGAGATCAGGCGATTGATCGAAGGTATCGGCGCCGAGGTCAATTTTGCGTTTCCGCTCGGCAGCCATCTCGCCGACGTTCCGAAGCTCATCAATGCAGACGTCAACGTCTGCATGTATCGCGAATTCGGGCGTCTGTTGTGTGAGGCGCTGAATCGGCCTTACCTTCAGGCGCCA
>Ga0265332_10001961_pt1 | contig 10851 bp, 8 predicted proteins | sample 41926metaG_FD_202084 | JGI IMG/M metagenome (GOLD analysis project Ga0265332, IMG submission 202084) | Rhizosphere microbial communities from Carex aquatilis grown in University of Washington, Seatle, WA, United States - 4-19-26 metaG | ecosystem: Host-associated > Plants > Roots > Rhizosphere >...
AAGCGCAGCGACCTCGAGGTATACCAACAGGAGCTGCGGCTCGGGTCGTTGGCGGAGCCGCTCGGCTTTCAGTCGATCTGGGGCGTCGAGCATCACTTCACCGACTACACCATGTGCCCCGACGTGCTGCAGATGCTCAGCTACTTCGCCGCCAAGAGCGAGACCCTGCTGCTCGGCTCGATGGTCGTCGTGCTGCCGTGGCATAACCCGATGCGCGTCGCCGAAGAGATCTGCATGCTCGACAACTTGTCGAACGGCCGCGTCATCCTCGGCCTCGGACGCGGCCTGGGGCGCATCGAGTTCGACGGCCTCGGCGTCGACATGAGCCGCAGCCGCGAGCTGTTCAACGAGTCGGCCGAGATGATCCTCACCGGCCTCGAGCGCGGCTGGTGCGAGTACGACGGGAAGTTCATCAAGCAGGAGCGGCGCGACATTCGGCCGCGTCCGCACACCACCTTCCGCGGCCGCAGCTACGCTGCGGCGGTGTCGACCGAGTCGTTCCCGATCGTCGCGCGCCTCGGCCTCGGGCTGTGCATCATCCCGCAGAAGCCCTGGGAGATCGTCGCCGACGAGCTGACCGCGTACCGCGGCGTCTACGCCGAGGCCAACGGCGCCGAGGCGCCGGCGCCGATCGTCGCCGGCTGGACCTTCTGCGACGAAAGCGCCGAGCGCGCCCGCGAAATGGCGACGCGCTACATCGGCGGGTATTGGCGCACGGTAATCGATCACTACGAGTTCACCGGCGCGCACCTGGCGCAAATGAAGGGCTACGAGAACTACGCGCGTATGCAGGAGATCGTCACCGCCCCCGGCGGCGCCGACGCGATGAGCGAGTTCTTCCTCAACCTGCAGGTCTGGGGCACGCCCGAGCAGTGCTACGAAAAGATCATGACCATCAAGCACCTCACCGGCGCCGGCGCCTACAACGGCGTCTTCAGCTACGCCGGCATGCCTTACGAAGATGCCGAGCGCTCGATGCGCTTGTTCGCGCGCAGCGTCATGCCGCGCCTGCAGGCCCTGGACGACCAGCCGCTCGGCGTGCCGCGCCCCGCCGCGGCGTGAAGAGGATTCACCACAGAGGCGCAGAGGGCACGGAGTCGAGCCGGAGTGTCTGAGATAAGACTTCAACGCGCAGGCGCGGCGCGCGCGGAGATGAACTCTACACGATCCAGAACAACGCCGCTCGCGTGCAACCACGTCTCTCGGAACGTTCTGCCGTCTCAAACGTTTCAGCTGCCTCGGACGTTTCTCTCGTCTTCGGTTGTTCTCGCTCCGCGTCTCTGCGCCACCGAACTGAATCCGGAATTTGAATTGCTCCGATTCGACTCCGTGTCCTCCGTGCCTCCGTGGTGAATTCTCTCCTGACCGACCGCGCCGCGCTGTTCGCCGATCGGCGAGCCCTGATCGCGCCCGACGGCACGTGGACGTACGGCGAATTGCTCGCCGCCAGCGCGCGGGTCGCCGGCGGTCTGCTCGACGGCACAACGGACTTGGGCGAAACGCGCGTCGCCTATCTGGTCGCGCCGAGCTGCGCGCATGTCGCGACGCAGTGGGGGATCTGGCGCGCCGGCGGCATCGCCGTGCCGCTGTGCACGACCCATCCGGCACCCGAGCTGGAATACGCGATCGCCGAAGCCGACGCGGCGCTCGTCGTCGCCGACGAGCGCCATGCCGGGAGCGTCGCGCCGATCGCGCAGCGGCGCGGCGCACGCTTCGTCACCACCGGCGAATTGCTCGCTGCGGCGCCGGTGCGCTTGCCGGCCATCGCGGCACCGCGTCGCGCGCTGATGCTGTACACCTCCGGCACCACCAGCAAGCCGAAAGGCGTCATCACAACGCACACCATCCTCGCGGCGCAGATCGACTCGGTGGTGCGCGCATGGAAGTGGTCTGCGGACGATCACATCCTGCACGTGCTGCCGCTGCATCACCTGCACGGCGTGCTCAATCTCTTGTGCGCGGCGCTGTGGTCGGGCGCGACATGCGAGTTGCAGGACGGCTTCGACACGGCGCGCGTGTGGCGGCGCCTCTGCAGCGCCGATCTGACGCTGTTCATGGCCGTGCCGACCATTTACGCGCGCTTGCGCGCCGCCTGGGACGCCGCCGAACCCGACGCGCGGACCTCCATGACCACCGGCTGCCAACGCTTGCGGCTCATGGTCAGCGGCTCCGCTGCGCTGCCCGTCGCGTTGCTCGACGCCTGGCGGGCGCTGAGCGGCCACGTCCTGCTCGAGCGCTACGGCATGACCGAGATCGGCATGGGCCTCGGCAATCCGCTGCACGGCGAGCGCGTCCCCGGCAGCGTCGGCGTGCCCTTCCCCGGCGTCGACGTGCGCCTGCTGGGCGAGGACGGCAGCGTGCTCGGCGACGGCCTACCCGGCGAGATTCAGGTGCGCGGTCCGAACGTATTTCAGGAATACTGGCGACGGCCCGACGCCACCGCCGCCGCCTTCACCGCCGATGGCTGGTTCAAGACCGGCGACATCGCCGTGCGCGCGCGCGGCCGTTACCAGATCCTGGGGCGCGACTCGGTCGACATCATCAAGAGCGGCGGCTTCAAAGTGTCGGCGCTGGAGATCGAAGAGGTGCTGCGCCAGCACCCGGCGATCGCCGAGTGCGCCGTGGTCGGCATCGCCGACGACGAATGGGGCCAGCGCGTCGCCGCCGCCGTGATCGTGCGCAGCGGCCATACGCTCGAGCTCGACGCGCTGCGCGTCTGGGCCAAGCAGCAACTCGCCCCGTACAAAGTCCCTACCCTGCTGCACATCGTCGCCGAGCTGCCGCGCAACCCGATGGGCAAAGTCGTCAAGCCCGCCGTCGCTGCGTTGTTCGGAAAGGAGAACTGAAAGAACTCACCACGGAGGCACGGAAGACACGGAGTCGAGCCGGAGCTTTGGGCTCTTTGGAAGATTGCCCCCAACTGAACGCCGTCCTCATCCCAATGTTGGAATCAACGGGTGGATCCTGCCTTGGTCCCGCTCCGCTGGGGACGAGCTCATTCGTCTCCGATCTGAAAGCGAATGATCCGGCTCGACTCCGTGCCCTCCGTGTCTCTGTGGTAGGATTCTTTTCTTGGCGCATCTGAAGATCCGGCCCGGCGCTCTCTGCGTCTCCGCGTTTTCCTAAACCAAGATCCGCCTCGACTCCGTGTCCTGATGTCTCCGTGGTGAATCCCTTTTCCGCCTCGCACTACGAGAACCGGGTTGGTATGGCTGCCGGTTGATGGATCCGCAGGTATTGTTCGTCATCGGACCGCCGCGCTCGGGATCGACTTTGCTGGCGCGCATGATCGGCGCGCATTCGCAGATCATGGGGCGGCCCGAGCCGCATCTGCTGACGCCGCTGGCGCACCTCGGCTACTACGACAAAGTCGACAAGGCGCCCTACGATGCGGTGCTGGCCGCCGAAGCGCAGCGCGAGTTCGTCGGCGCGCTGCCGGGCGGCGAGCAGGACTACCTCGCGGCCTGCCGCGCCTACTGCGACACGCTGTATGGCCGCATGCTGGCCAGCAAGCCGGGCAAGCAGCTCTTCCTCGACAAGACGCCGGCCTACGGACTGATCCTCGACTTCATCGCCAAGGTCTATCCGACCGCGAAGTACGTCGTGCTGACGCGCCACCCGCTGGCGGTGTTCAGCTCGTATGCCGAATCGTTCTTCAACGGCGACTATGCCGCCGCGCAAGCCTACAACCCCTTGCTCGAGCGCTACGTGCCGGCGATCGCCAAGTTTCTGCGCGACAAGCCGGCGCCGATCTACCACGTCGTCTACGAGCAAATGGTCGCCGATCCGGAACGCGTCCTGGGCGAGATCTTCGCCTTCCTCGGCGTGCCGAACGAGCCGCAGGCGGTCGAGTACGGCAAGGCCGAGCCGGCCGTGCAGGGCCTCGGTGACCCGATCGGCGTCAAGAAGCACTCGCGGCCGAGCACCGAGTCGATCGACAAGTGGGCCACCGAGATCGCCTCGTCGCCGGATCGCCTGCGGCTGAGCCGCGAGATCATCGCGCGCCTCGACCCGGTCGACCTCGCCACCTGGTCGCACCCAATCGAGGGCCTGTGGCAGCCGCTCGAGGCTGCGGGCGCGGCCGGCGCCAAGCCACCGAAGAAAGCCCTCGACCGCTACCGCATGGAGCGCTTCCTGATCGTCAAGCTGCGCGGCCTCGTGCAGCGCCAACCGCTGCTGCGCCGCCTGCTCGGCACCATGCGCTTGGGCGCCGACGTGCTGCTGCGCGACTAGTGTCTGGTCTCCGCAACTCGGTGACTCTCTCGGCGAGCGATCGGCGTCTCTGGCGAGGCGCGCCGAACGGCCAGACAACCTTGACAAGCGGGCAGAGATTCTGAAGTGGAGGTTTCCAACTGACCCTGCGGAGGGTCTCATTGCGGGAGGCGCGCATGGTGGAACGGGCGACGGTCGGAATAGCTCGCGTGCGAGCGCTCCTGGTAACCCTGGCGATTGCGGCCCTCTTGGCAGGATACGGCGCGCCTGCCGCCGCGTGCTGCTGCACCTGCGCGAACTCGGTGACGTGTTTCCCCGGCTGCTTTCCCGACACGCAGGATCGCGCCTCCTGCGAGGGTGCCTGCGCCGACGCCGGCTGTGGAAACATCGCAGCCTGCCCCGATCCATCGGGCGGCGCCGGCTGTGCGCCCGGCGAGGTCTCTTGCTTTGATCTCGCACCCGCGGGCACTGAACCAGCTCCTGCGTTGACTACAGACGGATTGTTCGCCGCGGCGCTGGTGCTCACCGGTGTCGGCTTCTTGATGCTGCGCAGAACGCGCAGCTAGCGCCGAGCGGCACCGTTCAGACCAACGCCGTTGTTCCGTGTCTTCCGCCGCGCCAAGGCGCCGAACAAATGTGTCGACCGGTACGGCATGGAGCGCGCTTCTTGACCGTCGAGCGGAACGGCATGGTGCAGCGCAACCGCTCCTGCGGCGCGACTAGATCGCCGTCAATCTCGCGACCGCGATAGACCCGACGAGGACCGCATGGCGCACCAGCGCATCGCGCATGTCGCGGTCGTCGTCGCCGACTACGACGAGGCGATCGCGTTCTACCGCGACGCGCTCGGCTTCGCGCTGATCGAGGACACGCCACTGGGTCAGGGCAAGCGCTGGGTCGTCGTCGGCCCGCCGGACGGCAGCGGCGCGTCGCTCCTACTGGCGAAGGCTTCGAACGCCGAGCAGCAAGCCCACGTCGGCAATCAAACCGGCGGACGCGTCTTTCTCTTTCTGCATACCGACGACTTCCAGCGCGACTACAACCGCATGTGCGCCTCCGGCGTTCAGTTCGTTGAGGGACCGCGTGAGGAAACCTACGGTACCGTCGGCGTGTTCCTCGATCTGTACGGCAACCGCTGGGACTTGGTGCAGCGGCGTTAGGACGCGATGGTGCACCGTCGACCGCACCGGCTTTGACGGTGCATGCAACGTAGGTAAAGACCGCGATGGCAGTTTATCGCGGCAGCCCGATCAAGTACGTCACCGGCAACGGTCCCTTGCCCCAGGCTTCGCCGGCTTGCCACTCGTAGGCGGCGCCGACGCTGGCGGCTGCGCCGAGCTCGCGCAGCTCGTCGACGGTATAGCTGCGCAGGCACGACACGATGCCGTCCCACAGCACCATCAGCGGCAGCACGGGAACGAGGTAAGTGAAGAACAAGTTGCGCCAGTGAAAGGGGCGCACGAACGGCATGACGACGAAGACGAAGAGCGGCGAGAAGGCGATCAACGCGATACTGCGCAGGCTGCGTTGTGTGTTCTCGAAGATGCCGATCGGCGCGCCGCTCTGCACTGCGCCGCGCAGCACGGCGTGCGCCGCATTGGGTGTGAAGTGGTGGAAGGCGGTGAACATGGTGCGGAAGCCGATCAGCGCAGGCGGCACGGCCTGCGCGTCGACAGCGGCGGCGTGGTAGGACAGCGGCGCGTTGGCGGCTCGCAAGAACGCGGCGGCTCCGGCGTTGGGATAGCGATCGGTCAATACGATCGTCGGCATCTGCCCGGCTTCGGCTAACGCCGTCTGCAGGCGTTGCCACGGACCGCCGCCGCCGGCGCACAGATCGACGATGCGCGTCGCGGATGTACGCCGCAGCGCCTCGGCCAGCACCGGCACCGCCGGTGCGTAGTTGTCGCCGAGGTTGAGCATGCAGCGCAGGTAGTCGGTGGCGGCGTCGCGCAGCGCGGCCGGGAACCACGCGAGATCCTCTAGCTCGACGAGCTGCCGGCGGCGCATCGAGGCTGGCTACCATTTGTGCGCCAGGCGCTGCGAGCCGGCGACATGCGTCAGGCGACAGCGCGCGCCGGCGCGGGCGGAGCGCACGCGCCGGCGTATCCGTCGACCCATATCCTCGGACCTAACGCTCGAGCGTCTGCTTCATGACCTGCAGCCCCTGCTGCATCATGCCGTCGATCTCCGGCGCCAGCTCGTGCGGCAGCAGGTCGGCGATCCACACCGCCCGGCAGCGTTGCGGGCCCTCGGCAACAATCTGCATCGAGCCGTTGTGATGCGTCGGCCGGCCGCCGACGATCGACCAGACTATCCGCTGCGCCGTATCGTCGACGTCGACGATCAGCTCGCGCGCTTCCATCCCGTTGCCGAACCTAACGACGCGCGCCTCCGGCTCGAGGCGCGTATCGACGACGAAGCCGGGCACGAGTCGCGTGTGCAATGCGCCGACGTCTCGCACCGCGTCCCAGACCGCTTCGGCTGTTGCCTCAATCGCAATCTCCCGATGAATCGAAGCCATGGCAGTTCTCCCGTCTTGGTCGGCGCTTCATACGGCGCGCACCGCACCGCGCTTGGCCGACATCGTTCCGCCGGTCATACGCGGCGGCGCGACGGCGGTACTTGGAGAATCTTGCGTCAGAGGCGCGCCGAGAAAGCGCCGTCCCTACGCCGTCCCATCCAGCAGCTCGATCGGATGCACGACACGAATATTCAAGCCGCGCGCGGCCAGACCGGCGCGGATCTGCAGCACGCAGCCGGGATTCGCGGCGGCGACGCATTCGGCGCCGCTGGCGACGATGTGGTCGATCTTGCGCTCGCGCAGGCGCAGCGCCATCTCGGGCTCGGTGAGATTGTAGCTGCCGGCGCTGCCGCAGCAGACGTCGGATTCGGCCAGCGGCACCAGCTCGACGCCGGGGACGCGCGCCAGGATCTGACGCGGTGCCGTGCGCACGCCCTGCGCGTGCGCCAGGTGGCAGGCATCATGGTAGGCGACGCGCAGCGACCGCGGGCGGCCCGGCGGCGGCTCAATGTCGAGCGCCGCAACGATCTCGGTGACATCGCGCACCCGGGCGGCGAAGCGTTGCGCGCGCTCGCCATACCGCGCATCGCCGGCCAGTAGGTGGCCATACTCTTTCAGCGTCGAGCCGCAGCCGGCCGCGGTGACGACAATCGCATCGAGCTCGCTCGGGAATGCGTCGAGATTGCGCCGCGCCAGGGCGCGCGCCGCGTTCGGATCGCCGCCGTGCAGATGCAGCGCGCCGCAACAGCCCTGCCCCGGCGGCTGCACGACGGCGACGCCATTGGCCGTCAAGAGGCGCACCGCCGCGGCGTTGACGTGCCCGAACACTTCGCTGCCGATGCACCCGGCGAGGAGTCCGACGCGCAGTGTCTCGCTATCGACCGCCGCGTGAAACGCGCCGCGCGGGCCCGGCGCCGGCTCGCTCGGCAACAGCTCCGCACCCGGCAGCCAGCGCTGCACCAGCGGCCACAGACCGAGCGCGCGCGCCACGCGTCCGAGCCCGAGCAGCAGGCGCACGCGGCGCCGATGCGGGAAGGTCGCCAATACGGCGCGCCTGCGCAGCCGATCCGCCGGCGAGCGCTCGGCATGCCGCTCGATGTAGGCGCGCGCCTCTTCAATGATCTCGCCGTAGCGCACGCCCGACGGACAGGCGGTCTCACAGGCGCGACAGCCGAGACAGAGGTCGAGATGGCGCACCACGTCGGCATCGAGGCCGAGCGTGCCGTCCTCCAGCGCGCGAATGAGATGGATGCGCCCGCGCGGCGAGTCCATCTCGGTGCCGAGCTCCAGATAGGTCGGGCAGGCGCTGAGACACAGGCCGCAGTGCACGCATTCGCGCAGGCGCTGCGGATCGGCGACCCGGTCGGCGAGATGCAGGGGCCGGGGGTTGGGGGTTAGGGGTTGGGGATCGGATTGCATCGCTGAATCTTCGCTCGCTCTAGATGCCGCCGACGAAGCGGCCGGGGCTGAAGGTCCCGCGCGGATCGAGGACGTCTTTCACACGCCGCATCAACGGCAGGCTCGCGGCGTCAAAGCCCCACGGGTCGAGGCTGGCGCGCAATCCGGCGGGGATGGCTTCGAACACTGCCCAGCCGCCGTGCTGGCGCGCCGCGCCGCGCACGGCGGCGGCGACTTCCGTCAGCGCCGCATCGCTCGGCGCGCCGAGCAACTGGCACCAGGCGGTGCCGCTGCCAGCGTGGCTGGCGATTTCGGCGACGACGCGCCGCTGCTGCGCCGCCGCTTCGGCGACGGCGAGAATGGCGGGCAACGCGGTCGGTAGCGCGCTGATGCGCACCACCAAGCCATCGTCGTCGGCCGGCTGCGAGAACTCGCGCAAGGCGCGGCGCAGCGCCTCGCCGCGTTCCGGCACATGGCGTTGCGCGGCGCCGCCGCTCAGCGCCGCGACGCGGCGCGCCTGCTCGTCGACATGCGCCTGCGACCCGGCGCACCCAATCAGCAGGCTGGCGCCGCTGTCGAGGCCGAGCGACTCGGCGGCCGGCTCGTTGACGGCTTCGAGCAGCACCGGCAAGACGTCCGACTCGACGACCGCGCGCGCGCGCTGCAACGCGGCGCCGAGATCGGGCGCCGTCCACTCGAACAGCAGCGCGTGCGCCGGCCGTGGCAACACCTTGAAGCTCGCCTCGACCAACACCGCCAGCGTGCCGTACGAGCCGGTGAACAGCTTCGGCAGATCGTATCCGGCGACGTTCTTCACCACGTCTCCACCGCCGCGAATCAGCACGCCGTCGGCGCTGACGGCGCGCAGGCCGAGCAGCAGATCGCGTACGCCGCCGTGCGCCAGGCGCAGCGGACCGCGCCGATCGGCGGCGATCAGCCCGCCGATCGTCATCGCGTCGGCGCGCGGCGGATCGATCGGCAGCCACTGTCCGGCGGCGGCGAGCGCGTCGTTGAGCGCCGCCAACGTCACGCCGGCCTCGACCCGCACCGTCATGTCGGCCGCGTCGTGGCGCAGGATGCGCGTCAGGCTGCGCGTCGTCAGCGCCGCATCGTAGCGGCGCGGCGGCCAGCCGATGCCGAGGTGCGTACCGTTGCCGGCCGGGACCAGCGCCAGCTCGAGCTCGGCAGCGGCGCGCACGGCGGCGCAGACGCCGTCGACGTCGGCCGGCTCGATGACGCACGCCGGGGCGCTGCCGGCGGCGTCGAAGCGCCACACCGCGTCGCCGCCGAGCACCGCAGCGCCGCCCAAGCGCGCGCGCAGTTGCGCCGCGACGTCGGTCTCGAGCGAGGCGCCGAGCGTCACAGCGCCACCTGGCGATGGCCCGGCTGGGTGACCTCGACGCAGCCGCCCGGCGTCGGCAACACCTTGCCGGGATTGCAGCGCCCCTCAGGGTCGAAGGCGCCGCGCAGTTGCCGCATGACGAGCAGATCCTGCGGACTGAACAGCAACGGAAGCTCCTGAATTTTCTCGACGCCGATACCGTGCTCGCCCGTGATGCTGCCGCCGAGATCGACGCAGGCGCGCAGGATCTCGTGCCCGGCGGCGATGACGCGTCGCACCTCGTCGGCGTCGCGCTCGTCGTACAGCAGGATCGGATGGATGTTGCCGTCGCCGGCGTGGAAGACGTTGGCGATGCGCAGCCGATGGCGCGCCGCGATGGCGGCGATGGCGCGCAAGATGTCGGGCACCTTGGTGCGCGGCACCACGCCGTCCTGCGTGCAGTAGTTCGGCGCCAGCCGGCCGACCGCCCCGAAGGCGCGCTTGCGGCTCTGCCACAGCGCCGCGCGCTCCGCGTCGTCGCGCGCCAGGCGTACCTCGCGCGCCCGCTGCGCGCCGCAGATCTGGCGCACCGTTTCGGCGTGCGCGTCGAGCTCGGCGACGGCGCCGTCGAGCTCGATGATCAGCACCGCACCGGCGTCGGTGGGAAAGCCGAAGTGGAAGGCCGCCTCGACCGCCGACACCATGAGCTGGTCCATCATCTCCAGCGCCGCCGGCACGATGCCCGCGGCGATGATCCCGGAGACGGCGCTGCTGGCGTCGTCGACCGATTCAAAAATCGCCAGCAGCGTGCGCACGCCTTCCGGCAAGCGCGTCAGACGCAGGGTGACGCGCGTCACCAGCCCCATCGTGCCCTCGGCGCCGATCACCAAGCCGCGCAAGTCGTAGCCCGGCACGTCTTCCATCGCGCCGCCGAGCTCGATGACTTCGCCGTCTGGCAAGACCAGCTCGAGGCCGAGGACGTGGTTTGTCGTGACGCCGTACTTCAGCGTGTGCGGTCCGCCGGAATTCTCCGCCACGTTGCCGCCGATGGTACAGGCGCTCTGGCTCGATGGATCCGGCGCGTAGAAGAGGTGGTGCGCGGCGACGGCGCGCGACACGGCAAGGTTGACGACGCCGGCCTCGACGACGGCGCGGCGGTTGACCACATCGATCTCGACGATGCGCGTCAGTCGGCTGGTGCAAATCATCACCGGCGCCTGCAGCGGCAGCGCGCCGCCGGACAGCCCGGTGCCGGCGCCGCGCGGCACGAAGGCGATGCCGGCGCGGTACAGTAGGCGCACGATCGCAGCCACCTCCGCCGGCGTGCGGGGCAGCACGACAACCTCGGGGACGCGCTTCTCCAGCGTCCACCCATCGCACTCATAGACTCGCGCCTCCG
>Ga0265332_10001964_pt1 | contig 10842 bp, 10 predicted proteins | sample 41926metaG_FD_202084 | JGI IMG/M metagenome (GOLD analysis project Ga0265332, IMG submission 202084) | Rhizosphere microbial communities from Carex aquatilis grown in University of Washington, Seatle, WA, United States - 4-19-26 metaG | ecosystem: Host-associated > Plants > Roots > Rhizosphere...
ACATAGGGGGGGAAATGAACAAGAACACGAGGATCAATACTACGGCCTGGGTTCTCTACGCCGAGGCCTACGCCAATTACCTGCGCAGCGGCAACCTGGAGGACGCGACGCGGCAGGTGGCGCACGCGATCTACCTGAACCGGGGGACGGCTCCCGGTACGCAGCGGGGCGACTGGCAGGAGGCCGAGAAGATAACCCGGGAATGGCCGCATACCATAACCGTGGCCTCGGAGGCGCACTTGTACGACAAGACCGTGGCCAAGACCAGGCAGTGGCTGAAGGAGATAGAGCTGGAACTCGGGTACAACAACCCGAACGACGCGTACCGCGCGCTGCGCGCCGTGCTGCACGTCGTAAGGGACAGGCTGCCGGTACGGGAGACCTCCGAGTTCGCCTCGCAGTTGCCCACGCTGATAATGGGCATGTATTACACCGGCTGGACCCCGGTCAACAAGCCGGAAAAGATCCGCAGCCTGGACGAATTCCTGGGCCGCGTGGCGGAGCAGCTGCCCAAAGGCACGGACCCGCTGCGCGTGACGCAGGGCGTGCTGAACGTGCTCGAGCGGCATGTCTCCGCCGGGGAAATAAAGGACGTGCGGCGGAACTTCCCCGAGAAGATGCAGGAGCTCTGGGAACAGGCCGCGCAGGGCGCGCGCCGGTAAAGGGGTTCCAGGGACCGGAAAAGGGCTCTTTATGGGAGAGCCCTTTTTAATTTTTGTACTATATCCATAATATGAAGACGCGACTGGACGTGGCCTGCGTGGAACAGGGCTTTTTTGAGAGCCGTGAGCGGGCCCTGCGGGCCATCATGGCCGGCCAGGTCACTCTCAACGGCCGGCCCGCCGATAAAGCCGGCCAGCCGGTGCGGGACGGCGACGTGATAGAACTGCTCAAAAGCGACTGTCCCTACGTCTCGCGCGGCGGGCTCAAGCTGAAAGGGGCCCTGGACAATTTCAAGATCGAAGTAAAAGGGAAGGTCTGCCTGGACATAGGCGTGGCTACCGGCGGGTTCACGGACTGTTTCCTGCAGGAAGGCGCGGCCAGGGTTTATGCCGTGGATGTGGGGGAAGGCCAGCTGCACGAGAAGATGAAGGTCCACCCGCGGGTGATCTTCATGCCGCAGACCAACGCCCGTTTCCTGAAGCCGGAAATGTTCCCGGAGAAGCCGGAGCTCTGCGCCATCGACGTGTCCTTCATCTCCCTGAGGCTGATACTCGGCCCCGTGTTCGGCGCGCTGAAAGCCGGCGGCGAGGTGATAGCCCTGGTGAAGCCCCAGTTCGAGCTGGCTCCCGGCGACCTGAAGCGCGGCATAGTCAGGACCGAGGAGCTCCGGCAGAAGGCCGCGGAAGAGCTGCGTGTTTTTGTTAAAGATACCTTGCCGGTCGCAGAAGAAAAAGGCCTTATAGATTCTCCCATCAAAGGCGCGAAAGGGAACCTGGAATTCCTTTGGCTGTTGGTGAAGAAAAGCTGAGCGAACGAGGGGGGGGTGTTTTTGTATAATAGCCGTTTATGACCGGACATGCGATTTTCTATCTTGCCGCGGCGGTCGCCGCAGCGTTTCTTATCTACGCCGCCCGGGTCCTGCGTAGCGCCTGGCTGCAAGCTCGGCCGTCCCGCGGCAGCCGTTTTGCTAAATTCGGGGAGGATATCCGGCTGCGGGACCTGTTCCGTCTGGCGGTGCTGGTCGAGGAAGAGGGGAACGCTTTTTACCTGCGACTGGCGGACAAGGTCCGGGAACCGGAAACTAAAAAACTCTGTCTGGCCCTGGCCGCAGAGGAGACAGGCCACCGGCAGCTCATACAGGACCAGTTGGACCGATGGGCCCCGCTGGGGCCGCACCTCGTAGAGTGGCCCGTCTTCCTGGAAAAGGTGAAACAGGAAGGCCTCTTCGGGAATCCTCCCGGAGAGAACGCCCCGGAAGAGGAGATGGCTGCTTTCGCTATACGCCAGGAAATAAAGACGGCCGAATTCTACCAGCTGTTCGAAACGGCTTTCCCGGAAGCCTGGAAACGCGCTCACCTGCACCATCTGGTGCTGGAAGAACGCAAGCACGAGGCGCGCCTCCGGGCCGCCTATCCGCATGTTATGTAAAGCCGTCCCCGCCGGGCGGAGGGTTCGCGGCGGCCCGCAACGGTAACGGAGCAGTCCGCCGCTTATTATGCCAGAACCTTCATATCAACTCGCCTGCGTAGTCTGGGAGCTCACGCTGGGCTGCAACCTGAAATGCCTGCACTGCGGTTCCACGGCCGGCGGCAAGCGGGCCCGCGAACTTTCCACCGCTGAAGCGCTGACGATCTGCGGCGACCTTAAAAAGGCCGGCTGCCGGGGCGTGGCGCTGATGGGCGGCGAGCCGCTGCTCAGGAAGGATTTCTTCAGGATAGCGGCGCGCATCCGCGAACTGGGAATGGACCTGTCCGTGATCACCAACGGGACGATACACGGCGAGGAAATTTTCGAGAACCTGAAAAAATTACAGCCGCGCGCCGTGGCGGTCAGCCTGGACGCCGCCGAACCCGTCCTGCACGACAGGATACGCGGCATGAAGGGCGCTTTCGAGAAGTCCTCCGCTTTCATAGAACGCTGCCTCAAAGAAGGGCTGCCGGTCAGCGTGATAACCACCGTGCACAAGCTGAACATAAGCGAACTGTCGGCCCTGCGCGACCTGCTGAAGGGGCGGGGCATAGCCTGGCAGGTGCAGACGGCCGGCGCCGAAGGCGGACGGTTCTCCAGGGACCTTCTGCTGGACCCTGAGGAGTTCTACGCCGTGGGCCTTTTCGTGGAAGCCTGCCGCCGCGAATATACCGCGGAGGAGCTGCCGGTGATAGGCGCGCACGACCTCGGCTATAATTCCCTGCTGCTCAACCACGTTTCGCTTTACGAGAACTGGACAGGCTGCCAGGCGGGCATCTCGGTGGCCGGGCTGAGGAGCGACGGGGACGTGCTCGGCTGCCTGGCCATGAACGACGCGCGCTTCGTGGAGGGCAACGCCCGCAAGACGCCCTTCCCGGAGATCTGGAACGGCCCGGAAGCGTTCCTTTATACAAGGGACTTCAAACGCGAGCAGGCCGGGCCCAACTGTTCCGCCTGCCTGCACGTGGATAAATGCAAGGGCGGCTGCAACGAGATGTCGCTGATGAAGACCGGCTCGCTGAATAACGATCCTTACTGCTTCTGCAGCCTGGAAAAGAAGCTTTTCTCCGAAGAACTCGACAGCCCGATACGGAAGATAAAACTTAAACTCCAGGGCCTGGCCGACAGGAACGGCTACCACACCCTCGGCCGCATCTTCTCCGGCAAAAGGCGAAAGCGCGATGAAGCTTAACCTGGGCTGCGGCTATAATTACCTGCCCGGCTGGGTGAACGCGGATTCGGACCCCGCCTGCCTTCCCGACCTGGTGCTGGAGGCGCACGACCTGCCGCAGCCTTCGGGCTCGGCCGGGGAAATAAAAGCGCTGCAGCTCGTGGAACACCTCGGATTTTTTAAAACCAGATATTTTCTCTCGGAATGCTGGAGGGTGCTGGAGCCCGGCGGCCTGCTGACGCTGGAAACGCCGGACATCGAGAGCACGTTCGGGGTCTTCCTCTCCGGAGGGCCCGACGTGAAAGAGGCGGCCCTGGGCTGGGTTTACGGTTCCGAGACCCCGGGCATGAACCACCTGTATTGTTTTCCTAAAGACCTGCTGTCCGCCCTGCTGGCCGAAGCCGGTTTCGAAATAAAGGAGACCTCCGGTTTTTTCTACCAGCCGAACCGGCCCGCGCTGCGGTACGCGGCGGTGAAAGCCGGCGGGGAAAGAGCCGCGCTCGCTTCCGCGCTGCGCCGCAGGCTGCTCGACGGCAAGCTGGCGGACCTTGGCCGGGAGCTGGTCTGCGCCGGACAGGAAACCGTGATCAAAGGGATACTCGATGCGCACGGAGACCCTGAAAAGGTCTTCCGGCTCGCCCTCTACAGCGCCCCTTTCGCGCTGGAATATTTTTCGCTCGCCGGCGAGAACGAGAAACGGGAGCCGGCGCTGGCCGCGGCGTGCGAGCGCCTGGCGGAGTGGAAGGCGCAGGGCCGGCTGGCCTCCGTGTACGCCGCGGAGGCGGGGAAAGGCCGCGCGCCGCGGGAGGCGTACGGCGCCGCCCTGGCGTTTGGCGTGACGCTGCTGGCGGAGGCCGCCGCGGGCCGCCCCTCGCCGGACCGCCCGCCGCCCGCGGACGGGGCTCCGTCCGTCTTCACCAGGGAGCTGGCGGAGGCCTGGTTCTTTAAGAAAACCGCTCTTGAAGCCCGCGCGGATTTGCGTAAGGACAGGGAAATATTATAATCTTGATGTGCGGAAGGGGCGGACCAGAGTCCGTCTTTTTTTGGCTTTAATTTCGTAAATTACACCCGTATGGCGTTTAAGTCAGCGGGATTTTAACAGGAGAACTAACAAAATGAAAAAGACAGTACTGTTCGCGCTGCCCCTGGTGGCGCTGCTGCTCGCCGTGGCCTGCAAGAAGCAGGAAGCCGTTGAGACCCCCGTCGCCGCGCCCGCCGCGACGACCGATCAGGCTCCGGCCGCTGCTCCCGCCGCGACCCCGGCTGTCACCCCGGCCCCGGTTGTTACCCCGGCCCCGGCTGCCGCCCCTGCGAAAGCCCCTGCAAAGAAAGGCAAATAATTACCTGTTCTTTCAGACAAACCGCCGGCGCCCGCTCAACACGGGCGCCGGTTTTGTTTTGCCTGTAAAAAGAGATAGAATTACAGATATAATCGTTCGGCGATACAACAGGGGCTGAAATATGAAAAAACTTTACGAACTCGGGGCCAGGACCGGCCTTAAAACCTCGGAGATCAACCGCATCGCCAAATGCGGCCTGCTGGGCCTGCTGGCCGTGGGCCTGGCCGCGCTTGTGGGCTGCTTCAGGGCGCAGAAGACCGAAACTCCGCAGCCCTCGGCCGGGCCGAAAACTCTGCAGGACCTTGCCAACTCCGTGAACACCAGCACCTCTCCCGCGTCTCCGGAGGACTCCAATTGCGGGCCTTACCCGGGCTATCCCTGCGGCACCAGGTACTATACCGTCAGCCGCGCCGACTTCCGCCGCGCCTGATATGCGTTTAACGATCGTTCTCGTCCTGCTGGGGCTGCTGCCGGGCCTTTCGGGAGCCTTTGAGTGCCCGCAAAAAGCGCCTCCGGGCGCCCCCGAAGAAAAAGCCGAAGACTGCCCCTGGGCCGGCGCCGCCAGGCTTATGGGCGCGGCGGACAGGGCGGAAAGCGCAGCGGTCGTCCTTTCATCATATGCGCCCGGCATCTTAAGACAGCTCGACGCCGACCGCGCCAGCCGGGCCGAACTGAAGCTGTGGGGGCGCAGCATAAATTTCGACGAACTCGCCAACGGGGAAATAGTGAACCCCGCCGTGCTCGGCTTTATCGCCGCGCGGGCGGGCGTGCCGCCTCCAAAGGGGAGGATAATGCACGCGGGGGTAGAGCACACCTACGGCTACCTGTTCAGCCTGCTGCCCACCAAATTCGGTTTTAAACGGGCCCGCTGGGTCCGCCCGGATATCGAGGACGGGCTTGGGCTGCCGCGCGGTCTCCTGGGGCCGGAACCGGCCGAAGGCACCTTGCTGGCCAACATAACCTGCCTGGCCGGCGGCATAGTCCTTAAGGACGACCACGCCGCCATGGCCCTGCTCAAGAGCGCCGCCGCCGGCTGCGGCGCGCCGGCAAAGGCCTACATTTCCCGCAAGACTGCAAGGACGCGCCTGGCGGAAACCGTAACCCTTCCCGGGGGGCGCAAGGTGGTCCTGCGCACGGACTTCGTCCCTTTTGCCAAAGAGGCGGGGGGAAACACCCACCTGCTGATATATTCGGTTTACGATTCCGCGCTTAAACAAGCCTATCTCGTGACCGCTTTCCCGGTGAACGCCGCCTTCGTGCAGAGCGTGCTGGACCCCGGCGGCCTCGGTCCCAGAAAACCGGTACAGACGCGCTATAACGCGTTCGTGGAAGGCCTCACCGGGGCCGGGGAGCTCGCCGGCAGCAGGCGGGTCCTGCAACTGGAAAAATAAGGGGCGCCCGCCCCGTTCCTCCTTCATTGCGGCCCTCAGGGGCAGCCGACAAGACCGGTCAACCGGTCCGGACCGCAAGTTACCTGGGTTACACGTTACAAAAATGACATAACTTAGTCGCAAGGTGTGTTATATAATATAGCGTGTATATAAAAAACGAGGGTCTGGGCCGTTCCGGGCTTACACACAAGATGACGCGAAAACCTTTTCTGCTCTCACTAGCGCTGGCCGCCGGTCTTTGCTTCCCGCGCAGCGGCCTCTGCGACTGGGAAAGCCTGCACACCTCGCAGGCGCCCCTGGCCGTAGTATACGCCTCCACCGGCGCGTACCAGGTGGCCTATACCGTCGGGGAGACTTGCGCCAGCCCCTACAACCTGGTCAGTTCCCCTTACTCCGACTGGTCCGGCTATCTGTCCCTTATCCCTTCCAGCATCGAGAACCAGGGCTTTTACGGTTTTGATTCCGGCTCGGGTATAGTAATGGAGGGGAGCCTCTGGGGCGCCCCGCCCGACCAGAGCGTAAAGCTCCTGTTCTCCACCGATCTCTCCGTCGATCTCTCGACTCCCAGTATAACCGTCAAACAGGTGCTGGACAATACCGGCAGCGATGCTAACATTAGTACTGAAGCATGGCAAGTGGCTACGTCTTTTTCCGGTCAGAAACTTGTGATAGTCCCGTCCGCAGCGTGGCCCAAGGGCAGCGTCTTCTCCGTTTTCTACTCCTCGTCCATCGTGGACATAAACGGCTCGCCGGTCTCGGGGGCGACCACGGTCTATTTCTCGGTGATAATGGACCATCAGGCGGATAATACCGCCACCGCCCTCTCCGACCGCAAGGTGCGGGTTATCATCCCGGCCAACGCCTACTCCGAAGATTTCTTCCTGACGCTCTCCACCAACGCGGCCAGGCCGGAAGTTACCATCGCCAACGCCAAGCTGGCCGCTCAGCCGGGGACGCCCGAATTCCTCAGCCTGGTGCACGTCAACCCGTACGACGCTTTCGGCCGCCCCGTGCAGCCCGCCAGCACCTGCCTGGTCACGCTGCCGTACAGTACCCACAGGGTCGGCAGCGTGGATTACGTGGACGGTTCGGACACGCAGATCAAGCCCTCCAACCTGGCTGTCTGGCTTATGGACGATACGCGCAAACTCTGGGTAAAGCAGACGGGGGCTACGCTCAATCAGGACGGGCACACCGTCTCCCTGCCGGTCTCGCATTTCTCCAGCTACGGCCTGCTCGCCCTGCCCGACACGGACCTGAACCCGGTGTTCGCCTTCCCGGTGCCTTTCAGGCCCAATGCCGACAACGCCGCCCGGTACGGCACCTGGGCGCAGGGCATTACGTTCTCCAACCTGCCGAGTTCCGGCAAGATCAGCATCTACACGGTAAGCGGGCAGCTGGTGCGCGACCTTCAGATTACGGCGGCGATGCAGAAATGGGACATAAAAAATTCCGCCGGCGAGGTGGTAGCCAGCGGCGTTTACATCTGGGAAGTGACGGCCGGAGGCAACCGCAAGACCGGCAAGCTTGTGGTAATTAAATAGCCATGAAGAACATAACGGCCATATCCATCGTTTGCGCGGTCCTCTCCTGCTGGGCCCCGGTTTCCGCGCGCGCCGCCGCCGGCAAGTCGGGCGGCGACTTCCTGACCATACTGCACAGTCCGCGCGCGGTCGGCATGGGCGAGACCGGTACCGGTCTCTACGGTGACCTGCTGAGCGCGGTGGCGCTCAACCCCGCGGCCCTGGCCCGCACCGGCTACAGCGAGGCCGCTTTCGCCTATAATTCCTGGCTGGAGGGGATAACCGCCCAGCAGGCCGCCTTCGCCTATCCGCTGGGCGGGAATAAAGGCGTTGTGGCCGCTTCCCTGTCGATGCTCAGCGTTCCGTCCATAAGCGGCTATGACAATTCCGGCGGGGCCGCTTCCAGCGTGGACGCCGGGGATATGTCCGTCGCCGCGCATTACGCGGTAAAGCTGCAGGGCCCCTGGCAGGACAGGCGCGTGGGACTGTTCGCGGGCGCTACGCTGAAATACGCCCGCGAGAAACTGGATTCCGTTTCGGCCGGCACCGAGCTCTTTGACGCCGGCGTGCTGTGGATCTCGGACCTGCCGGTCGGTACGCTGGGGCTGGGGCTTTCGGCGCAGTCTATCGGCGGCGGTTTCAAATTCGATTCCGTCACGGATGCCGCCCCCGCCGCGGTGCGCGCCGGGGCCTCCTATATAGTCCTGGAAGCCGGGGACCCGCTCACCTTCGCGCTGGACCTGAAGAAACCTTCCGATTCCGCCTCGGTCTTTTCCGCCGGGGCCGAGTATCTGGTGCGCCGGACCATCGCCCTGCGGGCCGGCTACGTTTCGGGGACGGACCTCGGCAACGGCCTCCGTTTCGGCGGCGGCGTGACCATAAAGATGCTCCAGTTCGATTACGCTATTTCGGGTTACGGCAAATTCGGCGCCGTGCATAGGTTCAGCCTGGCGTATAAGTTCGGCAAACCCGTGGACGTTACTCCCCACCTCAGCCCCGAGCAGGAGAAGGCGCGCTGGAAGGTGGCGCGCGCCCGCGAGTTCATGAAGGACAACCGCTATTACGACGCTTTGGTGGAACTTGACGACGCGCTCACGCTCGACCCCGGATATACCGAGGCGCTTGACCTTATGCGCAGGGTGCGCGGGCTCGTGGAGGTCTCCAAATAATGCCCCTGCTCCGGCTGCTGGCAATAGTCGCGGCGGCCGCAACGGCGGCGGCCCAGCAGCCTGCGGCGGCTCCCGTGGACGGGCCCGGGGTAGCGGCCCTGTTGGACAAGGTGCTGGCAGATCCTTCCGACGCGGCAGCCAGGGAGCGCCTGCGGGAAGCGGCCGAAGCCGCGGCGGCGCGTGAAAAGGCCTCGGCGGTCTCGGAACAGGCCGCGCTCAGGACCGGCGCGGACCGCGACAGGAAGAGGGTCCTGGACCTGCGCGAGACCAAGGACAGGCGGATGACGGCCTGGGAAAAGAAGTTCTCGGTAGTATGCTCGCTGGCGGGGTCCGGCGAGACCGCGGGCCAGGCGGTGGCGGCTTACGAGCGTCTCCTGGAGAACGCCCCGGTCTATTCCGACAACAGGGAGCAGCTGGTCGCCGACAGCGTCAAGGTTAAAACTATTTTTTATAACACGATCAAAAAAGAATTTCCGTACCTGGTGCAGGACCGTACCAGCGCGAACGAGCGGGACATAGCGGCGCTGATGTTCGCAAGGGCTTCCGAGACCGACGAATCGGGCCGCTATATCGACACCAGCGGCGCCCAGAAGACCCTGGATATGGCCGAGAGGCTCACCCGCCTGGAGCGGGAGCTGGAGCTCCAGTACACGAACCTCGGCAGCGGCCTTGAACTTTACGCCAAGAAACGCTATACGGAAGCCGCCGGTTTTTTCGAGGAAGTGCTCGCTTTTGACAGCGAGAACGAGGAGGCCCTGTTCTACAGGGCCCGCGCCGGAGAAGAAGCCGGCGCAGCAGAGCAGAAGAAAGACAAGAGGTGAGTCCTGTGAAGATAAAATCCCGTCTTGCGGCGTTAGCCGCGTTCATTTTGGTTTCTAGCCTGGCCCCGGCGTTATTCGCCGCCGTGCCGGGCCTCCTGAGCTACCAGGGCACGCTCCGGAAGAACGGCATACTTTTCAACAGCACCGTTTCCATGGAGTTCCGCATAACCGACGCCGCCGGCTCTACGGTCTACTGGACCTCCGGTTCGACGGACGTGGCCGTTACCGGCGGTCTTTTCCGCTACGGCCTCGGTTCGCCCAACGAGGCGCAGTTCGCGGCCATCCCCTGGAAGGACATCACGCCGTACGTGCAGATGAAAGTGGACGGGAACTGGATGCCGGCCGAGCCGCTTTACGCTTCCGCCTACGCCCTGCACTCGTACGCCGCGGAAACTTCTTCGGGCACTTTTACGGCGTTGGACGGCGATGTCCGCATTTCCACCACCTCCGGCAACAGGGGCCTGGTTTTCCAGGACGGCACCGTGCAGTACAGCGCGGCCGGCTGGGCGGTCTCGGGGCAGAACACCGTTACCACGGGCGCGGGCAACGCGGGCGTGGGCGTGGCGGTCCCGCAGGCCAGGCTGGACGTGCAGACGGCTTTGGCGGCCGGCTATTCCCAGATCTGGCGCAATTCAGCCGGAGTAGTGAAAGCTTCCATGACGGCCGCGGGCCTGTTCTACCCGACGAAGCTCGAGATCAACGACGGGGACGCGAATCTTACCACCAGCGGCGTGAAGTTCGATAATTTCTCCTGTACCTCGACACAGAAACTTACCGTGGACGTCAGCGGAAACATGGTCTGCAGCACGGACCTGAACAACGGGACCGGGGGGGGGGGCGGCGGCAGCGGCACCCTGGAAGATACCCTTAATAACGGCAACAACGCCAATACACTGGGCATGGTGAACCTCGGCAACGTGGCCATCGGGCTGGGAACTGCCGGGACGAAACTGGACGTGCAGGCGGGCGCTTCCGACGCCTACTCGCAGTTCTGGCGCGATTCCGGCGGCGCCCTTACGGCGTCCATGGAGGCTTCAGGCGTACTTGACGCGTCCGGGGTGACCGCTTCCAGCGTCACGGTGGCCGGCGCGTTGGGCGTGAGCGCGGCCAAAGTCCTGCTGAAGCCCGGGGTGGAGATCTCCTCCGCGCAGGCTTCCCAGCAGGGCGGCGTTTATATTTCCAGCCACGTCTACCTTGCGGCCGGGGCTAAATATTACGGCGACGCCTCCGCGCTGGTGCTTTCTCCCACCATCGCCAGGCTGGACGCCGGGCAGGTATTTACGGGAGTTAACACTTT
>Ga0265332_10001968_pt1 | contig 10818 bp, 9 predicted proteins | sample 41926metaG_FD_202084 | JGI IMG/M metagenome (GOLD analysis project Ga0265332, IMG submission 202084) | Rhizosphere microbial communities from Carex aquatilis grown in University of Washington, Seatle, WA, United States - 4-19-26 metaG | ecosystem: Host-associated > Plants > Roots > Rhizosphere >...
CGTTGAGCAGCATCACGTGCTCGTGCAGGCTCTTGTAGTGCTTCATGCTGTGCAGCAGCGCATGCGGCACGGTGCCGGGATTCGCCGTCATGAAGATCGCGAGCCCGGGCACCTTCGCGCAGTCGTTGGACGCGCTTTCGACGAACGTCGCGAGCGGAATCGAGTCGGCCTCGAGGCGCTGGTTGAGAAGCTCGCGGCCGCGCTTCCACGTCGACATGAACAGGAACACCGCGCCGCCGAATGCCAGCGGGAACCAGCCGCCCTCGACGACCTTGACGAGGTTGGCGGAGAAGAAGCCGACATCCACGAGCAGGAACAGGCCGAAAAGCGCAATGCTCGCGGGAAGGCTCCACTTCCACAGCCGGCGCGCCACGACGAACGCAAGGATCGTCGTGATGCCCATGGTGCCGGTGACCGCGATGCCGTACGCGGCGGCGAGATTGGTCGACGAGCCGAATCCCAGCACCAGCGCGGCGACCCCGAGGAACAGCGCGCGATTGATGGCCGGGACGTAGATCTGCCCCATCTGATCCCGCGACGTGTGTTCGAGCTCCATTCGCGGCGCGTAGCCGAGCTGCATGGCCTGCTGCGTGATCGAGAACGCGCCCGAGATCACGGCCTGCGACGCGATGATCGTCGCCACCGTGGAAAGTGCGACCAGCGGATACAGCGCCCACGCCGGCGCCAGCAGATAGAAGGGGTTCTCGACCGCCTTCGTCTCGACGAGCAGCAGCGCGCCCTGGCCGAAGTAGTTGAGCGTCAGCGCCGGAAGGACGAGGGACGACCAGGCAAGCCGCACGGGCAATGCGCCGAAATGCCCCATGTCGGCGTACAGCGCCTCGGCGCCGGTGACCGCGAGCACGACGCCGCCAAGCGAGAAGAAACCGAGCATCGGATGGCCGAAGAGGAAGGCGGCGGCATGGTACGGATTGAGCGCGAGCAGCACCTGAGGCGCGCGGAGAATCCCGTTCACGCCAAGCGCGGCGAGCGCGACGAACCACAGCATCATGATCGGGCCGAAGAGCGCGCCGACGCTGCCGGTGCCGCGCTTCTGGACCGCGAACAGCATCACGAGCACGATCAGGGTGAGCGGGATCACGTACGGCTTGAACGCGGGCGTCGCGACCTCGAGTCCCTCCACCGCCGAGAGCACCGAGATGGCAGGCGTGATCGTCCCGTCCCCGTAGAAGAGCGCCGCGCCGAAGAGTCCCATCAGCATCAGCACCCGCGCGCGCCGCGGATTGTTTTCCGACGAGAGCACGAGCGCCATCAGCGCCATGATCCCGCCTTCACCCTTGTTGTCCGCGCGCATGATGAAGACGATGTACTTCACCGAGACGATGATCACCAGCGACCAGAACACGAGCGACAGGATGCCGAGAACGTTGGCCGCGTCGACCGGCACGGGATGATGCGTGCCGCCGAAGACCTCCTTCAGCGCGTACAGCGGACTGGTCCCGATGTCCCCGTAGACGACGCCCAGCGCCGCAATCGAAAGCGTCGTGATCCGCGCTCGCTTGGACACCGGTACGACCGGGGTCGCAGCGGCGGCGGCAGCGCCGTCGGCAGCCGCCCGGCGCGCGTGTCCCCGGAGGGCAGCGGGCTTGCGCTTCATGCGGGGTCCGGCTGGAATCGGTAGCCGACCCCGGTCTCGGTCACGATGTGCTTCGGCTGCGCGGGATCGGACTCGAGTTTCTGGCGAAGATTGGCGACGTAGACGCGAACGTAGTGGCTGCTCTCGACGAATGCCGGCCCCCACACTTCGCGCAGCAGATGGCGATGCGTCAGGACCTTCCCCGCATTGCCGATCAGCACGGTCAGCAGCCGGTATTCGATCGGCGTCAGGTGGACTGCAGTTCCTGCCTTGCGCACCACGCGGTTTGCCTGGTCGACCTCGATATCGCCGAAGCGGAACACGGACGTCCCGTCCGCAGCCGGCGCCGCCTGCCGGCGCCGCATCGCGCGCACCCGCGCGAGGAGCTCGCCGACGCCGAACGGCTTGGTGAGATAGTCGTCTGCTCCGGCATCGAGCGCGGCAATCTTGTCGCTTTCGTCGGCATGGGCCGAGAGCACGATCACCGGAATCGACGACCAGCCGCGCAGGCCGTGGATGAAGTCCACGCCGTTCCCGTCGGGCAGTCCGAGGTCCAGCACGACGAGATCCGGCTTGCGGGTGCCGGCGTCGATCAGGCCCTGTTTGAGGGTCTCGGCCTCGGTGACGTTCCATCCTTCGGATTCGAGCGCGGTGCGCACGAAACGCCGGATCTGACGTTCGTCTTCGACGAGCAGCGCGGTCGGTGAGGAGTCTGGCATCGAGGCGGGCACCGTGCCGCCGCCCCGGGCACCGGGATGCGGCGCGCCCGGAGCACCGGGGGCGAGGCCCGTATTATCGCCGGAAACGGCCCGGCGAGGATCAAAGCCCCGATTGCGGGGTCAGGCGACGGCCGGCGGCGGATTTTCCTCGGGGGCCGCGGGCGGTTTGCCCAGGGGAAGCGTGAATGAAAAGCTGGCGCCGCCGGCCGGGTTGTTCGCCGCCCGGATGATGCCGCGGTGCGCATCCACGATGGCGCGGCTGATCGCGAGACCGAGGCCTACGCCGGGCGCAGTCGATTCGCGCGAGCCGCGCGTGAACTTCTCGAAGATCAGCTCTTCCTGGCCATGGGGAATGCCCGGGCCCGTGTCGCTTACCGTCACAACGAGGTTGCCGGCCGAAACTTCAGCGTCGATTGTGATCGGCGTGCCCTCGGGCGTGTACTTGGCGGCGTTTTCCAGCAGGTTGTAGAGGACGCGCTCGATCAGCGTCGCATCGAATTCGACCAGCGGAAGCGTGGGGGGCACGTGGACGGTGACCGGATGCCGAAGGAGGGCAGCCTGCGCGGACTTGAGCGCGCTGCCGACGACCTCCTCGATCGGCTGCCATTGCCGGCGCAGTTTGACTTCGCCGCTTTCGATGCGTGCCATTTCGAGCAGGTTGTTGACGAGCGCGCTCATCCGGCGGGCCTCGTCCGCAATCGCCTGCGCGGACTCCTGCTGGGCGCCCGACAGCGGCGGCCGGGTCAGCGCGAGCGATTCGGCGAGACCGATCAGCGACGCGAGCGGTGTGCGCAGGTCGTGCGATAGTGCGGACAGCAGCGAATTGCGCAGTCGCTCGGATTCCATCCTCAGGAGCGCTGTCTGGGCGACTTCGACGTAGTGGACGCGCTCCAGCGCGATGGCGGCGAGCGCCGCGAACGTGTCGAGCTGGCGCTTCTGCTCGGGGACCAGCAGGTCGCGCGGCGATGCCGGCCTGATCGCAAGCACGCCGCGCGTGCGCATCGGCGCCCGCAGCGGCAGGTAGAGATAATCGCTTCCGGCGAGCGTGTCGGTGCCGAGGCCCGCCGCCTGCGCGTTGTCGAACGCCCATTGCGCAGTGCCCGCGTCGACCTGCGCGCTGCCGTCGCCCTCGGCGCTGAGCTTGAGGCGGTCGGTATCGTCGAGCACGTAGATCGCCACGTCGCCGCGAAACGTGCGGCCGATCGATCGGGTTGTCGTCGCGACGACTTCGTCCGTCTGCAGGAGGCTCGACAGGTCGCGCGCGAATTCGTACAGCGCGCGTGAGCGTTCCTCGCGATAGGCCGCGACGCGCGCCTGGTAGCGCAGCCCGGCGGTCATCTGCCCGATGATCAGCGCAACGGCCAGCATGATGGCAAACGTCAGCAGGTACTGCGCGTCGCTCACCGCGAACGAGAAGCGCGGCGGCACGCAGAAAAAATCGAAGGCGGCGACGTTGACGAAGGCGGCCAGTACTCCGGGACCGCGGCCCCAGCGCATGCCAGCGAGGACGACGCTCAGAAGAAAGAGCATCACGAGATTGGCGAGGTCGAAATACGGCACGAGCGCGAGCGCGATCGCCGTCGTGACCGCGCATGCGCCAAGCGCCCACACGTAGCGCAGCCGCCTCGCGGCGCGGCGCGCATCGTCGGCTGGCGGCGCCGGTTTCGTGCCGGGAGCGCGCTCGTCCGGCGGGATCTCGCCGCGTCCGATTTCGATCAGATCGATTTCCGGCGCGAGGATGGCGGTGCGCTCGGCGATGCCGCGGCCGAAGCCCCATCGGCGCGCAGCCGTGTTGCGTCCGACGATCAGCTTCGAGCAGTTGTGCGACCGCGCGTAGTCGACGATCGCCGCGGCCGCGTCGGCGCCGGACAGGATCGCCGTCTGGCCGCCCAGCTCGTGCGCGAGCTTCACCGTGCGCAGGATTCGCTCCCGGTTTGCCGCCGGAAGGCGCGCGAGCCGCGGCGTTTCGACATAGACCGCCGTCCAGTCGACGCCGAGCTGTGTCGCGAGGCGCGCCGTGCTGCGCACCACATGATCGGCACCCGCGCCGGGTCCGACGCAGCACAGGAGCGACGCCTCGGTTTTCCAGACCGGCGCAATGGCCTTGTCGGTGCGATAGGCCTGGACGTCGGTCTCGATGCGGTCCGCCGTGCGGCGCAGCGCGAGCTCGCGCAGCGCCATCAGATTGCCCTTGCGGAAGAAATTGCCCGCCGCGCGCTCGATCTGCTCCGGCAGGTACACCTTGCCGGCCTTCAGGCGGGCGAGGAGATCATCGGCGGGAACGTCGACGAGTATCACTTCGTCGGCATCGTCGAAGAACGTGTCCGGAAGCGTTTCCCAGACCTGGATGCCGGTGATCCCGCCGACGACGTCGTTGAGGCTCTCGAGATGCTGGACGTTGAGGGTGGTGAAGACGTCGATGCCGGCCGCGCGCAGCTCCTCGACGTCCTGCCAGCGCTTGGGATGGCGCGAACCGGCAACGTTCGTGTGCGCGAGTTCGTCGACGAGGATCAGCGCGGGATGCCGCCGGATCGCCGCGTCGAGGTCGAATTCGGGCAGCCTGGTTCCGTGCACGTCGAACAGCGCCGTAGGGAGCACCTCGAGTCCCTGCAGCAGCGCTTCGGTCTCCTTCCGGCCATGCGTTTCGACGATGCCGACGATGACGTCCTTGCCTTCACCGCGCAGCGCGCGCGCGGCGGCGAGCATCGCGTACGTCTTGCCGACGCCGGCCGAAGCGCCGAAATAGATGCGCAGGCTGCCGCGGCGGGCAGCGGCCTCCTTTCGCTGCACCATTTCGAGCAGCGCGTCGGGATCGGGGCGCGTATCGGTCACCGGGTTTGCTTGAATCGTCGCTGCTGCGAGTAGTCGGCGGGCAATCCGCCGATCGCTCGCAACGCTTCGCGCCGCGCCGTCGGCGGCGGCGCAGAACACTCGCAGCTTACCCGGTGGTGCCCCGAAAAGGCGAGCGGCCCCCGTTCAGGCCCAGCCTGCAGGAGCCGCTCGTGAGGAGAACCCTACTTCGGCAGTCGATCGAGGTCGAGGTTGAGCGCCAGCACATTGACGCGCGGCTCGCCCAGCACGCCGAAGGTGCGCCCGCTCGTGTGCGCGGCGACGAGGGTGCGAATCGTATCGACGGGCACGCCGCGCGCCTTGGCGACGCGCGCTGCCTGATAGTCGGCGGCGGCGATGCTGATGTCGGGATCGAGCCCGCTGCCCGATGTCGTAACGAGATCCACCGGTACCGGCAGCTTGTTGTCCGGGTCCGCGTCCTGCAGCGCCTTGACGCGGTCCTTCACGGCGTCGGCGAGCGCCGGGTTGCGCGGGCCGAGATTCGAGCCCGATGACGACGCGCCGTTGTAGGGCTGAGGTGAGGTCGCCGACGGACGGCTCCAGAAGTACTTCGGGTCGTCGAACGGCTGGCCGATGAGATCGGAGCCCAGTGTCTTGTCTCCGGCGACGACGAGGCTGCCGTTCGCGGCGCGCGGAAACGCGACCTGCGCGAGGCCCGTCATCAGGAACGGATACGCTACACCGGTCAGAAGGGTCAGCACCGCGAGCATGCGCAATGCGGGGGCGAATTGGCTGAACATGAGGTACTCCCGATCAGGCGAGGTTGAGTGCGACGAGGACGAGATCGATCGCCTTGATGCCGATGAACGGCAGAATGATGCCTCCGACGCCGTAGATCAGCATGTTCCGGCGCAATATCGCGGCCGCGCCGACCGGCCGGAACTTCACGCCCTTCAGTGCCAGCGGAATCAGCGCCGGAATGATCAGCGCGTTGAAGATCACCGCCGACAGGATCGCGCTGTTGGGGGTCGCGAGGTCCATGACGTTGAGCGAATCGAGCACCGGGTACGTGCTGGCGAACGCCGCCGGGATGATCGCGAAATACTTGGCGACGTCGTTGGCGATAGAGAACGTGGTGAGCGCGCCGCGCGTCATCAGGAGCTGCTTGCCTATCTCGACGATCTCGATCAGCTTGGTCGGATTCGAGTCGAGGTCGACCATGTTGCCGGCTTCCTTCGCCGCCTGCGTGCCGCTGTTCATCACGACGGCGACGTCGGCCTGCGCCAGCGCCGGCGCGTCGTTGGTGCCGTCGCCGGTCATCGCGACGAGCTTGCCCTCGGCCTGGATTTCGCGGATGAGCTTGAGCTTCGCTTCGGGCGTCACTTCGGCGAGGAAGTCGTCCACGCCCGCTTCCGCGGCGATCGATGCGGCCGTAAGCTTGTTGTCGCCCGTGATGAGGATCGTCTTGATGCCCATCCGGCGCAGCTCGGCGAAGCGCTCCTTGATGTTCGCCTTGACGATATCCTTCAGCTCGACGACGCCCAGCACGTGCCGGCCCTCGGCGACGACGAGCGGCGTCGCGCCGCGCCGTGCGACGTCCTCGACGCGGGCGATCACCTCCGGCCCGACGGCGCCGCCCTGCGGCTCGATCCACGCGCGCACTGCGTCGAGGGCGCCCTTGCGAATGTCGCGGCCGCGGAACGTCACGCCGCTCATCCGTGTCTGCGCGGAGAACGGGATGATCGTGAACTGGCCCGGCTCGAGCGCCGGCGCCGCGAGCCCGAAGGCGCGCTTGACCAGCGCGACGATGCTCTTTCCTTCGGGCGTCTCGTCGCCGAGCGACGCGAGCAGCGTCGACTCCGCCATTTGCTGCGCAGTGACTCCGGCGACGGGATGCAACGCCGCCGCCTGGCGGTTGCCGTGGGTGATCGTGCCCGTCTTGTCGAGCAGCAGCACGTCGCAGTCGCCGGCGGCTTCCACCGCGCGCCCGGAGGTGGCGATGACATTCGCGCGCATCATCCGGCCCATGCCGGCGACGCCGATCGCGGAAAGCAGGCCACCGATCGTCGTCGGGATGAGGCAGACGAGCAGCGCGACCAGCACGGTGATCGACACCGGCGTACCCGCCTTCGCGACCTCGACGCTGTAGATCGAATAGGGCAGCAGCGTGACGGTCGCGAGCAGGAACACGAGCGTCATCGCGACCAGCAGGATCGTGAGCGCGATCTCGTTCGGGGTCTTCTGCCGCTTCGCACCCTCGACCATGCCGATCATCCGGTCGAGGAACGCCTCTCCCGGGTTGACGTTGATCCGCACGACGATCCAGTCCGACAGGACGAGCGTCCCGCCGGTGACCGTGTCGAAGTCGCTGCCGGCCGCGCGGATCACCGGAGCGCTTTCGCCGGTGATCGCGCTCTCGTTGATGGAGGCCACGCCTTCGATGACCTCGCCGTCGCCGGGAACGAGATCGCCCTTCTCGACCAGCACGACGTCGCCCTTGCGCAGGTTCGCCGACGGCGTCGGCGTCTGCGCGGCGTCGCGGCTTGCCTTGGCCAGCCGCTTCGCGATCGTGTCCCTGCGCGCGCTCTTGAGCGACGCCGCCTGCGCCTTGCTGCGGCCTTCGGCGATGGCTTCCGCGAAGTTCGCGAACAGCAGCGTCACCCAGAGCCACAGCGTGACCGCGAGAATGAAGCCCGCCGGCGCCTCGCCATTGCCGGTCAGCGCCTGGATCCAGAGGATCGTCGTCAGGATGCTGCCGATGTAGACGACGAACATCACGGGGTTGCGCCACTGGTATCGCGGCGTCAGCCTGCGGAAGCTGTCGATGAGAGCCATCGTCAGCGCTTCGCGGCTCACGAACCACGACAGCGCGGTCTTGTTGGCGGCCAGAGTTGCCATGTCGATTCCTCGAGGGTTCGCTGCCGGTCAGTGGCCGGCGTAGATGAGCAGGTGCTCGACGACCGGACCGAGCGCCAGCGCCGGCACGAACGTCAGCGCGCCGACGGTGATCACCGTGCCGATCAGCACGAACACGAACAGCGGCGTGTGCGTCGGCAGCGTGCCGGCGGACGGCGGGACGAGCTTCGCCCCGGCGAAAGCTCCGGCGATCGCCAGCACCGGGATCGCGAGCCAGTAGCGCGCGAAGAGCATCACGATGCCGAGTGACGTGTTGTAGAACGGCGTGTTGGCGGAGATCCCGCCGAAAGCGCTGCCGTTGTTGTTCGACGCCGACGAGAACGCGTAGAGGATTTCCGAGAACCCGTGCTCGGCGGGGTTGGCGACCGCCACCTTGCCGGCGTCCACCATGACGGCGATCGCGGTTCCGCAGAGGACGAGCAGCGGCGGCAGCAGGATCGCGATCGACGCCATCTTCACCTCGAACGCGCCGATCTTCTTGCCGAGATACTCGGGCGTGCGGCCGATCATCAGGCCCGCGATGAACACCGCGATCAGCGCGAACATGATCATGCCGTAGAGGCCGGAGCCGACGCCTCCGTAGATGACTTCGCCGAGCTGAAGCAGCCACATCGGGATCATCCCGGCGAGCGGCATGAACGAATCATGCATCGCGTTGACCGAGCCATTCGACGCGGACGTCGTCGCGACAGCCCACAGTGTCGAATTGGCAACGCCGAGGCGCATCTCCTTGCCCTCCATGTTGCCGCCGGGATTCGTCACGCTCGACGTCTGGTCGACGCCAAGGGTCGCGATGATCGGATTGCCCGGCGCTTCCAGCGCGTAGTCGGCGGCCAGCAGCGGAACGAACACGAGCGTCATCGCCGCGAGCAGCGCCCAGCCCTGCCGCGTGTCGCGGATCATCTTCCCGAACGTGTAGCAGAGCGCCGCCGGAATCAGCAGGATCGCCAGCATTTCGAGGAAATTGGAAAGCGGCGTCGGATTCTCGAACGGATGCGCCGAATTGACGTTGAAGAAGCCGCCGCCGTTCGTGCCGAGCTGCTTGATCGCGATCTGCGACGCCGCCGGCCCGAGCGGAATCGTCTGCTCGGTCGCGGTCGCCTTCTCGGTGACCGGATTGCCCTTGTCGTCCTTCAGCGGCTGCCCGTCGGGACCGTTCTTCGGATTGTCGTAGGTGACCGGCTGCACGAGCGTCGCCGTGGCGTACTTGTTGAATGTCTGCGGCACGCCCTGGCTCACGAGGGCGACGGTGAGCACAATCGACAGCGGGAGCAGGATGTAGACCGTCGAGCGCACGAGATCGACCCAGAAATTGCCGATTCCCTTCGCTTCCTTGCGCGCAAAGCCGCGCACGAGCGCCACCAGCACCGCCATCCCGCTCGCCGCGGAGACGAAATTCTGCACGGCGAGGGCGAGCATCTGCGTGAGATAGCTCATCGTCGACTCGCCGCCGTAGCCCTGCCAGTTCGTGTTGGTGATGAAGCTCGTCGCCGTGTTGAACGACGAGTCCGGCGACACCGCCGCCATGTCCTGTGGATTGAGCGGGAGGAAGATCTGCAGCCGTTGCAGCGCATAGCAGAACAATCCGCCGGCGAGATTGAACCACAGCATCGCCATCGCGTAGTCAATCCAGCCCATGTCGCGCGCGGGATCGATGCCCGCGCCGCGATAGATGAGCCGCTCCAGCGGTCCGCCGACGCGTTGCGCGCGCATCGCGCGTCCTTCGTACACGGCCGCCATGTAGGCGCCCAGCGGCTTCGCCAGCAGCAGCAGCACGACGACATACAAGGCGAGTTGCGACCAGCCCGAGGCGTTCATTCGAGATACTCCGGCTTGAACAGCGCGATGACGAGGTAGACGAAGATGCCGATGGCGGCGATGCCGCTCAGCCAATAGGCCCAGTTCATGAGCGTCTCCCGGATTTGATGGGTTGCGGCTTCACCGCGCGCGGCGCCACGGCCGCGCCTGCGGCAATGGATCTCGCAGCGACCGACAGCAGAAGCGCCTGCGCGAGCCAGGGGGTCACGACTTGCCTCCGTCGCGACGCAGGTGCTCGCAGAACCGGATCAACCCCGCGGACAACGCGAAGAAGGCCACGATGGCTCCGATGAAGATGAAATCCATTTCGAGCTCCGTTTCCCGGCACGTGGTGCCGCAAATCCATTCAAATCACGCACGACCCGCGGTCGCCCACTGCGGAGTTCCGTGTTTCGGCGGGCTGCCCCTGATTTCCCGCCAGCTTTTCATCCGGCGCCGGCGAGACCCCTTGCCGATCCTTGCCTCGATTTCCAGAGAAGCAGGCAATGGCCAGAAGGACGCCGAAGGCGAGCAGCATCGCAGCGAGTTGCAAAGGCAGAAATTCGTTGACGTCCATGCGTACGATCGATTCAGTGCGGCGAAAGTGCGTCGTCCTCGTGCGTGTCGTGCGCCTCGCGGGACTTCGCTGCCGGATCCCGACGACCGTCGGGTCCGTCCGCCAGGAAGGCGATGACGAGGACGACGCCGAACGCCAGCATCATCAGCGCGAAGCGGAGAAGCATCCATGCGTGCATGTGAAATTCCGTTGCCGAATCCGATGCTTCAATTTACGCGGCATCGGATATAGAGATCGTTCAATTTGCGGGCCACGATGTAAAGAAGTCGTAAACACGGCTCTCGCAGCTGCGGCGCCCTGCCGCAGGGCGGCGCAGCGTTGCGTGGATCAGAACGTCTTCTGCATGAAGGCGACGAACTGGTTCGCGGAGATGTTCTTGCCGTAACCGTTGGTGTAGTACTGGTCCTGCGCGTTGGTGCCGGTGC
>Ga0265332_10001969_pt1 | contig 10809 bp, 8 predicted proteins | sample 41926metaG_FD_202084 | JGI IMG/M metagenome (GOLD analysis project Ga0265332, IMG submission 202084) | Rhizosphere microbial communities from Carex aquatilis grown in University of Washington, Seatle, WA, United States - 4-19-26 metaG | ecosystem: Host-associated > Plants > Roots > Rhizosphere >...
TGGCGAGAGCACCACCGTGACGCTCCATCTCCCGCTGCGCCCGCCAGACAAGTCTGTGAGCTGATCCATGCCCCCAACCTCGCGAGTCCTCGTCATCGACGACGAGCCGGCGCTCCGGCAGATCCTTTCCCGCGTGCTGGACGAGGCAGGCTATTTCGTCGAGACCGCGTCCGGCGCGGAAGAGGCGACCGCGATGCTCTCCCACGGCGACATCGACGTCGCGCTGTGCGACATCACCATGCCCGACGGAAATGGCATCGACGTATTGCGCCAGACCCGCGCCGCGGGAATCGACACCGTGTTCGTGATGGTGACGGCGAACTCCGCCGTCGAGACGGCGGTCGAGGCGCTGCGCGCCGGTGCGTTCGACTACATGGTGAAGCCGGTGCGCAACGAGGAGCTTCTGCATCGCCTCGCGCGCATCGAGTCGATGCGCGGCCTGCGCGAGGAGAACCGCGTGCTCCGCAAGGTGGTGAGCGGCCGCACCGCCACCATCTTCCGGTTCCAGTCGGCCGGGATGCTCGACGTCGAGCGGCTAGTCGAAAAGGTCGCGCCGACCGCGAGCACCGTGCTGATCATGGGCGAGAGCGGCACCGGCAAGGGTGTGCTTGCGCATTCCATCCACCAGATGAGCACGCGCAGCGACAGGCCTTTCATCTCGGTGAACTGCAGCGCGATTCCCGAGCACCTCATGGAGAGCGAATTTTTCGGCCACATCAAGGGGGCGTTCACCGGCGCCGACAAGCCGCGCCGCGGACTCTTCCTTGCTGCCGACTCGGGAACGCTGTTCCTCGACGAAGTCGGCGAGCTGCCGATGGCGATGCAGACGAAGCTGCTCCACGCGATCGAGGACAAGCAGGTGCGCGCCATCGGCAGCGAGCAGTCGCGGCACGTCGACGTCCGCATCGTCGCGGCGACCAACCGCGATCTCGCGGACATGGTGGCGAACGGCACGTTCCGCGGCGACCTCTACTTCCGGCTCAGCATGTTCCAGATCGCCATTCCCCCACTGCGCGAGAACAAGGCGGACATCAGCGCCCTCGTGCGGTTCCTGATGCAGAAGAGCGGCGGCGAATCGGGAGCACGCGATATGGAGATCGACCCCGAAGCGGAGGCCTATCTCCTCGCATACCGCTGGCCTGGCAACGTTCGCGAGCTCGACAACGTGATCAACCGCGCGCGCATCCTCGCCGAGAACAACTGCATCTCCGCCGGCGATCTCCCTGCGAGCCTGGTCAAGGCGGTCGACCCGAAGGCGGCGACACTGCCCGAGATCGCCGCGGAAGGCAGCCTGCGAGACCAGCTGCAGCACTTCGAGGTCGAGATCGTCAAGCGCGCCATCGGCGCCGCGGAGGGGGATCGCAAGCTCGCCGCGCAACGCCTGGGCATCAGCCTGTCGAGCCTGTACCGGAAGCTCGGTGAGCACGCGCAATAGCGAATAACTGACCGCGCGCCTTCGCCGATCGGCACGCGCCCGCCACCGACAGAACCATCAACGCAACGATCGCATGGAACCCGACCGCCGCTCAGTCATGCTTTCCCGCATGCGCCGCGATGACGCCCGCGACGCAGGCGGTGAGCTTCTTCGCGTATGCGATATGGATGAATTCGTTGGGCCCGTGAGCGTTCGAATGCGGGCCCAGCACGCCAGTGATGAGAAACTGCGCGTCGGGAAAATACGACCCCAGCATGGCCATGAACGGAATCGTGCCGCCCTCGCCCATCGCCGCTGCCGGCTTGTCGTAGAACCGGCGCGACGCGTCGTCCACCGCCGCGGCGAGCCACGGCACGGTGGGGAGCGCGTTCCACCCCGTCGCGCCACCGTCGGGTGCGAACTTCACGACCGCGCCGTACGGAGGATCGGCTTCGAGAATTTCCTGCATCGCCTTTGTCGCGACGTCGCCGTCGACGGTGGGCGGCAATCGCATCGAGAGCTGCAGCACGGTGCGCGGCCGCAGCACGTTGCCCGCGTCGGCGACGGGCGGCAGGCCGTCGGCGCCGATCACCGAGAGTGCGGGACGCCAGGTCCGGTTGAGGAGCGCTTCGGCGCGCCCGCCGACCATCGGCTTGGTGCCGCCGGCGAATGGAAAGCGCGTCGTCACGATTTCGCCGAGCACGTCGGCCGCGGCCCGCGCCTGTGTCGCGCGCTCCTCGGGAATGGCGGCATGGAATTCCGGCGGAAGGATGCGGCCCGTCGTGCTGTCCTCGAGGCGATCGAGCAGCCGGCGCGCAATCCGGAACGACGACGGCACGACGCCGCTCGCGTCACCGGAGTGCACGCCTTCGGTGAGGACGTCGACCGACAGCGTGCCCGCCGCCATGCCGCGCAGCGACGTTGTCACCCACAGTCGCTCGTAGTCGCCGCAGCCCGAGTCGAGGCCGATCACGAAATCGACCTTGCCGAGGCGAGACGCGAGGTGCTTGAGGTAGGCGGGAAGATCGTAGCTGCCCGACTCTTCGCAGGTCTCGATCATCCCGGCGCAGCGCGCATGCGGCACGCCTTGCGCCTGCAGCGCGGCGATCGCCGCTATGGCCGCGAACACCGCGTAGCCGTCGTCCGCACCGCCGCGGCCGTAGAGCCTGCCGTCGTCAATCAACGGAATCCACGGGCCGCCGTCGCTGCGCCAGCCCGTCATTTCCGGCTGCTTGTCGAGGTGGCCGTACAGAAGAATCGTGTGCGGACCGGCGGCCTTGTTCGTTGCAGGAACCTCGAAATACAGAAGCGGTGTGCGGTTCGGCAGGCGAACGATTTCCACGACGAGCCCGCGTACCGGCTGGCGCAGCACCCACGCCTCGGCCTGCTTGATCACCTTCTCGATGTGGCCGTGCGCCTTCCAGTCCGGATCGAAATGCGGCGACTTCGCGGGCACGCGGATGTATTCGACGAGCTCCGGGACGATCTCGGCGTCCCATTGTTTGGCAATGGCATTGGCAAGCGTTGTGGGATTCACGGTGGGGATCGTCCTGCGGATGGAACAAAGCGTGCGAGTTTACCCGGTCCCGGCCGGATCGCACCCGCAGCACCCGCGAACGCGGCTGCCGTGGGCGGGCGTGCGGTGCGCACGCGGCGTATGGATGGCGCCGACGATGATCTGCGTCAAAACGCGCGCAGGTGTGTCATGGCACGGCCTTCGTCCATTTTCCGAAGCTTGCGCACAGCACTTCGCCGCAAGGCCCCACACCGAATATGTCCCAAATGCAACGTCGGCTGTCCGATTCGGCCACCTGTCCGCAAGCTTGCGCAGAGGGGCGAAGGACACCCTGCCGCACATAGGAAGAGTCGCATTGACGTGGATCAACGGGGACTGCCCCGGGGAATGATCTAGGTCGACTGCGCGAGCGCCGCTCTCTATATATTTTCGTTGTCAATTCGCAGTTTTCGGAGGAAATCCAATGAATGGAAAATTTTCGGCCCGTTCCGCGTTCACCGGCATGGTTGCGGCGGCCGTGGGTGCCTTCCTGCTGACGCTCGGCGGCTGTGCGACCCCGCCACCGAAACAGGAGCAGATCAAGCCCGTCTGGCCCGGACCCCCGCTCGCTGCGCGCATCCAGTTCGTCCGCTCCATCAGCAGCGACGAGGACGTCGGGCACGACACGACGTTCAGCGACAACCTTCTGGAATTCCTTTCCGGCAACAAGCCCGCGGTCAGCCACATCGGCCAGCCCACGGGAATCGCCGTGTCGGACGACGGCAATCGGCTCTACGTGGCCGACAACATCCAGAACGCGGTGTTCATCTTCGACTTCGAGAAGAAGAACTTCTCCAGGATCGACGGCATCTCGCAACCGGTCGGAGTCGGTCTTGATGCAAACGAAAACGTCTACGTCGTCGCGTCGGCGTCCAAGCAGATCATCAAGTACGACCGGACCGGCAAGCGGATCAGCGAGTTCACCGATCCGTCGCTCGAGCGTCCGACCGGCCTCGCGATCGACAAGGAGAACAAGCGGCTCTACGTCGTCGACACGGGAACCGGAAAATCGAAGATCAACTCGGTGAAGATCTTCGATCTCGACGGCAAGCTGACCGGGCAGATCGACAACGATACGGCTGGAGCGGCCGCAGCGTTCATCTATCCGACCTACGCTGGTGTGGACGCCAAGGGAAACCTCTACGTGACCGACACGTTCAACTCTCGCGTCCAGCAGTTCGACACCAACGGCAAGTACCTACGGACATTCGGGGGTTTGGGCGACTCGTGGGGCCATTTCGACAAGCCGAAGGGTGTCGCCACCGACAGCTTCGGCAATGTCTACGTCGTCGATACCGGGTGGAGCAACGTCCAGATTTTCAACCAGTCCGGACAGATCCTGCTGTTCTTCGGCGGCCGCGGCGAAACCCCGGGCCTTCTCGGCAACCCGTCGTCGATCGCCATCGACAAGCGCAACCGCATCTACGTCGGCGACTACTTCAATCACCGGGTCGAGGTTTACGACCTCGTGAACACGTCGGCCGTCGACAGCTTCATCAAGCCGCCTTCCAGCAATCCGGCCGGCAAGGCGCCCGCAGCCAAGCCCGCGACCACCCCCGGCAGCCCAGCGTCTTCATCGCCGAAGTGAGACTGCGCAAGCCTCCAAGGACGCCTTTGGCCACCGAGCCCCGCGCGAAGCAACGCTCGAAGCCGTGCGCGGAACGCATCCGCATGTTTGCAGCGCTAGTGCTGGCATCACTGGCGGGCGCCCTGCTGCTCGCGGCGTGCGGGCCCCCGCCATCGTTGCTCGAGCCGCTGTTCCCCGACGCATCGGATCCCGCCAACGCGACCAAGGCCTACGCCGGCAGCCCTCGCCGCACCCCCCCCCGGAAGGAGATCGAGGAGACCGTTGCGGCGGCGCCGCCGCCACCGGCGCGGCCGGACACTCCGGCAATTTACGCGACGCTTCCGCGAAACGACGACGGGCAGGTGATGTGGATGCAGGCGCTCGACGAGAAGCTCATTGCGCCAAAGCCGGGCCTGGCGGACGACGCCAAGGACGACGACCCAATCGACATGGACGTCGAGCTGGTTCCGAAGGGTCAGCCCGAATACAAGGTGGTGTTTTCGCACAAGGTGCACACGTCGTGGCTCGTCTGCGACGCGTGCCACGCGGGCCTCTTCGAGATGGAAAAGGGCAAGACGGTCATCACGATGGACAAGATCAACGCAGGCGCATCGTGTGGCACATGTCACGGCAAGGTGGCGGCGCCCGAGCCGATGGCATGCCCTGCCTGCCACAAGGCGATGGGGGCATGATGCGCGCCGCACGCAGCGTCGCCGTGATGCTCCTCCTCGCAATCGCAGCGGGACACGCCGCCGGCGACGAGCTCGGGGACGTGAAATTCAAGCGTGACGGTCCGGCAGGAATGGAGATTCCTCCGGCCGTGTTCCCGCACGGGGTGCATCGCGTGGCCTACAAATGTGCTGCCTGCCACGACGGGTTGTTCCCGATGAAGGCCGGATCGTCCAAGGTTACGATGGACGCGATCCAGGAAGGGAAGTCCTGTGGCACGTGCCACAACGGCACGCTGGCCTTTTCGTCGACGTTCGCCACCTGTTCCCGTTGCCACAGGGAATAAACGTGCGGGCCGGCCGCCTGACCTCGGAGTGGTTGGTCCTTGCTCTCGCGATCGCATTCGCGGGTTCCGGCGCTGCCCAGACCCCGGCGATCCCCGACCAAGTGCAGGCGAGCGCAGCCGACACGATCGCGGCGAACGACCCCCTCGCAGCCACCGCGGGCATCGGCACGACAGACAGCCCGCCGTCGACCCCTGCACCGGCAGCGGCATCTGCCGCGAACGTTCCCCCGACCTCGCCGGCTGCGCCGTCGACGTTCGACCGATGGGAGAATGCGTTGGGCGTGAAGGCGGAAGACGTCCGCTGGCTGCGGCTCGGCGTGTGGGACGGCAGCGTCGGCTTTTCGTACGCTGGCACCCGGCAGGACCTGGGGTATTCCGGCTCCGAGGCGACCAGTTCAACGACGCGTCTCGCCACCGAATACGTCACCCTGCGCAACGACGGGTGGTCGATCTTCGATCCGCGACTCGTTTCCGGCAGCCTGGGCGTCACGCTGGGATTCGACCAGCTGAGCCAAGACTTCGCCGGACAGGAGCAACCGCAGCATGGCAAGATCACCGGGTATTCGTTCGATGCCACTTTCTTCGGCGAAAAGGCTCTGAACGCGAGAATCTGGGCCGATCGCGTCGAAGGATTCAGCACGCTGCCGTTCGTCGGAAATCTGAAGAGCACCGATACTTCGACCGGCGTGATGGTGAACCTCCTGCAGCACAGCTGGCTGCGCGACCTGGATATCCTTCCATGGTTCGACGCGAAGCTGCAGGTCTACGAGCAGCGCACGCTGCAGCAATACGACACCGGGACGACCTCGACGTCGTACGACCAGATCCAGGACGTGATCCAGCTTGACGCGCACAACGGCGGCGAGAATTCCGACCTCTATGTGACGGCCAAATTCATCGACTTCCAGTTCCCGACGTTCCCTACAGGCTCCTACCGGAGCCAGGGCGGAGCCGTCACGTACAGCGGCGATTTCGGCGCGAATCTCGACACGACCTGGTCCTCGAGCGTCACCTACGACGATCGCAGCGGCGACATCCCGCTGCAGACCTTCACGGTGGGCGAGTCGCTCGACGTTCACCACAACACGGACCTCGAGTCGCTCTACGCGTACAACCTGTACCAGCAGAATTCGCCCGGTGACGACACGACCAGCCAGAACGCCTCCGCCAGCGTCGTCTACAACCTCTGGCGGCACCTGTCCCTGACGGCACAGGCGCAGTCTACCTACAGCCAATATCCCTCCGGGACGCTGATGTGGACGAACGGAACGGTCGGCATCGACTACAGCCGGCCCCTGCCCGGAGGAGGTCAGGTCTTCGCCAGTGCGCAAGGCAGTTACGCGCGTGCCAGCGACAATCTTTCGTCCGGCGATGTCTCGATCGTCGAGGAGGCGCATGCGGCGCCCCCGATTCTCGGCGTCGGCACGGGGTTCGTGCTCAACAATCCCAATGTGGACGCGAGCAGCATTGTCGTCGTCGACATGCGCGGTGGCGCGCGGTACCCGACCACGGTGAACGTCGACTACACTGTGACGGCCGACGGAAACCAGACTCGGATCCTCGTGCTGCCGACGAGCCATGTCATCCAGGCAGGCGATCCGCTGGCCGTCAGCTACGGCTACCTTGTCCCGGCCCAGGCCAGCTACAACAGCTCAACGGAATCCTTCAGTGCCGGGTTCGATCTTGGCTGGCTCGGCGCTTCCTACACTCACACGCAGAACACCGCGCCGGAATTGACGCAGGGAACCGTGACGCTCGTCGGCAATTCGACCTCTGACACGTTGACCGGCTCCCTGCGCGCGCACTGGGATCCGTTCAACGCGAGCCTGGTCGGCAACGCCGTCCGATTCCAGTCGGTCGGGCTCGCGTACGTCACCCAAAGCTATAATGCCGGACTGGACTATCGGCCGTTCTACGAAATCGGCCTCACGTTCACCGGGGCGTGGTCGCAGGGCAATTACACCGCGCCAACGCAGCGAACTTCCGGCGCCTCCAACGCGCGGGTCGATCTCAACTTCTACGCGCCGTCGAGTCCGTACAACGATGTCCTGACGGCATCGCTGTTCGGACTGCGCAACAGGCTCACGGACTCGGAGCTTCCGGCGCAGACCTACACGCAGGTCGGCGCGACCCTCAATTACACGCTGGGCAAGCTCACCTTCATCGCGACTGCGCAATATGGGCAATTCGCGAACGGCAGCTCGACGACGAAAAGCGAGCAGTTCAACGTGTCGATCAACCGGAGGTTCTGACCGTGGCTCGCGGAATTCGACGACTCGCGATCGGTACGACGCTGCTTGTGCTTTGCGCATACGGACCGGCGGTACGGCCCGCGACGGGTGACGTCGCGCCGGCCCCGGCGTCAGCGCTGGTGTGGCCCCGGCCGCCGGCAGAACCCGCCGTTCGCTACACCCGTGCGATCGCGAGTCCCGCCGACTGGGGAGTGGAGAGAGGCATCTTCGGACGCATCGTCGACGCGTTGACCGGCAAGGACGACGAACGATTCGCCCGCCCCACGGGCGTTGCGGCGCGCGACGGCGTGCTCTACGTCGCGGACCCGGGAGCGCCGGCGCTCTGGATCGTCGACGCGACGAACAAGCGGCTGGTCAAAGTGACCACCGTGGGCGATGCCACGCTGGCTTCGCCGGTCGCTGTCGCGCTCGGGACGGGGGGGTCGGTGTTTGTCGCCGACAGCGTGCTGAAGCAGGTATTCGAGCTGGACCGGGCGGGCAGCCGGATCCGCTCGATTTCCGCCGGCCTGTCCCGTCCCGCGGGACTCGCATTCGATGCGGAGAATCGACGACTGTACGTCGCCGATCCGGTCGCGCAACGAATCGCCGTCTACGGTCCGGATGGGGCTTTGGTGCGCACGATCGGCGGCCCCGGAGCCGGCGACGGCGAATTCAATGGCCCCACGCACCTCGCTCTGGATCGGAACGGCGTGCTGCTCGTGACCGATGCCCTGAACTTCCGCGTGCAGGCGTTCGATCGGGACGGCCGGTTCCTTTGGAAGATGGGGCGGCATGGCGACGGCTCAGGCGACTTCGCCGCGCCCAAGGGCGTTGCAAGCGATGCTGCCGGACACGTCTACGTCGTCGACGCGCTTTTCGATGTCGTGCAGGTCTTTGACAGGTCGGGCGCGCTGCTGGTCGCCTTCGGCGAGCGTGGCACGCGCGACGGGCAGTTCTGGCTGCCGGGAGGAATTTTCATCAGCCCGGAGGACGATATCTACGTCGCGGATAGCTACAACCGGCGCATCCAGGTGTTTCGTCGCGCGACGGGCAACAGTGAGGCGGCGAAACAATGATTGTGGCATTACACACCCGGAGCGCATCCGCTCGGAAGGACCGCGATTGGCGTGGCAGACGCGTGCGCGCCCAGGCAAAGCTGGCAATCCTGGCCGGCATCGTCTCAATTCTGCTATGGCCGTGGGCCGCGGCAGATGCCAGGGGCAACGTCGCGGCAACCGACCACAACCTGTCGCCTTCGGGAAAGGGGACGCAGAAGGACGGGCGCGCCGGCGGAACCTGCGTCTACTGTCATGCGCCGCACAATGCGGTGCCAAGCTCCCCGCTATGGAACAGACCTTCTTCGGGTGTCACGTACCAGCTGTACTCGAGCGCGTCGATGCAGGCGAGTGTCGACCAGCCGACCGGAAGCTCGCGGCTCTGCCTGTCGTGCCACGACGGCATTCTTGCATTGTCGTCGGCGCGCCTTGTTGGACCAGGTCACTCGGGAACGGCGACGGCGCAGCCAATGACGGGGAAGAACGTCATCGGCACCGACTTGCGCGCGAGCCACCCGATCTCGTTCACCTACGATACCGCGCTTGCCGCGAAGGTCGGCGAGCTGGTGGAGCCCAACCTCCTTCCTTCCACCGTGCGGCTCGACTCCACCGGGCAACTGCAGTGCACGAGCTGCCACGACCCGCACGAAGACACGCTCCCCAACTTCCTGCGTATGGACAATTCGCAGGGAGCGCTGTGCACGACGTGCCACCGCCTTCCTCTGTGGAGCTCGTCGAGCCACGCCACGTCGACCGCGACGTGGAACGGTTCCGGCACCAATCCATGGCCTCCGGGCGGAAACCCGTCGGTCGCCGCCAACGGCTGCAACAACTGCCATCGGTCGCATGGAGCCGGGCATGGAGAGTGGCTGCTCGCGCGCGCCGATGAGCCGGAGAACTGCACGATCTGTCACAGCGGGACGGTCGCCAAGAAGAATATTGGCGCCGAGTTCGCCGCCAGCGGCAAGGTGTCGCGCCACCCGATCGACGCGGCGCAGTGGACGCATGCGCCCAACGAGAACTCCGCGTCGATGCCGCGCCATGTGACCTGCGTCGACTGCCACGACCCGCACCAGGCGAAGGCCGCGACCGCCGCGGACAAGGCCGTTCCCGGCCCGCTCCAGGGCGTAGCGGGGCTCAGCGCCACGGGGACACGCATTGCGTCGGCAAGCTCCGAATATCAGGTGTGCCTCAAGTGTCATGGCGAATCGTCGATGCCCGGCCCGATCCGCGTCGACCGCAGTCGCAATATCGGCGACAAGCTGAGCACGGGCAGCACGTCCTACCATCCGATTGTCACGGCCGCAAGAAATGCTTCGGCGCGAGGATTGGTGAAGGGTTACCTGGCGACAAGCGTCATCGGATGCATCGACTGCCATAACAACAGCGACGGGACGCCGCGGGGGCCGCACGCATCGCGGTATGCACCGATCCTCGAACGCAACTACGTGGCGACCGATCCTTCCGTCGAATCGCCGGCGACGTATGCGATCTGCTACAAGTGCCACGATCGGGACAACCTCCTGAGCGCGCCCGCGGCAGCGCCGGCCACGCCGACGGCCCCGAGGCCGAGGAGCGCCCTGCTTCCTCCAAGGATCGGCGCGCAACGCGGGTCCGGATTTCCGCACTGGCTGCACGTCGTCAAGAATCAGACGTCCTGCGCGGTATGTCACGACGCGCACGGCTCACGAAAGAACGCGCACCTGATCGACTTCATGGCCCGGGACGCCACGGGCAATCCGGTGGTATCTGCGAATTCGACCGGCCGGCTGGACTATGCCGTGACGGGCCAGGGTCAGGGGACATGTTCTCTCAAGTGCCACGGCCGCGATCACAGCGCTCTCGGCTACTAGGGGCTGCGCGCGCTGCAATTCTACTTTGCGGTGAGGGGCGCCGGAGGAGTTCTGCCCGACAGCACCCCGACAGCCGGTGCAGCCGGAATGTCGCCCCCGTTTCCTGAAGAGAATCGTTG
>Ga0265332_10001973_pt1 | contig 10801 bp, 6 predicted proteins | sample 41926metaG_FD_202084 | JGI IMG/M metagenome (GOLD analysis project Ga0265332, IMG submission 202084) | Rhizosphere microbial communities from Carex aquatilis grown in University of Washington, Seatle, WA, United States - 4-19-26 metaG | ecosystem: Host-associated > Plants > Roots > Rhizosphere >...
ACCGACCTCGACCGACGCGTCGGTGACGATCGCCCAGCGCTCGTCGACCGACGGCTCCGGCAGCGTCCCGCCGCTGCCGGCATGCGCGTGCTTCCACGCCTCCAGCTTCTTGTGCGCGTTCTCGATCATCACGATCGCCGCGTCGACCATGGCGCCGATCGCGATCGCGATGCCGCCGAGCGACATGATGTTGGCGTTCACGCCCTGCACGCGCATCACGATGAACGCGGCCAGCACGCCGAGCGGCAGCGACACGACGGCCACGAGCGCCGAGCGCAGATGGAGCAGGAACGCGGCACACACCAGTGCGACGACCGCGAACTCCTCGAAGAGCTTGCCGCGCAGATGGTCGACCGCGCGCTCGATCAGCGCCGACCGGTCGTACACCGGAACGATCTCGACGCCGGGCGGCAGTCCCGGCTTCAGCTGTTCGAGCTTCGCCTTGACCGCCTGGATCGTCTCCCACGCGTTCTTGCCCGAGCGCAGCACGACGATGCCTCCGGCGACTTCGCCTTCGCCGTCCAGTTCCGCAATGCCGCGCCGCATCTCCGGCCCGACCTGCACGCGCGCGACGTCGGAGAGCAGCACCGGTGTGCCGCCTTCGCTCACCATCACCGGCGTCGCGCGAAAATCCTCGAGCGACTTGAGATAGCCGCGCGTGCGCACCATGTACTCCGCTTCGGCCAGCTCTACCACCGAACCGCCGGCCTCGCGATTCGCATCGCGGATCGCCGCGATGACTTTCCCGAGCGGCAGGTTGTACGCCTTGAGGCGCGCCGGGTCGACGACGATCTGGTACTGCCGGACCATCCCTCCGACGGTGGCGACCTCGGCGACGTTCGGCACCGATTTCAGCTCGTACTTGAGGAACCAGTCCTGCAGCGCGCGCAGTTGCGCGAGATCGTTCTTTCCCGTCCGGTCGACCAGTGCGTATTCGAAGATCCAGCCCACGCCGGTCGCGTCCGGCCCGAGCGACGCCTTGGCGCCCGCCGGCAGCCGGCCCTGAACCTGGTTCAGGTATTCGAGCACGCGCGAGCGCGCCCAGTAGAGATCGGTGCCGTCCTCGAACAGCACATAGACGAACGAATCGCCGAAGAACGAATAGCCGCGCACTGCCTTCGCGCCGGGTACCGACAGCATCGTCGTCGTCAGCGGATATGTGACCTGGTCCTCGACGATCTGCGGCGCCTGTCCCGGGAACGTCGTCCGGACGATCACCTGCGTGTCGGACAGGTCAGGAATCGCGTCGAGCGGCGTGGTCCGCACCGCCCACACGCCCGCGACGGCGAGAAGTCCCGCCGCGAGCAGCACCAGGAAGCGGTTCGCGATCGACCAGCGGATGAGGTGCGCGATCATTTCTTCTCCGGCGCCGCCGCGCCCGCCGTCACGGCAACGATCGACGTCAGCTGCATGTCGCCCTCCCGCGTGAACACGAATCCGAACTTCACGTTCGTGCCCGGCGCGACGTCCGCCGGCACGCCGCCCTTCGGCGCCTTGAACGCCATCGTCATCGCGCCCATGCCTGCGCTCGGTATCGCGCCGTGCTTGATCAGCACTTCGTCGCCGACGGAGCGCACCACGCCTTCCGCCTTGTGGACGGGCGGAGTCGCCACCGCGGCGGCCGAACCCGCACCCGTTCCTGCGCCCGCTCCCGCGTGCGGATCCGCACCGGCTGCCGCCGTGTCGCCGCTCGCCGCGATCCGGGTCAGCGCGCCCTTGAGGCTCGCCTCGGAGTCGACGAGGAACTGACCCGACACGACGACACGCTGGCCGGCGGCGAGGCCGCTGCGGATCTCGGTCGCCTCGCCCGACTCGCGGCCGACGGCGACCTCGACCGGCGTGAAGCGGCCGCTGCCCGCATCGACGATCACGACGTTGCGCTTGCCGGTGTTGATCACCGCCTCGCTCGGCACGAGCACCGTGGGCGCCGCGTGCGCGCCGCCGAAGGCCACCGTCGCGAACATGCCGGGCTTCAGCGCGGCGCCGGGGTTCGGGACGACGATCCGCGCACGAATCGTTCGCGTCTGGGCGTTGACTTCGGGCAGCAGCGTGTTGACCGTGCCGGCGAACGTGCGATCCGGGAGAGCTGCGACGCGCGCCACGACCGGCGTGCCGGCGCGCACGAGGGCGGCCTGCGCTTCCGGCACTTCGGCGATCACCCAGACACTCCCGAGGCTCGCGATCTTGAAGAGCGTCGTGCCCGGCATCACTGCCATGCCGTCCCGCGCGCCGATTTCCCAGACGACGCCGCCCTGCGGCGCCGTCACCGTGATGCGCGCCGACGGCTTGCCCTCGCGTTCGATTCGCGCAATCTCGGCGTCCGGCATGCCCAGCAGCGAAAGGCGGTGCCGGGCAGCGTCGGCCAGCTTCGCGACGTCCGCCTGCGTGCTCGCCTTCAGCGCGAGCAATTCTTCCTGCGCCGCGAGCCACTCGGGAACGTAGAGCTCGGCCAATGGCTGACCCGCCGAGACGCCGTCGTATTGCGCGCGCACCAGCAGCCGCTCGACATAGCCGGGACTCCGTGCCTGCACCGCGACGAGCGAGCGCTCGTCGACGACGACCGCGCCGACTGCGGAAAATCCCGTATCCAATGTGCCTTCGGTCGCGGCGGCCGTACGCACGCCAAAGCTCTGCTGCTGGCGTGCGCTGATCGCGACGCCCGCGGTGGCATCGGCCGCAGCGTCCGCGTAGACCGGCACGAGTTCCATGTCCATGAAGGGACTCTTGCCGGGCTTGTCGAAGCGCTGGGCCGGCGCCATCGGGTCGTGCCAGTAGAGCACCTTGCGTCCCGACGCATCGGCGGATGGCGCGGGCGCTGCGTTCACGGCACCCTGCGCGACGCGCTCGACGGGAGCCTGGCGGACGCCCAAGTAATACCCGGCGCCCGACGCGATCACGGCAATGGCGACGGCAGCGCCGAGTGCGGCGAGCTTGGCGCCGCGCTGAACTTCATGGGTGGATCTCATGACCCCTCCGAGGCGGAAACGACGAAATTGAGCCAGGCCCACGCCTTGGCGGCGGCCTGCTGCTGTTGGATGAGCGCGAGCTCGGCATCGAGCAGCGCGCGCCGCGCCTCGAGCACAGCGGCCAGCGTCCCGGTGCCACCGCGATAGGCGGCAAGCATCGCGTCGCGGCGCTGCTGCGCAAGCGGCAGCAGCTCGGTCTCGATGCGCTGCGCCTGCACCCGCGCCGACTCCCATTCAGTCTGCATCGACTGCACCTCGGCGACGCGCATCCGCTGCGTGTCCTCCAGCATCGCGCGCGCGGCGTCCTCTTCCCTGAGTCGCGCCGCGTGCTCGCGATCCTGCCGCGTCCCCTGCGACCACGGCAGGTCGATGGTGAACATCACCGAGACCATGTTCGCGTACGGCGCGCCGCGATAGGCGTAGGCAACCTCGGCGCTCCAGTCGGGCTTCTTCGCCGCGCGTGCGAGCGCGGACTCGGTCTCGGCGATCGACGTCTGCACGCGGGCGAGGCGAAGCTCGGGCTGCAGGTCGACGTCCGCGAGGCGGGCCGCCTCCGGCAGGCGCGCGAAATCCGGCGCGTCGCCCTGCGGAAGCTGTGCCGCGTCGCCGATGTAGCGCGCCAGAGCGATTCGGGCACGGCGCGTCTGCGCGGCAGCGTCGGTCGCACGATTGGAAATCTCGATCAGCATGCTCTGCGCCGCGATGAGCTCGCTCTGCGCGGCCTTGCCGGCGCGGTAGGAGGCCTCGATCGTCTTCGCGTTGAGTTCGGCCTCGGACCTCTGTGCGGCGATGGCGGCCTCGGCGGCCATGGCGAAATGCCGGTTCACCCAGGCGGTGGCCGTCTCGCGCTCGATCGCAAGCGTCGTCGCCTCGATCACCGCCGTGCCGCGCTCGGCGTCGCGTTCGACGCGCTGCGTCTTCAGCCGGCGCTTTTCCGCACTCGGGAATTCCTGCATCAGGCCGATCTTCGACATCGTCATGAAGTCGCGGGTCAGCGACCACGCGTCGTCGCCCTGGGTCGGAACGTTCTCCACGCCGGCCTTGAGCTTGGGATCGGGCAGTTCACCGGCGGGAATCGCCATCTCGCGCGACGCGTCGACCATGGCCCGCTGCGAGACGAGCTGCTGCGAGCGCGAAACCGCGATTTTCAGCGCTTCGGTCAGCGACAGCGTCGGCAGGGCGGCGGCGACCGGCGACGCGACGAACGCGATGCCGGCGGCGAGCGTCAGCGCACAGCCGCGCAGCAATCGGTGTGAATCAGGTGCCCCGTGAATGGCCCGGGACGACGGCGGGAAATGCCACATGCAACCTCCGCGAACGCGTGGAACGGCCCGACCGCACGCAGACGCGCACAGCCGGCCTCGGACGAACCGGGAAGGTCTAGATCAGCAGGCGGCAGAACTGCAGCGCGCGCGGCGGCGCGGCGCCGCTGGCGGCAAGGACCGAGCGGTCCCATTCACGCGCTTCGACGGGCATCGCCGTCGGCGCCAAAGGCGAAATCAGAGCGACCAGCATGACGGGCGGCAGATCCGGCGCGGCGGTCACGGGCGCGCCGTCGGTGCATTGCACCTCGCAGGCGTTGCCGGGCGGGGCCTGCGGAGCTGCGGAGGCATGCTGCCCGTCGCAATGTCCTTGATGCGCGGTCGTCATCGCCGCCGGCCCACCGACGGTCATCGCGTTCGCGCGAAGCGCACAGGCATGCGCCGTGACGGCGAGCTGGGCAAAGACGATGCCGAGGATGCCGAGGCAGGCGAAAAGGCGGCGACGTGAACGGGTCATGGGACGGCGAATTGTTACGGAGTACGTTACCCGCACTCCGTCCGGCGCGAATTGATCCGCGTCAAGGCGCCGCGCGACGCCGGTCAGCGCAGGCTGGCATTGAGCGCCGCCAGCGCGACGCTTCCCGGCACGAGGTCGGCATCCGTCAGCGCATTCAGAGGCACGTCGACCGTTTCCTGCGCATCGTGCAGATCGTGCGCATCCGGGCGCGTGTACAGAAGGCCGGTCACGATCTCGCCCGCCGCCGCCCGGTCGTGCAGAAAGTTCATCGCGGCCAGCCGGTTGGTCGGGTCGAAGTCGGCGTGCACCTTGCGCAGCCGCATCGTGCCGCCGTCGTGCAGCACGACCTCCTCGAGGCTGCCGCTGCCGTACTCGGCGGTGATCGGGTCGCGCGGCACCATCACGTCGAGTGCGTTGACCGACGCGTTGTGCTCGCGCACGTAGTCGTAGCTCTTGGTCGAGCCGGGATGGTTGTTGAAGGCGACGCACGGGCTCACGACGTCGATGAACGCGGCGCCCTTGTGCAGCACCGCCGCTTCGATCAGCGGGACGAGCTGCGCCTTGTCGCCGGAGAAGCTCCGCGCGACGAACGTCGCGCCGAGCTCCAGCGCCAGCATGACGAGGTCGATGGGCTCGTCGGTGTTGATCGCGCCGCGCTTCGCCTTCGAGCCCTTGTCCGCCGTCGCCGAGAACTGCCCCTTGGTGAGGCCGTAGACGCCGTTGTTCTCGACGATGTAGACCATGTTCACCGCGCGGCGAAGCACGTGCATGAACTGGCCGATGCCGATCGACGCCGAATCGCCGTCGCCCGACACGCCGAGGTAGATGAGGTCCCGATTGGCGAGATTGGCGCCGGTCAGCACCGACGGCATCCGCCCGTGCACGCTGTTGAAGCCGTGCGAGTTGCCGAGGAAATAGGTGGGCGTCTTCGACGAGCAGCCGATGCCGGACAGCTTCGCGACGCGGTGCGGCTCTATATCGAGATTGAAGAACGCCTGGATGACCGCGGCCGAGATGGAATCGTGTCCGCAGCCCGCGCAGAGCGTCGACACGGCGCCCTCGTAGTCGCGCCGCGTGTAGCCGAGCGCGTTCTTCGGCAGGCCGGGATGGTGGAGCTTCGGTTTGGCGAGGAAGGTCATGGCGGGGTCCGATCTAGTCGGCGGCGCCCAAGGGCGCGACCTTGCGCAGCGGCGTCACGTTGAAGTGGGCGGCCTTCTCGCCGATCTCCTGCGTGATGAAGCGCGCGGTGACCGGCGTGCCGTCGTAGTGCAGCACGGAAATCAGCTTCGCGGGATCGATGCCGCATTCGTTGACGAGCAGCATCCGGAGCTGAGCGTCGCGGTTCTGCTCGACGACGAACACGTGCTCGTGCGCGGCGATGAAGGCCTCGACCGAGTCGGCGAACGGGAACGAACGGATGCGCATCCGGTCGAGATGAATGCCGGTCGCGGCGAGCGCGGCCAGCGATTCGCTCATCGCCGCGCCGGTGGAGCCGTACCAGATCACGCCGGCACGCGCAGGCTTGTCGGCCTTTTCGATCACCGGAGCCGGCACCAGCGACTTCGCCGTCTCGAACTTGTGCAGGAGCCGCTGCATGTTGTCGACGTACGCCGGCCCCTCCTCCGTGTAGCGCGCATAGCGGTCCTTTGTCGTGCCGCGCGTGAAATACGAGCCGCGGGTCGCGTGCGTTCCGGGATAGGTGCGATACGGGATGCCGTCGCCGTCGGCGTCGAGGTAGCGGCCGAAGGTCTTGCCGGCGGAGAGCTCTTCTGCCTTCATCACCTTGCCGCGGTCGAGCACCCGCCTGTCGTCCCACGCGAGCGGCGCGGTCAGCCAGTCCTGCATCCCGATGTCGAGGTCGGACAGCACGAAGATCGGCGTCTGCAGGCGGTCGGCGAGATCGAGCGCCAGCGCCGCCATCGTGAAGCACTCGGTCGGGTCCTCGGGGAAAAGCAGCGGATGCTTGGTGTCGCCGTGCGACGCATACGCGCAGAGCAGCACATCGGCCTGCTGCGTGCGCGTCGGCATGCCGGTCGACGGGCTGCCGCGCTGGATGTCGAACAGCACCGCCGGAATCTCCGCGAAATAGGCGAGGCCGATGAATTCCTGCATCAGCGAGATGCCTGGGCCCGACGTCGCGGTGAACGCGCGCGCGCCGTTCCATGCGGCGCCGATGACCATGCCGATCGAGGCGAGCTCGTCCTCGGCCTGGACGATCGCGTACTTGTGGCGGCCGGTCGCCGCGTCGACGCGCAGCTTGCGGCAGTGCTTGGCGAAGGCTTCGGCGAGCGACGACGACGGGGTGATCGGATACCACGCGCAGACGGTCGCGCCGCCGAACACGCAACCCAGCGCCGCGGCATTGTTGCCGTCGATGAAGATCCGGTTGCCGACCGCATCCGCCCGCTCGACGCGCATCGGCAGCGGGCACGCGAAGTTCGCGAGCGCGTAGTCGCGGCCCAGTGCCAGCGCCTTGCGGTTGGAGTCGGAGAGCGCCTCCTTGCCACGATACTGCTCGGCGAAGAGCCTCTCGATTTCGGCGGGATCGATCGCCAGGAGCGCGGACAGCGCGCCGAGATAGATGATGTTCTTGAAGAGCTGGCGTTGCCGCGCATCGGTGTACGCCGCGTTGCAGATGGCGGTGAGCGGCATGCCGAGCACCGTGACGTCGCTTCTGAAGCTGGTCGCCGGCAGCTCGCGGGTCGAATCGTAGAAGAGGTAGCCGCCGCCTTCGAGCTCGCCCACGTCCTTGTCCCACGTCTGCGGGTTCATCGCGACCATGAGGTCAACGCCGCCGCGGCGGCCGCGCCAGCCGGCCGCGGTGACGCGCACCTCGTACCAGGTCGGCAATCCCTGGATGTTCGACGGGAAGATGTTGCGCGCGGACACCGGCACGCCCATGCGCAGGATCGCCCGCGCGAAGAGCGCGTTGGCGGACGCCGAGCCCGAGCCGTTGACGTTGGCGAACTTGACGACGAAGTCGTTGATCCGCGCGATCGGTTCCTTGGTGCGTCTCGCCATCGCGCTCACTCCGCCGCCGCGCCGGCGATTTCCAGCGTGGCCGGTGCAAGGGTCGTCACGTGCCGCGTGCGGCACCGGTCGTGCGCCTGCGCGGGCTCGAAGAGGAACTTCTGCATGTCCCACGCACCGGTCGGGCAGCGCTCGGCGCACAGGCCGCAGTGAAGACAGACGTCCTCATCCTTGACCATTACGCGGCCGGTCTTGAGCGCACCGGACACGTAGAGGTCCTGGGCGAGATCGTCGGCCGGCGCGCGCAGCCGCGCGCGAAGGTCGGGCTCGTCGCCGTTGGCGGTGAAGCTGATGCAGTCCATCGGGCAGATGTCGACGCAGGCGTCGCACTCGATGCAGAGCGTGTCGCTGAACACCGTCTGCACGTCGCAGTTGAGGCAGCGCTTCGTTTCCGCGAGTGCCAGCTTCGGGTCGAACCCGAGCTCGACCTCGACGCGGATGCTCTTCAGCGCGATCTTGGTGTCCTTCAGCGGCACGCGGAAGCGGCGGTCGTTGGAGATCGCGTTGTCGTAGCTCCACTCGTGGATGCCCATCTTCTGCGAGACGAGCACGGTGTGCGGCGGCGGGCGCCGCGCGACGTCCTCGCCGCGGCACTGCAGATCGATCGAGATCGCCGCCTCGTGGCCGTGCGCTACGGCCCAGATGATGTTCTTCGGGCCGAACGCGGAATCGCCGCCAAAATAGACGCCGGCGCGGGTCGATGCCATCGTCCGCTTGTCGAGCACCGGCAGGCCGTGCCGGTCGAATTCGATGCCGAGATCGCGCTCGATCCACGGGAACGCGTTCTCCTGGCCGATCGCGACCAGCACGTCGTCGCAGGGGACGTGCACCGCCGGCTCGCCGGTCGGCACGAGCTCGCGCCGGCCATTTTCGTCGATGCGCGGCGCAACCTTGTCGAACGTGACGCCGGTTAGCCTGCCGCCGTCGTGGGTGAATTCCTTTGGCACGAGGAAGTTGTGGATCGGGATGCCCTCGTGCATCGCGTCTTCCTTCTCCCACGGCGACGCCTTCATTTCGTCGAAGCCCGAGCGCACGACGACCTGCACGTGCTCGCCGCCCAGCCGGCGCGAGCTCCGGCAGCAGTCCATCGCCGTGTTGCCGCCGCCAAGCACGACGACGCGCTTTCCGATCCGCGTGATGTGGCCGAACGAGACGCTGGCGAGCCATTCGAGGCCGATGTGGATGTTCGCCGCCGCTTCGGCACGACCCGGAACGTCGAGATCGCGCCCCCGCGGCGCGCCGCTGCCGATGAAGACCGCGTCGTAGGGCTCGGCCAGCAGCGTCTTCAGGCTGTCGATGCGCGTGCCGGAGCGAAACTCGACGCCGAGGTCGAGCACGTAGCCCACTTCCTCGTCGATGACGGTTTCCGGCAGGCGAAAGCGCGGGATCTGGCTGCGGATCATGCCGCCGCTGCGCGCATCGCTGTCGAACACCACGCATTCGTAGCCGAGCGGCGCGAGGTCGCGCGCGACGGTCAGCGACGCCGGCCCCGCACCCACCAGCGCGACGCGCTTGCCGTTGCGCTTCGCGGGACGCGCCGGCAGCCGGTCGCGGATGTCTTCCTTGTAATCGGCGGCGACGCGTTTCAGCCGGCAGATCGCGACCGGTTCGGACTTCGCCTTCTGGTCGCCGCCCTCCTCGACGCGGCCGCGGCGGCACGCGGGTTCGCACGGCCGGTCGCAGGTGCGCCCGAGGATCCCGGGAAAGACGTTGGATTCCCAGTTGACGAGATACGCGTCCCCGTAGCGTCCCGCAGCGATCAGGCGGATGTATTCGGGAACCGGCGTGTGGGCCGGGCACGCCCACTGGCAATCGACGACCTTGTGGAAGTAATCGGGCTTGGCGATGTCCGTCGGGTTCAAACGTATTTCTCCTGTGGCAGCGGCAGGCCTTCGACTTCTTCTGGTGGCGCGCGCTCCCGAGAAGCACGTTCTGCGCCCGGACCTGTCTGCTGCCGCGCATGCTACGCCTGCGCGCGCGGCGACGAAAGCCGTGCGAGCGACAGGGTTTTCACCTTGCCGCCCCGGCACGCTCCCGGATGCGAGGCCATCTATGTCGTTGCAGACCATCGTCGCGCGCAGCGCACAAATTCCGACGCCGCCGAGCGCCGCGAGGATGCCGCCGCGTCAGCACCGTTGCCGACCTGTCACGGCCCGGTCATGCGCGGCAAACAACAATGCGTGATGCAAAGGGGCGCATGCCAGTCGCAATAACCATGAAGAATGCGGGCTTAGTAGCATACATCGGGTTTAGGTAGGTAATATGTGTCCGCGCCGCGGTCGGGCCGGAGGGGGCTTATGCGGTGGCCATAGCGCAGGAAACAGGGACAATCCTTTGCTTTCGTTGCATCCACCGGGAGTCACGTATGCGTACGCGAATACACCTCGTCGCTCTTCTTGCGTCGGCGATGCTTGCCTTGCTTGCAGCGTCATCCGCATTTGCACAGACGAAGCCCAACATCGTGTTCATCATGGGCGACGACATCGGCTATTTTCAGCCGAGCATCTACCACCGCGGCATCATGGTCGGGGAAACGCCGAACATTGATCGCATCGCCAAGGAAGGTGCGCTGTTCACGGACTACTACGCCGAGCAGAGTTGCACGGCGGGGCGCAACGCTTTCTTCACCGGCATGCATCCGCTTCGCACCGGCATGATCCCGCCACAACTGCCGGGCAGCCCCTCGTGGCTGCGACCCGGCACGCCGGCGCTGGCCAAGTTCCTGCTAGACCTCGGCTACACGACCGGCGAGTTCGGCAAGAATCACCTCGGCGATCATTTCGAGGCGCTGCCGACCTCGCACGGCTTCCAGGAATACTGGGGCTACCTCTATCACCTCGACGCCATGCAGGGCGTGAGCTTCCCCGACATCAACAAGAGCACGCTGGTGCAGGGCATTGCGCCGCCGTGCAAGAACACGCCGATCACCGGGTTGCCCGAAGTGCCCGGTGCCATCGATCCCAGAACGGGAACCTGCCTCACCCCGCCGCGCCCGGTGATCTGGTGCAAGTCGAGCGACGGCACGC